>Ga0247741_1000288_pt1 | contig 31039 bp, 19 predicted proteins | sample UWRJL213509R2_FD_180945 | JGI IMG/M metagenome (GOLD analysis project Ga0247741, IMG submission 180945) | Plant litter microbial communities from Arlington Agricultural Research Station in Wisconsin, United States - UWRJ-L213-509R-2 | ecosystem: Environmental > Terrestrial > Plant litter >... | reverse complement strand
TGTGAGGCTCCTACCCCCATGAATCTCCCTAAACGGGTATGAATGAGTGGTCTATATATCCGGAACCTTCCATAGGCCAGGTAGTGACTCCCCTGGTCTTTTTAACATCAATATTAGACATATGCAGATGAAAAGAGCTATTATATGCCTAAGGCTGGAGGTGGTCACTAGGGGGAAAACTCATACACTCATTCATAACCGTTTAGGGAGATTCATGGGGGTAGGAGCCTCATAGCGTTTATTGACTACATAGAACAGTACTACAGAAAAAAAGTGGAAGAAACAGGGCGGGAATGGTGAAATAAGCGAGCTCACTGTGCGCGCTGGTCTGTGCGCACTCAGTCAGCGCCAGCGAGCATCGGTGGGAATGTCTGCCGCATATGGAAAGCAACCGCTGATGGGCGCGTCTGCCGTGCGGCCTGTGCCTCCGTGGAAACGTACCAATCATCACCAAATATATTGTCTGACATTCTCGACATGAAAGGAATTATGCAAACGCCTGTAACAAGGATAAATGATAATTTGTTGAAGTCTTTCGGGTGGTTTTTTGGGAAACCAACAAACATTCTGTTCGAGGGTTTTGAAGTTTGCGTGAGTATTTTTTCGCTTTTAAACACAAAATCTTTTGTTATATCTTATGAGGTAGATCCTCCAGGTGTTATCTGGCAGTGTAACTAAGATCTTCAGTGCTGAATGGATAGATTGGGGCAACCTCGCCCTGTGTAGGAGTCGCATTTCAACAAATAGCTCGTTTAAGCCCAATTTCAAGGTAACTAAACTATTTTTGAGCTTAAATATATATATTTACATCAGAAGTTACTTCTGCTGTCTTTTCCTTGTTTTTATGTGCATGTTTTGGGTGAGTGGTGCTGGGCGAAATGGTGAGCGGCGCATTCCGCTTTTGTCAGAACGCGGTGCGACGGTGGGCGGGAGAGCATTGTAAGCCATCAAATCGGAAGATCCGAATCTGAGATATAACAGGGGACTCAAGACTGAAACAGGTACCCTCGGGCACTGCGGCGTTCAATCTTAGTCAGATTCTTGGTTACTTACACTCAGACCATGCCGTGTACAGTATCGCTACTACTACTACTACTACATGCCACTCCATACCTGGATTTCTGCAACCTTCAGGCTAACTACTTAGTCAGCTCTCCGGGGGTGCATGGCGCACATTTTCTTGTTACCGATCTCAGGAAGAGCGGCCGGATGAAAGGTATGGCCAACTTGAAGTGGGCTTGAGTTAGGCTGAAATCAATCTTGCAGTATTAACCAAAATTCTACGATCATTCCAAACCCAGATATAAATAGGCGGTGTACATGTAGGGAAGTAGAGTTTGTGTGAGAAGGAGCCGGCGACTCAGTAGGGTTAACGAAATCATCTGAATAGATTCGAAGGCATGGGTTCCCGCCACGCGCCGCACCATCAAAAATGACCCTGTGAAGGTTCCTATATGCTATATGCTGGCACCCGTACTTAATGAAGCGGGGACCTCGTGAATGCCCGAACGCAATGTTTCCCCGCGACGATCACCCTCAATATTCAGTCACGGTCGTCGAACCGCCCATGCCATCCATCAACCCCAAATTTCCGCCAAAGGTGAAGCTTACCTTTGCTTCAGTTTATGGTGCGATGATGATCACATCCATCGTGAACATGTTGTAAGTCGGGTGTCTGCCTATTGGATGAATCCACGCTAAGACTTGGCGCGTTAGCTTCTTTGGAATAGCACTAGTGAGTGCGTTGAATTTAGACTATTCTCTTTCGTTCTCACTGACTTGCGGTTGTGGTTATAGTATATGGTCCTCCTCTACCTCAAACGACATGCTCAAAGGGATCCAATGATGCTGAAGATGACGGTCTGTGTCCTTTGGTAGGTTTCCTCATCGAACATTGAGTCTCTCCACTGAACCACCTCCTAGTCTGCTGGCAACATTGGAGACCATGTTTGTCAGTCACCAAATCTACGATATCTTCATCACGAGAAGGGGTGACATGAGTCTCCTAGATGAGATTGTGTTGTAAGCCATTCATTCTTGATCACACCAGGTCTCAATTAATTGCGAACGCATTCTAGCTCTATGATAGTTTGTAACTTTACCGTTTCATTTCTGTCAGACGCTAAATCGTCGTTTCTGATGGATAGGGGAAATATCTTTGCATTGTGAGTTTCAAAGACACTACGACTTTACGCCGGAATGCTCATCGCCTCCATAAACAGTATCTCACCGCATTCATTTCCCAACTGTGAGTTTACAATCTCTGGCTTGGTTCTCACTTAATTGACATTTCATACTAGGTTTTTCTGCAGTCGTATTTGGATAGGTACGGCGCATTGATCGTCTTTCGCTTCATTTTTTCTCCCTCTCACCATTTCCATCAGTCGGTTCGAGCTTGCGAACTCGTCTCCGCTACTTAGCACTCCCTGCAGTAAATGTCCATTCCAGATTCATATCTTTTTTCACCTCTCATTAATATGCGCAGGTCGTGCTAGCACTCACGCAGATCGGTAAGTTTTCACCTCGGAGCTTTTCTTCTGTCGGTCAACCAATCAGACATTGTAGGTGCTGGACTTGGTGAGAGTCTCTCAGATGACGCTGAGGGATGGAATATTGAAATACTCATTGCGTGAACTCACAATCAAGCCTGGACAAGTCTAACGTAGGTATAGTCATCGATCGTTCATGCATGCTTCAACTCAATTCGTGTCCTTTTTCCACAACAGGGGTGCTACCAGGCATTTCTCGAAGTTAACAACGAGAACTGAATTTCTCGTTGTAAGTCATCTTCCAAGTTCCACCGCCGGCATTGACATTCAGGAATCACCTCATCATTTCTCAGGCAGCAACAGCAACCCAAGGAATCGCGGCAGCGCTTTGCGACATCACAATCTCTGCGGCGCTATGTTTAATCCTCATGACACATCGATCGGGCCTGAAACAGTAGGCAAAGTATCCAACTTCCAGGGGATTTCATTGACGTATTACGTCATAAACGCAGGACAAACTCGATAATCAATCAATTAATCGTGTATACGATTCATCGTGCTATTGCGACAAGGTAAGAAACCACTTGAGCTTCATAAGTGCTGCACGTGTGTTTACGTCACCGTAGCCTCTGCGCAGTCATTACAGTCCTCCTGGTGTGTACCCTCTCCATTCAAATTTCGTCCACACTTATAAAAGTTTCATTTTTTCTTCTAGTTCACCTGTGCCAATGGGTCCTTTTACTTGTAAGTCACGTCGATATTCTGCTCTTAAACGCTCCGCTACATGAATTTTTCAGCATGATCCCCCTGGCTGCGAATACACACGGCAAGTCCACCTTACTCTCTCAGCGGCAGCCGCGAAGAGACAATGCTAATGAACCTATTGTATTTAGTCTATGTTATCTGCGTCGTCAGTATGTGAGGACTTCACGAGACCCATGCTGAGTCTCTGGCTGATCTCTGATTCAGTTTAACGGCACGAGAAGGATATCGGAAGCAAGACGATGTGGAAATTACGTTCCATCTTTCCGATTTGGGTCTAACCACTGCGCTATCGGAAGAAAACCTCGGACATTCGGATAGGGAGACAGATAGAAATGTAAGTTATACGCATGTACTGCAATGATAATTCCCCTTTCTAATGTTGCATTCAGAACGACGACCCGTATAATGGGATATGATAGCATGTGTATTGTGTCGAGCGGAGCCTGGCATACACTAAGTGACTAAGATGTAATCTATTACTAGCCCTAGAGCTGTACCCGTGCTCCGCACAGTGGAGGTACTTATTCTCAACAGGGAAGGGTGACTAATTGTATCTCACCGATTTCTTTTGAACATTAACTCGAATTAAAATCGCTTTGCGCCTTCAATACAACGCCGCGTGATCCTCGAATTTATCGCAACATTTCACTTTCAGGCTCCTGTCCCGGAGCTACTTCTGCTACCTAGCGTGGGGTCTCATCACACCGACCAAATAACAGATGTCAGGCTGCTCCTTATGAATCCGGGACCCAGCGCCATTCGGAGGGCTGAAGTTTGGTCCGGTTTCAAATGTGTAATGCTCAAGTTCTTCGCCTCCTGTATACGACCGCATCCAATCCCTTGTAATTTTGTCAGGACGGATCCGTCTGACTCATGAAGACATATAGTGAGGTCAAGGGCTAGACGTATTGGATTATGAAGACTCCAGGAGCTACCACACGAGTGAATTGGTCCTGGGCTCATTATGGTTTCTAATTCGTTTTGGGCAGAGGCTTAGGCTAGGTGTATATATGTAGGTATGGTATGCCGATAGTTAATAGAATCAGACTTGCATTCCAGTGAACTCGAAGTTTCGAAGGACCATTATCGTACGGGTACAAGTAGGTGAATTGCGTTGCGGATAAAAAGTTGTACATAGTACTGTAAGGTATCCTTCCTGGCTGAGCACGGAAAACACGCGCAAGTCGTTCATCAGGCACGCGCTCGTCTCCTAGGTAGTATCATTACCTTTTATTTCTCATCATTTTCGTAGTTCCATTATTCTGGACTGTGCCTCGGTTTTTCTACTCCTATTCCATTTTATCTACTATAAAAACCTCATGTACACTTCATTTTCTGTAGTGGAATCGATCCCCCCGCTCACCAGTCGTCGTCGTCGCCAGTTTCGTTCAGTTCGCCCCAGTCGTCGCCGTTTCGTTCACGTCCAGACGTCATCCAGCTCACGAGAAGCATCCAGTATATTCACGTTCACGCACACTCAGTCCAGCTCACGAGAAGCTACCTACGTTCACGCTCAGTTCACGGCTCACGAAGAGCATTCAGTTCACGACCCACACATTTAACCCTCTGTCCCTACCGTTCCACGGATTTCGTTCAATATCTATCTCAGACGACCGCTGAGATACTCGCACCGCCCTTCGCACAACACACACCCGAGAATCTGTCATTCGATTCTCAGACCAACGGGTCTATCTACACTACAGCTATAGTACATTTGAAAGCGACAAAAACCGTAGCAGCTCCAAGTCAGTCGCCGACCCATAGGGACCATGTTCGTTGGTTTAAGAGAAATAAAATAACTCAAAAGATCATATCGTACGTGAGGAAAATACGAACTTACATAGCGTAACGAGGCATGAGAGAAAGGTAGTACCGCACGGAAAATATGTACGCCGCTGAATTTTACAAACACTGACGATTCGTAAGTGAGATTTCATTACAGATTAGGGCTGAGAATGATAGTTGTTCGGACTCCTTAAAGGAAAGAGATATCCCCGATCGGGTTGGAGCATCGCCGAAATGTCAGCAATATGAACAGAAGAAATAAACAACTATTCGTCATCATCATCAAGAGATTGAAGATTTCGAGCATTTGTTTGAGTTCGTTCAATGACACGTTCGGCGTGAATGCTATACTCGGTTGAGGGCAAGGGTTGGCAAGCCAGAAAGATGGGGTGTGAGATCAAGATGAAACTACTGAGTTTTGATATCATCTACCGTAAAAGGATTACAAAAGTTCCAGGGATGGCGAGAGAGAGCAACGAGACGGGATGCTGGTCGACTCACTTCAAAGACTGCGTCCGAGCCGATAGCGGTTTTTGCACCGAAAAACTAGTCGGACACGATATCAATACCGATCGTGGTGAAGGTGAAGGTCAAGAAGGAGTTGATCGCCTCAAATAGCTATGGTCCGTGCGCAATAAATCGGATCGCACAACGGAATCGGATGCGGAATGCAAACTTCGATCAAAAGTCATTCCTGGATGTCCAGGTCGTTTCCAAGGTGAGGTGAGGTGAGGTGTTACCCCGGTACGGTTCATTGCTGGGTCCGGGAGCTTCACCCAGGCGCTGCGGCCACGCCTTTGACCCGGCTAGTGAACAACTCTTTCGACGTGCTATCCATATTTCAGGACGTCTATCTGGGAGTCGATCACCAGCGCTAATTCAGATATCTACGGTAGGCCGGATCGCCGCGGTTCAACTTTGCTCGCGAGTGATGGGGACACCCAACACTGCCTGAGTAGCCACACCTCAAACAATGCACATATGTATATATCAAGTAACTCAGACTATATATTACCCTTCCTAGAGCATATTTATGTGACTTAAACTATCATGAATCGCTTGTAGATGTTGAAAACGAAGCGCGTCGCTCCGGCCAAGGCGATTCACACGCCCCTGAAAGCGAAGCGTAAGGCCTTCAAAGCTCGTTCGGAGGCACATAAGTCAATAGAAATCAGCTGAATTTAGTTTAAATACTTAAGTAGTATAAAGCTATAATAAATTCCGTTATCCAGTGTTTTTTTCATACCATGAAGTGCTTGGAGCGATATCTCGATCAAAAAGTACTGCTCCGTTACCATGCCAGTGCGTAAATTCGGCAGTCTCTCTGGAAGCAATGAGTCGTCTTAGTAATTACACGGACTCATTACAGCCGTTTGCAAAAATAATGGCACTCGCGCAAAAATAGATTTATGTATGACGTAGCGGGACTTAGTGAAAATCAAGCACTTTGCAGCTGAGCGCCGCGCGCAGATTCCACACGCTAGCACATTAGTATTGCCTCATGCCGCATACTTTATCTACAAAGGTTCGAATATGGCTTAGTCGTACTCGAACTTGAGCCTGAGTACCCCCACCGTGCAGAGCACGGGTACAGCTCTAGTAAGTAGTCAGTGTTACTGCCAAATAGATTCAAATCGGCCCTGAGTCTCAGTCAAAAAAGAGAAATGCTAGAGAGATCTAGGGCGCATATAGGCGTATCTGACAAGCTTCACAAGTTACTTGGGCTTAAACTGCATCTATGCGACAAATATTCATTGTAGGAGTAATGGCAAGGCAGGGGACGATTCGACTAAGTCCCCAATTGGTGTGATTTTTCTAAGTCCCGCTACGTCATAATATGTTTCTATTTTTATGCGAGTGCCATTATTTTTGCAAACGGCTGTAATATTCACCTGAACCAACGTAGCATTAGGTCTTGAGAACCATCGGATTCGCATCAACAGTGTATCAGTGTGATATGGGGTTCATTTACTGGGTCCGTGATTCTGATCTGTTCATCCATGGCTACTTAGCTGAAAGTTTAGAATATCGTGTGTTATCTCACACCTAGTTCTACGAGCACAAAGGCCAGTTCGCGATGATTTCCCTTGGGTTTACGCCCCTTGTTGCCCGAATCTAAATCCTATCAATCAACACCATCACCAAACTCTTCTCTTCATGGACCGGTTGTTGTATGGAAGACGGAAGAGTATACAGCTTCGATAGCCTAGTTCCGTGCCCACTATATATGTCAGCGGTAGGTACTGGACAGTCACACGAGTTCATGGTGTTTTTCAGGGGCGTCCGAATCGTAGCGACCACGATGAATTTCGTAGTTCATGATCGATGCACATATAATCTTATTTCTGGAATAAATTTTATCTCTTATATTCATGTTCTGAGCGGCTGTATTTCTACATACATCTTCAATACTGCGTAGGCTCGGAATCGACTGCTGTTTAACTACCTATGCTCTGGAGGCTCCGTCCATTTCATACAGAGCTTCTTTAGACATCTTGGTCATTCTTTGATCGGAGGATTCATCACTTGCTCAACGAGGGCATTTCAACCGATCGATGATCTATCCAGTTGACCGAAATGGAGATTAAATATTAAGCGTATGAAGCCGAGAACATGACTGCTCTCCTTGATAGTGTCAGGCGTCCTGGAGATTCATTGGAGGTTGGGGAAAAAATAAAATTTCTAACAGTATAGTCGTCGCATAAAGTGCCAGTCACCAGTCATTGGACTTTTCCATTGTTGAAAAGAAGTCTGTTAGCTCAAATGCTCGTCGCAGTGATCAAGAGTCGTAGATGCTGCTGCATAATGAAATGACATCTACGTTTGTAGGATGGCGAGTGCTTTGATAATCTAAACTTCACATTACACCGATTTTTGTGCCGTGGTTATGGAATTTAATCCGATGGGGGGAAAAAATAGTAACTGACCACCACGATATGGTCGCTTCATTGAAGAGAATCTTCAAAAAAGCATGATCTGTCCCTGTACTAATCTAGGCGGCGCACCGGCAACACTAGAAATACGAACGAAATGGCCACTCAATGAAAGGGATTAGGTTGTGCAATAATGATATTACTAGGGAGGAAACAATAAGATTTATTGCATTGATTCAGTCACAGATAAATAGAGATCGAAGCAGAGTGGCGAAGAGGATCGACCGGCTGACGTGGTGGTTTAGAAGGAGAAAATTGCAGCCAGTAGGCAAAACAACAGATTCGAACGGCACTATTGGTTTAGAAGTATTCAATGCCGGTCACAGCATACGCGACATAAGGTTATAAAGAGCATATCGGGAACTAATGGAGAAGGACAGTCCCAGGAGAGCCGCAGCGATTGTCGACCTATTGAACACGAGAACCAACCCGGAACGCCGATCCGGATGAATATATCCAAGTCCTCCTCCATTTACATCTCGTCCACCACTACCTCTTCATTCCTCGCGCATAGGGCTTGAAAATACCCTTCAAGACGCCAATGGACTATACTCTCTCCTCACCATCCCTTACTTGTCTTGTAGACGATCCATTAATGGTGCAGTCCTCTATTCTATCCCCTCCGCATCGAAGGTCGAACACTCGAGTTCCAAACCACGCCCAACCTTCCCGGGTTATCGTCCGTCCGCGCAGCCTATCAGTATGGCGCTCATCAATCCCAGCCGATCAGGAAGATTTAACCCGCTCGGATCGCTATTGTCTCTGAAACACTTTGGATGGATTGGTTGGATGCTGCTGAGATGGACGCTAGCGAGGTCCGATAGATGGACTAGCTAACTTCGGATGTTTCGACACTACTGGAGCCTCCACCGATCCGTGCGTTCATGCGGCCATAGCTACACCCAGCACGATCCCAATTCGAAGGAAGGAGCATAATGAAGTGAGTCTCATGATTCCTTCGTATATTGCGATAAATACTGATGTTCCCCACTAGATTTCTCGCCCCGACTTGCCGTAGAAAAGCCCACGAAGGCATAAACACGGTTTGGATCTGGGATTAACCTTAGAGGTCTTCACGTTCGATGATTATAGCAATTGTGACCTCGGCAGGAGAGTTGTTCCCTGAATAGGTTCGTATATCCATTGATACATTGATACATTGATCCTGGTTCGACGTTTCTCACTCACACCACAGATCGAGCAGCCATTTAACACCGCCTTTACTTTTTGATTCCGTACCGTCGTCATTTTATTTTCCTTCCGCCACTTCGCTCACGTCTAGGACGCCATACACACTAGCGTTGTTCTAGTCCTCGCTGGCGTGGTTACATGCTGGACTGTAGATGCAGTTGGGACGGAAGGAGTACGCGCTGGATTATTGTACGGGATTAAGAACTGGACATTGTATGTATGCTCGATTTAACCTATCTTTCTTGTCCACCATAGGGTTGCACATTTCTCTTGTTGTTCTTAACGTTGAACCCTGTTTTTCCTAGCGTAATATAGGAACTCACTTCCTATGCCATTCACACGTTTCCGGTTTTTGTGAGAGCGCGCAGTATATCCCTCAATCCGTAAATATGCAAATGACTCCCGACTAAATGAATAATGGATTCCTAATGCAAAGAATATTTTTTGACTGACAAGTAGCTCTTGTGATACTTCGACGGTTCCAATTTTACATGATGTCGTAACCTGCGTGCTTGCGAATGGTCTCTTCAGCCGCTCGAGAACGGGGCTTGATTGAACATGTGTAAGGTTTAGGCGTGCTATTCGTGATAAATTGGATCCTTCAGTAATGCATAGAAGAGATATTCCAAACTCTTACTAGACCAGTGCAGAGACGTATTCGTAGGTGGGTTCAATAACATTCCCATTTTCGTCTTTGGCCTTCTCGATATCGAAAGCTGCGATTAGATTTGCTACAGCGATCCACACAGTTGAGAACGCCATGAACCTTCCTGGGCAGATCCTGCACAGAGGTGAATGTGTTAGAAAGAAGAAAGGAATGGGCGAGAGTGTCCCTACCGTCTACCAAACCCCCAGGACGCGTGCCCTGGATCGCGCACATTGTTATCCAGCTGACCGTCCTTCATGAATCGTTCTGGTTTGAACTTGAATGGGTCCGGATAAATATCTTCGTTGTTCAACATTGCCCTAAATAGATATATATTCCCAATGAGATCCATATGCAAAAGAGTGCAGGGTGACTTACCAGGCGTTTGGAATGATAATCGACCCCGCAGGAAGACGATATCCTTTATACTCGCCATCCGACTCAAGATAATGAGGGATAGCTATTCGGGATGTTGGTGACAAAGGTCGAAGGTAAAGATAAATAGATGCACGAACAGATGGGACCGACGACTTTCCACCTCATTGCCTCCCTCACTATAGCTGTGATTATAGGAAGTGAAGCTTCATCATCAAAGTCTGGTAGACGGCCAGATTCTATGACTGCGTCGACATTCTCTTGGGCCTTTTTAAGTATGTCAGGGCGGCTGAGTAGACCTAGGATGCAGGTCGCAATGACTGCTACAGTCTAGAGATACTCCCGCTTTAGACGGTGGATAATCGAGCCGCGAGCGAGATAAACGTACAGTATCGGCAGTACCTAATGTCGAAAACTGTCAGAACGGGTCAACGACACCAGTTGAGGTGGTACTTACCGAGATACAATGTACCAGCCGTCTCGCGAATGGTAGCTTCGCAATAGGCGTTGTCCTTGACCCCAGAGTCCATCTTCTCAAGACATATCGAGGTGTAAGACGGCAGAAAATTCCCCGAGGCCTATATCAGAGAATCATCACAAAATAGCACACAAAACGATAATTTTAGAACATACGATGTTCTTTTTGGCGGCTTCGTATGGCATGTTAATCATTTTAACTGCCAATTCTTTCCCCTCTCGCCCTACTTTCTGAAAGCCAGCTCCGGGTACCCATTCCGGAACATACTTTAACCACGGCAATGTATCAACAAGGAACCTTCCCGGAACAGCAGCGACTCTTGTTGCTTCGTTCGCCTTTTCAACCGTTGTGATATATGGATCGTCGATAGGTTTCACCTGAATCCCATATGCGACTAACATGATGGTTTCCCCGGCCATGCTTTAGATTTTTGAGAGTAGGCGATCGTGAATGTGAACATGAGCTTACTGCTTTATGTTTCCCAATATGTCACTAGGACGGTCCAAGAATCGGTTGAGCAAGTTGCGAGCGGCTTTCAGAGAATAGGGCTTGAACTGGAGTGAAGCTTCAGGATGGAATACGTGATGTACGATTCGTCGATGTTGGCGCCTATGTGAAACTGTGATACTGAGGAATGCTACCATCTGAGTGCGAAAGCATACCATTTTTCGCCTTAAGGATGAAGAGAAGTAAGAACGATTTTTACTATCGCTTAGGCATCAGAGCGTACCGTATTTCATGAAAGCGAAATTGAAGTCCCATCCTAGTAGTTCATTGAGCATTGGCAGCCGCGGTCTGCAAGAATCGCATCGAATATTCAGAAATCGCCAGGACTCCTAAAATATCAGCTCACCGCGAGGAGTATAACGAAGACCTCCTTTCCAGCAGCTCGTTTGCTGCCTCGAAGGTATCAAGCACAACAATGCTCTGCCCAGCGACATTCAGATATAGTATGTCTGTCTCTGTGGTTGATACATTTCTCAATCAAATCCCAAAGGAGAATCAACGAGATTAAAGAGAGAAAACTCACCAAATTCTTTACACCATTGGTGATATGTTTCCCACTCCAAATTCGATGGAAGATCTCGCAAGTTGCCAATCAGAGGGCGCCGTTTCGGGCCTGGAGGGAGAGGAAGGTGGGTTGCCCCACGAGAGCCTCGCTTTAGAATGAATCGATAGAGGATGAAGACCGCCGCGATAGAAGCCACAAGCTCAAGATGCAGCATTGTGGGCGGAAACGATCAACTCGTGAGTGAAGGAGTAAAGATTAAATGCATGTCTCCTCGATGACCTTTACGGCATTGCCTAAGAATAGACGACGCCAAGGACTGCAACGAACCTGGACCACTCCACGTGGGGGCCAAGGAAGACCACTCTATAACAGTTCTCTATCATTGATATTGAGGCTTCGAACTGCTGACGCATGGTCCGATTGAGGTGGTGAAGGCCGTCTATAAATGGGCTCGGGTGTGAGGGAAAGCCACTCATGTACCAAGACTTTTATACCTCCGTCGTTAGATATGCTATGAATCTACCTTAAAACAACCACAGTTACTGATCTCAAACTCAATGCTACCTGCCTGTCAGAACTAGCGGACTCGCTGGGTATGTGAGATACTAAGCTTAGTTTGGTGCAGGCATCCAAAGTACAGACGTCAAATACATGAGTGTTGGGTAAGTCTTGGGACAACATAAGAGAGATCCTTCAAAGACTTCGTGGTGACTGAAACAGAATTTGGGCTTAGGGGTGAATGGCAAGTCAATCTGCCTGAGCAAGAGTACATACCTTGTGAGCTCCCTAGCTCCGACTTTAGTCTGTAGAAGAGTTGCGACTGAAAAAGAGTATCTGCATATTTTTTCGAACGCTAGTGAATCTTCCCGATCAACATTGGTAGGGGAGAAGACGGCGCACATCTTTCAATCCTAATCCGGGAGGTAATGATAATCAGAGCAGTGTACTCGAATTCTGCGTAAATCTGCTACGAACATTCCATTCCGCATGGTTATATCAACGTAGGATTATTATTTGAGATGCGTGTATAGTCAAATTGGGGGTTTCGGCGTTCAAGTGAGAATGGAACTCAAGAGTCGTAAAAATATGATGCATACTGCTGGCTTTGAGATCTTTGTAAGCCTGGTAGAATTGCACCCACACAGAAGATTTGAATATGGTACACAAAAACCCGAAAACTTACGAGCCATGACGCATTTTCAGGAAGTTCGATTCTCGCGGTTTGGCCTGCATGAATAGACCGACCGTATGATCAGAAGCCATAGGTTACAAATGCCAGTTGCCGTCTGTATATAACTTTGAGAGCTTTTGGATTGACAGATAGGCCCGATAACGACGTAGGAAACGACGAAAATGAACCATTGTCCTTGAAGCCGACATTCAGAGTTGGTGCCGCCCCACTTCTGACAACACTGCTACAGTCCTTTCTCCTCTACCATGAGGGAAGGTAATATTTTTGATGTCCAGTGAATTCTTAGATTCATTTCCTTGGGAAGGACGTGAATCTCCTGTGCTATCCGTCTGTTTCTCAAGTATTGCTCATAGGGGGTACCACGCTTGGGCAAGGCTTCCTGCCAGGCTATCTTCCGGGTCTATTCTAGTCATTAGGGGCAATAGATATACCGTCTATTGTCAGATGCATATATTTATCGTCTACATCGATGTATTTTTGAACTTCACTTTCCTTGTCTCCCGTGGGGTTAATTTACTGGGAGTCACTATGCAATGAACATAAGCAGTTAGTATCGCAAACGTTAGTGTGCCCTCAAGCCAGCTGCGATACAAACGAACGCTGATCCTGTCAGCGAAATGGTGATTATGGTAGAAATAAAATACATCTCAGTGTACCTAGATTGGTTGTTATACAATATGCTGATGGATCTCATTCTGAATGTAAAATGAGAAGGGGGCGCTAGTCTTTCAGTTGATGTGTATGACTTACCTGAGGTTTTGCCTCCCGATCCGTGTGGTTAGGGTCTACCTCCGACTGCATAGAGCTCAAGCCAAAATCAGGAAGATGAAATGTGTCTTCTGCGGCTGCTTGCTCTCGGTGTCCTTCCCGTGATGTTAAGCTGAATCAGTAATATAAATCAGGTGGCGAATCACTATAGGATCGTAGAGTTCTCACATGCTGACGACGCAGATGACGTATACTAACGAGCTAGTGCTCAGTAATGTTTCGGTATAGGGGACTAACCGAATCTTACCATGTGTGTTTGCAGCCAGAGGGATCATGCTGATAAGATCATGTAAGGCAGAGTACGAGAACCGCATGAAACAACTTACAAGTAGAGAGAGCCGTTAGCAAAGATGAACTAAAATGGGTTCGAAAGTTGTTATAAATGCGGTTGCAAATTAGATGGAGATATAGCACGCACCAGGAGGACGCTAAGGACGGCACAGAGGCTAAGGGGCGTAAATACAGAGGCAGCACCTATGAGTCCAAGCGATCCTACCTCGTCGCGATGGCACGATGAATCGCATATGCGATTAAGTGATTAATCATCGAGTTTGTCCTATATTCATTGGATCAATCTGTTAGCGAAGTCCACTTGGAAATTGAGTGCCTACTTTTTCAGTCCTGACCGATGTGTCGTGAGGATTGAGCAGAGTGCCAATGAGATTATGATGTCGCAGAGAGCTGCCGCGATCCCTTGGGTTGTTGTCGCTCTCTAGTGGATAAAGATGCGATCAGTAAACCCCAATATCAGCGACGAAAGAAGACCCACAATGAGAAGTTCGGTTCTCAAATTTAACTTCGAGAAAGACTTGCTGGGAAACCTATTATGGAACGAGAACGCCGAGTGAGTACAAGAAGTAAAAACAATCAATGGCTAGACGCACGTAATACTTGTCCATGCTTCGTTGTGAATTCTCCAAATAAGTTTTCGAAATTCTATCCCCTGGAGTCATGTCGGAGATTCTCACCTAGTCCAGCAGCTACGATCGTTGATTGTGTGATTGATGGCAGACATGCTCCAAAACAGCGACTTACCAATTTGGGCAAATGCTAGCCCAACCTGTACGGCGTACCAGTCAATGAGACGCAAACGAAAGGTGTGAAATCTGGAATGGACACTTACAGCAGGGATGGCCAAGTAGCGGAGACGGGTTCGCAGGTTCAATCCGACTAACGAGAGTGGATGATTAAGCCAGGGAGGATTAAGGGGAAAGGACCCGTCAGATGCCGTACCTGACCAAATCCGACTGCAGAAAAACCTAACGCGATATCTCAGCTGAGCATTATCCAGGGAACACATGGGGAACTTACAGTTGCGCAATGAATGCCGTTAGGTACTGTTCATAAGTTCAACGAGCGCTTCTAAACGAAGTCGTGAATTGAAACTCACAATGCAGACATATTTGCCCTTCCCATCAGAAATGATGATTTAATAACTTCCGACAGAAATAAAGAGGTAAAGCCACAAACTGTCATAGAGCTGAGACACAATCACATTAAATCATGACCCTTTGTGGTGGTTGATAATTGATCACGTACAACACAATTTCGTCCAAAAGACTCGTTTTACCCAGCCTCGTGATGAACATGTCGTAGATTTGGTAACAGAAAAAAACGGTCTCCAACGTCGCCAATAGACTGGGAATTGGGTATATTAGTAGTGCAACTCAATATTCACTTCTGAGAAACCTACCCAAGGACCAAAATTATCATCTTCATCGACATAGAGTCCCTACTCGCATGTCGTTTAAAGTAGTTGAGGACCATGTACTAAGTACAATCATGATCGGAAGTGAGAATGAGAGAGAATAGTCTGAATTTGGCACACTCACCAGTGCTATCCCGAAGAAGCTAAAGCCCAAGTCTGAGCGTGGCGTTCATAAGTCAGACAGCTGATCAGCTTACAAGAGGTTCACGATGGATGCGTTCATCTGAGCACCATATAGTGAAGCGAATGTAGCCTTTATCTTCGGCGGATAGTTGGGATGGGCAGGTGGCAAACTTCCTGTTGGAGGCGTCTCAACGAGCGTGACTGAGTACTGAGGGTGGTCGGCACGGGAAATCATTGCGTCAGGAATGCACGACGCTCTCAACGTTCATTAAGTAGAAGCCCAGGCATAGAAACGTTCGCAGGCACTTACGGCAACTAATCTGTGGCATGTGATAGGTGTGTAATCAAGTCCGCCAAGAACTTACAGAATTCGGCTCCCTTACAAAAAGCACCAGTGAAATTTGCATGTACGTCTGAAAACCATCGCAATCGATCGCAATCGCAAATGGTTGGAGGACGTTCTGGTTTTTTTAGTTACTGTCAACATATTCGCCCAGTCATTGGTATTTTTGTTGTTGAGTAGTGAGACTGTACGGCGTACACGGCGTCTAGGTTGATGTGGGCGTGGGTTTCAAAATAAAGTTTGGCGCGGAATCTCAAAACCGGGCAAGCCCAGGATCTGAGACTCGTCCACGAATGCTGCTGGATCCAGTCTTCACTTCTGTGGTACGGACCAACTAACAAGTGGGATACGGCACGTCTGCGCGAACATACTTCACATCTCCAGCTATTGCTCTTCCCAAACACCTACTGACATCACGCAATTCGAGTTACCAAAACCAGTCAACCCAGTACTGAAAGTTGGCCACTCGTTGCCATGAGCTAGCTCGGCATAACACCAGGTTCAAGTTGGCCAAAGTGTTTGGATTGCTATATCAGGTATCTAGTCCATTCTTTATGTGAGATTCAGACTGAAGACGTGATTCTCTCAAGCATGACGCCCCTCCGTTCATCGGCAAGCCAAACGCCTCGACACTCGTTCACTGCAAATCTAAAGCCTTGAAACACATCCAGCAAGCAAGCAACTCCTGCTCCTACCCTTGATTCCCGCTTAGTGCACACCTCAAACGACATCCGACGCCTCCTTTGTACTAGACATCCGCAGCATCGGTGTTTGGCGATGAACTCATTGCCGTTAGGATTGGGCAAGATCGACCATCATTATCAGCGTATGTACGCTTGTCTGTCATCAACGCACCTTCGACTGACCGCCTTCGGGTTATCACAGACTCTGGACCCGGAACACGGCCTCCGACCAGAGATGTATGAACGCGTTTTCTGCAACCTCATCCACGACCTTGCATTCACTACGGATCATGACCAGACCAATAACCTTCACCAGGCAAAGAAATGAAGCGTTCGCGTTCAATTACCAGCAAACATCGCCGACGAGGCAGGGTTTCTACCCACCAGGGTGAGTCGTGCTTCCTCTTACATTTCTTGCCCTCATCGGCATCCATATCTTTAGCGGATAAAGTGGTATTTTGTGAATGTAACTTTAAATGGTCAGCGGGATCCTCGAAAATTCCGATTCTACGATACTCATATCCACCTTCTTCAGCCCAACCGTGACGGTGCGCCTGATGACTCAGTTTTGTCTTGGAGGACTAGGCTGAAACTGCAACCTGCTTGCAATATGTGGACACTGGGTCTGAGAAAAGGCTAGTCCGCATTTTTTTTTGCCGATTAGGCGGTGTTTCCTTCACATTCCTTCTCTTTATTTCTCTTTCTCACCGTCTGCTTTTCACATATGGATCCAGCTAATATCCTTGTGAATGGACGCCTATATGTTCTCGAATTTCGGTGCGGTTGTATTGGTATCAGTAATATTGCCATATTTTCGAGCGTCCAATGATGGTGGTCTCCCATCGCCCTCTTCATCTTCTCCATTGTCGCCAACTGAATGAAGCGACTCTGCGTCGTCCCAGCGGCCCTGTTTCTAGTATGTGACTGCCAGGTGCGACGTGGCCCTCAGAGTGTGAGGGTGGACACGGCCAGAGCTGACTCGCTTACCCCCCGGGGCCTCTATCTGTCCGCTCGGTTATCGCAACGGGTGCCTCCTCCTAGAACTGGAAGCCGCTTTATGTTCGGAATTCTCCATTCAGGCACTCGATCCAACTGATTCGATCCCTTGCGCCTCTGGCGAACGAGAAATTCGCATTTAAATTCTGATATACGCCTCGGTATGCATTTGCTCCATAATATTTAACCAATCTCAATGCCATTCGTAACTAAACTATTACATCCACCCCAGGTCCGTTCTCCTGCGTTTGAAATCAAACCTTGCTAGCTTCAAGAACCATTATGGGGTTCTCTATTTTCCTCTACCACTGCCTCGAGTGCCTCTGCCTCGCTCAAGCGGCCCAGCTCTCTATACGTGGCTGCGAGGCTCAACATACTGTTGAAGATTTTAGGATGATGGTCTCCTAACAGCCGCTTCATTCTTTCAATTACCTCTATACCAAGTACCTCGGCGTCGTTCAAGCGGCCCTGGTCCCTGTATGTGTTTGTAAGATTTGCCATGTTGTCGAGGGTCCAATGATGTTCGTCTCCCATTACCCGCTTCGCCTTCTCCATTGTCAAAACCTGAAGTACTTCCGCATCCTTCCAGCGGCCCTGTTTCCAGTATGTGACCGCCAGGTTCGACATAACCTTTAGAGTGTTCGGATGGTCATCGCCTAGCACTCGCTTCATCTTCTCCAATGTCATTATTTCGAGCGCTTCTGCATCCTCTAAGCGGCCCTGCTCCCTGTACGTATAAGCAAGATTAATCGTGCCCATCAAGGTTGCTGGATGATCTTCTCCCAGCAGTCGCTTCTTCTTCTCCATCAGCATAACCTCAAGCATCTCTGCATCGTTCAGTTGGCCCTGGTCTCTGTATGTGACGGCAAGATTCGCCATGCTCCGCAGGGTTTCAGGATGATCCTCTCCCAGCAACCGCTTCCTCTTCTCCACCACCAACACCTTGAGCGCCTCTGACTCCTTCCAGCGGCCCTGGTTCCTGTAAGTCCCAGCAAGGTTCCCCATGCTCTTCAGGGTGTCAGGGTGGTCGTCTCCCAACACCAATCTTCTCTTTTCCAATACCACGAGGTCGAGTGCCTCCGCATCACTCCAGCGGCCCTGGTGCCAGTACGTGTGGGCAAGATATTCCATACTTTGAAGGGTTTCTAGATGGTCATCACCCAGCACCCGCTTCCTCTTCTCCATACCCATCACTACAAGCACTTCCGTTTCTTTCCAGCGACCTGCTTCACTATAGATTTTTGCTATATGTGTCGCAACTAATGGGTTGATATCTTCGAGCTTGAGTAAGGCCATGGGGCTGGTGATATGTTTCATCAGGTTGCGTCGATATTTGATGTGCTCGTCAGTTTCTGTCATAGGAACTGATAGCGCAATTATAGTGAGGATGAGATTCTGCATAAGAAGTTGATTTTCTTCCAAGGTGGTGCCACTCCAGTGGTGTACAAGCGGATGAATGCTGTAGGTGCGATTTTGGTGATCATATTCAATGAGTGAATGTGAACCGAGGTGCATTATGACCTTCTGGAACGTCCAGGAACTCCAGCCCGAATCTTGTTTCCCTAGCTGTTTCAACAACTTCGTCACTTCTTCTTGCAACTCCGAGTCCTCCAGATTTAGTTTAGAGAGCGCCGCTTTTTCGAATATTTCCTCCGAAATTCCTTCGTGATGCAGCAACGAGCAAACTTGGAGGAAACACCGTGCTGGTCTGTCAAGTTTGTCATAGCTCAATCTCCATGTCGAATAGACGGCTAATTGGTATGGATCCTGTCCTTGAGTCTCATTGTTCTGCAACAGATTGTCGCGTTCACGTCGGTAGAGTTCTCGATACTGGCTTAAGGACGAGTGGCAGTGAATGAAAGCCCCAGCTTGTGCGACGGCTAATGCAAAGCAATGGAGTTCCTGTGATGCATGTCAGCATGAAACTCTACGAAAGATTGAGAGAAAAAAATTACCCATGCAATCGTCTCCGCTAGTGCATTATTTTCGATAGTGCTTTCTGCCCGAGCCTGCATCAGAAGTAAACTTTTTGCGTCCTCGAGATCCATCCCTTTGACGTCCGCGTCCGCATCCTTAGCAGTGTAGTGGCGAAGCTCTCGATTGCGCGTTGTAATAAGAATATTCCCAGAGGAACATGATGGAAAGAACTTCTTCAACTTCAAGTCAATATTGTCCGCGTTATCGAAAACGAGGAGCCAATGCCGGTCGGTCTGACTCGCAAGCCATCGCAGACCCGCCTCCACTGTTCGCTTAGAATTTCCTGGGACAATAGCCTCGAGATCTGTTTTAATAGTATCTTCGGTCGTGGCGTCGACGTAGAAGATATCGAAGAAGCTTAACATAAGGTCGTTAGCAATTGACTGTTTGATTTATTTGACTAATTGGCATACCGTTTGTCTTTGGATTCTTCAATAAATTTGAACGCGAGTTGGCTCTTTCCCGCACCGCCGAGACCATGCAGCACGAAGATGCGCTGAGATGTACTCTCAGAGTCAAAATAGCTGCGTAGCTTATTGAGGATGTCCTTTCGGCCTAGAAAAGAAGCCACGGGTGGTGGACAGAGTTTGCGTTCCGGGATATCTTGAATTGATTCCAGGAGTGGCCTAGGGGACACTGCAGCAACGATGAGACATTCTCCACATTAAAAATGAGGTTCTTCCGCACCGAGTTGCTCAATCGTAAGCCGTGCTCTCGGCATTATGATTATCTTCCCCAACAGTGCCAGCTTTTCATTGACCTCCTTCCTCCTCAAATATTGTGTTGTATGAGCCTCCACTTTGCTCAAATCCTCCCATTCAGAAAGCTTGATCCCCTGCATCCCTTGCTCGACATTCAATCGAAAGTATGTTGATGGCAATTGTGTGAAGAGGCGTGACATTTGTTCATGCGTATCCTCACAATCGATCGCGATTGCCCTCAGCACATCTATGACATTTGTAGGTATGATCTGCCGTAAAAATCCAGGTTTTCCAATGCCGACCGTCTCGACCTGTCCAGTACCAATGCTCACCAAGCACCCTATGGGACGGGCCCCAAATAGAGTGTTGGCTTCGTCGAGCACAACCCAGCTAGGGTTATTGCGGCCCACACCTCCATCGATGAAAGGTTGTGCCCTCCCAATTTCAATGCGTTTGAAGAAGGTCGGCGCTGCAGACGTGGCTCGAGCGGCCTCCCAAATCTTGCATTCAGGATGGGTTTCGTGAGACTCGTAGGTCCTGAATAGCATGGAAATATTTGCGTTCATGTTGTGGGCGTTTTTTGCGCAGACAAAGCTGCGGAGGAGATGTAAGAACATAAAAAAGCAAGAATGCATCGTAAACTCACGTCCGGCAACCTGTAAACACATTTCGTTCCAATAATGGTGATTCAGAATCACCAGTTACGCCCTTCACAATAGACTTGATTGCTGCTTCAAGTTTTGTCGCTTTAAACTTTCCATCCCCTGGTCTTCCCTTCGGATGAGAAAAGACGAGTTTCACCACAGTATCATAATGTTGTATTGCGGTTTCTACGTCCATCCGAAGTCGCCCAAGCATTAAAGCAATTATCCTGTAAGGCAAAAAAATTAGCAGCAACACATTATGTTTGAAGCACGAAGCGCACCCTCCCGTACTAGTACCGCCAATTAAGTCAAAGTGATCACATGGCTTTGGCGGGCGAGCAAGCAGCGGTTGGCCCTTTTGCTTCAGTTTCTTGTTCTCCTCAACCATCACCTTGTGCATAATTTCTTTGAGAATTAGCAGCCCGGAAAGTCCACGAATGCCGCCGCCATCTACTCAGAGGTTACCAGTCAGGAAGATCTCAGCGAGTTACATTCATCAAGTATTTACCCAATGCAAGTAACTTGACAGGTGTTTCTTCGTTGGAGGAGTTCATTGTTCCAATAGTACACCAGTGGAATCAATAGCGGAACCTTGAATCCTTCGAGCTTGTCTAAAGGACCGTGTTTTATACAATAAGTCTATCATCCCCAGTTTCCTGGTACGGCCGTACTTCTTACACCTGCCGAAGTACTTGCGAATTCGAACGAACTAGCTTCTAAAATATAGGACTGGGAGAAGGTCATGATCATCATAGAGAACCGAAGCATGGACAGGGGTTTCCATCTACATCAAAAGTTTCGTACAGGATTTGCAGAACCCGGTACCCATGATAAATTTGCTATTCCGAACGACAGACATGAGAATATCATCAGCCGTCTAAAAATAGTCCAGTGGTTGAAGAGAGGTCGTCACCACAGAAGCAGGTCTGGTTCGTACAACACTAATTATATGCGTTCTCTCCTCCCGTCTCCCGTCCTTCTTTACAGCCGTTCCCGATAATAATGACATTTGCTCTTTTATTTTTCGCGACGTCATGTCCGCCGTTGCCCCACTGTTTCCTTTTCGGGAAGCCGTTTCAAAGCAGCCAACCGGCCCGTCCCAGGATTTGTTTCTGCTCTCTATTGGCTGGATCAACCAAGAACGTTCTGTAAATTCGGTAATACAAATTTATAATAAAGAAGAGCCTAAAGGGCTAATTTATGAAACAGACGAAGCAGGAATTGAAGCAGAAAATCGCTATCAAGGTGTAATTGCCATACGTTCCCAGAAAGGAAATCCACAAATGAGCGGCCAGACCTCGCCAGGTAAAAATAGCTTTCAATGTCATTATTATCGGGAACGGCTGTAATCTAGGTGGGCGCTGCTATGTTCACTACCACCGCCGTCACAGTATTTCTCTCCTAATCATTATGTGTCTCTATTCTCTAGATTCGAATAACTCAACATCTCAAGCAGTCTCTGCAACCTCACGCCAAAGCAATGCCATGCAATTTCGTGTGTAATCGAGGTCCTTTCAACTCCTGTATGCTGTTGGATTAATCTTCGGCTAATAGGAATTGGCACTGCAGCTAATCTTAACCTGAGCGGCATTTCTTATGCTGGGTTCTGGATAGAACTGCGGCTTCTGACTCATGCTGAATCTCAATCTCTCCTTTTCTGGTTTTAGATCGTTTCATGAACTATATTTGTGTCGTTCTGGGGGTGGGAACTCCAAGCACCCCCAGCGACAGCTGAACCTGATGTGCTTACCCCGTCAGCTCATCCCCATCCGCTCCCATATCATGACGCCTGCCTCCTCCGATTGCCCGTTCTTCCGCATTTGGCAAAACCGTCGACACTCAACGCCCACAACGTAAGCGTTTTCTCGTTCTCAAACCCCCTGTAGATCGAAGTAACTGACCACCAGATCAGCCGCTGGACCCTACTGACGGCACCTTGAAGAACCCCGAAGTACCAAGTACGGATGTATTTGTGCAACCAAACTCATTCACGGTTCAGACTTCACATACCGCTGTGGATTCACGTACCAGGAGTTCAATTTACAGACCAATAACGTTTATCAGGGTGGGAAAGGAACGGTCTTGGTCGATTATCGGGACATGGCGCCAGTGGTTTATATCCATCAAGTGCGTCGCCTTCGTCTACATTTCCCGAGATTCTCATCGTTGAACATTCTCTGAGCGGGAAATATGTCTATGTATGTACGTTTTGAACAAAGCGCCTCTGTAAGGGGGATCCTTTGAGACTTCCAGTTTCTACAAAGCTCATTTTCACCTTCCCTCAGCCCAGGGGAGACGCGGCTCTTGAAAACTCGGGCTTCGTTCATAGAATGACCTACGGCGTTAACAATCGAATGTCTGAGGTCGCCGCTCTTGAGTTCTTCGCCGAGTATGTATTTCTTCGTTCTACATTCCATCCTTTCTCATTGTCTACACCATAGACAGGTAGGTCAGCTACATTCTCTGGCTACGCAGTAGGAATGCGTGGTCGATGAAAAAATGCAGGGGAATATGCCAATATCTATACTCAGTGAATACGTGAGCAGGTGCCTACATCCGTTTTCGACTTCGATGCAGGTGTGTTATATGAGTGGTATCTAACTATGCCACATTCATCAATTTAACAAGAATACTAGGTCCTAAGGAGTCGTTCTTGAGCTTGAGCCACCAGACTTCCTGACCGGGGGCGTTCCACCTGTCCACAACGATTACCTCCCAGAACGTCCGTCGAATACACCAGCTGGCAACTTCTTTTTCAATGTCATCATTTCTATCGTCCAACGCCTCGAAGCTCCTGTAGGCGGAATCTCATATTCATCTCCGACTCCAGTACGGGACCGCGCCTCGTCACTGAGTAAACATGCTTGACCCTACCTTTCTTCAATCTTGCCCAATCATCGCCTCTCTGTCAGCCTATCTACCTCACGGACAGCCACTCTTCCGCGGCTACGAACCGTCTTGACGGCTAAGAACTATGGACACTGCCGACTTGTCGAGAGACGCTGGATTCCGTGGGACTTCGGGTTGGCTGAGGCCCTTGTGGCTCGGTATCAGGTATGTACTTGTCTATTCTTTGTGCGGGCTTTAAGCTAAAGATTACACCTTATCAGCTAGACTCTCAAGAAACGATGTCCCTCCTTTAATTGCAAGCCAAGCGACTCCACACTGGTCGTCGATCATACTCTTAGAAGAAAAAGTGGCTATGAACGTACATTTGGGGGAAATCGACTCAGTAAGTGGGATCGCACATATCTCATGTCCACAAGGGTTTAGCTGCTCATCAGGCAACGCCTAGCTACGAGCGAGGCTCAGTACATAACATGCATAACAGTTGATACTTCTTTGGATCATGGATGTCCAGATAGCCTTAGAGCGTACTGTGAAAAATATTCGTTTTAATGTAAACATTCTTTGCCTTTAGTGGTGCAAATAATTGACCTCTTAGATTGGTTTTGTGCCTGTAATCTGAGATTTAGATGATATATTCAGGGCATATCCAGTTCAAAGAGCGGTGAAATAAGGTCCCATATTTAACGACTGTAGGTGACAGCCCCTTTCTCGGGATGAGTCCGAACCTGGATGTCGTGTGACGTCACGCGTAAACACTCTTGCACACGTCTGGTGACAACGATCGCCCCCAGAACATCCACAACAGCTGGCAAGCCCTTGTGCAGTGGTACTCGTTAACTCTCCAGTGCCTTGAAGCTCTTGGATCCATAGATCGACGCTATTCGTACAGGACGCGCCTGGCCCCATGATCCCCTCTACTCGGGCTCAAACATCCCTGCCTTCGCTTGCCAATCATGGTCTCTCTATCCTTCTATCTACATCACAACCCCTCGTCTCCTTGTGTTGACTGAGACCTGAAGTACGCTCCACCGTAACTCCGGACCGAACTATCCCGACTACCAAGAACTATGGACGTGCATGTTGCCTACTCGTCGCGGGACGCTGGATTCCATGGAACTCTGGTTTGATTGAAGCTCTCATGCTTAGGGCCAGGCATTTCCTTGTCCAATCTTTACACGGGCTTCGAGCTGAAAGTGTTGTCCTATCAGGTGGACTCTCCAAAATGACGCCCCTCCGTTTCAACCGCAAGCCTACACTGGTGCAGATCTCATCCAGCGCACACCGACCGCCGCAGTGATCAAACACCTCGATGCTTACTTGTACCCTCAATCACGCTCGAGGTTGGCCGCTTCCCCCATTTCTCCGTCCACCCGCTCGCATACCGTGACGTCTGCACCCTCTGACTTGCTATTACATTGCATTGGCAGCCTCAACGACGGCCGAACCTGATATACCCAAATTCCATCCGCTCGCATACCATGACGCCTGCCCTACCTCCTGCGATTGGCCATTCTACCGCATTTGTCCACAATTTCAACACTCGACGCCCGAAACATCGATATATGCGCCACATCCTCTCGGAACCAAGTTTGGACGACTGGCTCGTTGCTATTAGAGTGGTTACAGTCAAGTTCAACTATCATATCCAACATGGGTCTGTTATCCGCTATCAAACCTCCTGTAAATCGAACCAACGGACCACCCTATCAGCGTTTGGACCTCAAGCACGGCAAGAACTCCAAAGCACGACGTATGAGCACTTTGTGCGACAAAACTCGTTTATGGTTCAGACTTTGCATGACGCTACGATCCACAGCAGGAGTTCAATTTCCAGACCACCAGGGCGGGGAAGGAACCGATCGTGTCGACAAGATTATCGGGCACGGCGTCAGTAACAAGCGATGCGGCGTTTGATACCCCTCAAGTACGTGTTTCTCTTACATTCTTCAACGTTCTCGTTGTTAACCATACTCTTAGCGGAGAAGGTGACTATAGATGTACGTTTGGGACAAACTCAGTAAGTGGGATCCTTTGAAACTTCCAATTCCCGTAAATTTAATATCCACCTTTCCTCAGCCCAGCAAAGACGAAGCTCTTGAAAACTCGGCTTTCGTCTATGAAATGACTGGAGGCGGGTTGGACTGCGATCTGTCTGCAAGGTATCAAATAGGGTCCAGGGAGTCGCCGGTCTGAGTATTCTCGTTCACGTACTAATAGAGTCAGATTCGTAAACCATTGTGATCGAGAATGTGTAACGCCTATGGTACAGGTCGGCGAACTGATTATCTTTGACTCCTCAAATGAAACTGTCTTACAGCATTAATAATGCCAACAAAAGTGATAAAAGCCGAAGTATGAGAATCAAAACTTATCGTGTCGACGCCTGCATCAGTTGAGATGAATCCGGGACGATAAGGTTGAAGCCCAAAAAGTGTCGAAATGAACCCAAAGAGGTCCTTTACATCTACGGATCAAACGAAAGCTCGCTGGGCTGTCAAAATTTGTTATTATTGGGTTCCTATCCGAGAAAACTACCGAAAAAACTTCAACATGGTCGATATGCTATGGGTGTTTCAATTTCAAAGATTCAAACGGGGATCGCAAACGAAGCCACCAGAGCTCGGTGATGGGGGGATCAAATCCCAGTAGGGCAGCAGGGGATTAGCTGAGAGTCGGCATCCCTCCTTACCCTGACTTGCAATCCCTACATCCGTATACGCAGCATTGGAAATTCGATCCGCCAGGACAATGCCCTAGAAAAACACCATGTGAGCGAGTCATTAAAAATAAATACCGTAAAACCTACCTGCTACGGTATAAAAAACAGGGCCTCTGCAGTCCGATGTAAATTGGCAGCTGCCTGTGCTATTGTAGCAGGGACTCTTGTTACAGCACTTAATGTTTTTTGGGTCATTGGGGCATGCTCCGGAGACGTAGGTCCCCCCTGCAGCCGTACAACTACTGGTAGAGACGCAGATGCCTGGGCGGCCTGTGCAACGACCATTGACGGCGGCATAGACCGTGGTAAATATGGTGAAGAGCGAGATGATGGCGAAGGAGCGCATAGTAGTATTTGTAGGTTTATATCACGATCCAAATGCCTGTGTATAACTCAGTCGAGGAAGCTCCCGTTAAATAGCAATTCATGAAACTCAAGGGGTCATGCCAAGGTTTTGTTCATCATGGGATCCTCATGTTCATGACGACTATCTGTAGCAAAACGGGGCAAACTAATGAATGAGATATGGAGCACATCGCGTAAAGCGTGTATCCAGACAGTGAAATTAGCAGGTCGCCTGCAGGTAAGGGCAAGAAATGTATTAAGGAGTTTCGGGCATGCAGAGAAAGATTTGAAAACGCTGCACGTGTCACCAAAGAGGTGCTTAGCGAACAATTGTGGGGTTGACAGGTTGGGAAGGGATCGAAGGTGATAATACTCTTCACGTCTTATCATGGAGACTGAGGGAGTCATCCGAGTAAAAGAATACTGACTTTTGGCCACTTCCACCAGCGGCCACCATAGTAAGACGTCATCTCCTAGGAAAGCCACCAATTTTATATATTCGAAGGCTATTAGTCAAATGAAATTGAGGCATTATGTATGCCAACCAAGGTATGAGCCGGCAACGGCGCTAATTCACTCTAGTTGATAGAGTGTCACACGATATCCAAGACCGACTGTGAGTTCACCATGCAAAGTAAGTACACCTAAATCCCAAAAGATACAGTCTTTTACAGAACTAATGGAGATACAACTTGCCAAGCATTTTCTTCGGCGTGTTCATGACAGTAAAGCTGCCGACAGCGAGCGCTAATCAGTCATCTTGCCGAGCACAGCCACATTCCATGCCGACGAGGACGACATGCTACAACATCTGTGCGCTGTTAGATGAATACATACTGGCTGGTAGAACTTATAGAGCTATATTTGAGGTAAAATTTGGGGTAATTAAAGCATATTTTACTCTTAATTTAAATATTTTATGGCTTTTAGTGTGAATAAATCACTTTGATGGTTGGGTGTATTCGAGATACGAAAGATATGGCCAATTTTGAACGTATATTCAAGAATATATGTTGATGAATCTAGTTCTTACATATATTACAGCTGTAATGAGTCATATTTCCTTGAGGTGGTGGGTTTGAACTTGAATTAGTGTGGTGCCGGGGTGCCGTGTGATGAGGATTGCCTGAAAATGACATTTCTGAACGCGGCACTGAGCACCTATCCGAATCGCCTCCCAGAACTCTTGTCGGAAACGATGTCAGATTCAACGGCCAGAAATTTTTTACAGTGGGACCACTGTGTTCATCTAAGAACCATCCATCAAAGCGCACCATCTCTACGTTTATGCCGCTTTGAGGCTTCAAGAATACGGGTTCTCATCTGAGTTGTCTGTATTACAAGCCCACTGCAGACGGAAGAGTTAATTGAATCGGATTTATGAGCTATCAAGGTCGAGAATATATGATACCTAGCGTACTGGTCGGCGAAATGATTGTCGTTGACTCTTCAAATGGCACATTTTACCATCAACTTGAGGTCCAGTTCTTCGGGCCGTTTTCACTCTCTTTATAGTTTCGATAATGCAGATTTAAATCGGCATTGTAATATGATTGCATCTGAGCTCACTAAGTACGACAACATTATACCAACAAAAAGTTAGACCATCGCCATATCTAATAAGACTTGTCTGTAGTTGAAGGTTAAGCAGTATGGAAAAGAATCTAAAAAGGTCATTCTTTAAAACAATGGGGTCGAACGAATAACAGCCATCCAATTAGAGAAGATTGGGGCCATTTTTTCGGTCTCTGGTACGATGCTGACAATAAGTCCAAACTATCCAGCTGTCCATCCTGGCACGCTCGTTTCAGATTGGCGAACGATGTCCGGACTTGATGTTAACGCGCTTCCAGAACGAGTCATATTCGACTATATTCATCTGGCCAGTAAGTAAGTAAATCTCTCCAATGGTGGTCCCGGAGCTGGAGAGTGAGAGTCGAGATAGGCGCCACTCTTGAAGTCCATGAAGTACGTGGCTCCGCTCCAACGCTGGTCCAGAGAGCGGGTGAAATTTGGATTATTTCAGAGTCGAGACTGTTAGAAAGTATAATGAACATGGAGTTCAAGGATCGAGTGGAGGTATCAGCGTACCGAAGGACTCGTTTGATCAAGCAACCGCGATCTCCTTCATCTTCTCATCGTCGGAACTTCGCTTTCCTTTCTGATGGAACGACCTCGACTCGAATACCGAGCGCAGACAATACACCCGATTACCGAACCTACGAACGGTCGAGGTGCCCAAGATGGACCAAGACAGAGACTGCTTCCAACATTCGGTTCGTCGACTATGCGTTGAACAAACATCTTCATGGACAATTGGTCACTCGTCCTTGAAGCTGCGACCGCCTTGCGCAGTCGATGCAGGAGCTTGGAATTTTTGATTTCGTCTCCGACCTCGCTAGGGCGGCCGTTCAGGGTGTAGAAACCCGCCTCATTTACAAGTGATTGAGAAAGGTTAGACGGAGTTGAACATATTCCAACTTTGCTGTCACTGGACCACACGTATCAGTGTCGTAGTCGAATCCGATGAAGGTATAGCTTACCATGGGTCTTCGTGAACGAAGTCGCCAATGCCGAATCGATGGTCCCTTGGTTGAGGTTCGTATGATAGGCAGGGCTTGTGGTGCCTTCACGAGCATTTGAGCATCGCTGGCGGTTTGATTCGCTTGAACGGGTTGAGCGAGCGGAGGTCATCGTTAAGAACCGACGTTTGAGATCCAGACATGAGTTGGGGAATGTTCGAGTCGTTGCTTGATGACGACGCCGACGGTAAGCTCGCGTGAGCGGGAATGGACCCATTTCCCTCTCTCGTAGCCTCAAGGGCTTCGTCCGCCAGATTTAGTGTCCAATCAGTCGGTTGTAGGTGTTAAATGCATTCATCTCGTCGCGGAAGGCACAAGCATTGAGAGGGATGGAAGGTTGCAAGGGAGATGCGAAGGCGTGTCCAGGTAGGATGAGTGGAGGGTGCCGGTAAACTCTTAGCGGCAGCTATGTTCAGGCTGCGTGTAGGACGAGAATGAGAGCCATGAAAATCGAGATACGAGATGCATCGCTGGTGCTGAGGTGGGCCACAGTCAGTTCGCATCTCGTGCTTGTTCAAAAAGTCAGACAGGTCCGGAGACAACGGACATGTCACAGGACAGTTTCGTTTGCTGTGACATCGTTCTTGTTGTCCACATCCAGCCACGCTCTTATTCCATTCTCAAGAGAGAGCGTCATGACCACTCTTACCTCTGCTACATCTTGCGATACTTCTTTGACCGTCGTTCCTGGCTCAAATTGGAACGGGCGAATGCCGTCCTTCCTGCTTATTGCGACGTTTCCACTCTGTGAGCATTTTCTCGAACCATATTTTAGTCAAGCATTGAGCCAAGTTATAGGAACTAGTAGCAAGTGGGCCTCCATGGCCTGCAGGCATGGCATCACAAATGTGCCCCTCGCCACCACCTCTTACATGTGTTCCTTCGCTACACTTTCCGGCCCACACTGTTGACCGAACATCAGATCGGCGTTGGCTCCTCGAGCTAAGGCTGCTATGAACTCTGTGGACCTCAAATCCCCCATTCTTGGGCAAATCAGCACAATAATGTAAGATATGGTATTCTTTTGCTCGTAATGTACCGCTGATCTTGGTCTAATAGAAGGATGACTACTTCCTCTTCTCAATAAGCACCACCTCAAGCGCCTCGGCATCGTTCAATCGGCCCTGGTCCCTATATGTGCATGCAAGATTCGCCATGCTCTTGAGTGTGTTTGGATGGTCATCTCCCAGCACCCGCTTCCTCTTCTCCAACACCACCACCTCGAGCGCCTCCGCATCCTTCAATTGGCCCTGGTGCCCATATGTGCATGCAAGATTTGACATGCTCAAGAGTGTGTCTGGATGGTCATCTCCCAACACCCGCTTCCTCTTCTCCAACACCACCACCCCGAGCGCCTCCGCATCCTTCAATCGACCCTGTTCGCTATATGTGCATGCAAGATTCGCCATGCTCAAGAGTGTGTTTGGATGGTCATCTCCCAGCACCCGCTTCCTCTTCTCCAACACCACCACCTCGAGCGCCTCCGCATCCTTCAATCGGCCCCGGTCCCTATATGTGCCTGCAAGATTCGCCATGCTCAAGAGTGTGTCTAGATGGTCATCTCCCGACACCCGCTTCCTCTTCTCAAACACCACCACCTCGAGCGCCTCCGCATCCTTCAATCGGCCCTGGTTCCTATATGTGTATGCAAGATTCCCCATGCTCCCGAGTGTGTCTGGATGGTCATCTCCCAACACCTGCTTCATCTTCTCCAACACCACCACCTCGAGCGCC
>Ga0247741_1000287_pt1 | contig 31194 bp, 29 predicted proteins | sample UWRJL213509R2_FD_180945 | JGI IMG/M metagenome (GOLD analysis project Ga0247741, IMG submission 180945) | Plant litter microbial communities from Arlington Agricultural Research Station in Wisconsin, United States - UWRJ-L213-509R-2 | ecosystem: Environmental > Terrestrial > Plant litter >... | reverse complement strand
CGCCTTATTCCCCCTTTTGAACGTATCCGCTCGACGATCGGACCCTCCTTGCCACTCACTTCCTCACCCCGTTTCACTGTCCACTTTCGGATTCACTCTCACGCCTACGGCAGACGACCGCTGCTGTATTAGCGCCGCCCTTCGCACCAACTTGCGTACTAGAGATTTTGGTCTATCCGATTCTCAACTACCGCAATACATTACATACATTGGCATCGAATATCCCAACTGTTTACGCCGTGTTACCCTACATAAAATATGTTAACTCATATGACTATGACTCCCTAACCTCCCTCTCGTTTGGTAATCCTTTAGGAGTCACCAAAACGGGTGGATAAATCGCAGAGCGTGAGTACAACTTGATTGTCGTATATGCTTTTAGCCATACAAATAATTCATAATAGCAGATATATTCTCTCGATGAACAGTTCTAAAGTAGAAGGCCAATTCCATCTGTCTGGTGCTACTCAGGCTAATGTGAGTGAGTATCAGTGATAAATTTAAGCACACACGACGCTGATGTCGTTCCATGCTTACAGACGTCCGCACACATATTCATACTTATATAATTCGCTCGCTAGATTCTCTTACTGGTTTCTGAGCACTGACAGTACCACCATGCTTCTTAATGCTGCAATCAACGATGGGAGCGTCAGCAGTAAGCGGTACGCTCGGCACATGCCGGCGTTTGGCCAGACCGCCATCACTCGCGGACAAGCCAACAGAGCTTGAGAAAATGAAGTTCATCCATGCGGTTCTGGGATACCGTAACCTGTAAGCTCTTCGACTTGTAGACCTTGTATGAAGCGCATGCTATCAGCAATATAGAATTAAGTAACTGTAAATGAGAACCGCAAGTTGTACTTGCATCAGTGGCTTTTGTCATCCACGCCGCCTTTGGGGCCTTACCTAGAGCACTGTGAATAGAGTCAAGATGTATGAATGGCTCTCTAATCAACATCTGACTCACAAAATACCGCAAACTCGGGCACTCGATTGACGTCTGCTTCGAAGTGCTTGATTGAAACGAGATCGTATAGACCAAAACCTTGATTATCGGATATTAAATTGCAGTTTATACTTCAGTTTCCGTATTTTCAACGGCAAATGCAATACTTCGTTGTGTTTGAGTATACGCCTTTATCAAAGGTATTCTCATAAATGGCTAAATGTACACTTCAAGACAATATAAATGTATGAATTAAGTTAGGGGTTACATGCATGTAGTTCGACAGTTTACAGCTGGGCGACTTCCGGTCTAACGCGTACCGATTTCGAATGCTCTAACGTATATCAACACGTGCGGGCGCGGATTGCCGCCTCTGCTGGTCGCCGTCCTGGTCGCCGGACTTTCCGAAATCTAAATTCATTGGAACTTTCAAAGGGTGCTGGGAATGCGATCGGGAGTATTTGAGAAAAATGGACATTAGCTATCTAATTAGAGAGGATGCGCAAAGCCACTGAAAGCCATCAGTGGCTTATTTACGCTGTGCAAACAGGCAGAGCCACTCAGTGGCTTTCCTATCACACAAACGTAGATAAGCGCCTCTTTCTGCGTCCAAGTCGTGTAATGAACGTCGATTCTCACATATCAGATTTTAAAGTATATCCTTTGACGTTACTACACCACCCGATCTATACGGAGGCTGAAATTTGGGAAGAATCGGCTGAGTTTTATCGCACACTGCTTGACTTGCTCCGGGGTCAAGATGAAGAGCATCTACGATGGCAGGGAAGTTTCAGAGAGGGTGGAAAGGTCAATCTTGATACACTCGGCTCTCAGGTGTGGCTAGAGCAATTCCGGTATATTGTTCACGGCTTGTATTGGTCTGCCATTTTAACCCGCGCAATCGTAGCTTCACTCTAAGTCGTGCAGAAGTCTATCAATTGGTAAATATCATGAATCTCACATTGTGGATTCAATGCTCGACCACAAGAGTGAAGCATGGCCATGTCATAGCACTATGCAAACTTTTACGATGCCTTGCATACCCCACCCGGTTCGCTGATGTTGGCGAAATTTGAATGGGAGAAATCCCGAATTTTCAAATCACTGAGCTTGGAGATGGTCCCAAGCCATAAACACCTCCTTCCCAGATTCCCCCTCGAATGATTTCAGCTTGAAGGCTTCCAAAACAAGAAACCAATTCTGCCATGACTACCAATGGGCATGTTTCCCGTTTCTACGCTGCTGGATAGTAGCCGCGCAATCTTGTGAAGCTGCACCATCGGCGACAGGCAGTTGGGAAGATGTAGTGTCTACCTGGATAACATGTTCGTCGGAAGAGCGATCACGCAGAGGGAGGAAAGGACGATATCGTGTCTGTAAATCATTTTCGCATACTATTCCGGTCCGGGATATGAAAGAAAGGGTTCAGGATATAAAACTTGTCACTTTGAGCATGCTCCCGTGGTAGTTGGGCCACCAAAAAAATTCTGCTACATTTCTAGTCACCACATAGTCTCTTAAATGTAGTTTATATAGGTAAGTGTCAGGAGGTGTAGGTAGGGGACTCGAAATACCGTGTTTATATATATATATACAGGTAATGGTGGCTGCGCACTAGAATCTCAAGACTGAAGACTACCATGACCTCCGATTTTTCTCCCAGTGACATATATATATAATGCGACCTTAATTGGAAATTTTCATGATGAAGGAACCAGTTCTGAGTGATTAAATTTTTAAAAATTTAGGAGAATATAACTAAATTTTGAAGGCGTTAGAAACAATCTGTCAAAAAGTTTCATATCCTGAACCAGAATAGTAATGAAACTTGCGAGCGGAAGCTGCGGGAGTGAAACTTGAGGTAGCGGTAAGTCGCGCTCAGAAGTTGTGCACGTTCACAAAAGCAACACAATTTGGCAGGGACCCCGAGTGCAGCGGCCGGTGTTTCGGAACTTTCCGGTGGGACTACGGAAATATCTCCAAGAACATGCGGCTAATAAATAGCGTAGAAACTGAACACTCAGAGTCAAATACCATGTCGCTCATCAAAAAAAATGCAACTTTTCATCCGAAATGTCCTAGATTTGATGGCTTTCATGTCAAGGCTGTAGCCCAGATGATGTAGGATTTAAGAGTGTTAGGTCTTTATGCCTCGTGATGTGCGACAATCTGTATTATTGATCGAGTTTTAAATGGGGTACTAGCTTTTACCGTGATACTACCGTGCGCCCCGTGAGGGCCGTGGCTAATGTGGCACGGCATACTTGCTCATTTCAAAGGTTAGTACGGTCCACACGGCTTGAGCGCGGTTTACCTTTTAAGGTAGCTCGTATCTTGTTAGCTCTACATTAATCCGCGTGCTTAAAGCTCAGATGTGAACATTTCACCGCAGTGCCAGTTGGATACATTAGAATCATCAAGTATGTTTCAATAATTAATGAATGAATACTAATCAAAATATGTCTTCTCTTTTTACAGTATCACCAGCTGATATGGTGGTAGGTCAATACTTCTAAGTTCTGAAACTGCCTCCTGGAAAACCCGGGTTCCTCTTTCCCCATCCCCGCTTTCATGTAGAGTATAAAGGAGAGATAAATCTAAATTAATATAAGAATCTGAGGACTAAAATATTACTGACCTGAGATCCATCTATGTATTTCAAGTTTCAACCACACTGTTATAACAACATATCATAATTCTTCCGCTTCATTGACTCTATTTGCCTTTACAACATAGCAATTTAATACAAGGAAATGCACCTACATGGCTCAGTAAAGCAACACCGTGTTTTGACACGGCCCAACATGTTTCGACGCGGTAGCAACACGGTTCGACACGGTAGCAGCACGGCTCAACACACCAGCGCCACGGCTTCTGCACCACCATCACGGTTCGAGTCACCAGCTGCATGGCTGCTCATATCTAGTAGCCTCCCATGCACGGCATCAAAGTAAAATGTACGCCAGCAGCATTTTGCTGCATGGCTGGGTGCATCGCGTACACGCCAGCTTCGCGTTCCACACAAGGCAAGTGCGCCAGGCCCTGTAACCCGAATAAGGCAATATGGTCACCCATGCGCTCTTGCTTGATCTTACCGTCAAATTTTCTGATCTCTAACCTTTATCCTCACTCAACATTGTACATCTACGTAAACTCCTATTGCTTCGACCTCGGATCCAGCTGAAAAAACAGGTGCGGTACTTTCATTTCTTAATGAATATATGACCGCCGATTGGATAAAGAAACCACGCCCGAAACCGCGCCCGAACCTAGGCCAACATCAAAGAAGAAAAAGACAAACTAGGAGAAATGGGGGATGCTGAGGAAGAGCAGAGCAGTCACGAAGGAAAGTGACGGCACTGGTCAGCTTCTGACATGCGTACGGTCCGGCGAATCATGGTAATAGATAAACAAAGTGATTTATCTAATTGTATTCCGCTTCGTTTTGAGCTTAGATATTTGGTATTTCTATCCTTATATATATCGTCTACCTATACTAGTTATTTTCCGGGACAGAAATGGTTACAGTCGAAGCACCTGTTCAAACAAGGTCATCTGAAATCTCAGCGTCTGAACGGCTCGGATGACAGAAATCCAAGAAATCCACGTGTTCACGTGTACGGTGTACATAGCCTCACTAACGAGCGCTAATTTCCTTACCAGAATACACTTTACAAATTCACCCATGATCGACGCAGCGAGCACGGAAACGCAACTCGTGCGTCACGGCTTGGTAACTTACTTACACGGCTCGGTGCTAACATGCACTGTTCAGCACGGCGTACTTGTGGTGGACACGGCGACACGCACGGTTGCTCACGGCACGACAGCGCTATGTACGTTGCAGCACAGCTCGTCACGGTGCTGCCACGGTGAAAATATAGTGCCCGTTTTAAATTGGAGTGTCGAATGTAAGGATGTGCATCCAAGTTAATTCGCAACGGGCATCTGACGCGTGGTAGTGCGCGGTAGTGCGTGCAGTAATCCCCTACCGTCCCTTGGAAAGCACGCAATATTGGATTATCAAGTTGTATTAGGTACAGTAATGTATTTATGGCAAATGTAGTTAGCGGAGGTGGTTTCCTATTATCGCACGTGTGGCAGAGCGAGGGCTGCACCCAGCTGAGCGATCGGAAGAACCAAATAGAACGCCCCGCCCCTGTTTGCCATCCTATGTCAACAGAAACGTATCCGCAGAGTCGATTTTTTACTGAGCTTGGGGCCCAATCTTTTTTTTCGGCCATCTTTAGATCATGGATGTACGGTGAGTATTTACTTACTGGCCACATGTATAGTCCCGCCTTCATCCTTCCATCCAATCTGCAGGGCGTTATCCATCCCACTATATGTCGCGTTTAAAGACTCTCTTTACTGCAGTCCAATGAACGACACCAAGAGCCTCTGGAAACGCTTTCTAACCGCGTGTCTGAGTGGGCGAGGTTGGTTCGAGCACACTCATGAATAATCTTCCACTCCTGGTCAGGAGTAATGATCGAAAACCTCGCTGACAAAGACACAGTGCGCGGAAAAGGGAAGTCTCACTCCCTCTTTCTTCGGCACACTGTCTTTGCCAGCTGAGTTCAATTCGTCGCCAGGCGACTTCCTCTTTCTTCGGTACATACTTGCAGTCTCTGCCAGAGGACTTTGGTGTTTTCAATGGTGAAATCCTTATTTTGGAGGTTTGGCCGGCAGACGCGCTGCCCAACTCTCTCGCCGCTACCACAGCTTGCGTGATTTCAAGCCCGGTCATCATTGGATACATTGCACCTGATCCATATCCCTTTATCCTTTCTTGGGCCTCTATCCATCGTGTAATGTATTTTCATTCCCCTCTACATCCATCCCCTTCTATCCATCCTTTGCAGCTGCACGTGTTGTCACTGCTGGCATGGAACTATTGAACGCGATCTAAAATGTACTATTAAATCTTTCAAACATGCCAAAGTTTTCAGCAGCATTTTTCTCGAATGGGAACCCAACGACAACAATAAATTTTGAGAGCGCACAAATGACTGCATGACTTTACCTTTTAAGTCGAATTTATGTACACATCAAATGAGGCATTTTCGTCATATTGTTGCAATGGAAGCACTTCTGGTTCAATTTCACATTCATATTGTAATTTTTTGTACTCATAATTCCAAGTTTACGTTCGCTTTTTGTATACAGAACAATAGCATTAAAAATGTTCCCCTGCCAAACTGAATTGATAAAGTTTTTAATGCATTTTATGTTACATAAAATTTACGCAAAATGCGAGGTGCTGAGCCCACAACAATAAAGAGGAGAACAATAGCTTCAGCGTCACAAGTTAGATCTACTCAGAATTATATTGAAATTTTTTATTTATGGGTGCTAAAAATCAACAATAAAGGTAGAGTTTATGGTGGAATTGTCTCGCTCATGAGACTTATCGTCGTCGATACGTTTCTGAATTAGGTAAAATGCACTCAAAAATGTTAGCATGTTTGAAACATTTTGTTGAACATTTTTGGTCGCCTATAATTGTCCCATGCCAGCAGTGTGTTGAATTCCTGCATTCAACATGCTATCCATAGTGCTCGTTTCATACCCTTGAGTCTCCTTGTTTTCTTGAATTTGATATCTGCCTTGGTCACATGGAATGCAGACAAGAAAGGTCTTGGAGTTTTGTAGCCCTCTACGTTATCTTACCTTTCCTTCTTTATTCGCGCCGTAAATGCACCCTTTACCCCGGCTCTTAATTTATCAATCAGCAGAGATTCAATCTATTTACTATCTGGATCAAATATCTCTCAACGCGGGTGGTACATTTGTTTGGAGATCAATTTTGAAGAAAGACTGGCCCAAATCTTTGAATGAGGATGCAACACGGGGCCAGCATCCCATTTGTTTTTTTCATCTTTGACCACTTAGTATTTGTATATGCCATTGTTGGAATCTCGCGCAGTGGAACCCAGTAGAGTAGATTATATTTCCGTATCGTGTATCTACGGCTTTTATACTACAAGAATATGTATTAGTAATTATATTGATAATGTCCATTTTATCGCTCACCAGCTGTAAAAAATTTGATGTTGAGAGTCATCATTGAGTGATATACACATGGCCGTGGAAACTCTTTCCGGATTCAGCGATATGCCATTGGCGCGCCGCCACTTGTAGTTACAAAATACTGTCGCGTTTGCCACATAATAAACGGATGTTCACAGAAATTTAAGAGGACGCTCATTGAGGATTATTATATATCCCAAAGAAGTTTCAGATAATTCTACGGGCGTGAAATGAGTTGAGAGCATGATCAAAATTTCGACCAATTCTGATAGCTGGCTGAATGTCATGGCCTCTGAAATGATTTTGAATCATAAAACCGGGGCTCAAACGCAGAATATATACTCACTGCATACTTTACGGGTGTTCTAAATATATTTATAATTTTAGCCATTTTTATGCGCTGAACATATGTCCGTGAATGCTCTGAAAATATTTGCATGGCAATAAAATATCCGACTTTGTGCAAAATTGAACCGTAATGGGATAGAAAAGCCCAATTAAGTTCCCTATGATTTACAGTCTACACTGATTCATCACTCTCATGTATAAGATTGAATATCTCTTCCCAATTCTCTTATCAAATAATATATCATTGGAAGTCACTCATCTGAATGATTTTAAATCTTGTGTTTGCGCACGGATTTTGCCACAGATAAACTAAGAATAAACACTGAAATATTTAAAGCGCACCTCAAGTATGTAGTGGGTATATATTCTGCGTTTGAGCCCCGGTTTCATGATTCAAAATCATTTCAGAGGCCATGACATTCAGCCAGTTACCTATTATGATATTTTATAACATATATATCTTCTTATTACCAAGGATTATGGGGGGGAGGCCAAAGAATAACCCACTCTTTCACGGCTGCGCCAAAGCACCTCCTAGCCGACCATATCTCTAACACCATCAGCGCAATGGCAATCTTTGAGCTTTATAAACACCTGGAATATATCTAGACATATCCCAGGAGTACCGAAAAATATTTCGTTACACTTGCAGATGAAGCATTGCCCTCAACGAGCATCTACTTCACTTAGCCCCGCAAGGTACATATATTTCCCTTGGTGTCGAAGAAACTAGGGGAGGTTGAGGAGCGCCAACCACATTCCAGTGGAGGAAACGCTCGCCGAGGCTGTTTTGTTTCCAAATGGATCGAAACTATCTACCGATAAGGAGAAGACTAGGCGCGCGTTGGTGCCTGGACCAGGATAGAAATGCTTCCCAGAGGGGTCCGTGATATCACGAAAGACAGCAGAAGACCGGATATTTATAAGCTTTAAGCGAGAACGTGCCATATTTTGCCTTCAGTATGTCGCTCAGCGATGGAAGAGCATGAAGTCCGGATGTCATTGGATCGTGGAGAAATTCCAGTGACTTTGTCGACGAACTGATGGGAGGGTGTGGAGAGCCATTTTATCTCTGCATGCATAGCATCGAGTTTTGCCGAACATGTGTCAAGCTGAGTGGAGTTGATAGGCATACGGGGGTACCAAAAATTGAGCTCTTCTCTGATCTCGAACATGGTCGTTGCGAGAGCTATGAGGGATCCATAAGCCCTTACCTTCATAACTGCCAGTGGCCGGATTGTAGATCCTGCAAAGCGAAGGAAATTTGCACAAAACTAAGTTCTTTGACCTGCTTGACTTAGGCATTTGTAAGGATTTGAGGTGAGGGCAATCTGATCAAACTTTCCTTTTTTGGGTCCAGAGCGGCAGATCAATGTAAGAAATCATGATGCTTTACACCGGAAATGGGCCTACACGGGGTCAAAGGTATCAACACACCAACTATGATAGAGATGGGATGCTTCGAGTAGCCATATAATCATGGACAGGAAGTTCGTACTGTCGTTTATTCTACACCCGCTGCGATGGAAATCAATAATGAGGGTGCCGCCGAGGGGTTGCGTTATGTGCCTTCGAGTCCAGCTCACGAGAAGCTACCTACTCTCACGCTCAGTTCACGGCTCACGAAGAGTATCCCAGTTCACGACCCACACCACAACCTTCCGTTCCTACCGTTCCACGGATTTGTTCAGTTCCTATCTCAGACGACCGCTGAGATACTCGCACCGCCCTTCGCATAACACACACCCCGAGAATCAGTCAATCGATTCTCAGACCATCAGGTCTAACTACAATACTCTTCAATGGTTGGTTCTATGAAGGAACCAGCGTTGTAAAATGCTTTGCAGCGTACTTTTGCACTTTTTATTGAACTACATATCTTCACCCAGTTCCATATGTCCCATTTTCACTGGGCCGGAATCCTAGACCCTCGGACTTTCTTGGATTGTGAAGCACGGAGATGAAGAGTCCGTTCAAGTTCCTGAAACATGATGTCCATGCATCCTTGCGTGTCCCATGCTTGAAACAGGCCAGCAAAATGAGATCGAGTTATTTCGTTCATCGTGTAAACAATTTTGCCTGTGTCACGAATTTTGAAGACCGAGACATCGAAGCGGTTGAAGATCCGCAAACCCGAACGAAACTTGTTGGTGCGCTCTTCTTCTACGATCAATTTGGACAACATCTTCAGGAGGTATATCTCGAAAATGTCGTCGGGTTTGTGACGTTGTTGCTCAAAAGGACTCATTTCAGGGTCCGCAAGCCAGGTCGTGTTGGTTTTGTTTTGATTTTCTAATCTAAAACTGTGGTTAATCGTGGAAAGTAGAAATTCTGGACCGTACTTACAAAATAGTTGAGAGTGGGCGAACGAACGTAGCCTGAGCGATGTCGATCTCGGTTGTTGAGTTATTGTGTGGTGTGGTTGTCAAAATGTTTATGATACTGCCATTGACGACAAATGCGCGTATCTCCCCGAGGTGCAGGAGTGGTGATAGAAATGGTTGAATGATCCACATTGGGCGCCGGAATGGCCCTCCACGAATTGGGCCGTAAGCCTGTTCCTCGTCCGCCAGGGTTTTCATAAGCCTTTCAGTTGCATCTGGAGTGTACTTGGTGAAGACATGGAGACTGGTGCTGCTGTAATCCCTCTTCAGGACTGCGTCAATGGTGCCACCCTGAATATCTTGAAGGACTTTGAGTGGATCGGAAACAGTGGCAATAATTGGGGACGGGAAACCCAAATCCTCGGAACACTTGCTAATGTTCTGGGAAAGATACAGCTTGGAACCACCAAACAAAAGATCCCGTGGATCTGGCCACATGAATGCGTGCTCAGCTAAGATTCCCAGCGTATCCCAGTGTATCCTCAACGTTTCCAAGGTCAGCCCATATATCGATTGTGCAGATTCCCTGTTTACCAAATCAGCTGGTTTTTCAATCACCATCGTAAGAGAGTTCACCCACAGATAATTGCTTGTAAAGTTGATGCCCCCAATGATGATGTCCGCTTGCCTAAGACGATCCCAGTAGGAACCTTTTCGGAGCACTGTGGCATCTCTGAAGTCGTCCCAAGCCAAGTACTTCACCTCCCATCGATCTTTCTTCTCCCGCATCTCCATAGCGAGTGAAAGCTAGGAAATGTTCATCAGCGAAATGGCACAAAGGAATGATGAAACTAGACTACCCAGCTCGTGTGATAGTATTCCTGTTTCGTGGAAGCGTCTGTATTGGGATCAACGGGAATTATACAACCGGCCATTACGCTGTTGATTGCCGCAGCGTCCGCTGGCTCGACTTCAACCTTAGAGACATCACAGTCGATTGGGTCATCAGGATTAGTGATGATGTACTGAGGGATGAGTATGAAAAAGGCTCTGAGTTTTTCCTTACTCCCCAGATCCTCCATAAATCCCGGATTTAAACCTCCTTTGATAGTTGGAAATTTTCCGGAGAGAATCTCTACCTCGTGGTCTTGCATACTACCGGAAGTGGGCTGAGGTTGCTGGGGAGTTGGGATTACTTGAGGGGATTTTTTCCACCACGGAACAGGTTGGCGACACTTATAGTCCGGGTTGTGGAGGAGATCCCTGGGATTGCCAGTGTCGTCCAACGCTTCCTGGTCCTGATACTCGGCTCTCCAAGCATCCTTGTACCTCTGAAGGACGTCTTTTTTACGTTGACCATTCCGACCTAGATAGATCGCCCTTCCAAACTTCACCCAGTCAGAGTTATCCAAAGTACGATCCTCCACTTCTACGCATCGTGACTCCGGTGGACATGTGTGACTCTTCACGTGAGTTGGTTTACCGTTGGAATCACTGCGGTGTGGTATCGTCAGACAGGATTTGATTGATAACCAATATCACATACACGGTGTAAATTTCGACACCAATCATAGATGGTGGCTTTTTTGAGGCTTTCTTGTGGGTACAGGTGTGTAGGCAGACCTTGAAATCATTCAGAGGAGGGTTGGCCATCGTAGTGTTTGCAAGAGGAAGCGTGGGAACAGGTAAAACCTAATGCTAGTTTAGTGTACCATCTCCATCAATTCGGCCAGGGGTGTCAGACGGGATCACATCTTTCGCCGCACTTTCTAACTACCTATAGCTTCCTAGACCTACCTGTCTCAATTCTCTGTTACGAGGTTTACGTAGTAAGACTCGCTCATTTCAGCGGTTGGGGGTTCTAACCGAGGCCTTTGAAATTTTCCCCACGGTCATGCCCCCTTGCTTTTGTAGCCATTTAATGTTTAACACTTAACCTCTAAGCCTTCACCAAGTACGATTCTCAAATATGCGGCTTTGAGGGGGGAAATACAACTAGATAAAATTTTTTGATGAGAAAACACGCCAAAGATGGGGGTATGCAAGGCCTCGGAAGTGATGTACGACGAACAATCAAGATCCATTGTTTTTGGTTTGGAGGCGGAAGTACTCATAGACGTATTGAGTGACCGATCAGGAATGTAAGAGGTGCGATATAGTCAGGCAGGGATGAGTCGTAGCCGTGCCCTCAATGGTCTCCTGGAATGGGGTAAAATAAGAGGGTGTGGAGAAGAATGGGATCAGATGTGTTTGAAGGAATATGAGCCTTAGCGAGAGGAAAACGACGGTGTTTTGGGAGCGCTATTGAAACAGAAGGTGAATAGTGACGGATTTGGACGGAAGCGAAGCGGTATTCGAAGAAAGAGTCATACTGAACGAAGTTCATGGATTTACCATCTTGGGAGTGAAAATGGGAGTTCGTGTGCCTCCTCCCAGAGCAAAATAGCCGAGAACGGAGAATAGAGAGCATGTGCAAAGCCACTGGAAGCCATCAATGGCTTATTTACGCTGTGAAAACAGGCATAGCCACCCAGTGGCTTTTCCCAATACACAAACGTAGATAAGCGTCTCTCTCTGCATCCAGGTCATAACGACCGTCAATTTTTATAAATCATATTCGAAATATATCCTCCGACATTAATACACCGTCCGATCTATATGGAGGCCAAAATTCTGGAAGAATCGGCTGAGTTTTATCGCACACTGCTGGACCTGCTCCAGGGTCAAGATGAAGAGCATGTACGGTGGCAGGGATGTTTCAGAGAGGGTGGAAAGGTCAATCTTGATACACTCGGCTCGGAGGTGTGGTTAGAACAATTCCGGTATGCTGGTCATGACCTGTATTGGTTTGCCATTTTAACCCTCGCAATCATAACTTACTTCGAGTCATGCAGAAGTCTATTAATTGGTCAATATCATGAATCTCACATTTTGGAACCGATGCCCAACCACCAGAGCGAAAGAAGGCCATGTCATAGCACTATGCAAACTTTACGACGCCTTGTATACCCCACCCGGTTCGCTGAGGATAATGCGATTTAAATGGGAGAAATCTCAAATTTTGCGAATCACTGAGCTTGAAGAAGGTCCTAAGTCGCATCCACCTCCTTCTCAGATTCCTCCTCGAATGATTGCAACTCGAAAGCTTCCAAAGCAAGAAACCAATCCTGCCACGGGTGCTAATGCGCATGTTTCGCATTTCTGTGCTGCAGGATAGTTGCCATGGAACCTTTTGAAGGCGTATCATTGGCGACGGGCGGTTGGGAAAATGTAGTAGTCCCACTCAATTCTTAACTTATTTTCAAAACTTATCTTGGCCAACGAGTTCGCATATGAGATGTACCTGTCCCTTGATGTCGGCAGATGACCCTAGCATGGCAGGATAACTCGGAGTTTGAAATGTCTTGCTCGTACTGAGCGTCACTCGCGATTGCCAACGCCGAGAATCAGCAACAAAGAGATGGATAGTGAGGGGAGAATCCTTCCATGACTTCGAGCTCCGTGTTAGCTGACGCAGAGGACAACGAAGAACTCATTGTTGCCCTCACCGTTGCACAGATTGTAGCCGATGATGTGTGCATGATGATGCTTCGTGTTATTGGTTGTGGAAAATATTGCCGTAGAGGGCTTTACGATCGACAAAATTCCAAGGATATGTTAGACCTCTTGCTTTGTTCTGGTACATACATGACTGTATAAAATACGGTCCTATTTTCGTTAGCACTGGGCTCTAGCCCCAAAGACCAGATTGTCGCGTTTCTTTCCCGAGTTGGATCGGACTCTGCGATCAAAACTGCAGGAATTATCGCGATTGTAGAAGCCTGAAGGTGCTATCTACAATTACTGTAATCGGACCACAGTAGCCTTTTGTAAACCACGAGAACACGTTCTCAAGTGGCCCGACATTGACGAGCGAGATGGGCTTTCAGCTGCGATGAATGAATACGGCTCCCCAGACAGCCGTGTCTTCAAAAACTCTGATCTCTGGTGCAGCGACACAATTACTTTCTACACCATGAATACATGATTGTCGACAAAGATGCTTTCCGCCATCTTATTCAAGTTATTGACAAGTCCCTTGTGCCGCCTCTGCCGACATGTCCTTAGAACTCAGAACCTCAGGCACGGCTTAGCTCCCTTGGCATCACGCCACAAAATTACGAGCAGTAGGCGTTCGCAAAATAAGTTTTGAAAATAAGTTAAGAATTGAGTGGGACTAGTGTCTACCTGGATGACATGTTCGTCGGAAGAGCGACCGTCGGCCAAGGGGGGTTCCTCTGACTTTCTTGGAAGCAAGCTGGTCACTTATCCAACACAAGTAACACCTTTCGAGCGTTAGCTTCCTTCTTTCGACCTTTCCTTGCTTTCATAAGCGTAGCACAGGAAGAAAAATGGTACAATCGCAACAAATCCAAAAATAGACACGTGAAGCCACCGAGTGGTTATGCCTGTTTGCACAGCGTAAATAAGCCACTGATGGCTTCCAGTGGCTTTGCACAAGCTCTCTAATACGACATAGTATGTGTCAAAGAAAAGGAGGCAGGATAGAACAACATTCATCATGGAGAGAATTGAGAATGCATAATTGCCCTAAATTTACCATGAATTTACACGGCACCGTAAATCACGGCTCAGGCGACCACTACCCGGATATATAGAAGAAATAGAACTCTAGGAGTCCGCAGTAGATAAATAGCGTATGATTTTGTGGTAGAAACAGAAAGAGGAGAAAATGAAAATAAATGATAATGAAAATCACCTTGCTGAAAGCAAAGGTCTATCCCGGTCGATATTACCTAATGTTTGGTTGGAGCAAACAATAGGCTGGTGGGGATGGGTCCAAGGGGGTCCCAAAAACAAAATTACTGCCCGGGGTCGGCAAATGTTTTTAAGGTCGCTGGGTTACCCCTCCCTCCCGTAGCGCGGGAATAACATACTACATGAGGTAATGTTTTACACAAAAAACATCTTGTATGTTTTTTCTCTATGATACTAACCAGCTGGCGGTGCTCCACATGTTGGGGGACTTCAAACATGAACATAAGATATTAAAACCTCTTTTTAGGCATGATCATGTCATGGAATGAGATTGTTTTCAGCCTCGAATGTGCCGGTTTGTGGAGACACGGCGCTGCATTGAGCAACCTCAGCTCCCGTGAAGCCAGCGAGAGCCATGACTGAGTAGAAATTTGATCAGAAAATTTACAAGCATTTGCGGCATCATTGAGCTACGCACCCGTAGTCATTATATTCACCACCAAACAAGGTCCGATTGATGACGGGCGCCTATTGTGGCGTACTTACTGTATGTATTCCGCCTTGCACGCAATCTCGTGTGGGGCCGTTGCTTTGGCTTCAGCGAATTCATACCGCTCATCAAGAGTATATATTTTTATGTTTCACCTCTTGTGTACGGCCCCGGGCCCAGCTTTGGGGCTGGAAGCTGGACTGGACCGTGATACTTATGCCTGTCAGGCTCGAAAACACATCATCGAAAGGTGCATACTAGCATTTAAGACCTCTGATTATAGAATGGTGAATACCCACTGCGCTGCTTCCAACAATATAGGGATAAATTGATTTTTTCTGACCACAAATACTAAATTTTTTTAAGCCTCCGGCGGGACCCCTCCCCCTGTAACCCCGGGTCACGGCCCAACATCCCGGGACCCCCTTGGATGGGTCTTGAAATTTTTGACATTCAGGATCTCTATAAATAATGCGCTTTGTTTGGTAGCCCTTTTGTGTCCCCAAGTGCACTCATTGTCTCGAAATGTCCCATGTGCTCTTCCTCCCTCATTCGACCTTTCCGCTGGTTGCGACGCACTCTCTGCTCCGTTCTGCGCGTTCTCTACGGAGTTTGAAAGCCCTCAATAACGTATTTCTAAGATACCCGCTCCCGTGCTGAATAATTTCCGCGTTCACAAGCAGTCACATACTTTGCCCAAATTGGACTCCTCGGCTACTATTGTCCACTCCATCATCAAAGGCGCATGGATCCTGATGTTAAGCCTCTCGTTTAGACTTCCTTGATTATCTCTCTTGTTTGAGCCCGCTTTGAGGTCTGTAGCGCGAGTATTCGCCTCGGAACGGCTCATTCTATTCTGCATTATCCCTAGGTGCTGGTATTGGCTTCAAGTACTCGTATACTCATATCTTTGGAACGCAGACTCCGATCCTCTTGGAGATTTCTACACCCTCTCCGTGTCATTTTTTTGCTTCAAATAAGCCAATGAATGTGGCTTGAAGTTAGCTTGGTGTTCTGCTAGACGCTGAACTTCGGTTTTGGGTCCCCCGCAGCTTGTTCGGGTTCTGCCTTGTGTTTACTTTCTTCGATGAACCTAGAACTCCGTATTTGAGGTTCTCTGGTCCCTATGCTTCTCTGTATGCCCTGAATGCGTTACCAAGAGCAACCTATGTTATCTAAATGCACACCTGCTCTTCCTCCCCCTGGTCTGACTTTTTACTCTGCTGCTAAGTCCCTGACGGTCCGTTTATTATGCTTAAGGGCACGTTCGAAAGAGACTTTTTACAGCTTTCAGACCTACCTTTCAGCTTGACAATAGCCTCAGCAGTCCCAAGGAATTTCCCTATTCGCTTCAAATTCTCTCCTCTGCATTGTCTCTGATTATGGTGACATACGGTGTATATATTAAGCAAAGTATACTCAACCACCTATTGGGACTAGTTCTGCCGTGCCATGGGGAAACGGCCTTTATCACCAAGTATATATGTATGGTATTTTTACAGTCATGTCAGAATGTTGTCATATTGGTGTAGTTTAAGAAGCTCAGGGACTGGTAAAAACGGTGCCATTCAATGGTCATGAGTGTAAAGATCCCATATATATATTACACCTTAGAAGTCCATCCCTTGGTGTGTAGTGGGCGACAAACGGCAGGTGCACTTGTGCAAGCGTATGTCACGTGATCACACACGTCCCGGTCAGAGCTGATATTGCAAGCCACATAGTACAAAGGGACCTGTAAAATTTACACCATTCAGAAGCTAATGACTCTAAAATTGATTTAGTATAGGTATGGGACCTTAGCTGTCCATCCCTCGGCCAGCAGAGCCTCACTCAGTCGCCGCATCGCCCAACGATTTCCAGGAATGGAAACCCGGTCCGGCAGATCAGAATTTCCAGCGACAACTTTGCGCAGATGCAGAGAGTAATGTTTGCGGGAGGTTTTGAGTAATGTTTGCGGAGATGGCAAGTATATGGAAACCATGACGGTCGCGCTCAAATCGGGCGCGCCAAACACCCTGCGGCCATGATGCCGACGCATCACTGGTGAACAGGACCCTTGGGGACCCCAAGGAGCCTCGTACCTGAGGCTAAGCACAGTAAAGAAAGTAGACTAATTACAATTTGAAGGACTCAATTCGATGTAAGTTCGGCACCGCATTCTCTCGACGGCTCAAAACGAGCGGTTGATTAAGGTTGTGCTCGCCGAGGGCAACACTGCGTCTGCAATTGTAATAAAGTATTTTAAGTATTTTGGAGATATGTATGAATATATTCGAGGTGTTTCAAAGCCCCAAGATCACCAGTGCTGATATGATGGTCGGCATCTAGTCGGCTAGGAGGTGCTTGTGTATAACCGAGAGAGATTGAGTTACCCTTCGGCCTTCCCCCCCGTAATATTTGGTAATAAGTAGATATATAGGTTCTTAAATGTGTATTCTAAGTCCTGAAACCGTTTCTGGGCCAAAATGCGAAACCTCAGTGACACGACAGCCGCTCACGTATGCGCGTCACTCACCGCAGGTGCACAACCCCATCATCGGCGCCAAAATTATTGCGCGCTTCGCCTACCTTGATTCGTGCTCTCGGCTAATATATTACTGCTGGAATCATACGATCACCGGAGTTATTTCAGATTTATATACATACATAATCACAAAGCCTATCTTTTTCTGACTCCAGAAAGCCCCCCTAGACCTCTAGCTCCCCAAGCTCTAACCACTTACAGAAGTCACTACACTGATGCTGAGCTGGGAAAGCTGCGAAGGCATTGTGTACATTGCCCTCACCAAACAAATTTCGGCCCTCTGTGGATCTTTTCAGAGAGTAATAAGTACTACTTGTGATTGAATAGTAACAAGTCACTTACTTTTCCGTCGGTAATTTGCGGGTCAGTTAGTAGGTTCCCTGCACCTGAGAGTTTAAATTCGAAGATTATAATCAGTGCTAATCAGAGTAGAGGTGACAATGTTCCATACCTTGATAGTCAGATATAAACACCTGTTTGTGCGTCTGCTGGTACTGGACGTGCTGTAAGAAGCACAGGAAGACTCCGAGCTTGTATCCTGGCTCGTGCTCCGTAGGAAGTGGTTTTGCGCAGCCGTTGTGCGCATATTTGACGAATGGGGTGTTTTCTGTATCGGGGATGAACTCCTCGAGAAGGTATACAGCCCGGTTCGTCGAAATTGAGTGGCTCGAATTGTCAACAGCTTTTGCAGAGTATGCCAGGCAGCTGTTAACAAACCGAAGTCGCGGAATCGTGAACGGCGGCTGGGAGGAAGTTTGGCGCGAAATGAAGTCGTCGAGAAAGCTGTATGAGTACCGCAGGAGTGAGTCTGCCCATCCGAGAAGAGTTGCCTCAGTATGCAGACTGGCACTCTCGTCCGCAAAGCCTAGTCGCGCAATCCTTGTAGCAGCATTAGTAATATCGGATTTAGCGGCAGCCCTAGTGCGTTTTTCCCTCTCGACAACAGGTAATTCCCTGTACGGTCTCTTCATTGCTACCTGCTGAGGAAGCACCGATTGAGCACCAAGGCCAAGAGGAGGTGGATTCAACCACGTTAAGGTAGCAAGCTTGGCATCCTTGAATGCACCTCGACCAAGCGATCCGGAATCGAGGTCGTAGGAGAGCGTGGCAGAGCGCGACTGCTGGTCGACAATAAGCGCCTCCTTGTCGGAGACTTGGCAGATTTCGCGAAACGGGATATAGTTTATGAGGTAGCAATATACTACTTCATTCAGTTTCTTGTCATCTATTACTCATTTTATCAGCGGCTAAGAACGAACTCAGTTTGTCTTAACAAAAGACGTACATTGCTGGCGATGTTTCATAATTGCTGTCTAACTACCAATAGCATCTATTCCATTCTTGATGTCCTCAGCATCGATTGGGTTAAAAGGTTCAGATAGCTATTAAAATACTTGCGTTAATGTAAATTTAATGAGATTTGTTTAGTTCTCACCGAAGATTTTACAGCGCTGAGCGCGTTCACTTCTGTGATTGCTTTCCCAGTCAGTATACTCGATGGGAGACCCTGAGATGACGATGTCAAGTTTTCTGGAAACTCGAATGAAGGAGGAGCGGAGAAGAGTGTCTTGGTCTTCGATCGAGCTGGCATAGGGATTTTTTGTGGACTCGGCGGTGTTTTGCGTTTTTGGGAGGCCTTCTGCATGATTCAAGGTGAATTATTAATTCGACGAGCAGAAAATGGGATTCCGGCTTGCTTCAGACCGCCAATCATTGGTCTGGGTCCGAAGATCCTCAGTGAACTTCTCTGCCCTAAGCCATTGCTTCTCATCGATAAAAAGCTGGAACAATATCGGCTTCTTGGGTAGATCAAGAACAATTGGTGCATCGGCCTTCGTACTCTTGGGTTTAGTGAGTCTACCGGAGAAATATGGCATGTGGGGATCAGCCTTCATGATGTCGATCCACAAAGCGGCCTCTCGTAAGACCATGGATGAAATGTCCCATGCAAATCCTGGGTGGATCTGGGTCAGAGTTCCAATAGTACACTCGTGAACCGTGTTGAAGATCTGAGCAGGGGTGAATCCATATTCGACATGAAGTCCTTCCTTGATCGTCTGGAGTATATCAGGGGGATTAGTTCCGTGATTTAAATTAAGGGTCTATAATTATAATGACTTACCGTTTTCCCCATGTCTATACCAGACGCAGTCAAATAAAGGACTTCAACGGTGATGAAGACCTTAGTGCCCAACTGTAGCACAGCCGGAACATGAGAGGATAAGCTGTTCTCCTTTGGGCGCCCACTTTGAGATGCTGGAGTCGGTGGAGCTGGTGCTGGCTTTGAATATGATTTTGACGCCCATTGAGCGCGTGCGTCGTGATAGTGTGCGTGAGACGCCGAGTACCCAGTGCCTGGGCCAGTGTCTCCAGCAGCAGAATAGTATTGTTGAAAGAATGAAGGATGCGGGATCGCTGGAGCAGCCTGGGATGACGATGAGCGTTGATTGACGTGGGGTACACTTTGAGATGGAGGCATCATTGCCGTAACACGTCCTAGTGGGCTGTGAGCGCCTAAATTATCAAAATGCAATATATCAACAACTAGACACAAAATATAGCCATGAGATACATACCTTGACGCCAAGACTCGTTTATCTGCCGTTGAATGCCATGAATATCGGGCGGATCTAATGTGGAAAAAGGTGCCAGAGAAGTTGTTCTCGGAGGAACCCCCAAGGATGGACGGATAGCGGTAGAAGACTGATCCAGAAGCCTCGAGGTTTGAGAAGCTGTCAGAAAATAAGCGTCAAAGCTGTGACAGCGTCAATCACATTCTTTACGTACATGAGGGTGCTTTGATTTGAGCTGTGGTTTCTGTCCGCATAAGCGTAAGCCTTTGTCGACGTTCCCTTTCACGGTCCCTGATCTCCTGAAAGCAGCCGCTGCAAAGATACTTTCCAGGCAGAGTTGGATCTGCGTTCCCCATGTATATGCGCATGGTTCCAGCTGGAATCGTGACCTTGCATGCATAGAACCGACCACAAGATGTAGGGACATCGGCTAGAATATGTTGAGAGAATTCGGCAGAGAGATTGGCTGTTGGAAGCGCTGACATGGTAAAAAATTCAAAGAGACTCGAAGTGTGAGTGCAGAGTGGGGTGAAGTATTCTATCGCTCTCAAATGAGGAGCCGTTTAAATAGAATTTATTTAGCCTCAAGCAGATATAGCAAAAATCTGAGAGCTACGACTAACACACAGCCGCCGGAACTTGAAGAGACTTGGAGCATCGATGGATGCGCCACAAAAAGAATGTGAAGCCCGAAATTACATGGTCTCAAGTACGCCGTCGTTTTACTCCCTGATTTGAGGACATTCTGGAGCAGGGAGTCCTTAATGACTGGTATGATACAAATCGTCCGCTAGATGTGTGAGTGACGCCTTATTTCCTTGTTGTTTTTATCTCACATTTTATTATAAAAGTATGGTGTTCCGCTGGCTGTTTATTCCATGGCTTCAGAAGGAGCTTGACGCCTATGCGGACCGACTGAATAATACCAAGAAGCGAGCAGATAGAAACAAAATACTACCGCATGGGGTCCCAAATGATATCCACGAATAACCTGAGCGCTACGGGTGCCTCGACTTCAAGGTATTAAACTTTGTCTCGAATTAATCATTTATCTAACATATTTTCAAGATCTCAATTCCTCAAGAAGGACTGGATCATGTTCGACATGTCTATGCCCCACCAACCGACTCTGTTTTCGAACTTGTCCCATCCAATTTTGCGGAGTACGCCTCAGTTCTTTATGAGAGTATCGGACGTCCTGATGTCACCTTTGAAACTGTTTGGGATGTCTACCGTGAGCTCTTGCATTGCTTTGAGAACCTGGACAATGCCCTGGATTGGATTGACGAATGTCAAGTATACTTTGATCTACTCAATGACCAACGTGAGGCTGAAGGGTATGGGTTGGATAGACCTGGGGGAATAGAGCTATATGAAGGCGATGATGCCAATAACTACTACATGGGTGGCGTAAACAACGGGCATGGGCTGGGTAAGTGTGTTTATTGCGAATCTAGTGCCAGCTAGAAAGCTGATTATTGGCTTCCACTTGACGCTAGATACTGCCCTCAATAGGCGACTGGATGATCTGGATAATAGCAATAACGATTTAGAAATTATGGAGGCGGAGTTCTCAGATAATGAGGAATTAGATCCTAATCGGGAAGAGTGGTAAAGGTAGCACTGGTCATGTATTTCTGAGTCGACTTTTGGTGAATATCTTCATTCAGCAGGAAGAGATTTAATTCTACGAAACATTTTTAAGTTATTTAATGAACTGGTGGGGTTTTGTGCAACATCACTTGCCTAGGCGTGCCCACGCATCGAGAGCATCAAGGTAGGCAACGCACGCAACAATTTTGGCGCTGGTAATGTGGCTGTGCGGCCTGCACGCTGGCTGGACGCAAATGAGCACTAGGTCACTGAGGCCACATTTTTTTGGCCTATTAAGTGTTTCAACACTTAGAATACATTCTTAAGTAGATATATATATACTTATTACTGAGAATGATTTGGAGGAAGGCCAAAGGGTAACCTATTCTTTCTCGGCTACCCCAAAGTACCTCCTCGCCAGCTAGACATCCCACGTATATCAGTAGTGACGACTTCGGAGCTTTATCGGTCTTATCTTTGCTGGGGCACCTACGTGTATGCCTCACTCAACCAGATTTGGAGCTGCAAGGAAAATAGAAGTCCGAACATACTAGTTTTTGTCATACTTCGATTCAAGTCCTTCAAATTGTAATTAGTCTACTTTCTTTACTGTGCTTAGCCTCAGGTACGAGGCTCCTTGGGGTCCCCAAGGGTCCTGTTCACCAGTGATGCGTCGGCATCATGGCCGCAGGGTGTTTGGCGCGCCCGATTTGAGCGCGACCGTCATGGTTTCCATAATAGACTCACCCAATCCTTCACTCGCAAACTCACTTCGTCGTAGGCCACAACCAACGCCACCCAACTCTGCTCAATGCAATTTCAGATGAACCATTGGAAATTCGCATGTCTCCAGAAACGATCAATGATTTGAGGCGCCCAGTTCACATGACCTGCCCTAAACCTGCAGACTGCCAGGTCATTGGGGAACATCGGCTTTTTCGTCGTTCAGTCCTCCGTGTCCCTCCTCCTGCACATATATGTTCCCTTCACCCCTCACGGAAGGCTCTGCTTTTCTAGGCTAAGTTGGCTACTCTACTTGATGTCAGCATTTTGGTTCATTTTCTACATCTCAAGTCAGCGGATGCAGTAGCTACACCGGTTCAGATAGGACTCAGAGGGGAGCGGCATTAACAACATTAGTGAGCTCAAAGGTACAGACGAGGATCTCATCAATGGGAAGCCGGATGTTACTTCTTTCAACCATCTCAAGCCTCCTTGTTGCATTATTTCGTATTTCGCTGGCGTCGGCGCGTTGATGATGATATTATAGACTAGATTAGAATTATTCAAGCGTCTAATATAATATTATTTGCTCAAACCTGCTCAATAGCGCCCAATTGTTCATTGGCCCTCATTTAGTGACAATGAATCTGATTCAATTGAGCGCTTTCGTGACCTGACCAATGGAGCCCCATCAGGTCCACCTGAGCTCGATGGACGTGTGAGTCAAGTGGACGATATTGGGTAAAGGTGAGCAACGACCCAATCAATCCCAATAGCACCCAACCATACCCATCCCATCATTGGGCGGAGGTTGCACTTTTTGGCTGGCATTGGCCTTGGTTGAGCGATTTTGATGGTTACGTTTTCAACCAACCAGACTCAACCAAACTCCACCACGCCCACCGGACTTTTCACTGGGATATTAATTAATTTGGAATTCTATCCAGAGTGACGACTAGAAGATCAAGCGAAGAGGAATGAGGAGCGCGACCTTCAGCAAGGATCGGCCCGGTTAGAATGGGGTCTTTGAGCCACCGGATAACCGATTATCGATTACCAGTCACCAGGTCACGTCACAGCTTATCCCCTCTTCTTGCCACTATATGCTACAGCGGATATCGTTCCTCTTTCGCAGATCGAACAGCTCTCAACTGCCCTCAAGAATCTTTTACGGCTACACTATGCTACCATAACTGCCAGCACACCTTCCAAGATCAGCACAAATGCCACATCATCAATGGGGATTCTCTTGCTACTGCTACTGGCTACCCCTCTGTTTTTCGTTCAGTGCCCTACCTGCTAGGCCTTGCTACCTCCGCACGGACAGGATGAAAGATCCTGATTTTATTTCCTTTGCACTGCTAAGTGGTCTTTTCTCTATGTTCATGCATAGATCACTCATTTCGGCTTTTGCGACTGAGAAGGGTCCCACATGGGGAACGGCTGCGACGCGACGCGATTCCCACCTCAAGGCAAGGGGCGTAAAGGATGTATGAAGAAACACAACAACCACGACCGCGAGTGACCGCAACGAAACACTACCGTTTCTCCTTCAAGCGGGACAGACCAATGCGACGCAATACAATTACCACCGCGGGCGATCAGTATGCGACTCGCATTCGTTCGATTAGGATAGAACGCGACGTAATGCAGCTGCGACCTCGAGCAATTACAAACGTGACGCGACGCGACGCGACTCCGATTCGATTCGGTCTACCTCTTTCGAGCGGCAAGCGCGACATAATGCCATTACCACCTCAAGCAACACTCAACTCAACTCAACGTACATCGTTCATGCAGCAAACACGATCCGACTCAACTCAACTTACCTCTTTCGAGCGACGAACGCGACGAGACACAACTCAACTTACCTCTTTCGAGTGATGAACGAGACGTGACGCAAACACCACCTCTTCGAGCGGCGAACACGATGCTACTACTACCTCAAGCAACCCCGCCCTCGTAAACGATCCACCAAATCGTTATCGCTGACAGTATCCCTCCGCTCCTTACTCCTACACCTACCTGCGTTCAAGAAGGTGTCATCATCTGTGGTGTTCACTTGCTCGATCTCGCTGAGATCATCCTCGTCAATCAAAATCGAACATGGAAACAACAACAGTTGCGAGCGAGTGTAATACGTCATCACGTCGCCCTTTTGAGCGGGTTTGGACAAATACACAAGATACGATTATCACCTCCATTGACTGTGAAATGATGCAATGCTAACTATTTTTCGAGTAGGAGGATATCCGTGATACTACATGGTTTGGACCGAGTTGGATGACCACCAAGCGATGCGAGCAATACTATGCAACAGCAAAATGGCGGGTGACCACTCTGCGACTCGAGTATGACTGTTGTTCGATCGTGATTCCCGCCTCCAATGAGGACGGACAACTGCTCTATGATGTCATTTCCATCTTGAGCCGGGTGGATGACTGCTCTGCGATGCCATTTCCCATCTCGAGCAGGGTGGATGACTGCTCTGCGATGCCATTCTAACCTCAAGCAGGGCTTGTTCAGCAGGGTGACTATCTGGTGATGCTATTCCATACGTCAAGTACAGTTGAGTTGGATGACTGCCTTGCCTTCAAGGCTATCCCCATGTCAAGCAGGGTGATGACTGTTTTGCCCACATTTTTTCTACTCGAACGACTTTGGAAGATGTTTCGTGTAACACAGAAAACCGATATGCTAAGTCTATTTTTTCTTCTTTCCTTTTCTTTTCTCGCTCCTCCTAATTTATGGGTGTTCTGAGCTTCGTCCTTCGCGTCGTCGGCAACTCCTAGTGAGTGGGTGTCGGGTCTCATCTCAGATCTAGTATACTATGCTAGTGTGTCCCGTGCCGAAGGGCCCTTCGGGCCTTTACCCACTTTCTGCTGCTATCCATCCATCCATTCATTCCTGTCTGCGAATATTGCTATATGACTGATAAATATTATATTCATATTACTCGATTCAAGACTCATATCGGACAGAAGAGCAGATCAAAGATAAGGTTTCAAGCGGAAACCCAGAACATCCGGTCGAATCAAACACGCGACCCTTTCGACAGTAACGTGATTAGTTTGGTCACACGTGATTAATTGGACCCCCTATGTGGCAGCCGGGAATTCGGGAAGTACATTCCGAATTATTTACCAAGAAGTCTAGAGTATATACGCAATATGTGCTCAAGCTGAAGTAGCTTGTCTTGAAATCATGAAAATTCTCGTGCGCACGAAGGCGTGTATGCTAATCTGGGACAACTTCAACATCGCCTTCAAGTACACGAATAACGTGTAGATTCCAAAAAATAATTTGGATAAACAGTACTATCGCGACCGGAGTACCTCTAGACGGATTTGATTTTGGCGAGCTTGTGATACCGACTCGTTCCTCCTAACTTCCCTTTTTAAAGTTTGATTTCGAAGATCTCCTGCCCTCGTGCGAGGAAGCTCAGCGTATCCAAGATATCCAGCTGTGGCACATTGAAGACTTTTTCGTTCCGCATGTCCAGAACTACACGAACGTCTCGAAAAAGGCGCCCTCGCATATCACTCGGCCAATACCATCCCAGTGCACCAAACTGAACACTATCCGCTCCCTGCAATACACATCGACGAATCGACCTTAGATGGCGAACTCGACGTGCTTAACCCATCCTCTTCAATAACCGCAAGCTTACGGAATACGATATTAAACGGCACGGTATTTTTCTTTGCTCCAATGATCAGTTGGCTATGTTCTTGCCCAATGAGGTGAGTCTACGTTGCATAAGCTCTTTACGTTTGGTTACATGATACAAGACTAGCACCCCCATTTGCCTGACGACCCAGCAGACCAACTCCTTGATAGTGTCTTTATCAACCATGTGGGGATGACGAGAGATGGCCATGAACGGGCCGAATCGTATCTACTTCTTGCAATTAGCCCCGTTCATGAACGGCGAGGGAAGAAGCAGGTAATGTTTTTGGGAAGCTAGTCGTCCATGAGATTAGGAAATGGCTCTTCAAGCCATGTTGTCATACATCTACGGCTCAGGTGTTGCCAATTCTCGTTGGTGCGATTGTATATGCCTACGTCTGATTTTGATCACTATTTAACCTTTTTATCCTGCAACTGCGATCTCGACATCTAATTCTGAAGGTCGAAACACATCTAGCAACTGTCGAACGAATTTCCACTAAAGATGGCCATGGCAATCACGATTTCCGCGGTACAGGTTGGACTTCCAATCTGAAAGGCGCCGTCAGTAGATATTAGGCGCCGAGATATCTGTAGACAGACTCACAATCCGGGGTAAGGTGGGTGGTGTCCAGTCCGTCGTCAGAGACTTGCCCCGGCCAGCCAGACGACATCTCTTCCAAAGTGGGGACGAACGTGCTCCAGCGCACACCGTCTAGTGACCGGTGGTTTATAATAGAAATTGTGGGAAGTTAAATGACATACACTGTTCCTCTAGCCACAACAATCCTTCGTCGGCTCTCCACCTAGCGACGGCCGAGTCATCCTTCGAGTCGTCCACCTCGATTTCATTACCGCCACAGTCCGTCCACGGCGAAGCCTCCCGGTGACCATTCGGAGCCTGGGCTTGCGACCTCAATGGTTTTTTCCCCTTTCGGGGTTTTTTTGCTGGCGGGTCCTCTATGTACCATCAAACACGGTGCCAAATGCAAAGGCACATGAACCAATTTACCAGAGATTTTGGACGCGCCAGCGGAGCTGGTGCGTTTCTTACCTGGAGAACAATTAACATATAAGATTCAATCGAAGTTTTAACTTACGTTTCTTGCAATTGTCCGGCATAGAGTCTACAGAGATGCAGAAGAGCGCAAGTTGTGGACGAAGAATGAGGCTTGTTTTGTTCGAACAAATTTACGCGGAGTTTGAATGACCACCTTTTGATGGCCGCGATGATGAAGAACGTCGGGGTTGAAGAAACCTTCAGTCTTTCCAGGAACGCAGCAACAATTTGCAGATAATTTGAATCGTGTGGTAGTGCGAATGTGCTAGTGCGAATAAATTTCCCCGAGATACCGCCGAGGTAAGTATCTCCAATTTGTGAGAAATCACCCCCAGTGGAAACCACGTGAGTTGGGCGCATCACCCCAAATTACATATGCACGACATAGAGTGGCCACCTGTTGAGATGTGCCGCTCATACCCCGCCGACATGGCGCTCACCTGGGGACAGGTCGGATTTGCACTGAATTTATACTGAATTCAGTTCAACCTGTACCAGCTGGTTGCTATATCTGCTATGAAGCTGCAATCACGGCGTAGCTACAGTTAATTCGGTGCGTGACATGTCCTCCTCAGTAGATCAGGGGTATACGTGACTTGCCATGAACAAATGTCGGTCGAGGCATTGCCCCAATGTATATCTGACTATTTATGTTCCTCTTGAGCTACGCTCAATGTATATCGCCTGGCAAGTTCGACATCAACTACGTTGGGCATTATATATTCGAGAGCTAGAAAGGTTTACAAGCCCACCTTTTAGCTCCTCCACCAAGCATATCCAGGTTTTATCCCAGTGAAAACTGACTCTGACCTGGTCTGGTCAGAGCTGATCATTTCTGAAATCTCGGCAAGCATCTGAAGTGCTGAGAAACGCCGAAAAAACCCGATTTTGTCCCTCCACCAGAACTGTTTCTGGTCAAATCTACAAAAAACGGACGTGATTCTGACGGTAATATTTGGCGAATCCGTGTAAATGACCGCTCCAGAACATCTCATATTTCCCTCTAAAATATACATTTCTGCTAATATCCGACGCCTTCTGCATTTACGCTGTACCAGGTAATCTACCATACAAGTCCCTCCGCCCACCGCGTAGCCCATCCGCCAAAACACATAGACACAGCTAACTGAATAAGATGAGACAGAATATCTGTTAAATATATCAGCAAGATCTCGATAAACCTCCTAGTAGAATAACATACCGAGTGATGTGGTATGCAGTCGCGGCACACTGCGTCCAAATTCTGTCTTTCCGGGTCGAGTTCTAACATGACGGAGAGTCAAGGATGCGATCAAAAGAAGCGGTGTGAGAGACATGACTGCTGTGGCACCTATCGCCGTATTGAGGCGGCAATATGCATGTAATAAATGGCGTGAATTTTACGTTGATCCACTATGAGACCTGTGCACAGTGTGGGCAATGCGGAAGTTAAGGGAAAATTTAGGGAAAGGACGAAAGGAGAAGGACGAAAGGAGAAGGACGAAAGGGAGGACTGAGGACATGGTGGTTGCGGAGGAAGATGTTTCGAAGTCGGGATGCCATTTAATCACGCCAATGCCACTACAACCCCGCTCGGAGTGCTGATCTTCGCGGAAAAGCATGAAAGACTTATAAAATTTGCTGAGTCCGCCCAAGTCTTCGACGTCTTCGAGCCGCGTTATAATAAACGAATGACGTCGTCAAATCGAGTGACCAGAATCACTGCCGGAAATTGCAGAGAATAACAAACCGCGTCAGAATTTGTCCTCGGTATCCAAAATTCGCAGCTCCGCACCAGGTTTAATCAGAGTCGGTTTTCACTGGGAAGCTTCATCCCCGGAACCTTCTTCTTGCTCTTCTCCTCGTTGTCGTCATCTCCATCAGAATCTGTGTTATCCCTCAGCACTATGGCTAGCGCGGACTGCACAGATAAGTACCTGGAAGACAGCACAGAATAATGACATACGGATTGCACAGGATGATACCTGCTCAAACATTAACCTACCCTACCCAAGTTGAGTAATTCAGGTATGAGCATATATTACCCTAAAGCCACTGGGCAACACTACTTCACCAACAGCGCAGATCAATGCTTTTTACCACCAATATTATATAAAAATGCTTTGTATCAGAATCGAACTGATGCCTTCGACATGTCATACTCAACTTACCATACTCACCACTTCGCCAAACCACAGATGAAGCTGCTACAACTGATAGTTATAAATAGCCGCTGTTCGTCCACGGACGACTTGGACTTTCAGACTTCAACTTGACGTCTTGGCAAATCACTTCACCACACACGCTGTATTTCATATTCTGTGAATGAATGAAATAATTTTATTCCAATTTTACTATCTTGATGACCTAGAAGGCGCGAATCAGCTGAATGAGGAGAATAATGGCGCTTAACTTGAAGTTGTGGCTGTACTGCCGTTTGCCGGTGTGGTATGACCTACCATTCGCGCCTTTTCACCTAGACACTTCCAACACTGAGCCTGTCAGAATATCTGACTTTCATCTGTCGGCAGGCTTCAGTACATGTCGTGCCGTACATTATGCACTGACAGTCTTTGTGCTTGATCGATCCTGGTCCTCTTCCTCGTACGTACCTGCCCTTTTTATTATTCAATAGATTTTTTGTCTCCGAACTGCCTCTCAAATTCTGAGCTGAAATCTCTGATTACTAGGTCTTCTGTGTACAAATCTCACCTTACACCCCAACATCCCCTCCATACGACATTCGCTACAGTCGCCTGCTCGAATCTGTGACTGTGCCGTTCGAGAATGGAGCATAGCGCCCATCTCGGTCCGCTGAATCTGTGCTTACGAGGTCAAGTCCTCACTCGTGAAATTTTGCCGATTGGTACACATAACTCGTCAATTTTTGCAGACCCGCGGGTTGACCATACCGATGCATATTGTGGGTGGGACTCAGTACTTTGCTCAATCTTGGCACAATCCCCCTCCTTTCTACCCAACGTCGAGCGACATAGAGTAACTATTCCTAGAGTGAGAATTTGGGTATATTTAGCCCTTTCAAATTGGCAGCAGCTGGAAAAAAAATCCCTAACACCCTTATATGGCTGCGGCAGTCTTGGCTTCCATATTCGTGGCACATATTTCAGGTGATAGCTAATATTCTATGTGTAGTAGTCTTCAAGTTATCGCATTTACTATCTAATTGATTAATTTAACTGGCCAACTAACAGCTCGCCCGTACTCGCCTCGGGAGTTGTAGATTTGTACCTAGTCGCACTCAGCTTCATATGTGTTTTCTCTTCCCGCCCACCTGTCATGTTCGGGATCCTACTAGGTTTCGTAAACGATCTATTCTCGTACTGGATTTCTGCTCGAAAAACGGTTGGACGAAGCGGATTTTTAGATATCTGAGCTACCAAAACGTGCTGACGATGCAACACTGGTTAAAATACAACTTTCCGTATAACATGAGATATTTCTAGAATCGCTCGTAAAGGGTTTAGCACCTGTATTGAGATTTGGCCAGTTATTTGAGCTCACAGCCAATTTCGAACATTGTCAATATTACGAAGCGCTCATAGTTCACAGGTGGTGAACCTTGCAGAATTTCAAGGTGGTGGGTTGTAATTACTTCATGGGAGCCAAAGCCACTCAAATGCCACGCTGTGTTCCCGTATTTAAGGCTGAGGCAATCTGAGACGAGACAGTTTCTGAGTAGTCAACTCTTTACGCCCATATTACTACCAGTGTCTCTCTCATCTACAGGAGGTACTATGCACACGTCGTGAGATGACCATTTACCATAATCTACAGTCATTTGCAGGTACTGTCATAGACAGTTTGAATTCTAGTATATAAGGCATCTACGGCTAGTAATTTCATCGGGCTTGGTTCCGTTGAGGCCTAGATTTTCTGCTTGGAAAAAAACATACAGAAAACATAGAATATATCTTATATAAGTATGTTATTCCCAGGATGGGGGGAGGGGGGTACATCGGGGAGCCCTTAAGTCAAAATGTAACCGTCCGTACGTGATTTTGTTTCCGCCACCCCCTTTCAGTCGCGTCACCTTTCTGTCACAAACATGAAATGCCCTAGGACTATCTTTCTGCAAATCACCTCCCTCGATTTGGGAATTCCCCCCCCATATTGGGACGCCTGCCCTCCCCTCGTCCCGTCCCCTCCC
>Ga0247741_1000285_pt1 | contig 31298 bp, 31 predicted proteins | sample UWRJL213509R2_FD_180945 | JGI IMG/M metagenome (GOLD analysis project Ga0247741, IMG submission 180945) | Plant litter microbial communities from Arlington Agricultural Research Station in Wisconsin, United States - UWRJ-L213-509R-2 | ecosystem: Environmental > Terrestrial > Plant litter >... | reverse complement strand
AGCTGGATTCATCATTAACGTTAGTTTGATATAAGTTCAGCTGGGCCAGCTGGCTTTGTTATTAACGGGGAATAATTTCGTCTATGTACCTATTTATATGGGGTGGGTGTAATTATCATGTGTGAATTGGATACTGGATGGTTTGTTGGATTTGTCAACGGCGGTGAGCTGGATCCAACGTTCAGTGTCTGGGATATACTTCCAGTAGCGATCTTTATTGCTGCCATAGACTTTCACGCGATAGGTCCCAGCTGTGGTCGGCTGAGCTTGGAACGACATGATGTAGGTAGGACAGTCGAGCTTCAATTCCTATTGCTGGACTGAGAAAAATGAACGGCGCCTCCTTTTAAACAACCTTATTCGCCTGTGTTCTGAACAAACACTTTCACTGACTCTATTGAAAAGGTCATAAGACTATTCAATTCTGCCAGATGTCAGAACGACACGAATGTTCATTTAGTAAATTGAGAAGAGTGCTCCACCACTTAGTCGCGCTGGCGGAATCTGGGGGCTACCTATATATGGGTGGTTAATCACTGATTCGTCCATGATAAGCAGAGCGTAACTTTAGAGACGTGAGAGTGAGGCAACTTTATTTGACCGTGACTTCCGTGATATTAACGTAGAGTGAGGGCCGTTGCAAAATGCACGGCATGTACGAGTCCTTGGTTCATCTGACACCCGGAGTGTGAAACCGTGGGAGTTTTGTCGTGATGGCTGTTACATTGAGCCAGGCGCGTAAAGAACGAGTCCTATAAATAGGACTCGTAATTTTGGGCGGTCCGTGATGCGTGACCAACGAATTGTTTTAGTGCAGTAACACGACTCTTTCTCCTTCCAATTATCCCATTGAATGTTCTCGTTCATCTCCGCTGTTTGCTTAAGCAGCTGACCAAGAGATGAACACTGGTGACCTTTGAATTAGATAACAAGAATAGCACGAACATGTTCTGACAGGATTGAACGTTCTACATAGGGACTGCCATGGGCATCCCCGGTTGTACCCGTGATCCGAACCACGGGTATTGCCAAAACGGGTACGGGTACGGTACGGTACGGGTCAATCCGCGCCGTCCGTGGCCAATTAGTCAATAAATAGGGGAAAACGAACAAACAGCCGTATCTTACTCAATTCCCATTCGATTTCGATGAATTTATATGTTTTAGAAAGCTATTGTTGTGTAGATTATATATATAAGGTTTATTTCAAATTCTGGACTAGATATTGAGTACAATTACATGTTACATTTCGATTTTTGCCTTATTTGGCTATACTACTTCTGATTTGTTACCATATCTTTAATAACATCAAAAATGGGCCATAATGGTGTTTTAGACCATGAATTCACAGCTATTCGTGCTTTGAATGTTTGTGAATTCATGTTATGCTGTAGGAAGCTGACTTGACGACGACCTGCAGAGAATGCTCTCTCTGCATCCACTGATGTTGCTGTATAATAATACAGTCAGTCAATCAATCATATGTATTAAAGATGTGAGACAACTTACCTGGTGCTGATACAAAATCCAAGGCCATTTTAGCAACTGTTTGACGTGTGGTACACTCCTTGTACCAATATTGCATATAACCTTTAGCATTCTCAATCACTTGAGAGGAGATGATGGGCTCTGAAAGATAAGTTTCAATATGGTCAAATGGGTGCTTTGGCTTCTTCTTCTCTTCATTCTCATCCCCCTCCCATTTGGATTTTTCCTTCTAATAATAGTTAGGATTATTATTTATTTAAGATAATAACAAATACATTACCACTATTTTCTTGCCTTTCTTGGCCTTGGCCACCTTGGCCACCTCAACTGCATCTGTATCTGTTGCAATAGCAGCATACTTGTCCTTCCATACATTGACTACAATTGCCCTGAGCCTTTTGATATCAGCAGTGGTGCAGTCCCGATTTTCTGGACCAAATTTGCATGATTTGAACCATTGAAGCTTTCGATCAGGACACATTGCTATTTATGTACTTCAGAATTTGCTCAAGATAAGAAGATGAGTAGAGAACTCACCAATCACCACAATATATAGATCACAGTCCCATAATAGCTCCAAATACTTGTCAATCAGAAATACCGATGCTTTCGCAGCAATTCGAATAACAGCTGGGGTGTCCCGTTCATCCGAATTATCTGAGTCATCTGAGTCAGAGGAATCTTCAACTCCTCCCTTTTCATTCTCTTCCTCTTCCCCCTCCTCTTCTTCCTCCTCCTCCTCCTCCTCATCCTCCTTCTCGGGGGGTGTATCTAGAACAACAGCTTCTAGATTTTCACGTAGATGATAGAGTTTAGGAAGAACATCTGCAAGAAGTGGAACTTCTGCCTGTGAAAACAGCAGTGTAAGCTTCTTGAAAAGCTATAAAAAAACATTAGTAATAATATAAATGGATTAAATAATGCTTGCCATAAGAACTTGTTGAACCTCTTCTGAAAGTTTCCATTGTTCATCACTGAGTCGATAGGCGCTAAGCTTATTTGAGGCGTGTTTGGTCATTTTTTTGATAATCCTCTTGAAGTAAAGATGAGCAGCAAGGCAGTCGAAGTCAGAATTCCATCTGGTTGGAACACGTCGGTCAAGAGCTTGCTTAGTACCAGAGAGTGTGCGATTTTGGGCTATGTGCTTCTGAAACTTCTCATTGAGTATTGAATTGTCATGAACACGCCGAGCTAGCCCCGATACCTAGTTGCATATTAGTAGATATATATATAGATACTAGAATAACGTACAATTGGGAATATTCCCAGTGCGGTCTTCTCCTCCTCCCGAGTCATTGAAACACCATGCTTATCCTTCATATAGTGGATAGCTCGATCCCGTATAGACTTCACCGCTTCTCTATCATCTTGAATCTGACCTTCATCGTCTTCCTCAACCTGCCCATCAAGTATAGCCTCATCCACAACCACCCCGTCATCTCCATCACTCAGCTCTGCTTCCCACTCATCAATAAGAGTAGGGGATCGCTTCTTAGCCTTGGGCTTCTTGAAGAAAAAACAAATAAAAATCTTCTTGTAATTTAGAGAAACTCAAAATAAATAGAATAGAACACTCACCTTTGCAATTAAATTAAGTATATGAGCTAAGCACCGAAGGCGAGCCAAGTCTCCCCAGAAATCAGGAATATATTGAGGTAGAATAGAAGCAAGACGATTGCAGTTGCTTGCATTATCCATACAGAGACCCAGGATCTACAGGCTTTTAGTAAGAACTAAGCAGAGGGTAATAATTAATAAAGTACCATTTTATCCAGTTCAAATCGCTTTAGACAATCTGCGGTAACTTGAGCAAGATATGCACCATCATGAGCTTTTGTCAATCTATTCAAATATTAGAAACCTAGTATTTGATATTTTAACATACACACCGAATAAATTCAAGAACCGCGCGGTGAATAATCCCTTTATCATGCCAAACAACCACCAGACCAAGATATGAAGCAACAATCGGGGCAGTCCATCCATCCAAGACTAGATGAATAGCACTTTTCAAGTTCTAATAGATTTGTTAAGATTTTATTTGAGGCATAAAAGTTAAATAAAACATACCATGAAATAATTCATAACAAAAATAGACATGTGTGTATAGATGTGAATGAGATCACGTTGAACAGTTTGGGGTGAGGGAAGTTTGGTTCCTGGGCGCAACATCTGTACCTCCCTCTGATAATCCTCATCAATAACAGAGTTAATTGGGCGGGACGATCTTGCACAGCGAATAGCGATAAGGGCACGGTGGGCATCCGGTGAATATGGGATTGTTGTTTCATCAGACTTCTTTTCCCGTTCAATCCCAAGCTTGCTCAAGCATGTATCAACTCCCTTCTGAAGATTGGTTGTACCATCACCAGTCTTGGCACGTGCACAGATCTGAGGGCCAGAGTGATTTTCAGGATGGAGTTTGCATGTAAAGACGTAGTCCAGAGAGATGGGGTCACCAGCAGAATCACAGTTCCTAGAAAGCGAGACATCATAGTGGTTGTATACGTCTGATCGCCAACTGGCCTTGGCAGCATCTTCAAATTATATTATATAGTTAGAATAAATGTGGTAATGATAGAGACAAGATCATACCAATAATTTCTGAGTCCTCCAGTTTCCAGACTCGAAGATCTGTGAGTTTATTGATGCTTTGTGATCCCACCTTACGAGCACGAATTGGAGAGACAAGAATAGGGGCCACACGAATGGGAGTCATCGGGCCGTCATCAGACATTGTACCAAAATCCTCTCCGGGAGACTCGTTTTGCAAGCGTGGAAGAACATACTCCCCCGTAGGGAATACAGTAACTTGCCGGGCTGGTGGAGGTGTAATTGGTGGGGATTTTTGGGGATCAACTGAGCCAGAACCAGAAGCAATAGCTGCAGGCTGAGCCACATTAGCTTTGGTGGCCTTCTGGGCGCTAGTTTTGGGCGGAATTTTGGTGCCAGCAGTTGTCTTCTTGCCTGAGCCCCTGGGAGGCATCTGTGTTGTTGTCGTCGAGTGCAGAGGGACTCGCTACAGCTGCCCACACTCGCGCGATAAGCTATCTGTTGCGAATTCACGCGATGTCAGTCGGAGTTTGAATCTCAGCCAAAAATAGGCGTGGATGGCGCGGATACCCGTAAAACCGTGGTTTATTATATAATATCCACGGGTATACCCATATATGGCCCGGGTATCAAAACCGCGGGTTTTACCGGTTTTTTGAGAACCGTGGCAGTCCCTAGTTCTACAGGTGTCAGGAATGCACTCCGCGCTCAACAAATCTCCGGAAACCTAATTATGCAAGTTCCTGATCATTTGACAGATCTTTCGCTCTCACTAGTGCCAGGTTTTTCTTCTCTCCATTCAACCTATCTCTGTAGGGCTCCCTGCTATGTTCCAATACAGGCAAACAAGGGAGGACACCTCTTTATGTATTGGGGCGATGCGCCACATTGACGGCCTTGTGACGTTGCTCAAGAACTCCGGGAGGATCCCTGGATGGACATAAATTTTCACGTCCAGGCGTTTAATCTAGACAACTGTATTTAAGAATCCACCAGGCAAGACACATTGTCAACTTTGCTCTCCAACTGCACTCTGTTGTCGTAATATGTCTGTATCTCAGGGCACCCAGAAATTCAGGTTTCTACACAGGCGTGCAATCGTTCCTCATCAGACTTTCCTCTATGGGGAACATATGACGAATGCTGAGGACGGTACTCCGTTACCAGATCTCAACTGTGTTCAAGGCGACGTTTACTTCATGTTTCCGAAGGTAACATTATCCAAGCCTCTCTACATCTACCTTGCTAATGATTTACACAGAGATGGCAACGCTTCATGTTCTTCAAAATTACTGACGTTGCTCAGTTCCAGAAGGACCTCGACTCATACGCCCCCCAGATCACCAGCTCTGCACAAACGGTGCAAGATCTCGAAAAGATAGATAAAGAAGGAGGGACTGGTCTCGACATTGTTTCTTCTGGGATCGCGTTCACCAAAGCGGGGCTTAAGACGATGGGTATCAAGAATTCCCTGAAGGATCCTCACTTCGATCAAGGGTCATTATTCAACGAGAAGAAGAAGCTTGGTGATTCGGGCCAGTACGATGATGTCTTCAATGGCGATGGTAATAACCATGGTGTTATTTTACTCACTGCTGGGAGTGAGTCCGATTTCCCTGTCTCGTCGAATCGCTTCTGCTGATTTATCTTCGCCTCTAGAGCAGGACACTTGCAAAACAAAGATGGACGATGTCCAAACTATCTTCAAGAATTCCATCAGCGTTGTGACTACCTATGAAGGTCGCGTTCGTTCGGGGGATGGCGAGCACTTTGGATGGAGAGATGGTATTTCCCAACCTGCTCTCAAGTATGTTGCCTCTCTCACATTTCACTCTACTCTCCTTAACCATTTATACAGGGGTATTGGGCACTCCAAGCCAGGTCAGCGGATCGTTAACCCAGGCGTCGTCATACTGGGATACCCAGGTGACCCCATCTACGACGATAAGGATGCGGTAGCGCGCCCTGACTTCACGAAGGACGGGTCTTTTATGGTGTTCCGCAAGCTCGAGCAGAATGTACTCTTCCTGGAAGACTACGTCAACAAGAACTGGAGATCTATACCAGCCGACGAGGCTAAAGATGGTACCTCCCTCACTGACGAACAGAGGAAGAAGCTGTTTGCAGCGAGGATGGTTGGTCGCTTCAAGTCGGTGAGCTACGCCGAATGAAGGTCCTAGTTTAAAAATGCTTATCCTTGCCGTAGGGTGTGCCACTCGCCCTCTCTCCTTATGTCGAAGATCCTACGTTCTTGGATCCTGAGCAAATCAACAACTTCGACTACACCGAAACCGGGGGTCGTTGTCCCTTCGGTGCTCATGTTCGTAAGACGGCTCCTAGGAACTTGCAGCCAGTCATAAGCAAAGAGTACCTCGATACCTCTGTAATTGTTCGCGCAGGTATTCCTTATGGCGAGGAGGTTCGCGTCCGGAAACTCCTACCAGATTTAGCGTTGATTATTTGCCTTTATAGATTTCGAAGCAAGAACGCGATGACTGGAAGAAGCTCACCGATGATCAAAAGGAGAATGCCGTCTGCTCTCGAGGTCTTCTCTTTGCATGCTATCAGTCGTCCATCGACAATGGATTCTATCGTCAAACTACTGGCTTTGCCAATAACGACTTCTTTCCCCTCACCGGCCTCGTACCTCAAAAGATTGGTTTGTAAAAGTTTTCACAGATACAGTGAGGATTGCTAATACTTTTGAATAGGACAAGATCCCATCATCGGTGGACCAAAGCCAGTTACTGGAACCACGGGCACGACTGATCTATCTCAGGACGGGGAAGTTACACTCCGACTTATCAACAACAATGGCGACAAGTACGAGGTGGCCGGGGTTGCGAAGAAAGTGGTCGAGTCGGTGACGTCGTATGAACAGAAGTACTTCGTCACCTCTCGCGGAGGCGATTATTATTTCGTTCCCAGCATCAACACCGTGAAGAGCTGGGGTGCTGCTGCTCAGTCAAAGTAACCATCGCACTTTCGTGTCAATAATTTCCTCTCCTTTGATGCCAACTGTACATTATCGAGAAAGAAACCATCTGCAGACTCGATCTTGTCAACACCATTCGCGCCAAAGCATTAATTCCTTAGAGAGGTTAGTATGTGTCTAGCAATGTATCTAGCTCGCTATTCAAGCCAACTTTCAGTCGAATGAAGATGTCCCGCAAAGCATTCTAATCATGGACCTCAAACGTTTACCCAGACCTGTTCACAGGTCTGCTATTGGTTTAGGGAGGGTGGAGACTGCTGAGAACTCTGTTATAGCTAGCCCTGGTAAATTCACGATCCTACTTGCTTTCGATCATCAAGCTAATTCAGAAATATCTCTCTTTTTCCGATGTCAATTCTCGACTTGGAGTGGAATCCAGCGACGGTGGCTCCATAAGTCCTTTCAGCCTACCGTTATTAAATACCGGGAGTAGAATGCAGCTTTGCCACTACTCGTATATATACCCACCTAAGAATATATACACCTTTTGTATCTCGAATGCCCGAACTATCACTGGCCAGTGGCACGGAGCGATCGCAATGTCGATTTCAGTATCATCGTGCGTGGCTGTGCTAGAGGCAGTGATTAGCGCCCGATGCCCGTCGCTATCAGCGGTCTTTACAGATGGTCGAGAAAATGCCATAAACCAACAGGTATATTTTCATAATACTGCGAGGTCTGAAACTCGCTCGGGTGGGACGGCAATCATATCGACTGCTATGGAGGAACAAGATACACCGTCGACATCACCACGGAAAAGCACTTACACCTAACGCCCAGAACCTATAACGTGAGCCGAACATGAAGAAAGAAAGAAAACCTCAGAGGGAAGAGCTTCGGTAGCAGACTTCCTTCTGCACAATGCGCTCAACCTCAAGATATTGGTTTCAGACAGCGGGACGAAACGTACTTGCACCAATCCAAACATACTTAGAGAATTTAGTTATGGTACAAATGGGCCGAGCAGACAGGGAAGAATGGCCAGAATAAGGATAGAGGCAAACGTCGAGTCGAGAGATATGGTCTAAGGATAATATGCGTGTTACTAGTTGCGATGAAGAGGTTTCAAGTTGCCTCATCTTTCAATCTTGATCCATTCATTTGCGTTGAATGTAGACTTGTTGGAAATTGAAAGATGTTGTCTAAAAAGCGAATCATTTAAACGGCTGAGTCCTGGAGCTTAAAGGCCTGAGGACCGGTCAAAATTAAGTCAAACGAACAGCGAATTTTCCCTGGTCGAACGAAGGCAAGTGTGACGCGTGACATGTCTGGTCACTGCGGTGTTGAATTCTCCGAATGGCAATTTTGCACATACTCAGTTGTCGCCTTGTGTCGCCTCCCAGAATGACCTCTGCCAATATCAATTTACAGACCCTCTCATTGGCTCTACAGGCTACTCTTGCGCGTCTCAGAGCCTCTCGTCGTCAAAACATCTGAGTCTGAGCTACCAAGTCTCCCCCTTGTCGGGGGTCTGTATTCTGTAGGCCTCCAGGTTGACAGTAACCCTAGTGGCTCGATATCAGGTAAGTATGTCGTTGTCCACAGTCTCTGCAAACATCAGACTGAACCTGTTGTCATATCAGTAGGACTATCGCAAGATGACTCCCCTCATTCATCGGCAAGGCAAACGCCTTTTAGTATTACACTGGCCCACCTCAAAACCAATTCTTCGGAACTCCGCCAGCATCATCTTGTTCCGCTCGCATATATCGACGCCTGCCGTCTCTGACTTGCCACTGGCCAGGGTTTCCAACACTCGAGGTGCATAACACCAATGTATGCACACCAGGCCGCGTATACCCGTACCCCCGCTGCCCAAGGACGTCATATCTACTCAAATCATCGAATTACGACCCCTACTGCGTTCCCAACCTACGCCTTCCGTCCGCTTTCCAACATCGCGGTCCTTGCGTCCTGTCGTTCCTCGCCTCCGCTGCGCAATTTTTTGTATTCATTGAACTTTCCCAGCCTCCTTACATTTTCCAACGTTTGTGGTTGTCTACTTGTCGCGGGAGGAACAGGACTGCTGATTCGAAGGTTTGCTTTTCGTTCGTGCAATCCTCGGCCGTTGGCTAATTTGTTTTATAGACCACGGGCGCCTTTCGATTCCCAACAAGTCCACACTCGACACGCAGACATGGGCCAGATTCAAAGATGAGATGGAATCGCCCAAAGGATAATGGTATCAGCGCCGCCAAACGCTCCAGGTATGTCGCATACACATATTTTCAAGCCACTTCATGACATCTAAGGCGCAAATTTGGCTTTAGATCGTGTCTCTTCAGTCATTGGATCGACCACGAAATGTTACGCGCCTGGAGTTGATATCGACTTGCCTACCCAGCTAGCAGAGAAACTTCGATATGGAGTTGTATAGGCAGCTGTATCATACCGAGAATCTGAACTAAACATCTCAAAACGCTGTCCTGTACTCGATATCGATTCGCAATCATTCGTTCAAGTATTAGGAGCTGCGGTTTATGAAATGCGACGTCCTCATGTTAACATTGACCGGAAGCCCGAATGAGAGGGCTCGAATCAGGCCAAAGGACTATATGCGTTCGCATACGTCCGACTGTATGCAATCGGGGATATGGACTGTTTGTGCAATTAATCGCTGTATACCCGGGAGCCTTGCGAGCGAATACAGACTCTGGTCTCCTAGACGTATTACATGACTGTTCATGCGCCGATGAGGCTTCCTGCTCGATAAATACTACGGTTTTCTTATTTAGAGAATATCTTTTAGTTCTTGGCTGCGGTTTGGACTCTGAACAGCATACATACAATCGGTGGATGACGGAGGGACTTTTTAGTTATTGATAGTCGCCACCTGCGTGACAGTGTAAAATTACATGCATATCACTGCACCGCATGTCACTGCATGAAATAATACGTCGGTTTTGTCACCAAACTAGCATCCAGAGGTTGTGTTCACACTCACTTCATAATGTCCCAAACCCCGGAATCGGGCGATCAAACAGGAAATGGACTAGAGAAGATGGTGCGTCTTACAACGCCGTCCCATTTTGGTCTCATTTCTAACGAATGCCTTCTAGTTCAAGCAAGTGAACCCCAGCGAGAATTTCCAGAATCTTTACTCCAAGACTGACAAAGACCCATTCACTCTGCTATTGGAAACACGGAAAGAGAAGGATAAAGTGAGATGCGACGCATGGAAGGATGAGGTCCAGAATCTCTTGGTCTTCGTGAGTCCCCGTCGTGATATTGCGTCTCAAAGTTAACATCAGAATACTTCAAGGCCGGTCTTTTCTCAGCGGTCGTCACTGCTTTCATCATTGAGTCCCACAAGTGACTCAAACAAGACTCGGGGATGTAGCTAACGACCTCTTGCTCCGTATCCTTGCCCAACTTAAAGGCAGCACAAACGGAACAGCCACCACGCAGAACCTCACGATCCCCACATTCACTCCTTCGCCCTCTGCTATCCGCATCAATATCCTATGGTTCCTCAGTCTCATCTTCAGCCTTGCCACGGTTCTTATAGGAATCATCGCACTGCAGTGGGTTCGAGAGCATCTCCGCCCGCAAACGGACTTGGAGCTCCAAATCGCATTTTCCCTTCATCATCTCGACGTCGAAGCTCTCGATCGTTGGTACCTACCACAGATCTTTGCTGCACTTCCTCTCCTCCTGCAGGTTGGTCCCGTCCTATTCCTAGCTGGCATACTTGATTTCCTTCGGAGTCTTAACCATACTGTCGCTGTTCCCATGACCATTGCTGTTGGATTTAGCCTATTCTTCCTTTTCTGGACAACGGTACTACCAATTATGCAGGCGTTCTCTCTCCTCCTTCCTCGTTTGCCGTGGGCTACTAGATCTCGATCACCGTTTCCCTATAGGTCGCCCCAGTCGTGGGCATTCTATCAGCTCCTACGGCCACTGGTTGCCACTTTGGTATATACTTTCTACCGCACCAACATAGACAAGCCAACTTCTTGGGGGCGTCGTGGTCTCGTATCTCACAGCATGATTTTGGAGAAGGATCGTGAATTTTATTACCAGCAATACGAGTCCCCTTCATGCCGTCGAGACGTCCCACAAATCTGATCTTCCGCCATGAGATTGGTGATAGCTGGGCCAAGATGGGAATTGTATGGCTGTTCCAACGAGACATAGATTCCATGCGACATAGCGCAACATTCAGAGAATCAGACTTTGATGATAATCACCGACCCGTACCTGTCTTTGACACAGTCAAAGCGCTTATTGATGTTGGCGCAAATGGGCCTTCGCGCGATGTCTTCCTTGCGCAGGAGTGCATCGAATCTGTTGTATACGCTAACAAGTCGGATATGGACTATATGAACTACCTCTCTCTCCTAGTGGATCTTGACAACTTCTTGGATGATTCCCGAGCCGAGGACATGCCTTTTGATACCCTCGCAAATCATAATTCATTGTTCTTCTATCGCCGCATAGTGGGCTCTCGACGACTGAAGGGTGCACCAAAGTCTATGATAGACCTATTTGCCAATATTACACGTACTCTATTCGCTGATGGTGCCAAACCCTTGGTCGACAATTGGCTGGTGCCATCGTCTCCATTATATTACTTCAACTTTGGCCGTTATCCAGGTGAGCACAGATGATGGTCTTTCCCGGGTTTTTAGTTAATGCACATGTATTGACCTTTGGATAGAGGGCCAAGCTCAATTGCTCATCATTCTCAAGAGCTACTTTTGCAACGCTGCAAAATATTACCCCAAGCCTGAAGATGCTCGAAAGACCACTTACTTCTCTCCGATTGGGTAGGACTTCATTCACTTCTCAACCTTTGCTCTATATAAATTGCAACCCACATTCCCACTTTTCTCTCAACATGAAGATCTTCTACAATCTTTGACGACTAGCCTTCAAGATCTCCACGATGATCTTGCCGCCCATCCCCCTCCCGATTACTTATTCTTTGCGTCGTTACTCTATGTCCTTTTCCTTATCCGTTTCGGCGCGCACGAGGAAATGTTCAGAACGGACATCGGTCAAAATCTCATTCTCGCCATATTGCAGTACCATACCCAAGTCATTCAGCTGCGAAAGGATATAGAAGAGGAATTCTACAACACTAATGGCACCTTTGAACAGGACTGACCAGAATTTGTCCGGCTTGCCAAGAACTACGGTGTTGTGCTGCCAACACCTGCGGGACCGCCGCCAACAGATTTCTCGCTCTTCGAAGGCGCTAACACCCAAAAAGGACCCTTGCATCCATCCGCCGATGCGATTGTTGATGTTCGAGTCAATCCACTTGGTGAACGTGGTTTGCAAGATGGTATATCTGCTCGTTCCTCCTTGAAGACGGAAGGCGACGATGCGACAGCCTAAAGTTTTGGACAGTGGACATATTGGAGGACATTCTTACTGTTGGGATTCAGTCAGGTTTTATACATTTCACCTTACAGATATATAGGATTCTTCATACTTCTTCATCACTTGTATTGTGCCTCATATAAGTTATATCTTTACTCGTTCCCTCTGATACAAGACCCATACTTATGTGCGCCATTCAACTTAGTTCATTATCAGGTAGCTATGATCGATGTCCCCTAGTACCCAACACCTGACCGTAAGCAGGGCACATCATCAATGTAATTTATTTGCTTGGAAGACCTTCGAGAGTTACTGCCTTTGTTTTCGACATATTTGATGATATTTCCAGCCACGGCACGCTTGCAGTGGGTACAACTCTATGCTATTAGGCGACGAAGGGACAGGCACTGATGCATGCATAGCCCTCCATAGACATCCTTTCACCCATATTTCCACATCAGTGGCAGTTTGGTTCGAATGGGTCGTGAGTGTGGAGATGGGGAAATAGTAAGTGAGAAATGACGTCGGAGATCCGTACATGGGTTCGGTCGTGTTCAAGTAGGAGTCAATGAGGGGGATGTGGATGGCGAGAAAAGGTCTTTGCCTATGAAAGTGGAATTTGGACTCGATTTTTCCTCCATTTCAGCAGCAGACGACGTCCGGCTGAGGTGGCGAGCGAGCAGCGGTAGTCGCAGAGCAAGGGATGCGAAATAGAGGTAAAACAGTACGTTGGGGTCTTGATGTAGTTGAGAGTTGCTCCAGCGCATACATGGTTGAAGTTTCGACCACAATGCATCGGCGTTGTCGATAACGTGTCCCGGGATGGCTTCATCCTTCTCGTGACTCGAGCCGACGCGGAGGACGGGTCGAGAACTGGATTGCTATTCCCTCGGGTTCGTAGTGCAGAATCACGTATCATATTGCCTTCGCGTTCGCAGCCTAAGATACCGCAGGATTCTTGGTTTTCGCGAAGGTCAGAGGCGATAGAGGATCGCTCTGCAATATATATTAGTAAATGCACGAGAAGGGGAGATAAGCAGCTAGTACCTCCGCCCGGAGCAGCGAGCTTTCGGTGTCTTGTATATGCATGGTTTCCAACGTCAAGAGGTTGATATACGTGGCCATACGAGGAAGTGGCTGAGAGAGCTGGTAGGATCTAGATGGTTGATAATCGAAACTGTTATAAGCATGATGACAATTGAGTAGGGCGAAATCGTACACTGGAACGGCCTGTTATATCATCTAGCCACGACCTTGACATCCTCTCATTATTGGCATTTCTCCCTTCCCTTCCTAATATGCCGACAGATGGCATCGTCTACGAGAGAAAACCGCAGATGAACGGGCACCAAAACCACCAGCGGACATTAGAGTCACTTCAGTGCGGCCAAGAGTGATGACTACATCCCCCACACGGTCCGTTGACCGCGAAAGGATAGATATCGTGGTAGTTGCTGCTCAACCACATTCTGCGTTGCTGTCATAGCGAATCCCGTCTCCGATGGTTGGAAGACCGAATTTGGAGTCGTGACCGTTCACAACGTTCATCTCGTCTCTGATAGGAGCGAGAATAAGAGAGATGCCAACAGGCATCATCATATGCAGCATAGTGGTGTTTTGAGAGGCAAGGCAGCCACCAGTTGAACACGGGACGCGAATCTGAAAGAGAACCGAGCGCGAGATAAGAGACCGGGTGTTGAGACTGTCGAAATAGCTAAACACAGAGATGGAACATTGACGTCGGACGAGTGGGTCCAAGTTGAAGGTGAGTGGGCGGTAAGAAAAGTAGAAAGTTCATCGACTGTATTGCCGGTTGATCAACGGTCTTTCGGATCATCGGCTTTCTGCTCCGTTTCGCATCTCTCCTCTGCACCCACGGCTCTTTCTCTGGTAGACCATTCTTTATGTGCTGAGAACTCGCGAGACCTCTTCGTCGTGCCACTCTGTAAGGCTCAGGCCATAACCTAGACACCTTACTGCAACCCGCTGAATCCCAAGTTCTAGGAACTAGGCACGGACTTTAAGCATAATCATTCGAATGGCTCTGTCAACCTAGCTGCCGAATTTTTGCGCCTCTCCATGGGTGCATTTCTGTCGATACCAACTCGTTTTCAAAAACGCGACTACCCTCACGGTACTACCCCATCTTTATCCAGCTATATTCCTATGCAGGCATAATTATATTGGATTGCTCACTCAATGAATGAGCCACCGTCTGCACAATGTATGGTCTTTCGCAAATGGTTGCCTACTTCCGAATCTTTCCACCCCTACGTGCTCGAGCCAGACACATGCCATTGGATACAGGGACCTCCTTCCTTGCAGTCGGCACGTCTACTACAATTGCACGGGCGTCCCACAAATATGAAGCGAGGAGTACATTACCATAGCATAACCTGTAAGCCTCAGTATACCTTTGCTCGAGATACTTAACTGATCTCGATGACATCTAACCAGACGACCCCATGCCTCGTTTCATTCGCCAGAGGTCCGCTCCCCCGCGTTTCATAGCAAGTCTTCCCAGTCTCAAGACCCCTCACAGCGATTCCTATTTTCCTCAACCGCCACCTCAAGACCCTCTGCATCATCCAAGCGGCCCAGATCCCTATATGTGGCTGCAAGGCTCGACATGCTCTTGAGGGTGTGGGGATGATCGTCTCCGTTCACCCGCTTCATCTTCTCGATCACCTCCACACTGAGCGTCTCCGCGTCCTTCAAGCGGCCCTGGTCTCTATACGTGTTGGCAAGGTTTGCCATGTTTTCGAGGGTGTAAATATGGTGGTCTCCTAGCACCCTCTTCATCTTCTCCATCGTCACCACCTGAAGCGCCTCTGCATCGTTCCAGCGGCCCTGCTTCCAGTATGTGACCGCTAGGTTTAACATTGTCCTCAGGGTGTTAGGATGGTCATCTCCCAGCAATAGCTTTTTCTTCTCCAATACCAATACTTCAAGCGCTTCAGCTTCCTCTAGGCGGCCCTGCTCCCTGTATGTACGAGCAAGATTACCCGTGACTGTCAGGGTCTCAGGATGCTCATCTCCTAGCAGTTGCTTCCCCTTCGCCATCACCATCACCTCAAGAGACTCTGCATCCTTTAAGTGGTCTAGGTATCTATACGTACTAGCAAGATTTACCATGGCTGCGAGGGTCCCAGGATGATCCTCTCCCAACAACCGCTTCATCTTCTCCATGACCACCACCAGGAGTGCCTCTGCCTCCTTCCAGCGGCCCTGGTCTAAGTATGCCTGCAGTGCTGTATCCTCCAGTTGCAGTTGAGACACCGCCGCTTTTTCAAACATCTCCTCCGAAATTCCTTCGTGGTGCAGGCAGGAGCAAATTTGGAGAAATGTCCTCGCAGATTCGTCCAGTTTCTCGTAGCTCAGTCTCCATGTCGAATAGACGGCTAATTGGTGCGGATCCTGACCTTGGGTCTCCTCGTTCTGCAGCAAATTGTCGCGTTCACGCTGGTAGAGTTCTTGATATTCGGGTAAAGACGAGTAACAATGAATGAAAGCTCCAGCTTGGGCGACAGCTAGCACGAAGCAATGGAGTTCCTGTACTGTATTTCAGCTTAAAGATCTGTACGAAGGTATACAAAAAGGAAGTACCTGTACAATTGTCTCCGCCAGTGCGTTATTTTTGATATTGCTTTCGGCCCGCGCCTGAACCAGAAGCAAGCTTCTTGCATCTCCAAGATCCATCCCCTGGACATCCGCATCCGCATTTTTGGTAGTATAATGCCGAAGCTCACGGTTGCGCGTTGTGACAAGAATATTTCCAGACGAGCAGGAAGGAAAGAACTTCTTTAGCTTCAGGTCAACACTGTCCGCGTTGTCGAAGAGGAGGAGCCAATTTCGGTCAGTTTGGCTCGCAAGCCAACGCAGACTTGCAGCTACCGTTCGCTTGGTAGTTCCTGGGCCAACGGCTTCGAGATCTGTTTGAAGAGTCTCTTCAGTCGTGGCGTCAACGTAGAAGATATCGGAGAAGCTGAAAATTAGTAATATATATCGTTAGTAAACCACTGTTTGATCGTATTCGACCGATTGGTATACCGTTTGCTTTTAGACTCTTCAATGAATTTGAACGCAAGTTGACTCTTTCCTGCACCACCGAGGCCATGCAGTACGAAGATCCGCTGACAAGCGCTCTCCGAGTCGAAATAGCTGCGCAGCTTATCGAGGATGTCCTTTCGACCTCTAAATGAGGCGACCGGCGGCGGACAGTGCTTGCGTTCTGGGATATCTTGGATTGATTCCACGAGTGGCCTTGGGGAAACTGGGGAAACAATGAGATATTCTCCAGACTGCAAATGCGGTTCTTCCGTACCAAGCTGCTCGATCGTAAGTCGTGCTTTCGGCACTGTGATTATCTTTCCCAACAGTGCCAGCTTTTCTTCGACCTCCTTTCTCCTGAGATATTGTGCCGTATGAGCCTCCACTTTACTCAATCTCTCCCATTCCGAAAGCTTTATTCCCTGCATACCTTGCTCGACATTAAGCCGAAAGTATGTCGTCGGCAACTGCGCGAAGAGACGCAGCATGTGTTCATGCGTATCCTCACAATCGGTCGCGATGGCCGTCAGCACATCGATGACGTCTATCGGTACGATATGCTGGAAAAATCCAGGTCTCCTGATGCTGACTACATCGACCTGCCCAGTACCAACGCTCACCAGGCACCCTATGGGACGAACGCCGAATAGAGCGTTGGCTTCGTCGAGCACAACCCAGCTGGGGTTATTACGGCCTACGCCTCCATCGATGAAAGGCTGGGCCCTCCCAATCTCGATACGTTTGAAGAACGTCGGCGCCGCCGATGTTGCTCGAGCGGCCTCCCAAATCTTACATTCGGGATGTGTTTCGTGCGATTCATAGGACCTGAACAGCATTGGAACATTCATGTTGTGGGCGTTCTTAGCGCAGACGAAGCTGAAGCAGAGATGTAAGACCCGAATAAATATTAGACTAGCTTATACACTCACGTTCGACAACCTGCACTCTCATTTCGTTCCAATAGCGGTGATTCCGAGTCACCAGTTACTTCCCTCACAATCGACTTGATTGCTACTTCAAGCTTTGTTGCTTTGAACTTCCCATCTCCTGGCCTTCCCTTTGGACAAGAGAAGACCTGTTTCACGAGGGTAGCATAGTGGTTTATTGCGGTGTCTACGTCCATCCGAAGCCGCCCAAGCATTAACGCGACTATCCTGTAATGTAAGATTAGTTGTGGCGAATCATATTCAGAAGCAAGTAACGCACCCTCCAGTGCTAGTACCACCGATTAAGTCAAAGTGATCACACGGCTTGGGCAGGCGAGTGAGGAGTGGTTGGTCATCCTGTTTCAGTTTCTCGTTCTTGTCGACCATCACCTTATGCATGAGTTCTTTGACAATGAGCAGCTCCGAAAGTCCACGAATGCCACCGCCGTCTGCTCAGAGGTTACGAGTCAGAAACCATGTCCACAAGTTACATCATTAAAGATTTACCCAGCGCGAGTAGCTTGACATTTTTCGTCATGGGAGGAGCCCATCGTTGTAAACGCGATGGTGTCAACGTCCTGAAACCTGAACTCAATGGGACACAGCTTTCGAACTTCTCCACAGAAGTACATCCCACACGGTAAGTTTATCCTCCCAGAGTTCTTGAGCGGCCATATTTGTTATAGCAGATGTATCTGCGAAGGTACCAGCATGCTTCGTGAGACGTAGGACTCGGGAGATCTCGAGAAGCTCAGTCGCGGTCATGATCATCACGTAGTAGGATTATCGCAGAGCACAAACAGCCCTAGTCCAAAATGCGCGCAAAGTTTACACGGGGGCTCAGAACTTCGACCAGAGGAGAGCTACCGCGGCCATGACAGACCTTGCTTTCCGAGTGGACACAGGTCAAAAGCAACCTCGACTCGGAATATCGTCCGCATGGCAGTTCCGTCTTATAATAGACCAACGCAGCGCTCGCTCCACATCATCTCAAGCTCATATCAAACTAGATCCTACTCTGAGAAAATTCTTCTGACTGGAACCAGCCTGGGGTGAGATACAACGGAGAACCAGACGCGAGCCGCCGAATCTCGATTACCCAAACCAAAACGTCCAATGGTTCGGCGGCAGCGATGAACGGAGGGCCGTCATTTCAGAGGAGTACCACTAATAGCACTTTGAAGTTCCATTTTCCAAGAACTCTTGAGATGACTCGTGTGAATCCGGCTCGATGCCGTGCACTGAGAATTACCCATTTGGGTGAAGTCGCACAGACTCTTTCTCCCTTCCACAACGGAAACTGGCAAGCTCTGGTGCGACGGCATCTATTCGTATACCGTCCTGGCTCCTAGTCAAGACGTACCTGCTCAAACATGGTTGCCCCTCCACCCGTCTGTCGATGACTCTGCAGTATTCTCTTCAGAGTCTCTTGGGCTCCTCCATCCAAGCTACTGAAAAAATTCAACGTTTCCAGCTCGCCGCGAGACGCTGGGTTACATAGGCTGAAGCCTGAAGCCTGAAGCCCTTATTGATTTCAGGTGCGTGTTTGTTTACATTCTCTGCGAACTTCAGACTGAAGCTGCCATTGTTAAGGCTTGTCTACTCAAAAGGTAGTCTCCCGGGGGCGGACTCCGATACCCGTTGATGAGACTCGGTCGTGATCAACTCCTGTATGGACTCAAAAGGCTCCTAGATATGACCCCATTCTTATGCGGCGCGCATCAAAGCTCTGGGCCTCTGGCACAACACCCCTGCTCAAACATGGCTAATAATATTTTGCCTGCCCAGTCATCACCCACCCCTACGTTCCTGCTCGCATCGACTCTGCCAGATGCTCTTCACATCTCCGAACCTCGTCGCCGTCGAATCACCTGAGTTACCGTATGAACGTTGACGCTGCTCATTCGTCGCGGGAGGCTGGGTTCTGTACTACCCCGTGTTGGCTGGAGCCTTCGTGGCTCGACATCAGGTATGTCGTTATCTGGGCTCACTGCAAACGTCGGACTCAAGCTGTTATTCTATCAGTGGGATACTGGTCCAGCCCAAAATCAACTTTTCGAAACTCATCCAGCATCGCCTCCGCCTGCTCACGCCTCAGGACTGCCTCCTCTATTGGCCGGGATTTCCAACATTCGATGCTCACAATATCGATGTATGCGCACCACCAGCTTTAATTTCTGTATTGCCGCTCAGCCACGTCGTATCCACTCAGATTGCTGTGACACCCACTGCGTTCCCAACCTACGCACTCTGTCGGCCTTCCAACATCCCGGCCCTCGCATCCTCTCGTGCCAGGTCCGCGCGTTTTGGTGTTCGTTGAACTTTGTCATCCTCCATATCATGTCTCAATGTTTGTGGATGAACAAGACTCCTTATTGCAGGAATGGACCAAGGTTTAAAGATAGGGTTGAGGACGAGATCATGCAGGGAGAATAAGATATCTGTGCCATGAAACCTACCAGGTATGTCGCATACGCATCTCACAGTTGACAACATTTAACTCGTAAATTTGGCTTTAGATCATGTCTCTCGTCTCGTCGTTTTACCTAAATACGCGTGGCTCAAGCTGTCTACCCTATCTTCCATAATCCAAACTCTGTATCATCAGAGGGGCTTCATTGCCTTTCCTCCCGCCACCTCTCGACGTCCTCAGTCCTGTTTGAGTGTTACTACCTTGCGTCTGGAGATATTTTTCGCATCTCTCTTCGAACGATCACATCCGCTTATCCGCCATGGACAACCTCCGTTCAAAGTCGCGTCCGGCTATCTGGCCATGATCCTAATTCCAGTATGGTTCAAAGACAGAAGAACCGGGCAAGTCCAGCAAGTATGCAACTCGAATCTCCATGAACTGCCTATCACTTCGTCTAATAGTACTATGGTACATCCCGCCAGCATTATTGCTCCCTACGCCTACGACATAAACGCCAAACTACGGGTTCTGCATTTGCCCAGGCCAGAGAAAACCGTCGCTGCTGGCTCTCAAGACCTTGGTTCGATCAGCTACCGAATCTTGACGCCTGGAGTTGATTTCGACTCGGTTACCCAGGGGAACGTCGATATGGAGTTGAATATGAACATGAACTCTCATCCGCGATGTCACAGGCGTTCTTGGGTCTCGAAATGATGGTAAGTTTTCCACTACGTCCTCTTTCTCATCCAGTTACACTCATTGCTCGCATTTAGCTGTTCCCAACTCTCTCTTTAACGCAGCTAGGTTGGTACAAGGCGATATTTCGTCTCTGGTGTTCACAAAATTTAATGAGTCGAGAGGACCAGTTTTGATATGAATAGTGAGCAGCTCGATTTGCATCATTAGCCCTTCTCTGACATCAGCCGCATGTGGTGATGTTTTACCTAACGTTGGAGACGAGATCATTGATGGAAACACCAATAATTCGCCATCCTTGTACTGCTCACTCTGCACTGGGAGCTTGCTCTCAGTTTCTTGCCACCGACTCACGGCTTGCCACTCCTGAGCATCTAATTACCCATGGTCGCTAGATGGGGAGCGTTGACATCGTTCCCCGTGGAAAATTTCTGATCATGTACGCCGATCGCCCGGCCAGCCAGCTTTTAGGAGGAAGCTAACGGAAACTCACCGGCAGTTGTGCTAATTGGGTGCCTATCTCCAATCATAATCGACGAATTTTCCACTGGCATCGATCCTAAGCTGAAGAAGAATACGTTGCAGATCCTGCCTAAGGTCTCGCAGGACAAGGCTGTGATTATCACGACTCATGTACGTTCTAATTTCCCTATCAAGAGTAGTTCCTATACTCAGTGATCAACTGCAGACTTAATGGAGGAGGCGTCTGCGCTTGCAAGCAGCGTTGATATCCTGGTAAAGCGAATGCTAGGTGATGGCCCACGACGTAGCGATGCGGTTTGAAGTTTCCATCAGGTCAAGGAATGAGAATTTGCTATCATCTTTGTTCCATACCTTGTCCGAGCACGGAGACCCTCAGTGAGTACGCTGTGCAATGAGCTACGTTGGGGAGTGTGACGTTCAAAGGCCATCCGAGAACAAGGTCGCGAGGAGCGAAAGAAGGGGTAGCGTCTTGTTTGTAGGAGATTATGGCTCTAATACATTCGTCTGGTTCATATAGACTCTGTTTCTCGTGAATTCTGACGGCTTTGAGTGTATGTAGCTTTAGGTAATCTTTATTGAGAACGTCATATAGGTTCAAGTCGAAAGGTAACTGTCGTTGTCCATATCGTTTCTCAGCTAGATGGCCCTCGTCCTTGCAGTTATGAACCTTGAACAAATGTTTCCTAGGTTTGCAGGTGGCGAAGAATGTGGGTTCATTGGCTGTATTGCCCCGGTGGTCCGAAAGCTTGACTCTTTGAATCAATCGGCTTTCTTGTCTTCTCGTCCTGGTCCCCCAAGTTGTCACTTGCTAGAGACCAGTCTGTTTCGCATCTCTACTCTGCCTCACCGCTCTTTCTCTAGTAGACCATCCTCTGTGGTTGCGTGCCGGACGGGAATCTGAAAGAGAATGACATATGAGATTGGGAGCGAGGGAGGGTGTTAGGACTTGACTTACCAGTGTGAACTAGTCAAGCAAAGAGACAAAAAATATCTAAGTATATTCTCCGGTTCAGGAAACGTTCAGAAACGATTCCTCGGCAGTTCACTATTGCCGGTGATCCGGGTGCTCACATGACTTTCTTCTTTCCTTGGCATGCACTTCCAACATCGATCTGAGGCCACACCGACTCTCAACAACATCGACGTGACATGGCCTACTTATCTCGAACACATCTGTTGGCACGTTCCTTCCGCGTTCGCCGAACTCTGCAGTGGCTGTCATTGGACATCATCCGCCCACCATTAACGACAGCCAAAATAGTGAGGTTCGTCACTGCCGCTCTGTGTCGCGAATCTTCGTACCATTGCATTCGACACCCAGTGGCATAGACACGCCAAATAATTCAGGCATGACCCCTACTGCGTGCACCGTCCACCTTCCAACATCACTACCTTCGCATTCTCCTGTGCTTCGTCCCAGCTACACGCGTTTTCGCGGTGATTGGGCCTCAATAAGTGTTTCTCAGAGTTTGTAGACTCTGGACGCCTTTCGATTCTAATTCTTCACTCTATGCGCAAGAACTGGCCAAGGTTTGAAGATGCGAGAATCATGCGACAGTGCTAATAAACATTCCAGGTATGTTCCATACACACCTCGTTGAGTCACTTCACGACATCTAACGCGTAAATTTGTCCTTAGATCATCTCTCGTCTTGTTGTTTCACGGATATACGAGTCGTTCCACCTATGCTATAATTCATCGTCTCTGTCTTCTGATAGGCGCCACCACTTCTCGGTGGTTACACCCCCATTCAAATTTACTACATCGTGTCTGGGATGATTCTTGACTCTCTCTTCGAACGATCGCACGTACCCGCTTGTCCGCTATGCACCACCTTCGTGTTCGACGTCTCAAGTTGCGTTGCGCTGTCTAGTCACGATCCCAGATTGAAGGGGATACAAGGAGAGAAAGTTGGGACAGTCCAGCAGGTATGCAACCAAAATTTCCATGCACTGTCGGTTACTCCGTCTAATACTCCAACAGTGCTATGGGGATGGATCCTTAGCGAATGGAGTCGATATTGACTTGGTTACCCAGCTAGCGGGGAACATCGATATGGAGTTGAATACGACCACGACTTCTCATCTGCGGTATCCCAGGTGTTCTTGGGTTTCAAGACGAGGGTAAGTCTTCCCCTACGTCCTCTTTCATTCGGTCACACCCCATTGCTCGCACCTAGTAATTGAAACTCTATAAAGATCTCTCAACTCTTGGTCTCGTGCAGGTTCCTTGAAGGTGATATTTCGTGTCTGTTCACGAAGGTCAAGTTTTATGAGTCAAGAACGCCTGTTTTCGCCTTCGAAGCCCACAACCTCGGACGCCTGTATTGTCCCGAGGTCTGTGAGTATATCTGTGCGGCTGGCATACACTTGTGTATTGTTTGTGCAGCATATTCTAGAGGTACGTTTGGCCATTTGGTATCTTATCTTGGTTCGCTTACTCAAGTATACGCAGTTGTATTATGTACCAAGAATTTGAATTGGCCATACCTGATGAATACGCCCTTTGGATGCTCAACTTTGATTCGCAGCCATTCGTCTAATTAGGAGTCGCAGTTTTTGAAATGTAACGTCCTGGAGTTGTGACGTTAATCCGATGGTCGGATGACTATAGCGCCATTGGTCCTATGAAAGGGCTCGAATCAGGTCATTCATCTGACCAAAAATTGTATGCGTTTTCTCAGGAGATTCGTCCGACCACGACGGGGATTATTCAACGCCGATACTGATTAGTCACGCAATTAGCCGCTGGGAGATTTTCAAACCAATCCGGACTCTGGAGGGTTCCTAGATATATTTTTGGAAACCTGAGGAGGGATATTATTGTTGATTCGTAAACAAGATTTAGTGAGTGTCACTGCTCGATAAATACCTGTTCGAATAGAAAATAATCGGTCGTTCTTGGCTGCAGCTCAGACCTGGAAAGCCCATATACAAGATGTAAATGTACTGTTTAGGATGTAAGGAGGCGTTACCGCGACAAGGATCTTTGAATCTGTCACTTGTCAAGGCTATGTCGACTGCACTGCATGAAATATCATCATTCCTCTCTTTCTTGCCATAGAACTGGCATCCAGAGATAGCGCTTGCTCTCACTTTGTAATGTCTCAAGCGCAGCAAATTGTGCAGTCTGGCGATCCAACAGGAAATGAGCCAGAGAAGACGGAAAAAGAAGTGCGTCTTACAACACTGTCCCATCTCTGTCGCATTTTCTAACGAATGCATCTAGTTCAAGCCAATGAAAACGAGAAAACGTTTCCAGAATCGGCGCTCCAAGATTGAAAGGGATCCATTCACCGTGCTGTTGAAATCACAGAAAGCGAAGGATAAAGCGAGATGCGAGGCATGGAAGGATGAGGTTCAGAACCTCTTGATCTTCGTAAGTCTCGTCTAGATGTTGCACCTCAAAGCTAATATCAGATTATTTGAAGGCCGGTCTGTTCTCAGCAGTCGTCACTGCTTTCATTATCGAATCCTACAAGGGACTCAAGCAAGATTCGGGCGACGTCGCCAACGATCTCTTACTCCGTATCCTTGCGCAGATTGAAGGCAACACAAACGGCACAGCCACCACTATGCAGGACCTCACTATGCCCGCGTTCACTCCTTCACCCACCGCTGTCCGCATCAATATTCTATGGTTCCTCAGTCTTATCTTCAGCCTTGCGACCGTTCTTATAGGAATAATTGCGCTCCAGTGGCTTCGAGAGCATCTCCGCCCGCAAACAGACTTGGAGCCCCAAATCACATATTCCCTCCATCATCTCAACGTTGAATCTCTCGATCGATGGTACCTACCACAGATCTTCACCACACTTCCTCTACTCCTGCAGGTTGGTCTAGTCCTATTCCTGGCTGGTATACTCGACTTCCTTTGGAGTCTCAACCATACTGTCGCTTTTCCCATTGCCATAGCTGTCGGATTTAGCCTAGTCTTTCTCTTATGGACAACCATATTACCAACTGTGCAAGCGCTTTCTCTCCTCCTCCCTCGCTGGCCGTGGGCTACTAAACCTCGATCGCCATGTCCTTATAGGTCGCCCCAGTCCTGGGCATTCTATCGGCTCTTACGACCGCTGGTTGCTATTTCACTGAATATTTTCCACCGCACCAACATTGACCGGCCAGGTCCTTGGGGGGATCGTGGGCTTGTATCCCATAGCATGACTACAGAGAAGGATCGTGAGCTTGCATACCTCGAGACCGCCTCACGTCGGCAAAGACGTCCCGCAAACCTGATTTTCCGCCATGATATTGGTGATAGCTGGGCCACAATAGGAATTGCATGGCTGTTCCAACGAGACCTCGAATTCATGGAGCAAGACACAACACCCAAAGAATCAGGTTTGGACGGGTACCACCGACCTGTACCTGTCTTCGACACAGTCAAAGCGCTTCTCGATGTTGCTGCAAACGGGTCTCCATGCGATGTGCTACTTGCGCACAAGTGCGTTGAACCTATTGTACACGCGAACAAGTCCGACATGGAGTACATGAACCGCCTCTTTCTCCTAGTGAACCCTGATAATACCCTGGATGATTCACAGGTCAAAGAGATATCTGTTCATGCCCTCGTAAATCACAACACACTATTCTTCCATCGCAAGATAGTAGGCTCCCGACAACTACTAGAGGGTGCACCAAAGTCTGTCATAGAGCTATTTGCCAATACTACATGTACTCTCATGGTCAACGGTGCCAAACCCCTGGTCGAGATTTGGCTACCACCATTGTCTCCATTGAGTTACTTTGACTTTGGAAGTCATCCAGGTGAGCACAAATATTGATCTTTCCCAGCTTTGGCTAATAGACCAATATTGATTGCATATAGTGGGCCAAGAGCAATTGCTCGATATTCTCGATCACTACTTCTACAATGCAGCGAAATATCACCCTGAACCTGATGATGCCGGAAAGACGACATACTTCTCTCGGGTTGGGAAGGACTTCCTCATCAGATCTGCACAGGCTCTGCATAAATTGCAACCCACATCCCCACGTTTCTCCCAACACAAAAACCTTCTTCAATCTTTGGTAGCCAGCCTTCAAGATATCCACGATAATCTTGCAGCCCATCCCCCTCCCGATTACTTATTCTTTGCATCGTTCATCTATGTTTTTTGGTTTCTCTGTTCGGGTCCGGATGATGAGATACTCAAAACGGACATTGGGCAAGATCTCATTCTTGCCATATTGCAATACCGTGCATATGTTGCTCCACTGCGAAAAGACATAGAAGAAGGGTTCTATAACGTCTTTGCGTTCTCCTTTGCACACGACTGGCCAATATTCGTCGAGCGTGCCATGAAACTTGGCATTGTGCTGCCCGCATCTGCGGTGCAGCCAGCAACAAATTCTCCATCCCTCGGAGGCATTGGTATCCTTGAGGAATCCCGCCAGTTGTCCGGTGATACCATTGTCGATATTCGAGGGGACGAATGGTATTTACAAGATGATGTATCTGCTCATTCCTCATGGGAGATGGACGGTGACAATGCAACTAACCTGCGGGTTTGGATGCCAGTAGAGTGAGGACATTCTTGTGGTCAGGATGCACTTCAGTTTCATATATTTAGCTTTACAAATTCTCTTTGGCAGTATTTTACAATTTGTATTTGGCAGTTCTTCGTACAAAATTTTTATTTTATTTTTGCTCTTATTCGTTCCTCTGATACGAGACCCTTTTATGTGTGCTACACAACCTAGTTCAGGATTCCGTTATAGTCAGCTATGGTCTACATCACCCTAGTACTTCTAGTACCGATCCGTAATACCTGACCATAAGCGGGGCGTATGTGATGCAATTTACTTCGAGTGATGGTGGCTTGGAAGAGTTAGGGCGGATGGAGCTCGAAAGCGTGAGGCCTGGTGTAGCTTAGGTGGGTGATGAAGGATGATGCTCGAAAGGGAGAGGATGGATATTGCTCAGAAGAGCGATGGTGGATAGTGCTTAAGAAGGCGCAGGTGGCGCTTGAAAGAGCGTAGTGGATGGTGGCAGAAAATATTGAGGGTGAATGGCGCAAAAGAGTGGAGTAGATGACCCAAGAGATGATGGCCTCCGCTCGAATGCAGGTCACAGCACAAGAGCTAACGATTGTCAGATTTCAAGCAGGCGAGAGTGGATGCCTAATTGCAGAATTACATCGGTGGGTGGTAATTGGCATTTCGAGAAAGAACTAGTGTCTCAACGAAGGAGATATAAAACAACGGCAGGGGACGGTATAAATAGGTGCCGGTGGTCATCTAGGATAGTGTATGCATCATGAAACTGAGTCCGTGTGCCATTCTTAACGCATACATGGAGTGGTGAAGTATCAAACGATGATTTGATCGAGGAAAGCATGAAAAATAGAGCGGTTCTAGGAACCTAGGAATCAGCACGCTATGGGCCTGGCCTGAGCGCGCAAAGGTTCCAGAGGTGAGGCAGGTGAGGCCTGTGTGGCATGTCAAGTTTATCGTCGCCAAAAGGACCCGTAGCGATAGTGTGTTGAGAGCAGGAACCATGAAGTTCAACATACTGCAAGGTAAAAAAGGTGAGTCAGCGAGTCTCTGTGGTAGACAAAAGTACGCATTGGATGAAATAAAAGACTTCAAGTTCCAATCTCCTCAAACTATCCCAACCGCAACGATGACAATGTCTGATCCTGCTGCTCGTCTCTTGGCTCTAGAACGGCGATCCAATCTAGATGCGTCCAAGTTCATGAGAAACTGTGAGCCAAGGCTCCGAAGTAAGAGATTTGCAGGTATGCAATGGCGACGAGTAGTGCAAGTTCTTGGCCATTCGTTGTTGGGGCCACATGAAGGGACAGGCACTGAGACGCGCCTAATATGGCCCTCAGTATGGATGTGCATCCTTTCACCGATATTTCCATGTCAGAGGCGGTTTAGTTCGCTTGGATTGGTCGTGAGCGTGGAGATGGGCAGGTGGTAGGTGGGAAATGATGTTTGAAATCCGCCCATGGGTTCAGTCATGTTTGAATGGGAGTCAACGAGGGCAGTGAAGGACGTTGATGGCGAGCGCGTCCAGGAGGGAATTGACCTTCGTCTATGAGGTTGAGATCTGGATTTGATGTTTCCTCCCTTCAATATCACAGATGATGTCCGGCTGAGGTGGCGAGCGAGCAGTGGTACTCGCAGAGCAAGGGATGTGAAATAGAGGTAAGGCGGTACGTTGGGATCTTGATGTGGCTGAGGATTGCTCCGGCACATACATGGTCGAACCTTCGAGCACAAGTCATATGTTGTCAATTGCATAGCCCGGGATGATTCCATCCTTCTCGTGACTCGAGCATCTGATGCGGAGAACGTGTCAAGAACTGGATTGCTGTTCCCTCGGGTTTGCAGTGCAAAACCACGTATCATGTTGCGTTCGCTTTCGCGGCATTGGATAACGCAGGATGCCTGGTTTTCGCGGAGGTTAGAGGCAATCGTGAATCGCTGTGCAATATATATTAGTAGATCCATACGATGGAAAGATAAATGAATGGTACCCCCCTCTCAGCGCAGCGAGCTTTCGCTGTCTTGTTTATGCATGGTCTCCGATGTCCGGGACAAGGAATTACATGACTTTGGGAAGAAGTTGGTCAAGGGAGCGGGTGCGATCTGGATGGCTGAGAATCGAGGCTGTAATAAAGTATGATGAATATTGAGCTCGAAGGTTGAGTAGGCTCAGAATCGTACCTTGGAGCGACATGCTATATCATCGGGCTGCCCATGCCATCCTCTCGTAATTGGCACCTCTTCCTCCATTCCAACTGCGCCATCGTCTACTGGAGAGTCGAGCACCAAAAATACCAGAGAACACTGGAGGCACTTCAGTTCGACCAAGACGACGACCACGTCCGCCATACGGTCCGTTGACCGCGAATAGAGTAGCATGGATATCGTAATGGTTAGTTGCTGCTCAATCGCATTCTGCGTTGCAGTCGTAGCGAGTCCCGTCTCCGATGGTTGGAAGACTGACTTTGCGGGCGTGATCGTTCACGACGTTCATCTCGTCTCTGATAGGAGCGAAAATCAAGAGGGATGCCAACCAGGATCATCGTGTGCAGCACAACGGTGTTTTGAGAGGCGACTCAGGCAAGGCAGCCACGAGTTGAATACGGGATGCGAATCTGAAAGAGAACCAAGAGTAGGATCAGAGATGGGACGTTGAGACTGACAAACAGTCACGCACCATTGTCTGCACGGAGAACGTCGGACGAAAGTCGAAGGTGAAGAAAGGAATGTGGCAGTGCTGGTGATCAATTGATCGGAAAGCTCTACTTCTCGTTGATCAATCGGCTTTCTTGCCGGTCGCAGCGCCTGGATGCTCGTTCAGCAATGGACTACCGGGTAACACCTCACCTCACCCTCCTCCCGACTGGTCTGTTTCGCGTCTCTACTCTGAACCCACTACCCTTTCCATGGGTGCATTTCTGTCGATACCAACTCTTTTCCAACGACGCTACTATCCTCGCGGTACTACCCTATCGCCAGCTACATTCGTATACAGTCATAATTATGTTGGATTGTTCACTCAATGAATGAGCTACTGTCTGCCAGCGTGTGGTCTTTCACAAATGTTCGCCTGTTTCTGAATCTTTCCCCCCTCTACATGCTTGAGCCAGACACAGGCCATTAGGATACCGTCACAACCAAAATCGCACTCCTCGCAGTCGGCTCGTCTGCTTCAATTGCATGGGCGTCCCACAAATACAAAGCGAGGAGTAAATTATCACAGCACAACGTGTAAGCCTCAGTACGCCTTCGCTCATGATACTTAATTAACTGGATGACATCTGACCAGGCGACCCAATGCCTCGTTTCCTTCTTCCCAGGTCTGCAAAGTCCTGTACGTTTCTTTTTACGCTAGTCCCAGCATCAGGAATCGTCACGCCGCTTTCTGCTTTCCTCCACCATACTCTCGAGCGCCTCTGCATCGTTCAAGCGGCCCAGGTGCCTATACGTGGCCGCGAGGCTCGACATGCTCTTGAGGGTGTCTGAATGATCGTCTCCTAATACCCGCTTCATCTTTTCCATCACCTCCACACCGAGCGCCTCCGCATCCTTCAAGCGGCCCTGGTCCCTATACGTGTTGGCAAGATTGGCCATGTTTTTGAGGGTCCAAGGATGGTCGTCTCCCAGTACCCGCCTCGTCTTCTCCATCGTCGCCAACTGAAGCGTCACCGCATCTTGCAAGCGGCCTTGTTTCCAGTATGTGAGCGCTAGGTTCGACATAGCCCTGAGGGTTTGAGGATGTTCATCACCCAGCAATTGCTTCCTCTTCTCCAATACCAACACCTCGACCGCTTCCGCATCCTTTAAGCGGCCCTGCTCCCGGTGCGTAGAAGCAAGGTTACCCATGGCTATCAGGGTCTCAGGATGGTCATCGCCTAGTAGTCGTTTGCTCTTTTCTAATCTTACTAACTCAAGCGCCTCCGCATCCTCTAAGCGGCCCTGGTTTCTATAGGCTAAAGCAAGATTCCCCATGGTCACAAGGGTTCCAAGATGGTCCTCTCCCAACACCCGCTTCTCCTTCTCCACCAGCACCACCTGGAGTGCCTCTGCCTCCTTCCAGCGGCCCTGGTACAGATACGTACTGGCAAGATTCGCCATACTATTGAGGGTGTTAGGATGATCATCTCCCAGCGTTTGCTTATCCTTCTCCACCACCACCACCAGGAGTGCCTCTGCCTCCTTCCAGCGGCCTTGGGACAAGTACGTGGTGGCAAAATTCCTCATGGTCGTGAGGGTGTCGGGATGGTCATCTTTCAGTACCAACTTTCTCTTCTCCAGCACCACAGCGTAGAGTGCCTCTGCCTCACTCCAGCGTCCCTGCTGCGAGTACGTGCTGGCAAGATATACCATACTTGTGAGGGTGTCAGGATGGTCATCTCCCAGTACCCGCTTCCTCTTCTCCATAACCATTACCTCGAGCGCCTCCGCATCCTTGAAGCGACCTGCATCGCTATAGATTTCTGCTATATGTGTCCCGACTATTGGATTGATATCCTCCAGCTTGAGTGAGGCTATTGTGTTGGCAGTATGTTTCAATAGCTTGTGTCGATATTTGTAGTCTTCGTCAGTGAATGTCAAAGAAAATGATGGCGCAATGATCGTGAGGATGAGATTCTGCATCGGAGATCGATTTCCTTCCAAAGTGGTGCCACTCCATTGGTGTACCAGTGGATGAACGCTGTAGGTGCGATTTTGGTGATCATATTCGATCAGTGAATGTGAACCTAGGCACATAATGCACACATGATAATTACATAGGTCCTATACTAACGTGTGCATACACTAAAATATGGCCCAAATAATATAGGCGCAGCTAAGATAGCTATAACGAAAGCAATATACCGTTTGATATGGATACAGCTGG
>Ga0247741_1000284_pt1 | contig 31514 bp, 26 predicted proteins | sample UWRJL213509R2_FD_180945 | JGI IMG/M metagenome (GOLD analysis project Ga0247741, IMG submission 180945) | Plant litter microbial communities from Arlington Agricultural Research Station in Wisconsin, United States - UWRJ-L213-509R-2 | ecosystem: Environmental > Terrestrial > Plant litter >... | reverse complement strand
GGAGCAGGTCCCAAATTACCTGCGTGCCGGAGATTGACGCCGCTCTGAGCATCGAGCGCACGCTGGACCAATCATAGCCGCCAGCCCTATCGATCAGATGCCATCGAAACCCATCGCGGACTGTTCTTATGCCGAAATCCTGCAGCCGAAGATAATCCTGGTACGTGTGGTTGTCGTGATGGGTCGACTGAATGAGGTCGAGGCGACGTCCCTGCGGTTCGCCGTCCCGTCGGCGCAGACGGTGTGTCGAGCACTCGAAGCCACCCTGTAGAAAAGACTTGAAAATCCTTTTGGGTTGACCGGCCTTTCGCTCCCGCAGCACGTCGAAAAAAAGCTTCTCCCACAGCGGTATGACTGCCGAGACACTGTAACTTGTCTCGACTTTTGATCGAAGTTGCAGCCCTAGGGAATGACGCGCGCTCGGAGCGTCAATCAGTCGCTGGATAGCCGCCGCCGCAGCCTCGGGATTTCCATGGGGAACCAGGATCCCGGAAACTCCGTCTTGAATTTGTTGTAGGACGCCATTATCCGGCGTTGCGATCACTGGAAGAGATGCAGCGCCAGCTTCCGCGATCACGTGAGGCATCCCCTCACCCCTGGCAAGCCAGACAAAGATGTCCATTGCTGACAGCAGGTCGGGAATGTCTGCTCGGTCACCCAAAAAAGACAACGTCTCGCCCAAGCCCAGCGCGTTCGCAAGTTGACGGAGCGCCACAGCATACTCTGGATGGAAAGCATCGGGGCCGCCGATGACGACGAACCTGGCTTCAGGACAGCGCTGTTGGACGGAAGCCGCCGCATTGATGAAGTCTTCAACGTTCTTCTTGGGGTCGAGCCTACCCACCCAACCGATCAGGACATCGCTTTCATTAATTCCCAAGGATGACCGAACGGCGTCCCGTTGGCCCCCACCGAACTCGCTTAGATCCACCATGGAGGGTATTTCGACAGCTTGGTGTTGGCGCCCAGGCATCCTGGCTGCAGCGGCCTCCGTAATGGTGCGGCAAACGCCCACGTACCGCGACGTAAAGTGTTTGGGTCCTGCCTCAGCTTCGGATACCAGTCCACCGTGCTCGATGAGAGGCGGGCGCAGTTTCAACCGTTCCAGAGCGGGGTAGATGTCTGCAACGTTCTGGCATGAGACGACAAGGTCATACCCTGCCACCTTGTCTGCGAGATACGAGACTGTGTCGTCAAAGGAAAGATCGTACGGCGCCGTGTCAACATGGACACCAAGAGCCTTGAGTTGCTGATGCGTCTGGTCCGGCATGCCAGCCTTTCGGAAGCAGGCAACAACATCGATCTTGAACCGTTGAGGATCAAGATTCGCCGCGAGTAGCCGGACCTCTGTTTCCTCGCCGCCGACCACAAGCCAAGCGAAGACGAACAGAATGCGCACCGGTGACAAATCTTCCTCCCCTGTCATCGATTGGCCTCGAACACGACTTGAATAAAATCTGGCCGGTTGTCGATCAGATTTCGTAGGAATGCGGGACCATCCGACATCGCGACGACCTGCGTAATCAGGTGCTTGCGAATCGCCGGTCCATCGCAACGAAGGAGTTCGATTGTTTCTGCCGCCAGCCTGCGTCTATCCCAACTTGTAGCGAGGGATCGTGGCACCCTGTTGATCTGAGCGCATCGGATGCTCAAACCGTTGTGGTGGAATTCCTCCCCGAGTCTAAGTTCGGGCGAACCACCTTGATAGAATGCGAGGTCTATGACAGTTCCTTGGGGACGCAAGGCTTTCATCGCGAAGTGCAGACTTTCTGGGTTCGCTCTGGTCTGAAACACGATGTCAGCGCCGCGCCCCAGAGTGTCGTCATGCCATCTTGCCTTGGCGTGCTGCCACGCATCATCCTCGGTCATCGCGATCAGTCCCATAGCGCTGGCCTTTTCACGGCGGAACTGCGACGGATCGGTTATGACGACTTCGGCTGCCCCCGCCTTTCGAGCAAACAACGCTGTCATGAACCCGACCGGCCCTGCCCCAGCGACGATCACGGGCCTCCCGGCGATACCAGATCCAAGTGATGTGACCTGGTTTCCGAACATCTCCGCGTCAGCGTGGAGGATCCCGTTGGCAGCGATTGGACCCATCTGAGCCGCCAGGATCCCCAAGATCGGATCAATGTCATCGGGAAAGGTGATGAGTGTTTCGTGGTAGGGATCAGCCGTGTGGCCGCTTTTATGACCAAAAGTCCCAGCGACAATCTGGCCCTCGAAAAACCCGGCGGCTTTGGATTCGGCGACCCTCGCCACTTCCATATACCCAAGGAATGGAACCGGGTAATGAAGATCGGGCTCATTTCGAACAAAGACCCCTCGTCCACTGTCAAATCGTGAGTGAAAGTAGGGGTTGGTATTCTTGAGGAAAGTCAGCTCTGTGCCGGCTGACAGTCCCGTGTAGAGCGTCTCCAGCCTGACGTGGCCGTCCGGCGTCGGTCCCTCCTCGTAATCGAACAGATAGGCTTCCGACGGGCCTTTCACACCAAGGGATCGAACTATCCGATGACCATTTGGCAAGTTCGCGACATGATCTCTCGCTTGCTGAAATTGAAGCGGCGACAGGGTGTTTCGATCAAAACTCGCCGGCGGGAGCCTTACCGCTTCACCGCTCTTGGCCGACGCCATTACCGCGAGAGCAAGACGGTGCGTCACAAGGGCATCGCCGTAAGGACAGCGAATATTATTGCGACCGCCTCGGACCGCATCTATGAAATCCCTATCCTCTCTCCAGACCGGGTCGCCGTCCGCCGCTCGTACCGGGCGACCGCGACCGACGTCAACCATGATCTCATGGTCGTTGAGCTCGATCGCGAGTTTATCCGCGAAAATGTGAAGCCCGACACGATGGCTCCAGCCCAGCAGACAGGTCGAGGACATGTTGGCTAGCACGCCAGTGTCGAAGGTCAGGTTGGCGGTCGTTACCGTCGGGACATCAAGGCCAGGGTAGTCCCCGCGGTCCATGTGGCCTGTCCGCCCATAAACCTCCGTGACCTCGCCAATCAGAAAACGGGCGAGGTCGAGGAGATGGGTTGCCTGCTCGACCATCTGTCCTCCAGACTGCTCTTCGTTCCACCACCATTGAGGCGGAGGCGTTGAGTCGAGCCAATATCCAGAAAGGAGTTGAGCTGGGTTATCGTGAAGCAACCCGCGCGCTTCATCAACAGTATCAAGATAGCGCCAATGATATCCCACACCAGTGATGAGGCCTGCCTTGTTCACCTTATCCGCGATTTCCTCCGCTAGCTTGATATCTCTCGTCAGCGGCTTCTCAACGAAAAACGGAATGCGCTTCTCGATCAAGTCAAACTCCACGGTGCCATGCGCGAACGGGGGGATGCAAATATAGACAGCATCCAATTGCTCGGCATCGAGCATCTCCCTGTGCTGACTATAGGATCTGGCGCCAAAGCGGGATGCGGCCGCATCCGCCCGGTTGAGGTCCGGATCGGCAAACGCGACGAGGTCAATGTCGCCAAAGTCTGCAAGGATGTTCAAGTGACGTTGGGCGATTCCGCCAACACCGATAAACCCGAGGCGCGTTTTCGTCATCGTGTGATCCTTTGAAAATTGATTGCTGACAATATGACGAGCGTAGACATCGGTTGTCTCCTGCACCATTCGAGAGGCGGTGAACTGGCGCTCGAACCGGTCCAGCCCGGCCTCGCCGGCAGCTTTGCGGCCGTCAGCGTCAGTGAGCGCGCGAATGACGACGTCGGCGATCGACCGTGCACTTCCAGGCTCTGCCAGATAGACGTGATCGACGCCCAACGCCTCGACGCTACCACCAATGCGGGTCGCAACGACTGGCAATCCGGCTGACATGGCCTCCAGGACCGCCAATGGAAGGCCCTCGAACTGCGATGGAAGAATGAAAACGTCGGCTGCATGCATCAGATCAGCGACGTCGGTTCTCGCTCCTAAAAATAGCACGCTCGACGTCAAATTGAGACCTGCGACGAGAGCTTCAATATTTGCTTGTTCCTCTCCGGCACCCACGAGCAACAAAATGGCAGTTGGGACCGCTGCCTGGATCTCTGGGAACGCTCTGATAAGAGAAGCGTGATCCTTTTGAAGCGTGAACCGGGCAACTGTCAGCAGGACAATCTTCCCCACGATCCCGAGTTCTCCAGCTATCGAACCCGATTCTCTTGTCGGCCTCAAAGCCTGGACGCCGTTCCTGACGACGGTTATGCGCTCGCTGGGGACGCCCTCTGAGAGATAGCTCGCCTTCGATGCTTCAGACACGGCAATGTGATGAGATATCGATTTCGTCGCTGAGCGATAGCGCTGTTTTTGCGCCAAGTCCGTCAAGAGGTATGGGAGATGCTCGGTTCGGATAACCGGAATATTGCAAGCTACACCAGCCGCCGCGATTTCATGTCCCTCCCAGCCTATTCCTGCGTGGACATGCAAAAGGTCAGCGCCAGCGCGCTGCAGCCAGTTTTGGAACGCCTCGTCGTCCTCTGCCACCTTCACCTTCATGCCACGCCTGGCTGCCCGGGGGAGCAAGCCCGTGCGATCGGTCCCTATGATTGCGAACGTGACATCAAAGACCCGTTGTAGACCCTGCCCGAGCTCCAGCATATGCTCACCCAGACCCGACGGTTCCCGGCTGTCGGTCGCGATGACCACGCGTTTGGCGTCAACCATGAAGTTCTCGGGTAACAGCGTGTTCCACCAAGGCTCTCATCTTCGCAAAAGTGTCATCCCACGACGACTGCGAGAGCTTTTCATCAATGACCGCACGCCATGTCGTGTCGGTTGGATCCATCCGACAGGCCTCATCGCAAGCTTCGGCAAACTGTTTCGCGCCATCTACGAGAAAGACGCCCGGTGTTTGGCCATAGCCTGACACGACATCCGCTATACGCGTGCTAACGACTGGAATACCCGCTGCGAGATATTCAGGTGTCTTGGTCGGACTGATATACCGGGTGGCGTCGTTGTGGGCGAAGGGCATCAGAGCTGCGTGCCAGCCGCTCAGATAGGCTGGAAGCTCCAGATAGCTTTTTCGGCCGAGATAATGAAGATTGGCGGCTTGAGGCAAGGCTGCAGGCGAAATTTTCACGACCGGACCGACGAAGACAAACGAATAATCTGGCCTCATTCGCGCGACGCTGGCCACCAGTTCCAGGTCGATCCGCTCGTCGATAACACCGATATAGCCAAATCGCGGTGACCCTATCGACGCCTGATCTGCAGGGGCAGGGTTGCAGGCCCTGGCTGCGCCGAAATGCGCGACATCGACACTGGAGGGAAAACAGTGGACGTTGGCGTGGCGATCATTTTTGGCTTCGAAAAGGCTCTTGCCTCCGGTGAAAACCACGTTGGCGCGGTTCAAGAGCTCGCCCTCGGCATGCTTGAGCTCAGGTGGCGCAAACTTGAAATTCGCGAGTTCATCCATACAGTCGTAGACAACCGCTTCCGCGTCGACGTGACGCGCGAAGCTGTGCATCAACGGGGTGTAGAACCACAGAACTGGCTTGCTCCAGCCAAACAAGGAGAGAACCTCGTCAAGCAAACGCGATAACGCTGTTTGGCGCTCCGCATCCGACCACCAGTGGGGCACGCGAGGCCTTATCGCTCTTACGGCTGTTCCCTCGAAGCAATGGACCTCGAAATACGCCAAATGGTGGTCAGTCGGGATGAATTCTTCGAAGAAGATTACCGGCCGATCGCGGGAAAATCTCTCCATTAAATGCTGAGGGCGCTGAACGACAAAATCCCAGCGCAGATGCGAGAAGCAAATTATTGGTGACCGATGATCAAGCGTCTTGAAAGATGTTAGAAGATTCATGCGAGGACCCCACGCTATGTTGCGTTGGTGAACCTGCATTTGTCACTATAGTTCCTCGTTCGGGAAAATAAGGTGTCCCCTGGCGGTTGACTGGATCGCGCGTACCAGCTTCTCCATCGAAGACGGCCAGAGCCAGTTTTCGCATACAGTCTTGCGAGGAGAAAATGTTTCCAGTCTGCTCAGCATTTCCACAATGCCCAGATCAAACTGGGCTCCGTCGACAGCCATGCCAGTATCACTGGTGATATATTGAAGGCCGCATGCGAGTTTTCTGTTTGCGAGTACTGGAATTCCCGCGAGCATATATTCCGTGAGAATGGCCGGCGCCCCATCGTTCACACCACAGACGACCCCAATTTTCGATTGGTTCATGTAACGATTGACGTCCTCGTAGCCCACGCCTGGCGGACCGATGAACGCGACGTCAACACCGAGCTCCGCTGTCCGAGACTTGAAAGCGTCGACCATTTCTCCATAGCCGCAAATACACAGGGCCTTCAGCGGCACAGGGATTTTCGCCAGCGCCTCGAAGAGAACCTCATGGCATTTATACGGCTGGGCGGCGGCCACATAGATAACGTCGTAGATCTTCTCCAGGCCCAGGGGCCTGAACATGGTCTCGGAGGCGAACTCAGGACCAAGCGGCAGCACCAGCGTTGCTAATCCGGGATGGACACGCTGCACCTCCATGGACTGCCAGTCCGCACCCGTCAGAACGAGGTCGAAGTGTCGACCGACGTCAGGGGGTATCCGCAACGCGGGCGCGTCGATCGAATTGTAGATTTTGAAGCTGTCGCCGCAGGCGCGCATAATCTCCTCGTCGACGCCAAGCCCCCATACGCACAAGATATCAGGGGCTCCGAAAGCAGCGATGTGGCCCAACATGTCGTTCGAGGCGAATGGGGCAGCGGGGCCGTTCAGTCTAAATGCTTTGCGCCTCAGGGGGCCGGTGTCGGGGTCGATCCAAACTGGCTCGGCGTCGCGGCTGTGGGTCCAAATCTCGGCGCTGTCGACAAGGCCTGATCGCAAACAAGCAAGCGGGAGACGTTCCATGTAGCTACCTTCTACTTCGAATGTCTCACTGATCTTGATACTGGAACGGGGCCGCCCGATACCGCGCTCCAACCATTTGGCCTGAAAATCGACCGGCGACGGAAGTGCCACATCCCGGAAATGTCCTTCTTGATAGTCACTGATAACCACCAGCCGCCGTCCGCCTTGGCTGGGAAGGTTATTCATGGTTCTCCCCCTTGGCGCCCGTGTTGCCGGCGTTAGCGAAAAGGCCTTCGAGAAACAGCATGCGCTCCCCCGGTTCTGTCTTCAGATCAAACACGATCTTCTTGCCGTGTGTCCTCGCGTTTGCAGATGCCTTGGGGTCGGCCAATATCGACGTTTTCACGCGCTTGTGAAACTCGATCGCTATTCCGTCTGGCCCAGCACGGACCGAAGAGACACCGAGATGACCGGCCCGTGCCCGGACACGGCCGAATTTGAGCAACATCACAACAGGATCGACAAGGTCACCGAAGCGATCCAGTATCTCTTCCTGCAACTCATCAAACTCTTCCGGGAGCGTCATTTTCAAAAGACGGGTGTAGATGCTCAGTCGCACCATCGGATCGGGAATGAAGTCGAATGGAATAAAGCCGGTCACGCCTATTTCGAAATCAGGAAGATTGGGGGCGGCATCTTCTCCGCCACGCAACGAAGAGAGCGCGTTCGCAAGTAGCTCTTGGTACAGGCTCGTACCGAGAACCTTGATGTGTCCGGCCTGCTCCTCGCCTGCCACGCTCCCACCGCCACGCAACTCCAGATCATTCATTGCCACGTCGGTTCCCGATCCGAGACGATCGAACTTGAGCAATGATGAAAGACGCAGGTTGCTTTCATCGCCCGCCTTCTCGTCCGCTTCGGTCAGCATGTAAGCGAGCCCTTGTGATCGGCCTCTTCCAACCCGCCCTCGCAATTGATGAAGCTGTGCCAGGCCAAATCGGTCCGGACGCCAGACAAAGATCGTGTTCGCGCGAGGCACGTCGAGGCCACTTTCAATGATGTTGGTTGAGAGCAAAATGTCCGCCTCACCCTCGGAGAAGCGAACCACCGCGTCTTCCATTTTGTCGACCGACATTTTACCGTGTGCCACAAGGACTTCGAGTTCCGGTGCGATCTCCGCAAGCAAAGCTTGGAGCGGAGCGATGTCGGCGACCCGTGGCGCGACGAAAAAGGATTGCCCGCCGCGGCGTCTCTCTCGCAACAAGGCGGCCCGGATCGTTGCCGTATCGATTTGTAAAATAGAGGTCCGAACCGGGCGACGCCGAGCTGGTGCCGCCGTCAGCAGACTTACCTCCTGAACGCCGATCAAAGCCGCTTGCAGTGTACGAGGGATCGGAGTCGCTGACATAGCCAGAACGTGCACGCCTGGTGAAAGAGCGCGCATGGCAGCCTTGTCGGCAGCGCCGAAGCGATGCTCCTCGTCGATGATCACCAATCCCAACTTCTGGAACTTCACTCGCTTGCCTAGAACTGCGTGCGTAGCGATCACGATATCTATCGTTCCGGCAGCGATCGCGTCGAGGGTGCTCTTGGCCTCGGCATCGCTGACGGCACGCGACAGCAGGCTGACTTGAAGTCCAGAGGACGCAAATCTTTTTCTGAATATATCATAATGTTGCCTGGCCAGCACGGTCGTGGGCGCCACGACTGTCACCTGCATACCGGACATTGCCACGGCCGCCGCTGCCCGGAGGGCAACTTCGGTTTTTCCGTATCCCACATCGCCACAGATCAGCCGATCCATTGGACGGCCACTCGCGAAATCGGCTTCGCATGCTTCGATTGCAGTCATTTGATCAGGCGTGAGTGTGTAGGGAAAGCGGGCAGCAAATCTCTGGTACCGGTCCTGCGGCGGCGCCATCGGTCTCGCTTTGGCTACGGATCGTCGGCTTGCAACGTCGACAAGATGCTTGGCAGCAGACTGAATATCCTGCTCCAGGATTTTACGTTTTTTTGCCCATGCATCTGAATGCAGCCGGTCCAAGGTCACGGATGACGCCTCGGCGCCGTATCTCCAGAGTAGACCAAAATCTCGCATGGGAACGAGGATCGAAGCTCCAGCATGATATTCTAGCCGGACGGAATCGAATTCAGCCCCATCGACTGAGGTGGTTTCGATTGAACGCAAGACTGCGACACCATGCTCTTCGTGAACCACAACGTCACCAATTTGAAGATCCGGAGCCTTCAGCGTAGAGCTCGCTGAGCCGCGCTGGTCGCTAGCCAATGGGCCGAGAATGTCGTTGCAGGCCACAACGACCAAGTTTCGCCGACGATCCACATACCCTTCGGTCCATGAAACACTGCGGCTCCTTATACCCGGTCCCGCGTCCAAGATTTCTTGCCATGTCGCGGCGGGCCTGACCTCCGTGTCCAGCGATTTACCTAATCGACCTGACAACCGGGTTAACCGAGGCTCGTCTCCCACTATTGCAACTGATGTGCCGGCGTTGGCGGCGTCATTGACCAGCTCTGTGAGGGCTTTGAAACCCTTTTTACGTATTGGTAACGGAGCATAACCATCCGTGCCCATAACTGACCAGTTTGGCGAAGAGCGGCCATTGTCCCAAGACTTGCGGTCGAGGTAAAGCGACTGTTTCGTCGAACTTGCCCCTGTCGATATCCTGGCGTCCTCTATGATGTCGAGATACTCGTCTACCCTGTCGTCTACCCCTTCCTCTGTCAAAACGGTCGCCGATTTGAATGGCTCGAAAAGTGTCTGGAGCGCGCCGTAACTGCCAAGCATCTGAGTGTGGATTGTCTGGGCAGCGAAGGCTTCATCTGGTTCACAGGATGCGACAATGATCTCGGACGCTGGCCCGAACAGCATTGTTTCAACGCTTGCTTGCGTACGCTGCGTCGCCGGATCGTAAAACCAAAGCTCCTCAACAATACTGTTTTCGTTAAGGTAGCATCGCATCGGCAGAATGCCGCCGGCCGGAAATATATCGACGACATCCTTGAGAATTGCGACCTCTCCTGGCTCATCCACAATGCCGTCAACCGCGTAGCCTGTCATCGTCAGGAACGCTTCGAACGAGGAAAGATCAAACGCGCTGCCGACAGCGACCTCAAAGTAGGCCGATCGGATAACCCCCATTGGTGGGACGCGCTGGAGCATGGCCTCAAGGGATGTCACACAAAGCCTTCCACCCTGCGGGGTTGTCACCCATTCACGCAGGGCGTCCATTCGCATTCCCATTGAAGCGCGTGATGGCGGCACGCGGTCATATGGGAGGCAGTCCCACGCGGGCAGATAAACAATTCTGCTCCCCAATGAGATGGCGCTGCAAGCGTCCAAGATACGCCTTGCACGTCCATCCGACCGTGCAATGAAAACGATGTCTTCGCCACTGGCGGCCCCGACACGGCGCGCGAGCTCACTAGCAATGAACGATGGATTTGCAAAGCTATGGTGGCGTTTGGAACTTGCTGGCATTCAAATGTACCGTGTTATTGCGGCGAGCGGCGGAATAGCGCTGATCAACGATGGTTCGACGACTAGGTTCCGAACGACCGTAGGTCTCCGTAGCGGATGAACTGTGAGGGGCTAGCCGCCGATGACCACGAATCCAAATTCCTCTGCAGGACAGAGCCCGTCACTAACATCCCGTAATGCCGCGGTGCTGGGAAAATCCCGCCCATGCAATCAGATGGCGGCAACGTTAGTGACGGTGCGAACGTTGTAACTCTGACCGCTATGGCCGACCAGCCATTGGGCACATTTCTGCTTACCGCGGCTTCCTACGGAACAACGGCTACGAACGCGCGTTCAACCGCTGCGTTACAACCATATTCAGGAGATACATCATGGGTCGCGGCATTCTACTATGGCTTCTCGGTGTTCCATTGCCGATCATTATTCTTCTCGCTCTTTTCGTCCGATAGGAGTGAAGATGTCCTATTCCGAACCTGGCGCGGGAAGCGCTCTGCCGATTGAATCCTCGAAGCCCGCGACCTCGTGGGGCCCGATACTCGGAGGCGCAGCCGCAGCAATCGGCGCCACTCTGATCTTGCTCCTTCTGGGCTCCGGCGTTGGTCTGACGATGGTCTCTCCGTGGTCAGGCGAAAGCGCCTCGGCTGCAACAGTCGGCATCACTGCCGCCATATGGCTTGTCGTCGTACAGTGGCTTTCATCCGCGCTCGGCGGATACCTCACGGGTCGACTGCGTACGAAATGGGCGGCTGTTCACACGAATGAGGTATTCTTTCGGGATACTGCCCACGGTCTTATTAGCTGGGCAGTTGCAACCATTTTCGTGGTTGGCTTCATGGCCTCCTCCCTGACGACCCTGGCAGGGGCTGGTGCGACCGCCGGCGCTGCTGCTGTTGGTGGCGCCGGTGCTGCTGGCACAGCAGCGGTGTCGCAGATCACGCCTGACCTCTCGACGTCCTACTTCACCGACGCCCTTCTTCGTCCCGAGCGGGTGAGCGCGAACGCCGAACGTAACGACGGCGCTGCTACGGCCGAAGTCTCCCGGATCCTTCTTCAAGGAGCTGTCAACGGACAGGTTCCAGACGGGGATAAGACCTACATTGCAAACATCGTTTCGGCCCGCACTGGTATCTCTGAGGACGATGCCCGTACCCGCGTTGATAGCGTGCTGAAACAGATCGACGACGCCAAGGTCGCAGCTCAGGCAGCCGCGGATAAGGCACGGAAAGCCGCTGCGACGACGGCCTTGGTCGGTGCCATATCATTGTTGATCGGCGCGTTCATCTCCTCTGTTGCGGCCGCATTGGGCGGAAAACAACGTGACGACGAGGAAGATCTGCTCGCTGCCGACGTCCGAAAATTCTAGGATTTTCAACCTAAATTAAGGCCCGGTGCACCGACGTTGTTGTCGCTGCGCCGGGCCTTCTCGTTTTCTATTCCCCGATTGCGTGAGAGCGGAACAAACCACCGACATGCAGGTTACCTTCTGTCTCCTACACACTGTAAGCGTGCGCTCGCAATGAGCGTTCGCCTCTGGTGAATGGCAACACATCAACGGAGAATATGATGGCAACCACAAAGACTTTGGACGACCTTTTTCTCGATACGCTCAAAGACATCTATTACGCGGAGAAGCAGGTTTTAAAGGCCCTGCCGAAGATGGCACGGGCGGCCCAGTCGGAAGACGGCAAGGCCGGATTTCTTCAGCATCGCGACGAGACACAGGGGCAGATCGAGCGCCTTGAACAGGTCTTTGAACTGATCGGAAAGCCTGCCCGCGGCAAAACCTGCGAGGCAATCCAGGGGATACTTGCAGAAGGCGAGGAAATCATGGAGGACTTCAAGGGATCGCCCGCGCTCGACGCCGGCCTGATTTCGTCGGCTCAGGCTGTCGAACATTATGAGATCGCCCGCTATGGCACGCTCATCGCCTGGGCCAAGCAGCTCGGGCTCAAGGACGCAGTCCCACTTCTCCAAGCCACCCTGGCCGAGGAGGAGGCGACGGACAAGAAGCTCACACAGCTCGCTCAGACTGAGGCAAACGCCAAGGGTCAAAGCCCCAAGGCAGCCTGAGCAGCCGCTCAACCTGGGCCGTCGCCGTGGCGGCCCTTTTTCAATTCTTCAGTACAACCACCAGGGGACACGACCATGGCCAAGAGACCAGCAAAGCCAGCCTCAACGCCGTCGGAAGACAGCGTCACCATTCATGACCAGAAACTCCATCGCGGCGCGGGCGGCGAACTCCATCAGTACGCTCAGGACGGCCATGATGTCCTGACGACCTCTCAGGGCGCGCCCGTCGTCGATGACCAGAATTCCTTGCGCGTCGGTCCGCGCGGACCTCTTGTCGTCGACGACTTCCATTTCCGTGAGAAGATCTTCCACTTCGATCACGAACGGATTCCCGAGCGGGTCGTCCATGCCCGAGGCTACGGCGCCCATGGCTTCTTCGAGACATATGAATCCTTGTCCGAAGTCACCCGCGCCGACGTGTTTCAGCGCGCGGGCGAGAAGACGCCCGTTTTCGTTCGGTTCTCGACAGTGGCCGGCAACAAGGGTTCCGCCGATCTCGCGCGCGACGTGCGTGGCTTCGCCGTCAAGATGTACACCAAGGAAGGCAACTGGGACTTGGTCGGCAACAACATCCCAGTCTTCTTCATCCAGGACGCGATCAAGTTTCCCGACCTGATCCATGCCGCCAAGCAGGAACCCGATCGCGCTTTCCCGCAGGCACAGACCGCGCACGACAACTTCTGGGATTTCATCAGCCTGACGCCCGAGAGCATGAACATGGTCATGTGGATCATGTCGGACCGAACGATCCCCCGGTCGCTTCGCTTTATGGAAGGTTTCGGCGTCCATACCTTCCGCTTCGTCAACGCCGAGGACAAATCGACATTTGTTAAATTTCACTGGAAGCCGAAGCTGGGTCTCCAGTCCGTCGCCTGGAACGAGGCCGTCAAGATCAACGGCGCCGATCCTGACTTCCACCGGCGCGATCTCTGGAATTCGATCCAGTCCGGCAATTTCCCGGAATGGGAGCTATCCGTTCAACTCTTCGACCAAGACTTTGCAGACGGTTTCGACTTCGACGTGCTCGATCCGACGAAGATCATACCGGAGGAAATCCTGCCTGTACGGCCGATCGGCCGTTTGGTGCTCGATCGCATGCCGGACAACTTCTTCGCCGAGACCGAGCAGGTCGCATTCATGACCCAGAACGTTCCTGATGGTATCGACTTCAGCAACGATCCCTTGCTCCAGGGACGCAACTTTTCCTATCTCGACACGCAGTTGAAACGCCTTGGCGGCCCGAATTTCACGCATCTGCCGATCAATGCGCCGAAGTGTCCGATGCACAATTTCCAGCAGGACGGCCATATGGCGATGCGCAATCCTGTCGGCAGAACCAACTACCAACCGAACTCGCACGGCGAAGGCCCAAGGGAGTCTCCAACACGAGGATATCGCCACTTCCCTGCGGAGGAACAGGGACAGAAAGCGCGGCTGCGGCCTGAGAGCTTCTCCGATCACTACAGCCAGGCTCGCCAGTTCTTCATCAGCCAAACCGGTGCGGAGCAGCGCCACATTGCGTCGGCGTTGACGTTCGAACTCAGCAAGGTCGAGACCTTAGCGATCCGGGAGCGGATGGTGTCGCACCTGTTGAACATTGACGAAACATTGGCGACGACCGTTGCTCAGAAGCTTGGCTTCCAATCGATGCCAGAGCCGGCCGACGCTGCGATGCCAACCCGTCAGGACCTGGAGGCCTCGCCCGCACTCAGTATCGTCGAGCGCGGACCCAAGCGTTTCGAGGGTCGCAAGCTCGGCATACTCGTTGCCGATGGTGTCGACGCGAAGCTTCTAAAGGCAGTGACGAGAGCCATCGTTGCAGAGAAGGCCGTCGTCGAATTGATCGCACCGAAGGTGGGCGGCGTAACGGCAGACGACGGAAGCCTGATCGAAGCGCACCACATGATCGATGGCGGCCCGTCCGTTCTGTTCGATGCTGTCGTTCTTTTGACGTCACATCAGGCGATCGACGATCTCGTTGCGGAGGCCGCTGCCCGCGACTTCGTCGCCGATGCCTTCCAGCATTGCAAGTACATCGGATATGATCAATCGGCTGTGCCGCTCCTTGAGAAGGCGGGAATCTCCGCTCAACTCGATGAAGGCACGGTCCAGTTGTCCGACAGCAAGGACGTCGCGGCGTTCGTCGCGGAACTTGGCAAGCTGCGCGTCTGGGGTCGCGAGCCATCAGTGAAGCTTGGCAAGGCATCGCCCCCGATAGTTTAGGGCAAGTTCGATTGATGGAGACGTTCGTCGATAGGGCGGCCGACCCTGTCATCAAGGTCGGCCGCAGGAATCGGAGAACTTCAGACTGTCGGGGGGAAAGCTCTGGAAACAACGATTGGACCGAAAGTGGAAGCACCGCCGCTACAGAGGAAACTGGCTGCGATTCTCGCTGCTGACGTCGAGGGCTATTCGCGGCTGATGCATGTCAATGAGGAGCGCACCCTCATGACGCTTACGAGCCATCGGGCGATCATCGACGCCTTAATCGAGGCGGCAGACGGTCAGATATTCGGGACAGCGGGGGATAGTGTTCTGGCCGAATTCCCAAGCGTGGTGCAGGCGTTCAATTGCGCGATCGCCGTACAAATCGCTATCGCGCATGCCAACGAGAACCTATTGCCAGACCAACAAATGAGGTTTCGAATCGGAATCAACGTTGGTGACGTCATGGTCAAAAACGGGGACATCTTTGGCGATGGCGTGAACATTGCCTCCCGGCTCGAGGCTCTCGCCGACGCTGGCGGTATTTGCGTCACAAGGGGCGTGCGCGATCACATTCGCGATCGAGTCAAAGCCTCGTTCGAAGACATGGGCGAGCAAAGCATCAAGAACATCGCTCGCCCGGTTAGAGCGTTTCGAGTGTTGTTCGAGTCCGACTACGATGCCGAGTTGTCAACTTCCTCTCAGAGCGATCTCAAATCGGGAGACGACATCGCAGGCTTCGTCGAGGATACCGAGAACCAAACCATCGAGGTGGCGTTCTGGGAATCGATACGCGAAGACGATGACGGGACAGAATTGCGCCTTTATCTCGAGCGTTACCCTCACGGATCCTTCACCGATCTTGCTCGAGCGCGCCTTGATAATAGCTCGCAGCCTGCCGAGGATTCAGCCGTGGAGGTTTCGTTTTGGGAGAGTGTGCGGGACAGTGGCGACAGCACAATGATTAACGCGTATCTGCAGCGCTATCCTGCCGGGAAGTTTGCTCCATTGGCCACGATCCTCTTCGATCGGCTGCGCGAATGATGGTGAACCGCACTTAATGCAGGCCCTTGGAATGGAATTTCCCGCGTCATTGCGTAAAGTGTTGGGATGACAGTTTCCACTCGGTCTCCCTCCTTGTCGTTGGAAAAGATTTAAACTTCAACTTCAAGCGGTGGTGCCCTCGCGCAGGAATCGAACCTGGATCTCTCGGCATGGCCGAGCCTCTTTCCGATTGAGCTACGTGAACATCTTGGGTTTGGAAAGGGCCTGCCGAGGTCCTGGCAAGCCCTCTTCGACACGTCGCCCCACTCGACGTAAAGGAATTGGTCGTCATTCCTCTGGATGGACTAGGTCACCTTGAGGTCGAGAAGTCCAGCTCTATTCCCGGTCAAGGATGCACGATGATTGACAGAGGGTGGATGAACGCGCTGTCCGCGAACCGAAGTCTTCAACACGGGAGCTTCAGCGCCGTGTGTATGCGCGGAAGTCCGCACGCTATTCAGTTGCTATGTGGACACCATCGGCGCAGGGTAAGCCTTCAGCAAGCTTTGTTAAGGGCGCTGCTGCTTATGGGTCTCCATGCCCCTGCCCCGATTGAAAGGAGGACGCCATGTCTTCCAACTTCACCAAGAGACATATGGATTCCGACGATCTTGCTCTGCTCCAGAAGGTTCTGGCGGATGCCGGATACTCCGACGACAGCGTTACCGACGTTCCCACGAGCATAGCTGCCAAGTTGTTGATAAGCCTTTTCCAGCAAGGGATCACAGATCCGGCCGAACTGACGACCGAGTTGGAGCGTAGTTTCGGCAAACCTGCGAAGAGGCAGGCTGCAGGGCTCACGCTCTTGCACCAATACGCGATCAGTGGGGTGCCACACGGTTACGTCCAGCCAGCGAAAACGCTCTACTGCCTGCTGCCGAACCATCTAGGTTCTCAGGAAGCTCGTTGAGCTCTGGTGATGCGCAACGCACATCGAGGGGTTGGCGTGCGTTGCGCCAAAGTTCAGAGGTTCCCAAAGAAGGCAGTTCCCGATGACTCGCAATCAGCCACTTGTGTCGGTCAGCCCGATACGCATTTTCCTTCCCGTCAGAGCCGCCACCACAGACGAGGCGTTCCGACGGATCGTCGGTGCGGAAGTGCAGGAACGGCTGGATAAGTCGGCCCTATTGAGAAATCTTCGGGAGAACAAATCAGTAAGCAGCCCGGAAGCCTGACCAAAATCCCTTGTGGGGCGGTGGGCTTTGGTCGCTGAACAGAGCGTGAAGAATCTCACCGTGGTTCGAGACCGAAATCCGTCTGCGGTGATGACGGTGCCACCTGCGACATGGCTGCCGAGATGCCTGTCGGCGGCGATGGCGGTGAGCGCGTCCTGCCGAACCTCAAAGAGCGGCACGGCATGCGCGTTCGATCTTCTCCGCAAAGGAGAGCCTAGAGTTCCACAAGAACCTGTGAAGGCTGGAAGCGCCTACGCAGCCATCCGAACGAGCGTCTGCGTGACCTTGCGGCTGTCATAAGGTTTGGGAATGAAGACGCCGCGTTCCGGCAGTTCATCTGTGTCCGGACGCTGCTTACCCGAAACGATCAGGATTTCGATGGGCGGCCAACGGTCGCGAACAGCCGCAGCCAGCTTCAATCCGTCCATTGAACCGGGCATGTCGATGTCCGTCCAGAGAATGACGATGTCCGGATCGCTTTCAAGAAGCGCAATCGCCTGGTCGGCGTCGCTCGCCTCTATGGCCTCGAAACCAGCATCTTCAACGATCTCGACCGCCATCATAAGCAGCAACGGCTCGTCTTCCACGACGAGTATTTTCGTCCGACCTGCAGTCACTGGCTGTCCTCGCTTTCCGAATGAACCGTGGCGGAAGGAAAGAGTTCCACCGTAAACGCAACTTCGAACACCAGGCCTTCGTGTTGGTAGTCCGGCTTGCAGCGGGCCTTCGCCCACGCAGGGAAAGCGCGCTCTATCAAAACGGATCCAAACCCCTTGCGGGTCGGCGGCAAGACAGGTGGCCCGCCGGTTTCCGTCTAAAGGAGGCGGAAACTCGCCTTTTCGTAAGTCCACGCGATCCCGACCTTACCAGCCTCATTTCCAAGGCTCCCATACTTTGTTGCGTTCGTCGCCAGCTCGTGGATGACGAGCGAAAGCGGCAGCGCTAGGTCGGCAGGCAACGTGACGTCAGGGCCATTGAGCTGGAGCCGCTCGTGATCGTCGCCGGCATGTGCGCGCAACGCCGTTTCGATGACTTCCCGCACAGTCGAGGCGCTCGCGTCCTTGGACAGCAGGAGATCATAGGTGGATGCGAGGGACGACAGTCGACTAGCGAATGAATGATAAGCGTCCGGGTTCGCTTTCCAGAAGCTCTGCCGGGCGATTGCCTGCACGAGGGTGAAACCGTTCTTGACCCTGTGTGACAACTCTCGAACCAGGAGCATGCGCTCCTCTTCGGCGCGTTCGTTTTGGACACGACGGCAATCCAGCTCGTCGAGGAGGGAATCGAGCGCGGCGCCGACGGCGTGCACCTCGTCTGTTGGCGTCATCTTGGTGCGAGCAGACAATTCACCTGCGCGCCAGCGGCTCATGACGCCCGCGACGGTACCGATCGGCGACAGCAGGAAGCGTTTTCCCACGAAAATTGCTGCGAGGAACGCGACAAGAACTCCGCCCGCTATCGCAACGAGGTTGACAGTTGTCGCGCGGTTTATCGGGGCGAACGCCTCGTCTTTAGAGAATCCTGCGCTGACGTAAAGAGGGTTCCCATCAGGTAAAATGGGCCGATAGCCGAGAACGCGCTCGGTTCCGTCCTGGCTTCTCACTTCGATCACGCCCGGCTCCGAGGCGTGGACCAATTTCTGAAAGTCATCCGGAATTATGGTGCCCACGAAACGTTCCGGCTGAGGAACGCGCGCAAGGATCGTGCCTCCGCTATCGGCGATCGTCACGGCGTTACCTGGAGCGACGCCGCGCTCGACGATGCGGTTCTGAAGCCAGTCAAGTTTGACCCCGCTGACAAGGACGGCCTTGGTCGCGCCGTCGACGACGACGGGCATGGCGACTGGCAGAACCGAGGTGTCAGACATCCGGCTCTTCGTGTATGTCCCGACGACGAAGTCCTGGCCTGCCATAGCGGCCTTAAAGTAGTCGCGATCGGCGAACGTGACGCCCGCCGGTGTTTCGACGCTGCCGCACACGGGCGTGCCTTGTAGGTCGAGGACAAAGATCATGCGGATGTTCGGAACACTTGAGGCAACCGACCTAAGCGACGCGTTGCACACTGCCGCGTCGAGATTCTGCGCCGCCGGCATTGAGCGAACGGAGATGAGCAGGGAGTGGAGTCCCTCGACGATGCGCTCGACTTCGGAAGAGGCCTGGCGAGCCGCTTGTGCCGCCTGTGCGCGCACTTCGGCGTCGCGCTGGCTCCGCATCGCATACTCGTTGTAGCCGAGCATCGCAACGACCGGAGCCAGCGCCGCGACAGCCACCGCGACAAGCTTCAATCTCATTGAATTCCCTTTCAATCAGACGTGGTTAGCATGCGGGATGGTCGTTGACCATCCGGCTTTAAATTTGCTGGAAAGCGGACATCTGGTTGGTCCTGAAAGCCCGCATGGCGTCCGACGCTCAGATGGACGCGACCGATGCGCGGGAGTACAACGCCGGAACGTCGTGCCGACTTGCGCGATTAACGCACCAAGCGCGCGAACGCCTAAAAGCTCCCTATGTCGGGCAATCCGCGCAAGAGTGGACTGACAAACCGGCCTTGGAATATTTGCCCTATCCGACAGCCCTCACCGCTGCGCAATGGCACTGGCCAGCGCTCGGGCTTCTCTGCTTGCACTATCGAAATAACTTACGAGGCTCGGCTTCATTCCGACAAACCATAGTCCAGGCAATTGCTTTGCAGCGTTTTGTTCGACAAACTGAGGATTGCCTTTGCAATTTAATATGCCGAGTTCTGAAAGCATTATCGTCAAGCCAGATGTGTAGCCTGTCGCGTCTATCAGGTATTCCGGCTCTTCTATCCTGCCATCCGCAAAATAGACCTTTGCGCCGTCGATCCGGAGGATCTCCGCAACCACCACAGTCCTCCCATCCTTCATCGATTGAATCGCACCGTCGTCGACTGGAATGGCAATTTGTTCGCGACGAAGTCTCGTAGCCGCGCCAATAGAAGGAATAGGCAGACCTACCTTTCGAAGGTCGCCGAACGCTATGCGCTCCGCTATTCTGATTCCAGCGTCAGACGCCCAAATTGGCAAGCGTTCCATAAGTGGTGAGAAGCGATGTACCGCAATTCCCCTGAGCCGCTTGGGAAGAATGTTTGATCCGGAACGGACCGATAACCAAACGTTCGCGGTTCGCACGCGGGACAGGTGGTTGACGACGTCGAATCCAGAGTTTCCTCCACCCACCACGAGCACGCCTTTGCCAAGGTACTGCTTCGCATCCCCAAAAGCTGCGGCATGCAGGCGTGTTCCTTGAAAGGACTCGAGGCCTTCGATGTCAAGCTCGCCTGGCTTATTGTCCCTTCCACTGGCAACGACGACATTGTCCGCGACGACTTTGTTCCCGCCGACCTCTATTTCGTATCGGCTGTCCAAATGCCGTATGGATGTAACATCCTTGCCGTGGCTAATTCTGAACGCGTGTTTGCGGGCAAAATCCTCGAGGTGGCGCACCACGTCATCTCGTTTCGGGAACGCAGACGTCTTTGCCGGGTATTTCAATCCGGGCAAATGGGAGACGCTGCGATGCGTGTTCAAACTCAGTTGGGGGTGGCGGGCACGCCAGGAACTTCCCACGACCTCCGCGCGGTCCAACAAGAGCGGGTCTATCCCTCGCTCCCTCAGGTAATAGGCAGCCGTCAGACCCGAAAGGCCCGCACCAACAATGACAACCCGCTCTATCTGCATTGGTGATTTCATGGGCTGACCATGGGCGATAGCGTGCGTTCTGGCAACAGTGGGCCCGACATTGCAGATGATTGGGGATTACATTCGCATTCCGTTAGGTAACGGACCGCAAGTGTGAGCATCTGTTCATATGCTATGGAGGAAAGCCGTGCCTAACCTGCGACGACTCTACGACGGATTGATGGACCGCCGCCTGGCGAAAATACCCCACTTTGCGGCTTCTCCTGAAGAAAGGCTTGAGCTCTGTCGCAAGCACGGCGACTTCGCCGTCGCGTACTCGACCGCTGTTCAGGATGGTCTAAAGCATTTCGGTGATCAGCGCGGCTATCTGGCTTACGCGACAAAAACCGGGCATTTCTTTGTCCTCGGCGACCCTGTCGCGCTTAAAGAGGATAGAGAGCGATACATCAAGGACTTCGTCTCCGTTGCTGCGAACCCGTGCTTCGTACAGATCGGACCAGAGACGGCAGGAATTCTAGCCACGCTTGGCTACCGCATAAATCACATGGGCGTGGATACCCACCTGACGTTTGATAGCCACAGTTTTGCTGGAAAGAAGAACGAAACTGTCCGATATTCGGAGCGGTGGCTGATCAAACAGGGCTATGCAATTATCGAGTGTGATGGCACGGAAACGCAGTCGGAGCGCATCCAGGCAATCTCAAGCGACTGGCGTGCTGGACGAATAGTCAGTCGCAGAGAGATGCGCTTCCTGAATCGACCTTTTTTTCCCGAGCTGTCGCCTCAGATGCGCCGCTTCCTAATTCTGGACCCACAGGGCGCCGCCATAGCGCTTCTGGATTTTGACCCAATCTTCGAAGGCGGCGCCGTAACAGGATATACGGCAGCGTTCAAACGGAAGATGGCAGGCACGACGCCGCATGCGGAGGTTGGGCTGACCAAGTTTGCGGCAGATCGTTTTCGCGCAGAAGGTCACGCGCGGGTCACGTTGGGATTGTCACCCCTTGCAGCCATCGCCGAGAGCGGCTTTGCAGAGAGTCGCTTGTGGCGGATGCTTTTCCAACGCGCGTTCCGGTCCGAAAAGGTCAACACGCATATCTTCAATCTCCAGGGCCAAGCCGCCTTCAAGCGACGCTTTCATGGAGACGAAGTGCCAACTTACATTGCCTCTAGGAGAAGATCTCCAATGGAGAAGCTCGCGCTACTCCGCCTCCTTAAAACGCTCTAGCGTGGGCGTGCAAAAGGCGCCATGTTCGCTTTTGCACAAAACGCGTGCCTTCGCTGCCCTTCTGAACGAATATTCAAACAGGCCGGTGCCGCGCGGAACCGATCCGCTCCGCCAAGGTTGTCGAAGCGGCGTGTCATCAAGGCGCGCAGGTATCAACTTTTTTAAGGAGACCGTCATGGCAGAAAAGATCAGGTATTCCGATCAAAGGCCGGAAAACGAAAACGCACCGGTTTCACAAGAATCCGACTCTACTAAGACTGTTACCGATCCAACGGATGGCGCGGTGCAAACCAGTCCAAAGCTTGCCGAAGGAGGTCGGCACGTGTTGGAAGAAAAGGCGAAGGACGGGTTGAAGAACGCGACGGGACAGCTCCCCCGAGACCAAATTTAGGAGGAAGCAGTGCCTGCTTACGAACGGAATTCCCGGCGCCCGTTGCGCTACGTGTTCGCAGTGTTCATGGCTGCAATACTGATCGCTGGCGCCTTCAGCTTTTTCCGCACGGATGATAGCGTTGGCCGCCAGCCGTCTCCGCATGCGCTGCAACAGCAGCCTTAACTGAACCTGCCTGCATGGAGACACCAGAAGGCTTCTTGGCGCGTAGCAAACATGTTGGTCAGCTCCCCGCCATTAAGACCCGTTCCTCGGTGACGGAAAGCCTGCCCGCGCCTTTGTTTCCGAGCGATCGGGACACAACAGCTAGACTCACCAACTCGCGATGGAACCTAAACATGCACGCCTAGCAATTGCGCCAGCCGCTCTGCATTCTTTATCGAGTTACCGTCGCGATCGTTGTTGAAGTAAATCCATAGGGTTTTTGCGCCGCACCGCTTTATCCGATTGACCCACACTAAAAGCTCAGTGTCGCTATAATCGTGGCGGTACCACTGACTGACTCCATGGAATCGGATGTAAACATCCTCGGCCGTTTCAATCAGTTCGTCGGGAAGTCGCGGACCGCTGCAGGAGCAAAAAATCACCCCCGCAGATCTGAAGACTTCGTAGACTTCCTCGTTCCACCAGCTTTTATGACGAAACTCGACCACGTTGCGACGCCGAGGATCGAGCTGTGAAACTATGGCTTGCAGCGTGCTTAAAGAGTAATGAAGGCTCGGCGGCAATTGGTAGAGGAAGCATCCCATTTGTCCACCCAAAAGGTCTGCCACGTAGCCGAAGTCCTTAATCAAGGTTTCCGTTTCCTCGAAACGCTTTATGTGCGTTATGAGTTCTGAGACCTTGATCGTATAAACGAAATCCGGGTCAGCCTGCCGTATCCAGGTCTTCACCCCGCCGACGGTCGGCCATGAGTAGAATGGGGCGTTGAGCTCAACAGTTCTAAAACGGTCCTGATAGATCGAAAACCATTGGGCGGAGGGAACGTCTGCAGGGTATAGCGCACCTTTCCAGTGCCAGTAATACCAACCGGAGCAGCCGATGTGGAAACGTCCCGAAAGCCGGTCGTCCGGCTTTTGATCTACGCTTCCGCTTTGAGCGATGCGGACCGCATGCATCTTTTCCGCGCGGGCGATGTTTGCGTCTCGCTGCTTCTGGCGCCGTTCCGCCCGACGGGCTCGTCGCGCAGCGATTTCTTCCCTCGTGAGGTCTGTCAAATTTGCTTCCCTTAGAGCGGGCTAATCATTCGCAAACCGTTGACTTCGGCCAACCCGCTAGCGTTCGATAGCTGCGTTTGCAAATAGTTCGTGCCTCAGCTCCGTGCCTGAGGACTGTTGGTCTTTAAGACAACTGACATCGATTCATTAAGTTCCTGCGCGTGTTCGATGCTCCGGTGTCTGCCTGCAGGGTAGCTTCAATGTGCGCCTGATGCAGCGGTCTGAATGGGAGACACTCGTTCCCACCGGACCGATAAGGACGACCGAGGCGGGTCGATCTAGCGGGAAGTTCGAAACTCGTCAGTGGTCAAAACGTCGACTTGCACGGAGAACCGGCCACCCAAGAGCCGCAGGGTCGTATCGTGCGTTTCGTCAACACCGCTAGAGACCGCGTCGCTGAGCAGCTTGACTTCGTAGCCACGATCGATAGCTCCGAGCACCGTCGCCAGAACGCAAACGTCCGTCTCTCCACTGGTGATAGCCACGGGGTCCACGTCATCTACCTGTAGAATTCGATGAAGCCGACCGTCGATCCGGGGCGAGTTGCTCATTTTGTCGAACGTCCTGGCAGGCAATGAAGCGACTGAGCGCTGGAATCATGTCGATCAGCCGGCGGTCCAGTCGCTCGAGCATCATCGCCCCCCACTTTCGATAGTAGTCTCGCCACATGCCTTGAGCGACATCTTCAGTCCCTGAAGGGACGACCATAGTAAAGATTGTCCTTTCAAGTTTGGTGGCTAGTTACTTCGACAATGGTCGGAGACACGCTAGCCATCCATGGGACGTGCAAAGGTGAGCCTCGGCGAACATCGACTGAATGTCGATACAGAAATGGATCCAAGAGGCGGGCATCAAATGGTCGATGTGACGGCAGGCAATATTACCGCATCTCGCGGCTATCGCCTACGGAGCTCGTCACAGGCATTTTCCTCGACTTATCGATCTCGTTGACGTCGTGGTCATTTGAAAAGGTTGCGAGCTGCACCATGGTCGCCTTCGCTTCATCACCGCAGCGTCCCCCACTACAACGGTATCAAGTTCCGTCCGCTACAGAACCGACTCGCTTAAATTCGAGGGACAAGACTGCCAGGCACGGCCTGAGCAAGCGGACGCGCCTCGCAATCGCAGATTCGAAAGTTGCTCCGTCGAAAGGAACAAACGGTAGCGTTGCAGGTTAGCTGGTCACCTCACAGTTCTGTGATCGAAAGGTAGACCCCTATGACTGAACCTGTCCCAACACTCGCGCACGTGCACGCCCGCGACGACAATCCTTACCTGGCGGCCGCTTTACACAAGGTTTCCTGGGGCGCAATTATTGCCGGCGTAGCCGTGGCCCTTGTCGTCCAGCTTCTCCTGAACCTGCTTGGTGCGGGAATTGGCGCAGCGGTCATAGACCCGATGTCCAACGACAATCCGAGCGCCACGACGCTGTCTGTTAGCACCGCCATCTGGTTTATCGTGAGCGGGATTATCGCCTCCTTCATCGGCGGTTACATCGCCAGCCGTTTGTCGGGCCGCCCAGTCCGGTCGACAGGCGCACTCCACGGTATTGCGTCGTGGGCGGTCACGACCCTCGTTGTCATCTATCTCCTCACCACATCGGTCGGCGCTCTGGTCGGTGGCGTATTTTCTGGCGTAGGAGGCATTGTTTCCAGCGCTGGCTCGACCGTCGCTACTGCAGCGGCGACTGCAGCGCCAGTCTTGGCAGACACAGTAAATCCTATGGCCAGCATTGAGCAAAACATCCGCGATGCCTCGGGTGGCAACGATCCGGCAGCACTTCGTGACGCCGCCGTCGGCGCCGTCCGCGCGACGCTGACGGGTGATCAGGCCAAGGCAGACGACGCCCGCAATCGGGCGGCTGACGCGATCGCGAAGGCGCAAAACATCCCCGTCGATCAGGCCCGTCAGCAGGTTGCCGATTACGAGAAGCAGTACGCCGACGCCGTTGCACAGGCTAAACAGCAGGCGACCGAGGCGGCTCAGGCGGCAGCGACGGCGTTCTCGGCCGGCGCGATCCTCGCATTCATTGCACTCGCAGTCGGTGCCATCGCAGCATGGGTCGGCGGTTCCGTCGGCACCACACACGTGGCGCGAGACGACGAAACCTACGTCGTTCGCACATAACATCCCACCGGCAAAGCATGGGCTGTGCCGCTTCAACGAAACGAAGGACATCATCATGGCGACCACCAAAACACTCGAAGATCTCTTCTTGGACACCTTGAAGGACATCTACTTTGCGGAAAAGCAAATCCTCAAGGCGCTCCCGAAGATGGCGCGTGCCGCTCAGTCGGAAGAAGGCAAGGCCGGCTTCCTGCAGCATCGCGACGAAACCCAGGGCCAGATCGAACGCCTCGAGCAGGTATTCGAACTCATCGGCAAGCCGGCCCGCGGCAAGACCTGCGAAGCCATCCAAGGCATTCTCGCCGAGGGCGACGAAATAATCGAGGAATACAAGGGTTCGGTGGCGCTCGACGCCGGATTGATTTCCTCGGCGCAGGCAGTAGAGCACTATGAGATCGCCCGCTACGGTACATTGATCGCTTGGGCCAATCAGCTCGGCCTGACGGACGCGGTAGAATTGCTGGAGGCTACACTTGCAGAAGAAGAGGCCACAGATCAGAAGCTCACGCAGCTTGCTGACGCGCAGGCCAATCCGAAGGGCAAGGGCACAAAAGCCGCCTGATTCTAAGGCGCTTGACGAATACGGCGGCACGTACGCACCAACGCGTACGTGCCTTTTAACCCTCGGGAGAATTCGATATGTTGAGTGGACCACTAAAGGCCCTACTGGGCGTAATTGCAGTCGCAGGCTACCAGAACCGGGACAAGATTGGGGAGCTGCTCCGCGGGCTCCAGAACCCACAGCGCGACGGAGCTCAGCCGCCTCAAGACAATCCCAGCGGCCAGCAGGCAAGCGGTCTTGGTGGGATATTTGGCGGTCCTGGTGGTTTCGGCGATTTGCTGGGCGGTTTGTCGACCGGCAGTATCCTCAGCGGCGGCCTTGCCGACCTTTTGAAAACCTTCCAACATAATGGACACGCGGAGAAGGCCGAATCGTGGGTGAAAGCCGGACCGAACACCGAGATCGAGGTTGACCAGCTTTCCGAAGCGCTCGGGCCGGACGTTCTGAACGAGCTTGCGGCTAAGACCGGATTGTCTCACCACGAGATCGTCGACCGTCTGAGCCGCGACCTACCGAAGGCAGTCGATGACCTTACGCCTGAAGGCAGGATTCCGGCAGCGGAAGATGAGTTTCTGAGCTCGGCAAGCGACGCAACAACGCGGGATCGGCCGTCGAACCTTATTTAGTAGATTTCAGGTAGTCGCATAAGCGACTTCGCCGGAGGGCGTCGAGGAAGACGTCGCCTTCCAGCCTGGCCCGTGTTCAACTGGTGGATGTTCTTTATTGTCGTGGGACGACTCATAAAAGCGCAACCAGGACGGGCGCGAGAACTAAAAAACGAGACGCCAGCGCGCATCAGCTTCATCGAGCCCGCACGCGGGAGTCCGTAACAGGGTATGACGCCAGCAGGTCTTGAAATCACTCAATGGAGAGTGGATTGAATGGACATTCGTCGCACAATGTCAGGGTGCTGCTCAATTCTCCGCTGAATCAACCTTGCGGCTTCGTGGACGACGAGCACCACGTCCGTTAGGCGCTCGACTTCCAGATGCATCTGATAGGCTTCGACGTCGTCAAGGCTGCCAGCGGCGAGAAGACGTTGTGCGCTTTCGATCAGCCTCTCCGCACGAGTGACGATTTCCAGTGAGCTTTGAATGATGCGTTCGAGCACGCGCTTTTCCCTCGCTTGCAAGGGCCAAGTTGCCGAAGAATCGGCTCAATCGCAACACCTAATGTCAAATTCGATCGCGAACGCGACCATACAGATCTCGCAAATCGTCCAGAGTACTCTCGTATCGGGTTCGCGCGGGTGTAGTGCGAAGCCCTGCAACCGCAAAAGCGAACGCTCCTGCTACCGCGGCAACTGCGAACAGTGACGACACAGGATAAAGTTTCACCGTCGCTTGGGTCTGGCGAGCGGCTGCTCTCGCTGACGCCTTTGCACCACCAGCGGCCTCAGCAAGCTGCTTACGAAGGGCATCAACCTGTTGGCGGAGGGCACTGATCTCCTCATCGGGATTGAAGTCGGCCTGCGGGGGAATTCCGACCGACGCCGTGTTCGTGTCAACGATCGCCCTTGGCACGGGCTCGCCAATCTTGGCACCCTCGGTTACGAGTGTTGCAGTCTTGTCCTTGCGAGGTGGCATTACGATCTCCTTGAATGATGGCAATGTAAGTGGTGCATGCGCGCATGGCTTCAAGTCGTGCGTTCACCCCTCCCGCAAATTGCCGTCGGGAACGCATGCTTCGGTTTATCGTTGTTCACTGATGCTGCTTTGGCCACGGCAAGTTTCGAAGAGAGATTAGGACATGACTAATCAGGCGCAAATGCGAGTCATGATCGTTGACGAGGACGATGTCTTCTCGGCTCGCTTGGGCAGGGCTTTCCGTGATCGTGGTTTCGACGTTCGCGCGTTCAGCAGTGTGGCCAACGCATGTGCGGGGCTCCGCCTTGAGCACTTTGACGTTGTTATCACCGATCTTCGCGTCGGTGATGACAACGGATTGGTTGTCGTCGAGGCCTCGAAAGTGCTTTGTCACGAGCCCATGATCCTGGTCCTCACAGCTTACGCTAACGTGCAAGCAGCCGTACTCGCTGTAAAACTCGGCGCAACGGATTTCTTGGCGAAGCCTGCGGATATCGACGAGATCCTAGAGGTGCTTGGTATTCGCAACGTCTCAGGCTCCAGCGATCTTTTCAAGAACCCAGGCGTCTTGCACTGGGAACACGCCGCTGGTGTCTACGAGCAGACTGGTCGTAACATGTCAGAAGCAGCGCGACGCCTCGGAATGCATCGACGAACACTTCAGAGGCTACTTGCACGCGGTGCTCCCGAGGTCAGCGATGCTTAATCCAGTATGACGAGCAACTGAAGCCAAACGATGGATAGGTTAAATCTCTCCATGACTATGGCAAACGGGCTTTCGCAGGGAACAAGCTTCCACCCTGAAAGTTGATAGCTCCTTTGCAGCGTAGGGATCACAACGGTGGTGATCGTGTAGAGAGAAAGGCCCTGGCACATGGGCAAGAGCATGATGATTGTTGGCGCTGGGCTTTCCGGCGCCGTTATCGGACGGGAACTGGCCCTGGCCGGACACAGGGTCGAGATCGTCGACGCGCGTGCCCATATTGCCGGGAATTGCCATACGCAACGCGACGCCGAGACCGGGGTCATGGTACACGTCTACGGCCCTCATATCTTCCACACAGACGACGCCGAGGTATGGAACTACGTCAACCGCTTCCAGACCTTTATGCCGTACAAGAACCGTGTGAAAACCACCAGCGGCGAGCATGTCTATTCGCTTCCCGTCAATTTGCACACGATCAACCAGTTTTTTGGCAAGACCTTCCGGCCAGATGAGGCCCGCGCCTTCATCGACGAGAAGGGCGACAAGTCGATCAGCGAGCCGCAGACCTTCGAGGAGCAGGCGCTCCGCTTCGTCGGCAAGGAACTCTATGATGCGTTTTTCAAGGGATACACCGAGAAACAATGGGGCTGTTCTCCAAAGGACCTACCGGCCTCGATCCTGAAACGCCTGCCTGTGCGCTTCAACTACGACGACAACTATTTCTTCCACAAACACCAGGGCATGCCTGAGACCGGATACACCGACATGGTCTCGCGGATCCTCGACCATCCAAACATCACGGTCTGTCTATCGACCTGGTTCCATCGCACCGACGCGCCTGCCTCGGGCCACGTTTTCTACTCCGGCTCGCTTGACGGTTATTTTGACTTCGAACTGGGGCGGCTTGCGTATCGAACACTTGATTTCGAACGCTTCACCTATCAGGGCGATTACCAGGGCTGTGCGGTCATGAACTATGGAGACGTGTTGGTTCCGTTCACACGGATCACCGAGCACAAGCACTTTTCTCCTTGGGAGCAACACGCCGGCTCCGTCTGTTATCGGGAGTTTTCTCGCCAATGCGACCCGCAGGATATCCCCTATTATCCGATTCGTCTTGTTGCCGACCGGAAACTTCTTTCAGATTATGTCACTCGCGCGGAGGAGACGAGCGGCGTTACGTTCGTCGGGCGGCTAGGGACCTATCGATATCTGGACATGGATGTGACGATCCGAGAGGCGTTAGATGTAGCTAGGTTTTATTTGGCTCGCGCGCCCGGCGATCCTGATATGCCAGCTTTCCTTCACCGCCCGATCTAAGCCGCTCCGAAGACGCTGACGAATGGTATCCGGTATTGGCGTCGATCGGAACAACCAGGCGATGGCCAAGTTCAATTAAACTGACAACCCAATGAGAGCAATCCGGATGAAACTTCTGAGCATAGCCTACGCCGGCACCCTGATTTCATTTCTGCTGATCGATGCTTTGTGGCTCGGCACCGTCGCGAGGAGCTTCTATCGAAATCAACTCGGCGACATGATGCTCCCTTCCCCGAACCTGGCTGCTGCAGCGATCTTTTACATCGTCTTCGCGATCGCGGTTGTTATACTCGCAGTGCGGCCCGGATTGGAAGCGGGCTCGATCTCGGCCGCCATTGGGTACGGCGCGGTCCTCGGACTTGCGGCGTACGGCACTTACGACATGACGAATCTTTCGACACTGAAAGGCTGGCCAGTCCAACTGACTATCGTCGATCTGGTCTGGGGCACGATCCTCACGGGTATTTCGAGCGCAAGCGGCTATGCGACAGCTCGCTATTTCATCTAGGGGCTTTCCGCAAACGGATCGAAGACAAAGCCGCGCGGGTAGAAACGGCCTGGTTTGCGCGGCGTTTCATCAGGAGCCAGGAGGCGTCGCCATGCGGTATCCGGATCGGCAAACACTCAACGCAGGGCGCGTTGCAGACGCGATCCTCGCGCAAAAACCATCCTCTATTCGTTGTTCGCAGGAATGATCGCCCTGACCCACCGTCGCGATATCGGTGTCTCATGTCGGTTAAATTGAAGCGTGTGCGTTTCTCCATCGTACATTCGTCGTCCCCCTCGAGATACGAGATCCGGGAAGACGTAGAGGAAACATGGCGGGTCATCGACACGATGAGTGGACTGCCTGCGGCGACCAACGCCAGAGACCTCTGGGCGAAGAGTCGCCGTCGATCGAGCTTGGGACCTGAATAAGTCTGAGGATTAGGGCCGCGACAGTCCCCTCCTCTGACACTCAAGCAAAACTCAAATCACGCTCGAGGAATAGGTTGTGTAATGTCGGTACTTTCTTGGGGATGTATCGCCGCAATCTACTGGATGAAATCGACCCTCGATGCGAGCCATGCAGTACAACGCCTTGAACCAGGCCGGGTTTGCAGCCGACTGACCTGATATCCTTGGGGGTTCCCCTGTGGGGCAATTCAACCGTGGCCAGTCGGCACCGGATAGATATGCTGGCGTACGCGCACACCAACCCCCCAATTCTGGCGGGGCACGGGGGCGTTCACGCGGACGACAGGCCCCCGTCGGGGTGCTGTGCGTCGCCCGCTGACGCCGTGCCTACTCGCGAAAGACACTGGTCGACGTTGCTGATGCGCTGCTGTCGCACTGGCCCGATGACGATGGCGAGGAATATGTGATCGCAGTGAAAAAATGCCTCGATGCTATATGGGCGTTTCGCCAGCTAATCATGCCAGACAAGCCTTCATAGCGGCCGCAAACGAGGTTGGCATGCGCGTAATCTCACCGGAATACGACGCAGGAGCTGCCTCATCACGAACAGGATGCGGCGTGACGCTAGGGAGACAAACCAGCTTAGTTCTGAGGTTTTCTGGCCGAAAGAACCGCTCGATTTCTATGTCAACATCGGCTCTGGCAGAGCCGCCCTTCCAAAGATAGGAGTCACGTTCGACGGTTCCTCAGGGACCTGCCGGGCGCTTTCCGCCCGACGTCTCCAGAAATCGTCCATCTCCCGTATTTTGGCATTGAAGTCCTTTCTGGGATCGTAGTAACGCGGCCGGCTCGGCGGCGGCAGCTGGTACGCTGCGCAAATACGGTCAATCAGGTCCATTGCCCGCAAACCGAGGCGCGCGAAATCCTCCTGCCGATGTTCGAAGAGGTCGTTGAACTCCGGGGGGTCGATTTCGATAGACTCTAACGCATCGTGCACATTGCGAAGACGATTGGGCAGCCACCTTAT
>Ga0247741_1000283_pt1 | contig 31533 bp, 35 predicted proteins | sample UWRJL213509R2_FD_180945 | JGI IMG/M metagenome (GOLD analysis project Ga0247741, IMG submission 180945) | Plant litter microbial communities from Arlington Agricultural Research Station in Wisconsin, United States - UWRJ-L213-509R-2 | ecosystem: Environmental > Terrestrial > Plant litter >... | reverse complement strand
ATGGGCTCGTCGTGTGCCGCGTTGTATTCAGGCGTACTCAACATTCCCTCCATTGTGAATCTCAATGCATCACCGGAAATACGACTCCAAACCCAAAAAGCCGTTAATCCAAGAACGGGCTCCCGGCCTCAGCTGCCCTCCGAACCCTCGTCACCCCACTCCCCCATCCACCAAAAAACTCACTTCATCATCGACATCTCTACCAGGTATACGAGGCATTTTCCAACCGTCCAGGTCCAATGCCTCCTCATCCATTTTGTCAACACCCGTTCCGAAAGCGGAGAGGTCGTCATCATTTCCCTCCGCCTCCGCTGCACAATTACCCTGCCCCTCCTCCGAAACATTCACTCCCGCGTCCGATGCACGATTTCCTGCCAAGACCAAGTCTTACTCTACTTCTGCCCCTACACCGCCAGCGACGCTAATCCTGATGCTGAGGTCTATACCGGCACCCAACCTTCAACCTATCTGATCTGTTCTCTGAGTCTGGGTCTGTGAATGGGTAATGACTCTACATCTGGGACTGGCGCTGGGTCACCAAAACCCAAGCCATGACTCGGGGGAACATCGAACAGGCCCGAAGATGCCGCCACGAAGAGGGCACGAGTTGGAACGAATCTCAGAGCAGGTCTGAACACTAAAATCAAAGTTCGGTTCCTGAGTTTCGTCCCTTGCTGTGCCTTTATAGTGGTTTCCCCCATTCTAGCCAAGTCGGACGTGCTTTTCGTTTTTATCATACCCATCTGCCTTGTCTTCCCTCCATATGATCATTTCTTCGATTTGCCTTTCCTCTTTACCTCGTATCCTGCACTCGACACATAATGCCAATATAATCTTGTTACAGGAATCCCCGACATCCCACACTCGACGTTGAGTCGCGGTGGGTCATCTCCTCCGTACCCGCCATTGTTCCTCAATTCAACTCTGCCTCCTCACCACCACTTATACCAGATATAACCTTCGACCTCTCAGACGTTGATATCACGTTCCTTGTAGGTACGCTCTGAGGCAGCGCCATAGGTATCCTGTTCTACACGAATGGCAGCAAGGGTGACAGGAATAAACGATGTGTATATTCTTAATCAAACGACAGCCTGATTTTGGACAGGGGCTGAGTGGGGGTTTTGATTTCGGAGTGCGACCTCGGTCTGGCTTGAACGATTGTCCTCTGCTCTCAAGCTTCTTGGAGTACGGCTTTTGTCTGGTGCATCTACCTGTATGTCTTTACTACGTCGGGAGCATGCTTCAGATGTTAAAATTAATATTGATATGAAGTAGCATTTCATCTTCCTGGTACTGCAAAGGAATATCCTTCTCCCTGTTTCCGTTTGAGACTGCAAATTTGGCGTACTGAAGAAATAATGTGATTGAGGGCTGAAGACACAGCTACATGTTCTAAGGGCATGGGGCCCTACTTCTGCCTGACTCCAGAGCATGAGTGGCCCACTCAGGGTCTGGAGTCAGGCAGAAGTGGGGCAAAATAATGCCCCCTGATCAAGAATCGCTTCTTCATGTAGCATATGCCCAATCTCGGAGTGCTGTGGCCGACTAGCTATAGGAAAATCATTGACAGAGGGTATGCGGACACAACTCCCATACACGACACCATTTTGTCGTATAAAGATCACCTCACCCCTCGACGCTTAAAACTTCCGAATTTGGTATGAGATATTACCTGCTGCGCCACACAATTTCCCAGATTGGTAAACCCGTAGGATCAAATAAGCGCCATATATAAACCATTGTCTAGAGATAACCCAGAAAAACAAGAGCGAGTGCGGTTCTAAAGGTGCACTACTTATTCATAACATCTCAGCCCCAAGAGAAGAGTTTCTTCTACTTCGATCTGAATCCCTACGCCTTGGCGAAATCTAAAGACTGCACCATCCATCGGAGTTGGTGATGTAATCAACAGACCCGTTAGGCTGGGTTTGGCCACCGGTGTTCGTAGCGTCCGAAGAGGTGTGGCACTTTGAGAAGAGGGAGCAGGTGAGTTGTGTGCTTCCGCCCTGAGTAAAATATGAGTTTGGCTGTGTTAGATTGCAACAAGCAGACTCACCTTGCCGTTAACGTCGTGGTATGCTAGAGAAATTTTGAGAATGCCATCTTACAGCTGATATAAAGGCAAAGCTCACTGTTAACAAAGGCACATCCTGTGACGGAGTTGCACATAGCCTGACAATCTGTCGAAGGATATCCAATTATACGCGAACAAGTATGTGCGAATAGGGGACCTACCAGCGACAGTATCAACCAGACCGTAAGTGATGTAATCGCTGGCCTGGGTTGCACCAGTAAGATCATTGAAGGTCTCAACGTAGACCACAACAGGTGGGATTGGGATGGGCGAAGGACAGTGGATGCAATCCGATACTAGCGACAAAAGGGAGCAAATAGTGGCCTATGTATATATGAATTAATATTTGGTTACAGGCAAATTCGAGAAATTATACTAACCTGTGCATTTCCAAGGCACGGCAAGTCGGGGTACAAGGCGGGAGATTGACCATCGTACCAGCCCGGTAGGGCGCCTGCGACCCAAGGGGGAATGGGGGCACCGTAGCTGTTCTGGACGGTCAGGTTGAACCCGATAGCGACGGTGACCTCCACATCCGTCTCCCTATTGGAGAGAGGGGTGGCGGTGACGCTGGAGATGGCAATGGTTGCAACGGCGAGGAGAGATGCGAAATGCATGTTGAGAAGTAGTTTAAGTGTTGAATGTGTTAAGATGAGTTGTATGAGTAGGTCCGAAGGGCTTTGAGGCTCTGAGGATGGTAGTCAAAGATGTCAGTGCTTTTATAAAATCTGGGCATTAGCTGAGAAACAGGTGCAAGTTCAACAAACACACACGCTTTGTAAGGCACCAATGCACCCTCGAGTAAGCAGCTGCGGCGGTTGTCCGAGTCCGTGCGATGGATGTCAAAGTACGCATCCGAATTTGAATTTAGCGATGTCCTGAACAAGCCCTTTCCTCGCGCTGCTCCTTCTAATAATTAGGATGCGGGTGCTGGGTCTTCCAAGCGCCGGTAAACCAAATGATATTGACACCCCAAACGCTATGGCTTTGAGCAGTTGTCGGGGGTCGGGATTTGGCCGCGTACCTTGGTGTTCCTACCAACAGCATGTAGTTAGTATAAGAGTGCACTACGTGGAGAAGAAGAGGTAAATTTCATAACCAGCATAAGCACTGGTGCCATTAACCTAGAGAACCTATAAATGAGTATAAGTAAAGTAGGGCATGATATTTTGGTTTGAAGAAAGGGAGTGACACTTTGACGTGACGTCGGCTCTCCTGCGTTTCCTCGCCATTTCGCCACCTATCATAATTCCTCGATCTTCGGCAAAGGTTCAGCGAGTCGCCAGGATCCCATCAACCCCTTGAATGGAAAATGAAGACGACTACCAACTCGCCAGTCCTCCACTCAGCCTCTATAGTCTTCTTTTTCCGCTCGCCCGATTCACATACTAATGTAGATCTCGAAACGGGTAATCTGCACATATTAATATTAGCTCCTTGTATTGCACCCACATTTTTTTTGACCATGTTCCGATAATGCAGTCACTCGGCCAAGCAGCTGGTAAGTGCACTCAATTTGCGGGCAGCCTTTGACAAAGACTTGCCTCGGATGCCCTCGCGGCCTTGCGAATGACGTCGGTTAGAACAAAGGCAAACGCTCTCCACCGATCGATGCCGCGCTACTTTGATTCGACCTCTCAAAAACTGGAGAAATACCTCAAGAGGTGCTATGTCAATTATCACTATCATCGAAAAGAGGTGTCGAAGCTCTTGCGACCATTTCGTGATTAAGTACTCTCTTCCAATCTAATCTAACTTGTGCCTTTCTGCAGGGCCCGGCGATGGATCCCAATAGGTCCTGGTATGTATGGAGACTCCTGTGGATGCGACAGCGACGTCAAAAGCGACGACCGACCCCGACTCAACAGATTGAAGTCGGAGCGGAGTTGATATGGACATCGCGCCTCCGGCTCTCTGTAAGCGATTCGGGATTTCAAACTTAGCTCACGACGACTTATGTGCTATTCCCGAGGGGGAAATTTGGATTCTCTTACCGCCATCCCAACCTCCAGGGTTTCCCAAATAATGTTGTGTCTGGAGGATGGCTGTAAACCCCCTCCAAGCGGCAAATGCATACAAGATTGAAGACTTTTATTTTATCCTAAGGCTTACAGATATACCGAACTATCGAATTTACGTCATGATCATCTTGTAATACTGGAGAGCTTGGCAAAGTGTGCCGCACAACTTCCAAAACAGGTAACTCCATGCAATTAGGCGCCGACAGAAGAAGATGCTCAGGAAGACGAGAAAACATTATCAGAGTTCTCTGATTTAAGGAAGCTTGTGAAGAATCGATGATTTTTGATCATTCGGAGGGGACCATATACGAGAACTTGCTGCTGGAGGAACACTTGCATTTACGCTCCGCTTGATTCCCAGTCGTGGAGACCAGCACCCCCTCAATTCAAACATCCTTTCCGAAGTATCAGGTAAAATAAATTACGAAGACGGCGTGTGTCTAAAATACCACCAGCAACTGTCATTAATACTGGACATTGATATAGCCGGTATCTTCTCCAATGCAAACGAAATTTTGTCGCTGTGTATCCAAATTGTGAATGAATAAAACAGCCCCCAGTTTTAATCTTCTCGTTCTTGTCAATATCATTGAAATTGTGAGACTTAGTGAAGACTTTCCAGCAGCTTTCTTGCGATTACAGTACTACCAGCTTCTGACTTACTCTAAGGTGTCGCGTGTCTCCTGTTTTGAACTCCTGCATCATTACTTTTGAGCTCTAGGGTGCAGTTACAGTCATTTACATGTCAAAGTACCTACAAAATTCTCCAATCCGTCCCACAAGAGGCGCTTGGACTAAAAAAAGTGAACTTCCTGGGGGACATGTACTGAGAGCCAAATTCAAGCCGAAGTGCGCCGTGATGTGGATCAGAATTTGTCAGCCACGTGGTTGGAAGACATCTTACGACATGCACGCGTTCTCACCTGTTATGCTTTTGATTCTTTTGAATCCATAAGTTACAGGGTCGTGGATCTGAAGGCTGTGCCCCACCTCCGTTTGGTTCTTCAAGTTCGAATTGGCGAATCGCATTTCTTCTTCCAGCTACTTACACTCACCAAGGGCGAACACGAGTCTGCATCCACATGGATGGGCGCAATCTTAGCCCTGTAAGGATGCTAGGTCAGTATACTCGGACTTAGTTCAACACCGCCAGCTAACAACTCATTCAATAGAATTGAAAGGGCATATACAAGAAGATGTCGGAGTCGTACACAAGCCACGATAACTACTACCTATCAAGGCGGTGCGCTTATAGCGCACATATTCACCGGCTTCTAATTTGAGAATGTCTATTCTTGCGATAACAAAGGTATGTTAGCCATCGTCTCCACATCTCCACCTCCTCCAACGCTTCTTCCTCGGATATCGAGTCAGTACTGGTGGGATACTGATACTGATCTCTTTATATAGTTAGGACTGGCTGCTCGTCTCGACACATCCCTCCAATACGTCCACAGTGTCGCTCGACACTCAAAATTATACCCAGGACCGACCGAAACATCGGACTGTGTATCGAGAACCTGCCCTTCTCATTCTCCTTACGAATTTAAGGTTTACTGGAGGTTTTTGAGGGCCGAGCGCTCAACTTGCTGCCTGGAGATACTGCGCTCGAGTGGGCTTCACACATATAGTGTCCTTCAATTTTTTGACTGGCTCCGAATCGGCATTATTGACCACCACCTTCTTTAACCACTCTCTGACGTCCATCTATTGTGGGCCAGGCGATTCGCAATGTCTGACTCCCTTCGCCCCGATCTCGCTCAGCTCGTGGGGCTTTTCGTCGAAGCTATCCTCTACGGCGTCTACTTTCTCACTTTCGCACAAGTCCTCAGACGTATTCTCGTTATCTCAACACCCCCTTCCCCGTCCTATCCGTCTTCCCCTCTATCCCAACGGCATCGAGATCGTATTTTGCGGCACCGCCGAGGTAGCAGCGGTACAACCACAACTGGTGGACTGCGTATAAAACCCCTCTCAAGGATCCACCTCCCCACCCTCCTCGTTGCACTCCTCCTGTGGGTGAACGGGACACTCAACATCTCTTTAGGCATGGTACGAGCAGCACAGACCTTTGTATACCGAACTGGTGGAACGGGGTTCACCTGGATCGGGATCACCAAGTCATTCACTGTATCAGTCCAGATCATGCTTGCTGACGGTATGCTTGTCTACCGTTGCTGGCGAGCCTACAACAAGTCTATTACCATCATTCTCCTCCCCATGTTACTCTGGATTGTTGGCGCTGGAGCTACAATTTGGACTTTGTATCTGAATGTGAATGCATCAGGAAAACAGCTCTATATGGGCGTACAATATCCACTCTCGTGTGTGTTCTGGGCATTTACGATGGGGTTGAACATTTACACTACTTGTGAGTCAATGAAATATCCTTTTTTTTTTTTTTGAGTCAAGCTCATCTCCGTTGTCCAGCAACGATTATCTACAGGATCTGGAGTGTTGATCGAGAAGCCCTCCGGCCTAGATATGACACCACCTCTTCCTCATCAAATGCAGACTCTTCTCATTCTACGCTACGAGAGCCTTCCCGAAACCCCGCAGTCATTCTCCTCACCCGGAGAACACACTCCCGCCTGCAAGGCGCTATTAAGATCGTATTCACTTCAGGACTCATTTATACCCTTACTTCAATAACCGTCTTTGCGAGCGAAATTGCAAAGAGCAATGCCATTTATATCACCAGTGCTGCGGTAAGTTTGAATTCTTATTATCACCTCCGCGTCCTCCGCAGTTCTTTTTGTCATCCAACAAAACTGGTACTGATCGCCTATCTCCTTTCCTATAGGACATAATGGCGATCGGCCTCGCATTCAATCTTATGATCATAAGCACGGACAACGAGCGAGTCAAGGACAATGAGCGAACACAGTTGGATGAGAAAATGACACAGCTGAGATTTACCAGCGAAGTAGAGCGAGGGAGCCGTCAGCTTGCCTCGTCCTACAGCCAATCAGACTACCGTTCGACGGGATGCACTACCACCACACAGTTGGACTCGCAGTCGGACGTCTTCGTCAAGGATGGCCATTTGCATATGGAGGTGGACTTGGAGACTGGACTTGCATTGGAGAGGGATACGGATGACAACAAGAAGTAACTTGAAGGCGCGGAGGAGGGACCAATTGACTGGGACGACCATTTCGATTGATCACTTCATCTTTCGACTGTCCCTTCATAATCACCAAACTACTCGTAATATCGTGCATTGTTTAGCTTTAGATACCACCTGTAATGTCCACCAGAGCACCGAACGTTAGACGCTCACTAATGTAGATCCGAATACTTATCCTTGTATACCTATTTACCTCTCAATGTTGACTGAATTTCACCTACGTTTATAGCGAATCGGGTGTACTGTGGTGAACCACATGTTGACTCGGAGGGAGCGGCACTACTCATTACATGACCGGTGGCCCCACAATTTTCATTCAAAGATTACATTTGATTCACCAGGAATGTCAGGGGGTGGTGCGTATGCTGTCGGTGTACTTGATCAATACCAGTTGTGAAGAGTATCCTAGCAAACTCACATTTATTCCCAAACATAAACATCATACCAGCCTCCGCCCTCTCCTTTGATGTTAGGGTAGGGTCCTTCATACGGTCCTCGAGGATATCCATTTCCTCGTGAGTTAGGCCATAGTCGTCATCGGGTGGAGTGCGGTCGTCGATGGTTGAAAGATATGTTGGGTACATGTCCTGAGAGTTGTAGCCATTGTCGACAGGAATGGGTGATCCAGACAAGTCAGAATACGAGGATGATGGGGAGATCTGATCACCAGTCTGACCTCCGCTGCCAGAGGCGGCATCACGTTGTTGAGTCAGAGTGGTCCGCGGACTTTTACGAGTTGTGTCACCTGGGCTCCTTGCTGGTGCCAGGGACAGAGGCGACATGTGTGTAGCTCTTGCTGCATCCAGGGCTTCGCCAGGAGAACCAGCTGCAGGCATGGGAACAAAATAGAGTACCTCCACAATCTGGTTAGTAAGGTCTATAAGCAGGCGATCGTGGGCGGAAAGCTTGTCGAGGCCGAAGTGCTTCGTATGGTGTTCAAATTTAGCCTGAGCGTTCAAAAGGACTAGGTAGATGTTGACTTTATTGGTTGCTTCGCGATTCGAGTAGTGGTGAAAAGGGGGGTAATCAATGATATTCCCATCATCATCGCGGATTCGGAGGCGACCATTATCAACGAAAAGCAAGCCAGGACCCGCTGCGGGTAGATTCTGCGCTGGAGAAACAATCGTAGATCGTCCTGCGAACCAGAGCTTGTCGCGAATCATATGCTTTGGATGAAGGACAACAACCTGAAAGGCTGGCGTAGCAATACTTGGCAAACTTGGCTATTGTATGACATTAACAAAGGTAAATGGAAGTTTGGATTATGACACTCACGTTAAACCTTGTAATTGGAGTCGCTGGGATGGAACACTCCCTGTTAACCAACGACTGCCAATCCTCGTTCGCAGTTTTGACAAACGCCAGTATGTCCTGAAGTGTCTGAAGGTTACCGGTGATAGCAAAAATGCTGTATAAATCTAATTTGACGTGCATGCTGGGGTCGACTGCAAAGCGGTGATGATGATGGTGATGATGAATGGCATTGGATAAGTGGGGAAATAGTTACGGGCAATATGATTAATCGGGTGATCAAGGTCAAATCCACCCTGTACGATGTTTGACAAGCTTATGACGCCTAATTCAAGGAGTCTCTTGGCCTAATGGCATAGGTGTAAGTCATGAGACACGACGAGAACCTGCGCACTTACCACTCTTGTCCCCTTTCTCGCATCTGCCCTAACCGTGTTGACAAGGTGCGCCCTTTGTAGAGTGATCTCATGCGATCCGAGAATGAAACATGAAAAATCATCAGCAAGCATCCAATTATTCGCTCCTGGTGCGAGAGCTGAATGTTGTGAGGAATGCCCCACTTTTGAAAGAGGCGCAAGAAGCGTTGGTGGCGACCAATCGAGATAACCTACATGGGGTAGTAGTTTTGCAGGTGGAAAAACGAGCCTCTGCCTCCCGGTGTCCAGACTGGCCATGGTGGTAAGAGGATCGTTTAGTTGTAATCGAGGTGAGCAGCAGGTTGAGTAGAGTGTCGTCGTGCGTCGTACTGTTTGTGGGTGGAAGAGACAACGGTAGCCGTATGGCTATATACACTGAGTTGACGATCTAGTTAGGCCACGCGTAGGCCCCTAAAAGTGTTACTATACACTATTGATTGGATCATTGTACAAATAAATAGGTGATCATGGTGCTCGAATGCGCGTCGCTGGTGGCAAGCGCTATCATGGCAATAAGCAAGATGACCGCTTATAACGAGTGTCGGAGAGATGTACTCTCATGATCATCGTTGCTCTTGACCAAGCGTTGGCGTACGTTGTTGGATGACCATTTGCCATGTGTGTCAAGATCTTCAAGTTGTACTCCACGAAGACCCTGTGGACCTCCCCATTGAGCGCATTTTACAGGACCTGTTTTTATCTGATGATGAATATCATGCCATTGGGGCCAGTGAACAGGTGTCAAAGAATTACTGATTTGGATATAAATAGCGCAGTGAAAGCCAGTATCATCAGTTATACCTAGATATACCAGTCAAGTAAAATCTAGACCCGCTGAAGCGCCTCTGAATTGGGTTGCAGCTGTGGTTTACCCATTTTAGGGAGGGGAAGCAAACTGCTCCTCAAATGGTGACCAGCATGTAGCCAAATACGGCAGTAATTACCCGATCCGACACTTGTGGTGTAACAATCAGCCCTGGTCCAAATTTCACAAGGTGGGTTGACAAGACTTTTGACGCCTCTCTGTCAGAAGATGAAGTATTTCTCCGCTCCTCCACCTCGTCATTTTCCAAACAATCTATTACTGGAGAGCAGTCGCAAATTTGTTCTCCACTAGGATGAAAATTTCCACGCTATCTTCGACTTCTGAATTTCTGCCAAGAAGATTTATTAATAGATGCCATATATGTTAGTTAGAATGGCTGAGAGCAGTTTCCCTCCCTTTCTTTTCTCGCCGGTGTGGACGTCCTATGCCAGCAGATGGCCTCAGTAGTGATGCCGCTCAGCTGGCAGCCCTATTTGTCCAATCAGTTCTCTACGGAGCATACTGTATTACTCTCGGCCAGTCGGCCGCAATGACTTTTGGCTTTGAAATGGACGGGTCGACTTCGCCCTCCCATTGCCATTACCCCACAGTGCTAGTGGGGTTTCTACTGTGGTTGAATGGGACACTGAATCTCTGCTTGGGATTTATACGCGCTCTGCAGGCGTTTGTGTACCACCAGCAAGGCCCAGAAAGCATCGACGAAATTGGCGCTGATTGGATTAACATCACCAAGGTAAATTCTGATATCGGGCCTGGACGAGCCAATTTTTGAACGAGACATACCACCATTAGAGCTTCACCATGGCCGTGCAAGTGCTTCTTGCGGATTGGATGCTGGTATCTTATGTTTTTATTCTAAAAATAATGGTGATTGCTCACGCATGGGCAGGTCTATCGATGTTGCAAAGTCTACAAAAAATCGTGGAAAGTCCTTGTCATTCCCTATATACTATGGATCTTAGGAGCCATGGTGGTTATCTGGTCCTTGTACCTCAACATTCAAATAAAGCAAGGCTCCCGACTTTTTCAAGATCATTTATACCTACTGGAATGTGCATTTTGGGCCCTTACAGTTGCGCTCAACATATATACGACATGTGAGTCAAACGCTCACCTCGCCCTCGTCGCTCTGGTTTTGGCTAACATTGATCTTTGAACAGCGAGCATAGTATATCGAATACGAAGAATTGACCGCAACTTCTTTCATGCGCACGAAGATGCCATCACGCCTGCATTGCATTTCACGAAGATGAGGACGCATACGCACCTTCAGAGAGCAATCAAAATTATTGTGGAGTCTGGCTTAATCTATACCCTCACATCAATTGCGGTGCTGGTCTCAGAAGTAGTGAAGAGTAGTGTGACTTACATTGTGTCTGGTGCGGTAAGAATTTTAGCCCTTTCCGGTGGTTCTGTGTACTTACTCTAAAATTTCAAGGATATCATAATCATAGGCATTTCGTATAACCTGATGATTATCCGGATTGGAAAAGAGAGAATGCGACGGGATGCGGCTGAGCCAGTTTCAGTCATAGATTTTCTGCCCAACTCCCAGACGTCGGAAAGTAGAAGGTCCTCTCTTGATGGCCGAACAAGAGTTGAACTGGCGGAGAAAAAGCTGGACGATAGCTGAAGGAAAACTCACTCACTCATTCAGTAGCGAACTGCACCATGTTCGAGTTGATACGACCTCCGTCAGTTGTGGCAGATGATATATAGACATAAACCTATACAATTTCATAATTTCTGCGAACGGTACCATACTACATGGTTATTTCAAAAACTGCCTTTGAGAAGGGTCCTGATCGTCAAACATCTCCGCGACCAATGATATCGACAGATCTTCATCTAGGAGTGCAGCTACTGGCCAAGCATTTCTAATCTACGTTGGCGAATTGGCGAGAAAATTTATGTACAAGTGTAAATCAGCATAGTATATACCGTGTTTCTGACACACCAAATGACATTGTTAACAGTAGTAATTTAAATTTAACTGTACCTCATCCCGATCAAACGAGAGATTCCCAAACTTCCTCCTCAGTCTTCTCCAGTCCAAACAACGGGTTCAGGAAAGGTTCATGAAATACGTAGTCCCGATTCATTTCGATTTGAGTGAGGGCCCAGCGACGAAGATATCAATGGAAACCTGTCGTGGTCATATATTGGATCTTCTAGATTCAATGCCCAATTTGTGAGCGCAGGACGCAGACGACGACTTGAGAAGTCGAGACGACCGTACTTACATTCGGTTAAATAAAAATGCGGGTGAATCCCTGACTCAGAAATTTAGATTAAAAAAACCACCCAGTGCGCCACAAGGAGGAGGAAGGGACAAAGCTCGTGAATAAAGGAAAGCAAACGGGATTGTTTGGGCGAAGCCAAGAGGAAGTTCATTGATTGCTCATGCCGTTCATGCCGGGTTGCGATCCGTGGGAACTTTATTTGCACACGTACGCATGAAAATTTGGACTACAATTATTATTCCTCACCGACCTTGTCGTCTTTCCAAACGCTCACAATCATAAATTAGCAGCATTCTATGGCTCTTATCAAACCGTAAAGCCCTCAGATATACGCTCTGTAGTATGGTGCACATCTTCATTTCCTTTCACAATACCACGGACATAGTCAAGGCCTTAGTACTCTCTTCGGAGGTTCATACACTCGAGGCCTGTTACGTTCGTGGAAGATAGACCGGCCTGATGTCTTCGCTGCTTAATCTCGTCTTGAGGTTGGGTGGAGTTACGGAGATTCAGGCCGCATACGTCTCTTCAAGAGTTGGGCGTCGTCACATCTAAAAGATGTCAGATGCGTGCGTCCATAGTTTTGGGACATACATTCAACTTTTCTTATCCGTGGACACTGGCTCTCTCCGTTCTGCCCTTCCTTGAGCTTCCTGTCATGGGTGCAGTCCGATTCATTCATTTTTTTGACTTTATCTATGCTTTTATCACAAGTACTGAAGCAGAAATAGGTCTTAGTCAAATAGGATGAGATACATTGTCTGAATGAAGATCGAGACATCGTAAACGACAAGAATTTAATAAATCAGGTTAAAGGATCGGGGTAAGTACAGTAGCTACAACACTATGATCAGTACAATGGAGAAAGAACAGAGAAACCATGTCGAGGTTCGTAAAAGGTTCATCAGAGTGAAAGCAGCAGACATCAACCACCCGCCTTTCCAAGTAACGCGTATCCACTTCCTTGAGGACCATAAGCCTGACGGAAAGCTCAGCATAAATATCACAGAGAAGAAACCGATCGCACCTTCTGATAGCACCTCACACAATATGGCTCCCCATCATGATCCCTCAGCCGGTTCGAATCCAACGAAGCACTACAGTCGACGCAACGAAGGCAATTCTTGTGGAAGGTCTTGCCCACCGCCTTGACCTGCTCGGCAAAGTACACGCTCTTGCCACATCGGTGGCATATAGGAGCAGAACCCCACTTCCTGGGAGATCCTCCAGTACCCGTCATGTGAACCCCGACACCATTCCCCCCGATGGGCGAAGGGACACCCCCAGTGAGAGCAACACCGTATCTTGTCCCGGTGGCCGTTTGGATAAGGGGTTTAATAGGCGAAAAGCTGCCTGGACTGGAGCTGAAGACCGGGGCTCGCGAAAGAGGCGTCCCACCAATTGAGGAAATCGTAGTATCCTCCGTGAAGGTGTCGTTTCGCCTACTATCTATGCTCTGGGAACCTGTGAGATTGGAAGAAACAGAACCGACGCTTTGAGAGCTTTGGTGTCTGTGTGGTGTGCCGTCGCTATTGAGATTGAGTGGGATAGTTCGAGGAATCGTGCCGATGCCTGGACGACCAATGTTAGAAGGGTACGAAGTCACGGAATGTGTATCGTGGGTTTCTTCCATCTCCCCTTCCCGACCGTTGGACGAGGTCGGATTGGATCCAATCTGCTCCTCCTCTGCTTCTTTCTGACCGTTGCTACTCCCATTACTCGACCCCGGTCCGGCGCTTGAACTACGGCTTGCGAAAGAACCGGTGTAGGTAGGTGATAGTGGATTGGTTCCTTTGGAAAAGGTCGGGGAAATTGGGCTTGTCGCGAGTGATCTATTGGGTCTGAGTCTGGGGGTCGCAGAGCTGCTCTGGCTGTAACTCGAGTTTGAATTGGTATTCTGAGACCAAGAAGTAGGGCCTGTGTTTATAGGTCGTACGAGAGAAGATGGAGGGAAAGAGGCCTTGGTTGGAGAGGGAGCTGCGGCTGGCAAAGTTGGCCGAGGAGGACTATCCTCTGCAGGAGGCAGTGCCAGAGGTAAATTAGCATGCCGAAGATCGCGAGTGCCAAAGTTCTTGAGGTGACAGGATTTACTTCAGAAAATGTAAGGTTCTGTTATAAAGGTATAAGGGCAGTCAGCGTACCAATAGGGCTGTATGCAGGGTCAGATGAGATTTAGACGAGTCCAACATAGGCACAATAACCCACCTTGGAATCGTGCTCGAGAAGGGTATAGGAGTCGAGTCTTTTATTGCATATCGTGCATGCAAGACATGGCTAAAAATTCTCTGAGGAAAGCGCAACAGAATATCTGGATCGCGCCCACCTTGTGGTATAGCTAGAGTGCGTTGCGAAGGTGAGTGTAGCCCAAGAATATGATGTAATTGAGCATACCTTTCGCCCTGGGCCCATTGTCTGCAGCACAGCGTCAGTATAGGATAAGCCTACAGACATCCCAGCTCACCTGCTCCGCTAGGTACACGGCCTTTGAGCATCTTGGGCAAATGGGAGTTCCTCCGTAGGGATGCATGGATGAGAGTTGCCATGAGTCATTTCCTGATTTATCTCTTGATTTGCTGACTCATCAGGCGATGTCGGAGAATGAAAAGGCTGAGGATGAAATTTTGGAGATTAATCGTGGATTCGTCCTCATCCTCTCACATCCCACTCTAAACAAATCCGCCTAGATCTCCCTCCATAACGACTAATCCTCAAAATGTCTGACGATGAGTCCCACAATCAGACCTTTGAGCAGGTGCGCAGGACCCTCGATGCTCATATCGACCCCATATCTTATCCAACCAACGTTAGGCCGGGTCGGGCGCGTCTTTGACGTTCCCCATGCAATGCTCTGCTCTTCGCAAGAACGGGCATGTCGTCATTAAGAGTGTGTTTTCATTCAAAAAAGTTCATGTCCTTCATCTGATCACATGGTCTCCTACTTAGGCCGCCCTTGCAAGATCGTCGATATGTCGACCTCCAAGACCGGAAAGCACGGTCATGCCAAAGTCCATCTTATTGCGATCGATGTGCGAAGCTAATTTATTTCTTTCCCCCCCTCATAATACTAATTTCTCTCTTACAGATCTTCACTGGCAAGAAGTTGGTTAGTAACAACGGATGATTGATGTTGGACAGGTTGCTGAAGCCCTGTCATCATACAGGAAGATATCTGTCCCTCCACTCACAACATGGACGTTCCTCATGTCAAACGTAATGAATACCAACTCGTGAGCATTTCTCAAGGATTAAACGCAGGAGACATCACGACTCATTCTGTATACAGGTCAACGTCGATGACGGTTTCCTTAACCTGATGGACAACGATGGAAATTCCAAAGATGATGTTAAGGTTCCTGAGGGCGACATCGGAAAAGAAATCCAAGCTGGCTTCGAAGAAGGAAAAGATCTTTTGGTCACTATAATCAGCGCCATGGGTGAGGAGCAAGTGAGTCTCTGCCACTCTTTTACGTATAACTAGGATGTCTGACCAACTCCTGCAAAAGGCCATCTCCTACAAGGAGGCCCCCAAAGGCGCTTGAACGGTGAGCAACTCGACGCTGTAATAGCCTTGTCCTCTCTTCCTAGCGTGCCTTTCGAGAATGCTGGCTGACTGTACTACCCTTATAGGTTGTTATGTCCTCATGCACAAGCAACGCCGTTATCGTCTGTCTGTATACGTTCAACCTGTATCTTGCCGCTTTACTCTGCGCTACGACTCGACTCTTACCTCATTTTCTTGTTGTTACAAAACCTCACGCCGATCACTACCCACTTTCCCTCTTCTTTTTTACGGGATCCCTCGTTTACCCCAGCGGCTTTCTTTCACTTCCAGTCGCACAGAGTATATACACCTCGCATCAATCCCTTGTTGTATTCGAATTCAGGATGAAATGAAAGCAGAATGAAAATGGAGTGCCTGTAGATTCCTAATTTGTGCGATGTGATCTACCAGACTAGAGAAACTGGATCGATATCCTGTATCAGCTTCGTAAACTCTCCCACGCTCCGCTCGGTAAAGAAACCTCCCGGTCGCATGACGGGCGCTTATTGGTTGATAGCCTCCCGAATCGCGCAATCGACCGCAGCATGCGTTTCTTTTGAACAATTGGACGGGGGATTGACCACGTGCAGGTGCCTCGGAGAAGACGAGGGAAGAGGGAAGATTTCTCCCCATCTTCCCATAGGCCTACGAGAATTCAAGCGCCGACTATTTAGAGAGGGTATACAGCCACAACATTTCCTGTCAGTCCCCTTTAACCCCCCTTCCGTACTTTGTCTATCCCTAAGCGCTGAGAAGTCAAGGTGCATAGCATGCTTATCGCCACTGCCACTTCGCTCCTAAGCGGCCTGTACTTCTTGTCCTCGTTGACACAATCAACGTACCTCCAATTTGGGGGACCAGGAGGGAACCTCACTACGTGGAGGTTTTCCGGTGGAGAAACCCAGCAGGTAAGGTCTCCTTCTTCGACGCACATTCATGTCATGCACTGCGGGCCAAATTCGTTCTGATCGTCCTTCCAATATCAGTGGGACGTCATGCCCTCAGGGACTGGCTACAAGATCCAGAACAAGGCTTACGGAGGTTTCATAACCTCTAAATTCGAGTTGTGCCCCACCAAATTTAATGCTCAGGTGGCCTGTCAAAGCGACTACGCTCAGATCTGGTACATTAAGAAAGCTCCATACATCGAGAATGGATTCATGTAAGTAACTCGGCGGCATGCTCTTCATGATCACGCCCGTACTGGTACCAATCTCACGCCTTCACAGTATCTCGGCCGATCCACGCTTCCAGTATTCACTCAACGTCATGGGCGGATCGAGCGGAGATGGTAATCCTGTAAGCCTGGGCCCCGCATGCCATATGTTATCGTCCTTGATCCTGACTTTTCAGATCGAGGTTATCATTTATCTACTCGACGCAAAGGCGTCAAATGCTATATTCGTGGCTGTCCCGACAAATGATCCCAACCTCTCAAGCCCCCCACCAACTCAATCCCCTTCCAATACCGGCAACCTCTCGAACAGTGACATCATTGCCCTTGCAATAGGAATCCCAGGTGTTTTGGTCACGGCTTATGGCGTCTTCTTGGGAATAAAGAAACCCAACTACAGACAGAAGACATGGGGATACGTTGCTGGCTTATGGAAGAATGCCAAAGGATATCTCGGGCTCTAAGCTGTATCCTACGGTACTTTCGGACATCTCATGTGTTTTGCTTTTTGTTCTGTAATTGCTTTCCGTTCTTGCGTCATGTAATTTGTTCTAAACTTAGATCATAAGTTGGGCCGTGGACGATTTCATAGTCATCGATATTTGTAGTCTGCTAACCCTATCTCCACATAATCACTTTCAACTAAAGCTGAGCACAGCAAGCAGTGCCCTAACCGCGGAGATTCGGTATAGTCCGAAATCTGTTTTCGTAATTCAACCGCTTTGATTGGTGGGTTCTGGATTCTGCATCTGAACAGATCGAAATACACGTTGCAGCCTTATCTTGCGATAGGGCAACGCCGTGCTGCGCACTTTAATCATAATCAAAACTCCCACAGCAACTCTATAGAGTGATATCGACGTCGATGCGGGAGCGGAGGTAAATCTGTTCCTAAAAAGGCAAATCAAAGCGGAGAGGAAGAAGCCGCTGATCCTAATTTCACGGGCGCTAATTTATTAGGCGGTAAATCTCACGGGCTTCCCGACATCAATTCCAGTTTCGACTGCCTCGACTCGAAGGTGGTCGCCTGGCCAACGCGTCGATGAGTCAGCATAACTCGGGGAATACACAAGGCTGAAAAATGGGCAGGTCAGAGGGACTTGCTTCTCAAGTTTCAACAGGGATACACAAATAACGCCAATCATTCCGCTCTTTTCTCCTTACAACATCCATCCGTAATACATCTATATAGCTACCATCATGCTTATGTCTACGCCTTCGCTGAGCGGATCCTTTTTCCTTTCTGCGTTCACCCAGGCAACCTATCTCCAGTTTGACGATTGGACCAGAGGAGGGAATCTTACGACTTGGAAGTTCTCTGGAAGGGAGTCCCAACAGGTATAACGGTACCTTCGGTTTCGTGTCGGTGTGGTCCTGATACCTCTTACTAAAGTGGACCATGATTCCATCCGGTGGGGGTTACAAGATACAAAACCGTGCCTATGGCGGTTATATCTCATCTAGCACATGCTCAAATGAAGGGGGAATACAACTGGTGTGCCAGGCCAACGAAGCTCAGGTTTTTTATGTTAAGAAGTTCCCAGGAGTCGACGATGGGTATATGTGAGTATCACGCCGACTTGCACGTTCTGGTGTCTTAATCACCGTTACCACAGTATATCACCCGATCCCCGCTTCGAGACGTCCTTGAATGTCATGGGTGGCTCTAATCAAGATGACACCCCTGTATGCTCCCTGTTGTTCTACGCGCTTTGGAAGCTGATCCCATGCATGAAGGTTATAACCTTTCCTCTGAATTCAATGGCCACTAACTCAATCTTCCTCGCCATTCCCATCGAGGACAGCCCCACTCCGACATCCACCCCGGGGGCAAAGAAAGGCGGGCTGTCCAGTAGTGACGTCATTGCTATAGCCATTGGTGTTCCTGCCTTTGTGGTTGCTTGCTTAGGTGCCCTGGTGGGAAGGAATGCCAATTATAGGAGAATGGCACGCGAGGTGCTGAAGAAGGCGTGGAAGAAGACCAAAATTGCCTGGGAGCAACTTAGGTCTTAGTTTTTTACTCTGGAATATTGTACTAATTTCGTTAGAGCACGTTCCCTCATACTCATCGGACTTACATACCATTGCTACTTAGTACTGCGTATAGTTGTTACTCGTCATTGACGTAGGCATATAGTGACATATAGAGCCAGGTGCGCGAGTCGCTCTTTATTTTAGTTTGCGGTGACAGAACGGGACCTTTGGCATGTATACTCATTGTCGCCGATCTCTAACCGGGCCATCGTGAGCGCTTATTTGGAATATGTCACGTGATCAGATGGCGCGATTAGCGCTCGGCCAAATGCCTGGCATTTCTATGATTTTATCAGCTTCAAACTTGAGAGCGAGTCATTGGCGCATGCACGAGTGAGTATATATCATTTATCGTACAATGTATAGGTGTGTCTGTTGGCTGATCAAGTACGAAGGCTTATATGAACAAGAGCATGAGTTCTACTCCGTTTCTCTCAGGTTGATCGAATGTAGATTCGCCCCAAGAAACCGTCAATATGCTTCTGACCTCTCACTTAATAGTATTTAGATTGAAAAATGGCGTTTTGGGAAGGTTGTCACATATTACATACGATACTGGAGCTATCCCGACATTGACAGGTCCCGTGTTTGACATAAGTCTGCCGCTGGACAGTAACCAAACAGAAGCTTGGAGCAGGCGGTTATAAGTAGCACCTTAGCACCTCCCACATCTTCCTCCCCACCATGGCCTCGTTGTTCAATGGAATCTACTTCTCAGCGGTTATTCAAGGGACCTTCCTTCATCTCCATGATGCAACATTACGACAGGACACTTCACGTGGAGATGAGTCTCAGAAGGTACTAGACGGTTCTACTTCAAATTGATTATAAGTCTCTAAAGTTCTCTGATTTAGTGGGATATTGAGACCTCTACAGAGGTTTAAACCTACACTGTGCAGAATTTTCAATATCAGGACGTATACATCACTGGAAAGGCAGCTTCTTTCCAAAGTTAGATTTTGAGATGTTGTATACTGGAGCTATACTGGAAGCGTCATCTGGTTATACGTGACATCATGTGGCCCTTGGACTCACAGAACACCAACTCCGTCTGCGATCTCACTCCGGTCAAATCTATAACGCCATCTCAATCGTCCTCCATTCTCGCAACCACTCCTTCAGCCTCACCATCGCTCTCTAGTAATGAGGGTCATACGTTGGAAAATAAGATCGGGCTTGGAGTCGGAATAGGCTTTGGAGTTGTTACGTTGTTACTGCCACTGGGAATTTGGGGCCTTGTAGTCGCCATCAAAGCTGCCAAAGGTCACTACAGCAGACTAAACAGCGTTGCAAGCTAGTCTGATCCCAGAAAGCCTAGCTATCATTGCCTGAACAAGTTGAAATCTGGAGAGCTGCCACCATATTGAAATTGTGGTCTGCACCCCAGAATGTTGTACCGCTCGTTATTTCTTGCACGGGTGCATAAGTTATGGCTCTCCGTTAGCTCACGATCAATTGGACCCTTTTAGTGGCTCTCTTTCTAATGTTCGCACATCGCAAATAGTTGCGCTTGTCCGCATTGTATTTCCTACGCCTTTTCGTAGTTGTCTTCATTCATTACTTTATTTGAGCAATTACGATTACATTTGCGCAATTTGGAGAGAAAGTAACAAAAAAATTTCAAGAAAGGAGATGGTTGCATTGTGTAATTTACATTGAGCTAGGGCTACATGGAAAAGATGAAGACAGCAAATTCGAAAGCTTGAATTAGGCAAATTAGACGGCATTCCATGCATCAATCACTTCATTTAGAGACCTCACACTCCATCCTGACCCAAGAGAGGTTGTCATCCTTGTCCCGGTCGCGTGCAGTACTTCCTTGATTCCAAGATCGAGAGCTTGAGCGTCTGACGTTCCCTCGGGCGATTGAACGCCCAGACATTGGGTGTGGGCGTCTCTTGCTAGCTGGCGAAGAACGACAAGAAGAGTTGATACCGGAACTCCGTTTCGGAGGAGGTACCACGCAAGATACCGACTCATCATTGAGGTATCTAATGAGTTTCCGTCACCAGTATTATCGTGGTCAGGTAGGTGCCCGCCTCTCGCATAGTGACCCATGTAAGCCAAAAATTCTGGTAGGCTCCGGGTCATGTCCAAACGTTGATCGAGGACATGCAAAGCTCCTTGCACCGTAGTGTCCCTAATCAAGGGTGGGCGTGGATTATTTTCTGTGCGCCCGCTGAACCGTCGCTCGTAGACTTTGGCGTAGAAGTCGGCTGCGAAACGTAGATCTTGCAGACGGAGATGGAAGTAGCGAGAGTTGGGAGACATGATGCGATACATGTAAAGTGTGAGATGAGATTGAAGTGTTTGGGGTTTGTCTTGGAGGATACTATCCAGCAACGCCGCGTGGCAATAGGTGTCGAAGAGACGCTCTTCGTGAGTTTCGCCTTCGGATCGAGAAAAGTGGTCGGCAAAAGCCAAGAAGAGTACGTTGTTAGAGAATGAGGTTATGAATTCGCCCAGATCTCCGGCTGGATGCGTTTTGGTGTCGGTTAGTTGAGGGAAGTCTAAGGTAGCAGAGTCACCAGATGACGACCCGGAGCGTACGAACAAGCTTCGACTGCCTCTTGGGTCTTCGGTGTAACTTAAAAACGCCGTCCGACGTTTGACATAGAGGGTTTGACTCTTCAGAAGTGCTTCTTTGTGACGAGGATGCGCCGCTGTGTCAAGATAAAATGGCCAATAACGAGGTGTATCCACGCGTATAGACATGAGTTTGTCCATGTCGGGGATGAGTGTAGGCGAGATGAGTTGAGTTTGTTCGACGATGTTGCCTTCCTTCATAGTAATTTTGACAGGTAAGTAGACTACCTCGTTCGTGTCCACGTCGCGTGCGATCAAGCATCGAGGCTCGACAGCCAAAACCCACATGTGCCTGAGAGCTTGCATATAGCTTCTGTTGTCCGAGGAGACATGGTTGAATCGAGGAAAGAATGCAATTACCATAGCGGCTATGGCTGCATCTGAGGTGCCCAATGTATAACGTCCCCCACCAAGGAACAAGAGTCCAAGAGCGACATGAGTTGAGACATGCACACCGTATTTGAAGCCCTGGAGGTACATCATTTGCTGCGACATGCCATAGGCATATCGAAGTCGTCGCAGACAAGTGATTTCTCCAGTACCTGCCATGACCATGCTGAGAGAGATAGAGATCAAGTTAAGCCCATCTCGAACCGCTGACCGCTTGATCTTGTGGTCAAAAGCCGGTCCTGAAAGATCCTTATTTAGTCCGTGCAGCCGACAAGAAAGCCAATGGACTCACCGCTAGCATATGCCATCCTTGAGAAAAGATCGAAGTGTTTCACTATCAACTGGTAGGCTTCTTGGCGAGCTGTACCAGCATACTTCAGGCCTATGACGAAGCAGCACCCGGCGATGATGTTGTAATATGCTAGATCCATGGAGTCATCGATAGGGTTCCCTGTCTTCTGTCGCGATGCAAGGGCGTCTCGTATTGACTGGGGTATCTGGTTGATGATCCACTCGTTGTTGGGCGTAATGGCATCCCACATTATGAGTGACCTCGCGATGGTTCGGATGAGCAGAAATGTTGGTTGAATCGAGTTTAGTTCAACCACTGTCTCCGGTATGAACATGATGTCAGCGACATCTTTTCGTCCTGTACGAAGATACATAAGACCGAGAGCAATACAGGCGGCAGGAGATGTGAGGTTGACATCAAAAGTCCTCGTTTCTCGCCCAAGTGTCGCGTTCGAATCTCCGTGGACGAGAATACTCAAGCGCTTGATGAGCTCTAAATCAACAGGAATAATGGTTCCTTTTCCGAGCATGATCATGCCAAATGCCAATGCGCTGGCATATGTATACGCTTCACGGTGTTCGTTGCTCAGGTCGGGTTGAACAAGGTCGCGACGGCTGATCTGCGTGAGGCACACTTCAGCCATGCGTCGGTTTTTGGTACCAAGATATAGGAGTCCAATGCCAGCCAAGCCAGCTGCTTGAGTAATGAGCGAGATATTGAGATCGACATCTTGGGTAGGAAGTAGGGCAGGTGTATGGACGGCGAGAAGTTTTGTGATGTGCTGATTTCCGGTACCAAGATTTGCGGCTGACATTCCAAGAAGGAGGCCAATGGAAGTGAGATCGTGCTTTGGGGTAAGGTATGAAAAGGTGTGCCAAGTCATCAATGTCCTCAGATGCCCCGTCAGGCCTAGACCCAGAAGGAATCCAGCATGCTCTGGAGACAGTTCGCCTGGCTTGTTGAAGGCAATCCATGAGCTCTCCACGCCAACGGCAGAATGGCCTATCCTCAATGCAGCGGCAACGCCGTTGTGAAATTCACCCCAAGCCATTGATTCGGGAGATATTTTGCCGGGTTCTGGAGTAAGAAGGATATTAAGAGGCTGTATCCTGAATGAATATTCGATTTTTGGGATGCTGAAAGCTTCGCGATTGACGATGGGCACAGAACCAAACGTGAACATTGCGCGCCCGTAAGGAAGTGCAAATGTTCGTTCAGCGACACGAACGACGTGGTTTTGGTATTCTTTGGCTTGATCGTGCTCGTTTCTGTGTATACTGTCAAATCGGAGAATACCATCTGAGTAGATGAAACGTACGTGATTTCTCGGTCCAGACCTTTGACAGTCGGTATAGTTGATGAACATAGCATCCGAGCAACCTCCTCGAGCCTGCGATCCAATCCAAACCGAATATCCGTGAATTCCTTCAGATTGAGGTCCACACCAGACATAGGGTCAATATCTCCAGCTAATGCTCGAGCATCGGATACGACTTCGCTGATCTCTTCGCGACGTTTAGATGGATTCTATGAAGGTTCGTCAGGGATTGTCTAAAATATTGCATTCCAACTTACGATGAACTCCTTTCTCGTTTTGTACCCATCAGTCGTCAGAAGATCCGGGTTTTGAGTAGCAGACGCAGCAAGATCGTTACGCCCAATGGCGCGATATGCATCCAATGGCCAATTCCCAGGCGGCGCCAGTTGGCATGTTCGTACAGCTTCTCGAAGTGGGGCAGCAATTCCAAGAGGTAAATCTGAGGTAAGCTCACGCCCTGGATGTTGCGTGACCATCTTATATACTACATTCTCCGCTCGCTTCTGACACTCAGAGACTTTGCCGTCTGAAAGTGAGTTGTAGAGTAGGCTGAGTTCGTGCAGTTCGTGGAGCGGATCAACGACTCCGTATTCGAATGACGGAGATATCGAAAACCGGGATACGATGTGATGTACGTCGTGCCAGGGAACTTTCCAATCTGGAGTGCTGACTCGTCCATAGAGAATGGCGGAAAGATCGGGGGGCCATACTGGTATCCGGTCGTCAAGATTATCCGGTACTAGGGTAGATGTTAGCAGATGCCAGATCGAAAGAGGGCGGAACTGACAAGATGTTATTGAAGATGGCCAAACGCTCAATGCATCTGGAACCAAGCGCTTCCAGTAATCGGCCCATTCTGGTCGAACTGCCACCGCCACACGACACACAACAGGCGCGAACTTCAGAAGGTCCTGCTGTCTAGAGATCGAGAGACGCAGATGTTCCGCGAGCGTATGCAGGCCGTATAGTAGTGGTGCAAGCAGCGGATGTGGAGGAAGGGCGGCATGCATGGGGCGTGGAACTGGAATAGTTGGAGGCGTTTTCAAGTGCTTCAGAACTGGATCTTCACTGAATCGAAGATGCGAAGTGGTAGTGGCCAGGAGTGACCAGACATCCGCAGCTTTCGGGTTTTCTTCTGTCGCAAACCCTAAGACCTGATACAGTGCGCCTGAAAAACAGCTAAACTCGACATTCTGAGATGTCGACCAATGTAGCGAAGACCATTTTTCGAGAAAGAGGCAATGTAGTTCGAAAGTGATTTCTGTTGGAAGTGTGAGAGCAAGCAATTGGAAGCATTCAACGACTAGTTTATCTTGAGGACATATATCGAATGTGACTTGAGACTTCCATCCATCGCTGTACGCCACCGTTGTTGTGCCCCAATGCGCATCCTGAGCGGCCACGACGACGCCATGACCCTCTAGATCAACGGGGTTCGACATATCCAGATCCATGTCCGCTTTCTCTAACTTCGGTTGTTCATGAGGTCGGCGGAGCTGCACCTGAATTTCGCGCAGTCCGTGGGTAAGAAGAACCAGGTCACCTTGTGGTTTAACAACGAGCAGATCCCATACGTTTGCACGAGTCGCGCGCACGGCGACCGCAGAAAGTATCGGCATACTCGTCAAGGATACGACTTGCATAGTCCTGTCCTCCAGATGGGCAATGGAGAATAGATGACTAGATTTGGTGGATGGCAGACAGATGGACATTAGGCAACGGCTCTCCTTTCCGTCATACCGATCGTCGAACAGAGCGACGGCAATGTCGCGCCACGCTTTAGCACTGCATCAAAGTGAAATTAACAAGGTGCAACTCAAGGCTAAAGATGGAACCCACTCGTCCTTGGGAATTTGATGTGTAAAAACACATTCCATCCAATATGCAGCCTTCATTCGTCCGTGGTCAATTGGGACAAATGTACTATCATCCATCCTTCCTCCTAGCACCATCCTGTCCAGCGTTGTACTGAGTTCATTCCTCGACAACGAGTTCCGCCTCCCCCTCGTCGGGGCGGTAGGGGGTTTCTTCTGAGATGCGATGCCAGATATGAGGGATGTCATGGTATTAGTCGTTGATAGAGAAGGCGGCATTCCAGGTAGAGATGAGAGCGGCGGCATTTCTCCAAGCTCAAAGAAGTCTTGGGCCATCATCATTATGGGAGGTTCGGGTAACTTGGAACTGGGAGACAGAGGGTAGAGATGCTCTCGGCGATCCGACATGCCGTCGAACATAGCGGACGTTCTCCGACTGCCAGAACCCAACCCGATACCCGACATTGACTGACGCTGTTTTCCTTTCCCTTTCTCATCGATTTTGTTGTTTTCGCATTTGCTTTGAGTGAAGGCGAGTCCTTTGGGCTTGATGTAGACATAGTGCCAGACCGAAAGCAAGCTTTTTTCGACATCAACAGTGACAACGACACGTGCATTCGCGGCGACACTGGAATGTGAAGCGCAAACGATCATCTCCGTCGGAGGTATGGACTTCAGGGGTTTGGTTGAGTGCTCCTCCTCGTCCTTCAACGCAGCTGGCATATCATGCAGTGCACGAAAAATCCCTGCTGTATGCCCCACTGCTGCCGCCTCCGAGAAAGGACTCGTCATGGTGAATATCGTCGGTAATGGATCCTCCCCAGTGGCCTCTGCTTCGATGATCTCGGATGGCTCCAACACCCGCTGAATCACAATCCCATGCGGCGATACCGGCCATGCTTTCCTAACGATGAAAGGCAGCGAGAACGTATAGTCGAGTCCGTTCAGTAGATAGATCTTCCCAATGCTCCGCAGAAAGATAAAAACACACGGCACCACCTCTGTATAACTTTCATCTCTCCTCTGTGCCGCCGTATTGGCCCTATGAAACGGCCCAAACGTTGACCGGGTCGTGGTCGTCGGTGCAGGCAGTGTATCATCCGCATTTGCATGATTCGCTGCACTATGCCCGGATTTGACGTATGGTACGACCGCCTGATCAATCTGCGCCAGACAAGCCCACTGGATGGATTCACCCTCATAGCCGAAGCTCCAACGTTTTATCATGACACCACCGTACGTGAGCACGGCATGATGTGCATTCCAGGAGACTTCGTGGTCCTTGGCCTCGTCGCCAGTGAATAGACGCGCGGTCTTAATGGATGTTGTACCATCGGCGTCGGTACCTCGAAGAACTGTCCGGATGGCCTTGAGTAAAGGCGTATCATCGTTAGAGCTATCTGAAGCTGGCGTTGTCCTTGAGAGAAATTCGAGGGCGGCAGAGACGGGTGGACCCTGTTCGGCAACCGTGATGGTTGGCATCCTCATACAAGACGCGTTGTTTACATTTGTTGACCGTCAGTAGGCTTCACTCACGGTCAGACTTGTGTGTATGTAAGTACTGAGGCTGAGTCGGAGCCAGAGCCTGCAACTTTGAGCATGTCAACGTCCTCATCTATCAAGAATCTTAATATTTCACACTCCTTGTATACCATAGAGAGAAGGATTCATGAGCACCATGCGAATGTGTTCCTTGATTTTCTGAATCCAGGAATATGACACAAACTTATAATGCCTACTAGTAGTATACAGGTCGTAGACCATCTAGTAGCAGCAGGTCATGTCATACCCACAAAACAATAAATACAGGCGAACTGAGAGTCGTTGGATAGCCATCTATGCAGAATAATAACTAAAAAAGGAAACTATTCCTAAATCAGGGCCAACTTCCTGCATGTCCCGCCTTTGAGGCGGACAACACCCAAATCGTATCAATTTTTATCTTCATAAATAATAAGAGCACCTCTACATGATCCAAATATCCAACCAAGTATGTACGAACCCAACCTGACTGCCGGTCTCCCTCAGAGTCCCAACCCCAACGCAGTCGTCGACACACTGAGAGCAAGATACTGTATATTTTAAAATCACAAACAACATCAGTAGTAGCACGATCACAGGACAGAAGCCGAGTATGACTATTACAATAAAAACCAATAAAATAAAGTGTGTGGATTTGCGAAAAGAAAATATATATCGAGAAGCGTCCCAAGATAATAGATAAAATAAGAACCAACCTTCGAAAAAAAAGAAAATGTAGAAGGATCCCAGCGTGAGCAGAACCCGGGATAGAAATTCCAGCATTGTAAATTCGCTATGCATGCAAAGCAAGCCGCCAAGGTATGCATAGAAGTAGAAATGGAAATCAGGTTGGGGTAATCATTCTCCGTCCCCCCTCCAAGCGAGATCAAGGGAACCGATTTGAAAACGGGAAATGGGAAATGGGCTAGAAAGCACAAGAATGTCCACATCCAAGATACAGAGAGGAAGGGGAAATATAACTGACTTTGCACAGATGAAGATGGATGCGCATTTTATGTTTCGTGGAGGGGCCTGGGTGTGGGTGTATGTGTGTGAATGCGTATGGCCAATAAATAAGATGAGATATTGCAAGGGGATGCCCTCGAGCGTGGAGTATCATGTTGTCACAGATTGTTTGTTGAGAGTTGAGCCGAGAGATAAATTCCGAGACGGCGAGTTCCAAAAAGCAAGAAAATAAAAGCCAATGCCCAACCTTCACCCATAATCTAATCATCAGCCTCAGCTTAAAACCCCTCCCGACTTGTCTTCCTCCCTACCCCAATCGGCACGGGCAACGCAAAGCCTGATCCTGAAAGACCCTTGGCCTCTTCTCCATCTAGTCTCCAGATGTTGGCCACACTGGGGCTATCCAAGTCCACGCCCAACAACGACGAGCGAGACGCGGCAGACGAACCGCTATCCCCTCTCGCGCGGGGAACCATCACCTTGTTGATGCCAGACCCAGTGGTGGCACCAACACCAGAGCCGATGACCCCAGCCACATTGGCGTTTGTCAATCCCCCACTCACAGGCGACGCCAATTCATCAAACTCCTCCATCGAACTGGGCGTCGTGCTCGTAGGACTCAACGACGGGCTCTGCACCATATCCTGCAAGAAAGACGGAAGAAGTGGCGCGGGCGCCGGAGCGAGGACTGGGACCGACAACTGCGTTGGGATTGGCACCTGATGGTTTAGGTGGTGATGATTGGGTTGATAATGGTGAAGTGGAAGAGGCATATGCGCTTCGCGCTCGCGTGCTACATACGCTGATTGCTGTTGGCTATAACCGCCGCCGATCGGCGCCAATCCAGCATTACTGCCGGTTCGGTCGCGAATGCCACCGCCACTCACACCCACACTAGAGCTTCCATTTCCATTCCCGATGAAGCCTAAGCTTCGCGTTAGCCCCCTACGCATGCCATCGGATGCAGGTCCGGGTCCAGTCGCATATAAGAACGGCGACGGCTGCCTCTGCTGTGGTCGTTGCTGCTGCTGGAAGTGCTGCTGAGAGTGGGAGTGGTGGCCATGCATCGCATGATGTCCCGAGGTCTGATAAATGGGGCTAGGCGCCAAATATCCCGGATGAGGAAATGGAATTCCAGTCAGACCTAGATTCAGACTTGGAGTGGGACTGGGGACCTGAATCTGTGGTGACGCAGCGTACTGCTGACCTAGGGCGAAATGGCTCTGCGAGCGGTGTACGGGTTTGGTCTGATTGTGGGAGGAGTGGTGGGGATGAGGCGGGGAAATGTCGATGAAGGGTCTGCGGGCGTGTGCTTGAGGAGGCGTCAAGGAATGCGAACGTGGGGCCTGGGTTTGTTGTTGCTGCTGTTGCTGCTGTGGTTGTATCGGTGCAGCGGAAGTGCCGATGCTACCACTACCGCTCCCATCACTGTTCCCATCCCCGCCACTCAGATGGGTCTGAGAAAGCACAGACGTAAGGAGCGCAATGCGTTCAGCTTGGACAGCTGCTGAAATTGAGTCCCCATTTCCCTCTGCGTCTAAAATGAAGAATCAGAGATTGGGAAAAATGTTTGGTAAGATATTGAACCAGAACAACATAGAAATGAATCACGTACATGGTAGACACGTCTGACAGACTTTTCTTCTCCTCCAATTGAGGTAGTTGCACTTTTGACAAATCCAGTCTCCCGGTTGCTAATTGCCAGAAACATCAGCCTTCCAAACTGCACTAGAAATAAGGTTGGGACTTACATGAGAAATTGGCCCACGATTCCCAGTGTTGAGGATAGGTGGCTGCTGCAAAGCGTGAAATAAGCGTCTAGGTAATAACCTCCGCGAAATCGCAGATTGTGTGTATATACTCACCGCTACACCCACAAGACCACTTGGACGAATTTGACCTTGGTCCGGGAGCGGCTCATTATCAGGCCAGTACATGATGCAGGGGTTTAGGGGGTCGGTGGAGACGTTCTGCACTTTCCCACCGACGGCGAAAGCTCGGCCAGAGGGAGTGAGGAGGGGGTGGGCGGACTTGGGTGGATGTGGATGGGCGTTGGCATGTTGGAAGGAAGACGAGGAGGGAGTGGATGGAGTAGAACTAAAAGACGTGGGCGCTTGGGAGGGGGAATAACCACTCCCAATCGGCGGGTGTTGAACGATTGGAAATTGTTGTTGCTGGGACGTTGGGGACGGTGTCGGACCGGTCGAGTAATACGTCGTGACACTGAGCGCGTTGAATCGCGGTGATGGTAGCGCGCGCGAGGTCGAGGGGCTAGGAGGAGGGAGCTGATTGTTTGAAGGTGACGGAATTTGATGAGTGCTGCTGTTGGCATTGGGAGATCTAGAACATCCACAGCCGATGCAGGCAAGATTACGCCTGTGGAGGACCATGCAAGGAAACGATTCGGTCAGCATGACCAGGGCGGCGTCGCGAACGGCGCTTTATAAGACTCACCCAAAGTTGTGAGCCGCACACTTCTGCGAAGCACATCTAGGGAGAAAAAAGAATCAGTCAGCAGTGATGCCCTGGTGACGAAATGAAGAGAAGACGACGAGGAGTGGCAAAACTTACATCCAATCGCCCAATCTGAAGGAGGTCTTGGGGTTAGGTGGATTGGTGGAGAGGGTATATTCCGTGGTAGATTGTGACATGAGGGAGGAGGAGAAGAGCGGGGGTGGTGGTAGCTGGTCAAAAGGCGCCTGCTGGGGACATAGTTAGATTTCGCATGTGTGCAGGGTCGTACGTAAAACCTACAAGATGGATGCGGGTGAGGGAATTGAAGGGCTCGAGGTCGGTGTGTAGGGCGGTGGCGAGATGCATCGTGATCCCTGCGAGCGCAAGGGCAGCGACAGCCTGGAAAACGACATGATTAGCAACTAGGGCAGAGCAATCGTGCAGCCTCCGTGAACGCCGTGGCACCATCACATATTACGTCGCGACGCGTTGTATCGCACACACGTGACTTACCAATTCGTGTGTCCCAAAGACCGCATATACGCGCCCATCTCGCGTCCACAGCGTTGCGCCCTGCAATACATTAGCATATAGTCGGCTACAGCGAAGCATACACACCTTGAGCATTGGATAGTCTGCATTGTAAACCTAAACATAAATCAGAACACGCCACGGTCACCAAAACTCAAACTCACCCGCAGAGCACGAGACCGGGTAGCAAAGAACAGCGCTTCCCTCTGCACAAGCATCGGGCCGTCTTCACACGACGTGGGAGACGCATCGCGCACACATGCGGAATTGTCGACGCCCAGAGGTCCCTTGCGCTCCAGCTCGAATTCCGAGCAATACCCATCCATAGGGTCACTTGCACCGCTCTCGGAGTAAGCAGGTCCTCCTCCGTTGGATCTGGCAGACAAGCCCAGGGATGCTCCAACTCCCAACTGCGAATGACAAGTCGGCTGCTGATGCGCGAGTGTCTGCCATCGTGAGACAACACTATCATATGGCGACGACGCCAGGGAAGACGAGGCCGAAGACGACGTTGACGAAGCATTGGAGCTAGGCGGCGAAGACTTGATAGCAAGGGCTGCGAGGTCGATAGTACTCATCCTGTCGTTGAGCACCGAAAGCGGAATGACAGGTCGTGGCTGCAGGGGTGGTGGATGTGGATAGTGCGTCAGAGTCGACGAAGGAAAGCAAGTCGTCGATATTTGAGGATGCAACGCAGACATGGCTGTAGAATTGTGGTATAACCTAGGAGGGGGTATTGCTGATCGCAGAAGCGCTGGCTGTTGATGCAATTGTTGGGCCTATGGGGGAGATCTTCAGTTGGTTTCGTTGCACGACAGCGAATTGCACACGGCGGAAGAAAAGAACCAGCCAACTCACGGGTCGGGTAGGAGACCTTCCGTCCTAAAAAGCGTGTACAATAAACTTCCAAGAAGGCGTTGATAGATGAAAGATCCTGTGGGTGTG
>Ga0247741_1000281_pt1 | contig 31587 bp, 33 predicted proteins | sample UWRJL213509R2_FD_180945 | JGI IMG/M metagenome (GOLD analysis project Ga0247741, IMG submission 180945) | Plant litter microbial communities from Arlington Agricultural Research Station in Wisconsin, United States - UWRJ-L213-509R-2 | ecosystem: Environmental > Terrestrial > Plant litter >... | reverse complement strand
ATAGAAGAATATACCAGCGAATATCATGGCTACCTAGAAGAGCAAAAGCGTGAGGCGTTTCAACGCATCAACCGTTTGCTAGGCGACGGGGGATTAATTAATAGCGACATGTTGCGTGACCACGTGGTTATTTTGGTGGCTGATGGGCTTGATGGTGGAGCCTCGCTCGATGCCGCCATCGACTTCTTGAAACCGATCCGAATTGCCCGACTGGTGATTGCGACGCCGGTCGCATCAGTCCAGGCTGTCGACACGCTCCACATGCAGGCCGATGAGCTGCATATCTTGGATGTGAAGGAAAATTTCCTTGATGTGAACCATTATTATAATCAAAATGATATCCCGTCTCACGAGGAAACAATTGCGAAAATTAACCAGATCGTATTGAATTGGCGTTGACCGCCACCTCTACAAAGTGTAGAATAAAAATCAACGATATTGACTGTACAGGATTAACTAAGGGGAGACATGTTAGACGTATTTATTACATCTCGAGTGCGACGAAAAATTGTAGTGGTGTATGCCAAGTACCCAGATTTTCGTACACATGTCCGTGGCCTTGCTAAACTTATCAAGGAAGACCCAGGAAACATCCAGCGTGAGTTGAAACGTCTTGAAAAAGTAGGATTCCTGACCAGCGAAAAGCAGGGGAATACCAAAATCTACGCCACTAACAAACAGTTCCCGATCTTTAAAGAGCTTCAAAGTATTGTTATCAAGTCCCAACAACAGGCTACTCGACCAAAACGAACGACTCCTAGTCAAACGTAATGTCACTTATTGAAAAAATCCTCGCCGCACGCGGCATTACGCCCGACAACCGGGCGGTTTTTTTGTCCCCAAACTATGAAATGAAGCACGATCCGTTCTTGTTGCCGGATATGCGGGCAGCGGTTGATCGATTGGTTGTCGCTTTGGATAAACAAGAACATATTACGATTTACGGTGATTATGATATTGATGGTTTAACCGCCACGACGCTACTAGTGGATGCTTTTAAGAGTTTCGGCTTTGAACACGTGGCGGCTTTTATTCCGAACCGATTCGTCGAAGGGTATGGGCTGACGATTGATGCGGTGGAGCGAATCGCTGCCGATGGTACTGAGCTGATCGTAACGGTGGACTGCGGCAGTTTGAGTCACAAAGAAATTGCCCGCGCCAAAGAACTGGGGCTTGAAGTTATTGTGACGGACCACCATAACGTGGCCGTCGAGCAGCCAGCTGCGGTTGCTGTGGTAAACCCCAAACGATTACTGCAAGATTACCCTGAATTTTATGAAAACTATGTATTAAAGACTGATGGAGAGGTCGTAGTAGATACTAATGCTGCTGCCGGACTCTATCCATTCCTCGATCTTCCTGGTGTTGGCGTGGCCTTTAAACTGGTCCAGGCGATGCAAACTGTTATGGACGGACTGCCGAAAGGACAAGAGAAGTGGTTGCTGGATTTGGTTGCGCTAGGAACTGTCTGTGACGTCGTGACGCTGGTTGACGAAAACCGCACGCATGTCTTTTGGGGGCTGAAGGTGCTTTCGCAGACTCGACGCCCGGGCCTGCAGGCGCTCATGGCGGTCGCTGCGGTTGATCCGGCGACAGTGAACGCCCGTAGTCTTGGCTTTGGACTCGGTCCACGTATGAACGCCTCTGGGCGCATGGAGACGGCGCAGCACTCACTCGATCTTTTGACAGCCAACGAGCCAATGGAGGCGCTGCGCATTGCTAACTTACTCGACACGATGAATAAAGCTCGCCGCGCCGAACAAGACAAGATCTTCAAATCGGCTATCATTCAAGCCGAAGAGTACGCCGCGCTGCCCGTGTTGGTAGTGAGTTCGCCGGGATGGAATCATGGCATTGTTGGTATCGTGGCCGCAAAACTCCTCGAAAGATATAAGAAGCCGACCTACGTTATTGAAGAAATGGGTGAAGAAGCGAAAGGGTCAGCTCGTAGCTACGGTGGCTTTAGTGCGGCTGATGCGATTCGAGCGTCGGATGACATTATTACCAAAGGCGGGGGGCACAAACTGGCTGCCGGCGTGACGCTGCCGACGAAAAATATTCAGGCTTTTCGTGAGCGAGTGAATGCTTTTTATGCTGATCAGAAATTATTCAATCAGCCGGCATTGTTGTTGCCAAAAGCCGATGCCGATGCGGCGCTGAATGACGTTGATGAGGTGTTGGTTCGAGCCCTCCAGCAACTCGAGCCATTCGGGAGTGGTAACCCACAACCGATTCTTAAATCTGTGAATGTGCTGGTGATGAATCAACGCAAAATGGGCAGCGATAGTCAGCACGTCAAACTAACCTTCGAACAAGCTGGGCGCACAATTGATATGATCGCATTTAACGCGCCGGCACATTTTTTTGTTGAGCCGGGTGAGCGCGTGAGCGTTTGGTATACCGTGGATATTAATGAGTGGAATGGGCGAAGAAATGTCGAGGGGCAGTTGCTGCATCTGGAGCTTGTTGTCGCATAGCCCTTGTGGTTAAATAACAGTAATGAAGTGGGCAAAACAAACAAACGGCTTTACCATTGTCGAACTACTAATTGTTATCGTCGTGATCGGGATTTTGGCAGCTATCACGATCGTGGCGTTTAACGGGGTGCAAAATAAGGCGTTCAACGCTCGTGTTCAGTCTGATATTAAAAATGTACAAAAGATTGTCGAATCCTATGCGGCGATCAACGGCACATATCCATCGACGGGGAGTTTGAGCACTGCTCGTTCCGACAGCAACTGTGTCGGTGGCACAAAACAGGCCGCTTGGGTGCCTAATGTCACGGAGAAGTTGCCTCAGTCGCAACCAAATTCTGGTATCAATGGCGGGTCGGGCTGCTATATCTATTCAAGCGATGGGCAAAATTACATTATCACTGCCTGGAACGCGATTAACGGCGGACCGCAAAATACTACAATGTATCGACGACTCGGGTTTCGCGAAATGTACAATGTGAACGCCTTCTCGTATTACTGCAATCACACAAATATTGGTGGTGGCGCAAGCTACAATGCCGGCGCAGACTATTACAAGCATTCGTACACCATCTCTAGTATTACCGGCTGTGATGAAACGCCACCGGCGGGGGCATAGGGCTGATATGAAAAAAGGTTTCACAATTGTTGAACTCCTGATCGTTATCGTCGTCATCGGCATTTTGGCTGCTATTACAATTGTTGCTTTTAACGGCGTTCAGGATAAAGCGAAACGGACGAGTATTCAGGCGGACGTCTCATCTGCAGTAAAAACGCTTGAACAATACCGTTTAACTGTTGGGAGCACCGAGCAGTACCCAGCCACCCAGGCGCTCGCGAGTCTGAAAATGAGTAGTGGTAATGCGCAGACATACACCTATAAAAGTTCTGATAATAGTTATTGCTTGACGGTAACAAACGGGACGACTTCATACTACACGACAAGCGATACGAAAACCTCACGAGAGGGGACCTGTGGCGCCGATAGTCTAATTGGCCGCTGGTCGTTCAATGGAAATGCTAATGATGAATCCGGTAACGGGCTTGACGGTACCGTCAGTGGTGGTGCGAGCCTGACAACAGGCCAAAACGGCGCCGCTAACGGCGCGTATGCCCTGAACGGTACGAGCCAGTATGTATTGCTAGGCTCAAGTCCGTTATTGAACACAAAAGAACTTACCTATAGCGTGTGGGTTAAAACGGCAAACCCTGCGGCCACGCAAAATATTTTTGCCAAAGAGGTGCAGTATAAATATCGATTCAATGCGGGCGGTATTGGGGTACTTATTGGCGCAAATGGAAATGGATGGACGAAAAATACCACGGCTCCGTATTCCTTTACGGCCAATGTTTGGTATCACATTGTACTGACAGTTAGCTCGGCAGGAAATACCGCCAACGTGTACGTCAATGGAGCGCTTGTGACGGCAACCGACATTTCTGCCCAACCAATAACAACCTTTAACTCGAACCCGACGTATGTTGGTACTCATAGCCCAGTAGGGGACTTCCTAAACGGTGCTATTGACGATGCGCGAATGTATAGTCGGTCCTTGTCCGCGGCTGAAGTGCAGGGTTTGTATGATGCGGGTGCAAAGTAGTATGAAAAAAGGTTTCACAATTGTTGAACTCCTGATCGTCATTGTAGTGATAGGTATCCTCGCGGCGATCACGATTGTTGCATTCAACGGCGTGCAGGACAAAGCGAAAACGGCTGCAGTTCAATCGTCGGTTTCACAGGCAATGAAGAAGGTCGTCGCCTATGCGGCCTTAAACGCTGATCAATACCCAGCAACGCTTGCAGCTGCTGATGTACAAGATGGTACTAATGGCGTGACGTACCAATATACGAGTGATAATACGGTTTCGCCACGGATCTTCTGCGTGACGGCTACCAAAGCTGGGCTTTCGTACTACTTATCGAATAAAAATGATGGATTAAAGTCGGGGATTTGTCCGGGGCATAACCTACTCGTTTGGGATAAGTCACAAGGTGGTAGTAGTCTGCCCGTCCCCGCAGTCGTCGTAGATACTGCAGTATTCCGAACATCTACGGCCTCGATGCGCCTCGATCCAGGTATGCAGGTAAAACCGTTACTCGGTAGTCCTTTTTCGGCCAATGTTGGTCAAAGATATACAGTTAGCTTTTGGATGAAAAGTGACAGCAATTGGAATGGGCTAGATAATAACTCCAAGGTGCGTTTTGGGTCTTCGGCTGGTGTTGCCGCCGTGTGTCCGTATGGGGGTGTGAAGCTGGCGTGGACGTTCGTGACGTGTTCACACACGGTTACATCGGCCGCAACGACACTCACCTTATCAGTTGGCAATGATGGAAGTATTGGCAGTATCTGGATCGACGACTTTAGCCTGACATTATCGGAATAAAATGATGAATAGTATCAAAAAGACAAGACAAGCAAAAGGATTTACGATCGTCGAACTGCTCATCGTCATTGTCGTGATTGGGATCCTCGCGGCCATTACGATTGTTGCGTTTAATGGTGTGCAAGATAAAGCGAAAACGACTGCGGTGCAAACATCCGTTTCGCAGGCAGCCAAAAAAGTAGTGGCCTACGCTGCCTTGAACGCCGATCAATATCCAACAGCATTGATCGATGCCGACATCAAGGATGGCGCTAATGGCGTGACATACCAATATACGAGCGACAATGGTGCTTCGCCGCGCACCTACTGCGTCACTGCAACCAAAGGCGGGCTTTCGTATTACTTATCGAATAAAAATGACGGTATAAAGACGGGCATTTGCCCAGGGCACAATCTTGTTGTGTGGGATAAAACGCAGGGGGCTGCATCAATGCCGGTTCAGGCAGCAACCCTAGATACGACAGAATTTAGGACTGCGACCGCCTCAATGCGTATTAACGCTGGGCAGTTAGTGCTGCCAATTCGCGCAGGACCATTCACTGGCGCTACTGGGCAAACGTATACGGTTAGTTTCTGGATAAAGACCAGTTCGACCTGGGATGGCACAAGTGGCAACTCCAAGGTGCGCATTACGAACGCAAGCGACGGGGTTTATCTTACTGAATGCGGCTATTCAGGCGCAAAACCGACCTGGACCCAGGTGGTCTGTAATAAGACATTTACTGTAGCGGGGCCTTCGGTGAATATCACACTCGCCAATAGTGGCACAACGGCTATATGGATCGATGACTTGAGTGTATCGATACCTGAATAAGGGTTGGCCGCTAGGGAAGAGGTTGTCGCTTCTTGCATCTGATCATCCCATCTGTTACAATACCTTTCATATGGTACAAGTAACACGTAAAGACGAACGAGAAGCAAACGAGAATATTATTCGTCGTTTTAACCGAAAGGTTTTGCAAAGTGGAATCCTCGCTGAAGCCAAAGCTTCTATGCGATTCGCGAAACCAATTAGCAAGCCTGAACGCCGCGCAAAAGCGATTATTCGCAAAGAACGCAAAGCTGACAAACTAAACAAAGCCCGCTTAGGTCTTAAGTAGTTTCACTAGTGGCTTTAAAAGCACAACTTAACGATGATTTAAAAGCCGCCCTTTTGGGCGGTGATCGTTTTACTGGCGCAGTTTTACGCGATTTTCGTGCAGTAGTTCTGAATGAAGAAGTTGCTCAGAACAAGCGCGAAGAAGGTCTTGACGATAGTGATATCGAAAAACTGATCGCCAAAGAAGTAAAGAAGCGCTACGAAAGCGCTGCTATTTATGACGGCGCAGCGCGACCAGAAATTTCTCAAACCGAACGTGCCGAAGCCAAAGTGTTGGAAGCGTATCTTCCCGCACAAGCCTCAGAAGAAGATATTAAACGTGCCGTCGACGAAGCGATCGTCGCGACTGGCGCAACAAGCCCAGCAATGATGGGCCAAGTGATTGGCGCCGTCAAAAGCCAGCTTGGCAACACCGCTGATGGTGGCACAATTGCCCGACTTGTTAAAGAAGCGTTGGCGTAATCGCCACACCTCCGTTACTATAGAGACATGATTGTATTTTTCGGACCTGCCGGAGCAGGAAAAAGTGTCCAGGGCCAAATGTTATCAGCGCGTATGAACTGGCGATGGCTAAGCGCCGGACAACTCTTGCGCGATACTCGCGACCCACAACTCACGCAGCTGATGCAAGCTGGTGACATGGTGCCTCATGACAGTATTACCAAGATTATGGGCGAAGCGATTAAAAGCGCCGCCAACATTAATCAACTGATTCTTGATGGTTTTCCTCGGATGCTCGAGCAAGCCCACTGGCTGGTTGAAAGTCAGCCAATGCACGGTCGTTCAGTCGGCCTTGTCGTTGTGCTGGAGGTGCCGCGCGACGAACTGCTGCGCCGCCTCGCGATACGTGGCCGTGCCGATGATACCGCTGATGCGATCGAGCAACGTTTGAATATTTATCGCCAAGAAATGTACCCAATTCTTAATTATTTGACTGAACAGAACATTCCCGTCGTCCACATCGATGGTAACGGATCGGTCGGACAGGTCCATGACCGTATCGTTACTGAACTAACCGCGCGAAACTTGGCCTCATGAGTGGCAAAATTGGTCCAGTAAAGACAGAAGCCGAAATTCAGGCAATGCGCGACGGTGGTAAGATTCTTGCAGCTATTTTCGACGGCCTCAAGAAACAGATCAAACCTGGTGTGAGTGAGCTTGAACTTAACGCTTGGGTTGATGCTGAAATTAAACGCCGCGGTGCGATTGCGACCTATAAAACTCCCGAAGTTAATTTCCCAGCCGCGATTTGTATCTCAACCAATGAACAGATCGTGCACAGTATCCCAACGGACTACGTGCTACAAGACGGCGACATCGTCAGCTTTGACCTCGTGATTACGTATAAGAATATGAAGACAGACAGTGCTTTTACGGCTATTGTAGGCGACAAACCAAACGGGGTTGCGAAACACTTGGTGAATGCGACCGAACGAAGCCTGTACGCGGGTATCGATGCCATCAAGGGTCCAGTTCGCACCGGTGACATTGGCGCTGCGATTGAAAAAGTTCTAAAAGAAGCCAAACTCGGTATTATCCGCGACATGGTTGGCCACGGTATCGGTCACGAAATGCACCAAGCACCTGACGTGCCAAACTACGGCCGCAAGGGCAAGGGTGACCTGCTGAAGGTTGGCGATACGATTGCGATCGAACCAATGGCCACACTGGGTGGTGAGAAGATCAAGCAAGATGACGACGGCTGGACACTTTCAACTAAAGACGGAAGTCTCGCGGCGCACTTCGAGCACACGGTATTGATCACTGAAGACGGCGCCGAGATCCTGACCCAGCTTTAGCACGACCGAAATTTTTAGTAGTGATTATCTTTGAGTAGATACGTCGTCAGGTTGGTTGCTTTAATCGTTTTCTCGCCTCTGAGTATTGCAGCAGCGATACGGTGCGAGTCGCCGCTCCCGTTGCCTGCGAACGCAAGCCCGTTGGGTTGGACATATAAATGTACCTCCGCAACAGGTGGAAGTTCCGTCCTCTGGCTTGCGTAGGCCTTTATTGCATCCAAGCTGACCGACTTTGCGTCGTACGAGAAACCGTGAAGGCTGATGCCTTTTTCGCCCATACCTTCGCGGCCTGCGGTATCATTCCTGCCAAGCCAAGATCCGAAATCCGCAGCGCTGACCATAACTCTTGTGGGAATTTCAAAACCCTCATCGGAAGCATTCGAATAGTTGTATATGCTCGTGCTGCTTTTGGCGGTATCTGCGACATAGTCTAGGACTTTGCCTCCTATGAAGGGCTTTGCTTTTAGGTATTGCCGTGCTGTTTCGCTACTAACGTACTGCCAGGCACTGTCGTTATTTTCGCGGTAGTGTTTAAATGGTGCACTATCGAGCGTGCTGTCACTATCTAAAGATTGCACGGTTTGCATGAGTTCGTTAATTTCGGCAATATCGTAATCGCTGACCGAGCCTTCAATGTGTGCCATGACGTCGTATTCATTCACAGTCCGTGTCGCGTCGTCAAAGAGTTTCGTGTTGGTGTGTTGTTTGGAGATAATTTTTTGTCGCACGATCAACTCGTCCAATGATGCAATTTCTCCTCGAGATAGTTGTGCAAATAGCTCATTTTGTGCGGCGTGATGGTCGTCGAATCCCACGCGCTCATGGCTGAGGCCTTTTTGCACAATGTCTTGCAAGCGAGCAAGGTGCCGCTCCGCAAGGGGACTCTCTGGGCCAAGTGTGCGAGAAAATTCTTCGTAGATGTGGGCGCGTTCGTTGTTCATTAATGTAACACCTAGAGGGTAATAGTAACTAGTTTATAACTTGAGATGTTTTAATTATAGCATAATCTCGATAAAAAGTCAATATTTGCCTTCGTCCTTACGCTTTGTGCGAAGGCGTCAATTCATTATACTGGGCAGTAATGAACGAACGCGAACCAAATACAATTCGGGGACTGGTATCTCGCTATAACCAGCTAAGGCCGCAAACGATGAGCGAGAGTATGACGACCGGTCCTGAGGAAACGCAGGCGATTGGCGAGCTTTGGCAGGGTGAGATTGACCGCACTATACAGGCATTTCGACTGACAGATTGGACTTTGCGGCACTGCCTAAAGATTCGCGTCAGTATGATCTTGCAACACGACGAGCAGGGAAATACAATCCGTGATGACGGACGACCAGGTCCAAAAGTCAGCGATAATCGCTTGACTCGATTGATCTATCAGGACGAAGCTCAGACACTCGTTTCGATGATGGAAACAAGAAATGATAACAATGCACAGGTGATTCAGATCGCTCGCTACCCATTGCTGCGTGGGACAATTATAAGTCTCGAGGAAATGGTAGAAGCTGATAACTTCTATCGCCGAGACCACCCAGACGCGCAGTAAACCACACCGTTATCGCCTCAGCATCCGCCAGTTACTTGACGGAGGAGGATGTCCCCATCAGGGCGAGCCGAGCGCCATGGGCTTCGCTAGAGCGAACCCATAAAGCGGCCTCCGAAGGTAAGTAACTGGCGGATGTTGGGCAAGGAATGTGGGGTTATTGAGAGGGCTGTTGGCAATTCATGGTCATTGTTGCGTTTTATGACTTTCCAACAACAGACGTAAGCGCTATACTAAGCTTCATGCAAGAAGGTTCACTCTACGCTGTCGGAATCGACATCGGCACAACCACAGTCCGTGCGGTTGTCGCACACATTGACGGCGCAACTGGCGTTCCAACAATTGTTGGTGTCGGGCACGCAGCAAACAGCGGCATGCGCAAAGGCGTTGTCGTTAACTTAAATGGTCCAGCTCAAGCCATCGATGATGCGCTGGGTGAAGCTGAACGAATGAGCGGCTACCAAGTCGACGCCGCAACAATCAGCGTCAATGGTGCGCACATTCTTAGCACCCACGCCGACGGTATGGTTGCGGTTGGTGCTGCTGACCACGAAATTACCGGCGATGACCTACGCCGCATTGAAGAAGTTGCCACTCTAGGTAAAGTACCCGCTAACCGCGAAATCCTGGACGTCATTCCACATGCCTACAAGCTTGATGGCCAAGATAACATTAAAGATCCAATCGGCATGACCGGAACGCGCCTTGAGATTGACGCCCACGTGATTTCAGGCCTGACACCATACCTCGTCAATGTCCAAAAAGCAGCCGAAACCGCCAAAGTTCACCCGAACGCTGTCGTGACAACCGCAATCGCCGCTGCTAAAGCCGTTCTCGGCGAACAGCAACTTGAAAATGGTGTTGCCGTGATTGACCTCGGGGGTGCAACAACTAGTATCGCTGTTTACGAAGAAGGCGACCTGCAATATACCGGTGTCATTCCTATTGGTGGCGTGAATATCACCAATGACCTCGCAATTGGCCTCAAGACCGACCCTGAGGTTGCTGAAAAGATTAAGCTGGGACACGCTTCGGCGATTGCGCGCACTGAAAACGCCGGTGTCAGCTTGAAACACGGCGGCGAAATCCTGAGTTTTAGTACCAATGACATTGATGAGATCGTTGAAGCTCGCCTAGAAGAAATTTTTGAAGCCATTCAGTTGCAATTAAAGAAAGCTGGCCGCGCCGGCAAGCTGCCAAGTGGTGTTGTATTGACCGGTGGTGGGGCACAGCTCAAACATATTGTTGAGTACGCCAAGAACTATTTTGGCCTCGCAGCCCGCATCGGCAAGCCAACAGGCTATGGTGGTGTCGCTGATGATATCGAAAAGCCATCATTTGCAACGGCCATTGGCCTGATGCTCATTGACGCCGAACGCCTCGCAACCGGCGGCTCACACAAGAAATCAAGCGTCTCGATGAAGAGCGCTCAAGGATTTGTTTCTAAAATATTTGCTCGATTTAAAGCCTAGCCTTTTTACTCCCCTTTATATCCGAGAACGAAATGGTATACTAGGGGAAGATAGAATAGCCTGAGGAGAAAAGGGACGACATGCCTGAAGTGAAGCCAAGTGATATACAGACGTTTGCCAGCATTAAAGTAGTTGGTGTTGGTGGAGCCGGTGGCTCTGCTGTGAACCGCATGAAAGACGCTGGTCTTTCGGGTGTGCAATTTATTGCAATGAACACCGATGCGCAGGCACTCCATAATTCTCGTGCCGATATTAAGATTCACCTCGGTCACAGTACCACTGGTGGACTTGGTGCAGGCGCTGACCCTTCAGTGGGTGAAGCCGCAGCTAACGAAACTCGTGAAGAAATTAAAGATGCCCTCCAGGGTGCTGATATGGTCTTCGTGACTATCGGTGCTGGTGGTGGTACCGGTTCTGGTGCTGGCTACGTTGTTGCCGAAGTTGCCCGCGAAATGGGTATCTTGGTTGTTGGTGTTGCCACCAAGCCATTTAGTTTTGAAGGTGAAAAGCGCCGCCAAAACGCTGACTGGGCAATTACCCAGCTCCGTCGCCACGTCGACACACTGATTACAATTCCAAACGACCGTTTGCTTCAGACGATTGACCGCCGTACACCACTGCTTGAGACATTCAAGATTGCCGACGACGTGCTTCGCCAAGGCGTCCAAGGTATCTCTGAACTGATTACCGAACATGGTCTTATTAACCTCGACTTCGCTGACGTCAAGGCGATCATGAGTAACGCCGGCTCGGCCCTTATGGGTATTGGCCGCGCAAGTGGCGACAATCGTGCTTCTCAGGCTGCGCAACAAGCCATTGAATCGCCACTGATTGAAGTTTCAATCGATGGTGCCAAGGGTGTGCTGTTTAACGTCACTGGTGGTTACGACATGAGTATGAGTGAAATCCAAGAAGCTGCTGAAATCATCACCAGCGCCGTTTCACCTGATGCAAACATCATCTTTGGCGCAACCTTGAAGCCTGAAATCGACGACGAACTGATCATTACCGTGATTGCGACTGGATTCGACTCAGCCTACTTCCAGGAAACCAATCAAGAACCAGAAGAAGTTGCTGCACCACTTAACGACCGTATGACCGAAGAAGTCGTCGGTGCGGTTGATCTCAACCTTGATCAAAGCGAAGCTGCGGCTATCTTTGCCTCAGAAGAGACACACGATACGAACATCTGGAACCAAAACCCTGAACCAACTGAAGACGAATCTGATACACCAGCCTTCCTTCGCCGCCGTAAGAAGCGCAACAAGAAGACAGAGGAGTAGAGTATGTCGCAGTTGAACATTGGTGATAGCCGCGTGGTTGAATCTCGTGAAGTTAGCGACGGCGTCACGATTCGCCGCCGCCGTGAATCACCAGACGGTAAACGATTCACCACCTACGAACGTATTGAAAAGCCAAACCTGGCAGTCATTAAAAAGAACGGTTCACGGGCGCTTTTTGACCGCGAAAAGCTTTCGATTGCCATCAAGCGATCAGTCGGTAAGTTCTTTAGCTCAGAAGTAGAGATCGAAGAAATGATCGACGAGATCGAATCTGGTCTCTACGCGCTAGGGGAGAATGAAATTACCTCAAAGCAAATCGGTGACAAGGTGCTTGATGAGCTTGCCGCGCGTAACGAAGTCGCTTACGTGCGCTTCGCTAGCGTCTACCAAGACTTCAAGACACTTGATGACTTCCTGCAAATCCTAGAGCAGCGCAAGCAAGTCAATGAACAAAAGAAGGCCGCCTAACTATATGCGCGTCGTGGTGGTGTACAAGGACCAAACAGATTACGCCAGGTCGATTATCGATTACCTGCGTGATTTTCAGCAACAGACTGGTCATATTCTTGACACCCTTGACCCTGAAACCCCTGATGGTATCGATTTTTGCCGCGCCTACGGCATTATCGAATACCCAACCATGATCGCTATTAGTGAAGACGCCGTTATGCAAAACAGCTGGCGGGGACTGCCGCTACCAACAATTAGCGAGGTCAGTTATTATGTTCAATAAATTTATTCAGTCTTTTAAAAAAGCTAAAAAAGCCGAGACCTATAGTTCACGCCTGACATTCGGTGTCATGCTGGCCGGTGGTATCGCCGCTTTAATCGCAGCTTTCACACTTACGCTGGAAAAGTTTCACTTGTACGAAGACCCGAACGCGGTGCTTTCGTGTAGCATTAATGTGGTGCTTAACTGTTCGACCGTCATGGAAACATGGCAATCGAGCGTCTTTGGGTTCCCGAACATGGTTATTGGCCTGATGGCCTATGCCGTCGTTGTGACCGTAGCTGTGGCGGGCCTAGCTGGGGTGAAATTCCCGCGCTGGTTCTTGATCGCGGCTAATGTCGGCTTCCTGCTGGGGCTTATCTTTTCCTACTGGCTATTTTTCCAAAGCCTGTACGCAATTCAAGTCTTGTGCCCATGGTGCTTGATCGTCACGGCAGCAACGACGCTGATCTTCTCGACCATGCTGCACTATAATTTGCGCCACAACGTCTTCGGATTAAAGGCAAAACCGAACGCCCGAGTACAAAAGTTCCTCACTGGCGGCTATCACCAAGTTATTGTACTGAGCTGGCTAGCCCTGATGGTCGTGTTAGTTGTCTTGAAATTCGGCGACGCTCTGTTCGCTTAATTTCTTTTACTAAAGATGCGCTTTGCGATATAGTAGGGGCAGAGACATTTGAGTGGCTATCAACCATGAGTCTTCGGAAGAAAAGAGGTGACTCTTAGTAGAATCGAACGTGTACGCGACGTCATAGCGATCAAACAAGTGCTGAAGTTAAAACTTTCAGAAATCGGATGGTACCACCCATAACTTGGGTTCCGATGGATGAGGGTTTTATTTATTTTAAAAAGGTACGTATGTCAGAATTTGAACCCACTCTACAACCAACAATTCACTCCGTAACACTCGATGACCTTGAGGGGTATCGTGCAGTGCAGGCTCGTGGCTGGATTGATACGTATCCGAGTGACGCCGCGGGCGTTTCGCTGGAATGGGTACAGGCCCGAGCGGAGGGCTGGATGACACCAGAAGCGTTGGCAGATTCGCGTGAAAGACTGGCACTGATACTGACTGATGCCGGGCGTCAACCGCTATACGTGGCAAAAGTGCGCGAGGCTGTTGTTGGCATGATTCATGTTACCAACCTCGAGACATCAGGCCAGCGACTTGAGGCCCTGTACGTCGACAAAGAGTATCGCGGCCAAGGCGTGGCACAGCAATTGGTTGATCAAGCATTCCTATCCTTTGACCTAACGCAGCCTATTACGCTCGAAGCGGCCAGCTATAACGAGCGAGCAATTCGCTTTTATCAGAAAAATGGTTTTGAAATACGACCAGGTAGCGAGCATTTGTACAAAGATGTAATGCCTTCAATAACAATGATAAAACCAGGAGAGAAATTATGAAATTCAAAGCTAACACCCGCCGCCGCGCACTCGAATACGAAAAAGACCTCGTGAAATATTGGAAAGATAACAAGACCTTCGAACGGTCAGTTGATTTCCGTTCAAAAGAAAATTCGTATGTCTTTTATGACGGCCCGCCGTTCATTACCGGTGTGCCGCACCACGGAACGCTGCTGAGTTCTGTTGTTAAAGACGCTATTCCTCGTTACCAAACGATGAAGGGCAAACACGTCGAGCGCGTCTGGGGCTGGGATACCCACGGACTACCGGCTGAAAACTTCGTTGAAAAAGCGATGGGTATCACGAGTCGTCACGAAATCGGCACCAAGATTACCTTGGCCGACTATATTACGACTGCCCGTGAGAGCATGGTCAGTAACGCCGCGCTTTGGGAAAACACGATTGACCGCGTTGGCCGCTGGGTCGACTTCAAGGGTGCCTACAAAACAATGGACAAAGATTACATGGAATCTGTCTGGTGGGCGTTCAAACAACTCTACGAAAAGGGCAAGATCTACGAAGGCGAACGGGTCCTGATGTACGACACCAAGTGGGCAACACCACTTTCAAAAGCCGAAGTCACGATGGATGCAGGTGCCTACGTCGATGTCACTGACCCAAGTGTGTACACAAAATTTAAGCTTGTCGGTGAAGACTATTCACTGATTGCCTGGACAACAACACCGTGGACACTGCCAGCTAACACGGCACTTGCCGTTAATGGTGACGTCACCTACGTTGAAGTTGAGCTGGACGGCGAACGATTCGTCGTCGCCAAAGACCTCGCGGCCAAGGTATTTACTGACGCTAAGCACCAAGTTCTCGACTACACAGTTATCCGCGAACTACAGGGCGCAGAACTTGTTGGTAAGTCGTACGAACCACTGTTTGGTGACCGCGGTGAGAATGCACACAAAATTTGGACAGCAGATTACGTGACAACTGAATCTGGTACGGGTATCGTTCACTTGGCACCGGCGTACGGTGAAGAGGACTTTATCTTTGCCAACAAACACGGTATTCCTGTCGTGCACGTTTTGGACGAATACGGCGTCTACACAGAAGGCGACTGGATCGGCGAAGATGTCTGGGAAATCAACAAAACTATCGCCAAAGTACTACTAGAGCGCGGCGTTGTCTGGAAGATTGACTATATCCGCCACGAATACCCGCACAACCCACGAACGGGTAACCGCCTGATGTACCGCGCACACCCAAGCTGGTTCTTTAATATCGACGGTCAGCGCGAGGAAATGCTAGAAGAGAACACCGAGCACGTTAACTGGTTTCCTGGCCATATCAAGCACGGCCGCTTTGAACACACGATTACCACAGCGCCCGACTGGAACTTGTCACGTGACCGCTTCTGGGCAACGGCAATGCCTGTTTGGAAGGGGACTGACGCTGACGGCAACGAAAAGATCAAAGTTATTGGTAGCTACGCCGAGCTGAAAGAGCTGAGCGGCGTCGAACTAGAAGATTATCACCGCCCATGGGTTGATGACGTCACCTTCGATATCGACGGCGTGCACTATACACGTATCGACAAAGTGCTGGATGGTTGGTTTGAGTCAGGATCGATGCCATTCGCGCAGTTCCACTATCCGTTTGAAAACGTCGAAAAGTTCGAAGCTAATTTCCCTGGCGACTTCATCGTTGAATATGTCGGACAAGTCCGTGCGTGGTTCTACTATGTACACGCGGTCAGCGTTGGGCTCTTTGGTCATAACGCCTTCAAGAACGTCATCGTCACCGGTAACGTTGCGGGTAACGATGGCCTCAAGATGAGCAAGAGTCGTGGTAACTTCACCGACCCGAACGAGCTAATGGATCAATACAGCGCCGATAGCCTGCGCTTTACCTTGCTTTCCAGTCCGCTACTGTCTGGTGAAGATTTCGCCCTGAAAGACCGCGAAGTAGGGGACGTCGCCCGCAAACTCAGCATGGTCTGGAACATGTACGACTTCTTTACGCTGTACGCCGAAGTTGATGGCTGGGAATTCACGGGTCCACTCGAAGATCCATCAGCAAGTCTGACGAACCCACTCGACCAATGGGTGGTCAGTCGTTTGCACCAGCTTATTAATGAAATCGAAACAAATCTCGACACCTACGACATCCCGAGTGCGATGAAACCGATCCTGCCGTTTATCGACGACGCGAGTAACTGGTTTGTTCGCCGTTCACGCCGCCGCTTCTGGAAGTCGGATGATGACGCCGACAAAGAGAACGCCTACAAGACGCTGCACTACGTGCTGGTCCGCCTCAGCCAAGTCATGGCGCCGTTTGTGCCGTTCTTGTCAGAAGAACTGTACCGCAACCTAACAGGCGAAGAATCAGTCCACTTAACTGATTGGCCACAAGCTGGTCACGTCAATGAACTGGTTGTGCAGGATATGGAAACGGTCCGTGATTACGTTAACCAGGCACTCAGCCTCCGTGCTGCTGCCAAGCTAAAGATTCGCCAGCCACTGGCAAGTGTCACGGTTCCAACCCTGGGTCAGTTTGTCAGCTTCGAGGATGTATTGACCGAAGAGCTTAACGTTAAAAAAGTTATTCAGGGCGACGTCTTGGCGCTTGATCTTGAATTAACTCCTGCGCTGAAGGCTGAGGGAATGATGCGCGAAGTCGTGCGCCATATCCAGTCAGCGCGCAAAGCTGCTGGTCTGAATGTCGACGACCGCATCGTGTTGTCGCTAGTGGCAGAGGGTGCTGTGCAAGCAGCTATTACTGAACACGCTACAACGATCGGTGAAGAAGTGCTCGCAACACACCTGAGTTACGATGTAGCGACAGAATTGCTGACTGAAGAGGGAAGTTACACCAACGCGGTGAGCATCGATGGTGATAGCCTGACGATTACGCTCCACAAGGCATAATCCCCACCATCAGTACCTAATAAAAAGCCCCGGTATCGCCGGGGCTTTTTGAATGTACGATCTGAATGAAGCTACTGTTTGATATCGATCCCGCCGAGGATAACGTCACCGGTAATGATAAGTGTGGGTGCGCCGGGTTTGGCGGTGTTCACTGATCGCCCATCGACACCACCTAGAATAGGGGTGACGTCTGATTGGATGTGCCATTCGCGCGGGACGCGTAGCTCGAGGCCGCCCAGGATCACGCTAATGTTCAGGGTTGCACTGTCCTTGATCTTGGCATCGCGTAGGTCGAGCTCGACACCACCAAACGCGGTCGAGATCGTTCCACCCTGGTAGTTATGTGAGTTATTGCGCGTTTCACTGCCCGAAAAGAAGACCGAGAGGTTGGTCGTATCAGCACTGTTGAGGGTGCTATGCTTCGACGTTCGATTCATGATGATCGAGATGCCGACCGCGATAATGATCACTGGCCAAAATAGCTGCCAGACGTTAAAGGTGATGACATCGAGCTGGCGGAGTTGAAACAACACGCCAATCGCTACGATAGTCAGTGGCCAGACGACCTTGCCGGGGTTACCGATAAAGGTAATAATCCCAGCGGTGATGATAAGTAGTGGCCACCATCGTCCGATGACTTCACCAAAGTTAAAGACTCCAATTGAACCGAGTAGGGCCAGGACACCTACGGTGATAACGACGACTCCAAATGCGTTGCGTGTGAGTGATGCTTTATTCATACCCCCTACTATAGCAGGTTGACTTTTTATTGCATTTATGCTTAAATAGCATCATCAACAAAACAGCGAAAAACAAACATGTCGATTTTAAATTACCTCCAGTTACAACCACTTGAACCAACCGATGACGGTACCATTAGCCCGTTAGACGTCTACGACCAGGACGAGACTATTGATCTCAACGATGACGGCTATGAGTCGGGTCTTGCACAAGCTTGGGATAGGGTACTGGGTGACGCCGAACAAGATGCAGACAAACTGACCTTTTCTGAAGAATAAGCGCTATACTATATATAGTATGGAATTAACTGACCAAGAATTTGACAGGCTCATTAGTCGGGCGATGGACGAACTACCCCAGCAGTACATCAGGGGTCTCGATAACGTCGCTATTGTCTACGCCGACTGGCCGGACGAACACCAGGCAGGTAAAGCTGGACTGCGCGAAGGCACGATATTGTTAGGATTGTACGAAGGTATCCCGCTGACACAACGGGGTGGGAACTATACGTTTGTCTTGCCCGATAAAATTACGCTCTTTAAACATTCGATCCTGATGGTGGTACGTAACGAGGCGGAATTGTTTGAGCAAATCAAGCGAACATTATGGCACGAAATCGCACATTATTACGGGCTGAATCACGACCGAATTCATGAACTTGAAGGTGGAGAACACCCGTAAGCATAAGGCTGCTGTGGTATAATGAAAGGACACGACACTATAGATTAGTGCGGGGAGGAACGACATCAAAGGGAACTTGCAAACGCCAATCCTGCGAGGAGCAAAAATTGTTTCATTTTTGCTAGCGGCTGTTACTTTGACTGTCATTGCATCGTTTAGTTTAGCTCGGCCTACCCAGGCCGAGTCTTTGTTTCCACAGGGATGTGCCGCTGAGTTGGTGTGCGACTCGACGCCGCCGATGATCACCGATTTTACTATTTCTCGAACGGTTGCCGGCGGCACGCAAAACGAGGTATTAGTGACGGCGATGGCCAATGACGCACAGCTGAGTGAATACAGGGTGATGATTGCGCGTACTAACGAGGGTATTGAGGCTGACGAAATAGTATCAACAACGGTGATGTTGTCGCAAAGCCCAGCGACGATCTCGTACGGTTTTAATGCGACGCTCGCGCAGAATTTCACGTCTGGAAATTATACGGTCACGCTGACGGTGCGCGATGAGGCCGGCAATGAGGCGGTACAGTCAGGTAGTCTGGTCGTCGATAATGATGGACCGGTTACGACTATCAGTGGGGGTGATATTATTCTCAAAGACGGCTCAATCACACCAGTAGTGAGCGTGACCGACCTAAACGAAGTGACTGCATATGCCTGGGCTTCCGATGCGCAGAATGCAGACGGGCTTTCGCTGTCGTATACAACCAAAGAGCCGACCTTTACGCCCAAATCAAAAGGTGACTATCGATATTATCTGACAACGACCGATCAGCTAGGTAACATCACAAAAGATACGCTGTTTGCCTTTGGCTATGCGCCGCAACTTGAGACGCTGCCACTACCTGTTATTCCAATCGTAAACCTGACCGACAAATTGGTAACGGACACGCCGGCAACGCCGACGATCGTTGCGACACCTGTGGCGCAGATTGACGCGGCACGCGATGTTGCGAACGCTGAGGACAACTCAACAATCCTGGGTAGTACAATCGCGGCGCCGGGCCAGTTACCGCCAACAACTGGCGGGTCGGCCATTGCACCAACCAGTAACGGCTGGAGTATTTTTGGCATGCTGTGGTACTGGTGGGTTATGATTATTGCTATCTTTGCTATCGCTTTTTATTACACAAAAAAAGTCGCCACCACCGGCGTATCAAACAAAACTTAAGACAAGATTAAACAAATGTTGTGAACCACTTAATGAAATGGTATTGTTAAGTTATATACATAGGGGAGAGCTTGTATACCGTGTCGATCGCTGCGTGGACGATCTTTTACTAGCAATAAGGAGTGTTGTGAAATGAATACATTTATGGGGAAACAATATCAACGAGGGACAAATTTGGCGCTAGCAGCTTTGCTAGTAGTGAGTACTTTGACGGCTAGTGTGCCGTTTTTCTTTAGTGAAAAAGCGAGTGCATCTGCGCCGCTGACGTCAGCCAATATTATCGTAGACAAAGCTATATTATCTGACGGAGAGACGACAACGTATGGCAAGCCTGCGTACAGCACCATCCCTGCGGCTATAGCGGCTGCGACAAGTAATCAGACTATTATCGTAAGGGACGGTATTTATAGTGATGTAACCGCAGGCTATACATTTCTTCGCCTCCCACAAAATAAACCGTTAAAGCTTCACGCCGAGAACAACCACGGTGCGATTATCACTGTTGGCGTCGTTATTAAGAATACTGGTGGGTATACCCTGGATGGTTTCCAGATCAAGGACGTTAATGATGACTATGGACTATGGGTCGACAACACTAGTAGCCCAACCGCCTCTACGCTCATTACCAACAATAAAATTACAAATATCTTTGCCGACAATGGAAAAGAAGTCGAAGGCATTTTCGTCGGCGACAGTAGTAAAACGTATTCAAATGTGACTATTTCGTACAATACGGTGAGTAACATTACCTCGAATACAAAAGCGGTGAGTGGCATAGCCGCAAACGGAACTGGTGCCAATGTTTCTATTATCGGTAACACTATTTCGAACACGCTGCGAGGTATCAATACTGCCGCACTGAAGGTTGGTAGTAGCGTGCAAGTTAATAGCAACACAGCCTATAGCAACGTAGTGACGCCACTCGAGCTAGGGCCTTATGCAACCCAAGTGGGTAACATTACAGCCGCTCCGGACGCAACAAAACCAACCGTAGAAGTGCTGAATGTAGGGACTGCAACTTTCAATAAAGACGACGTTATTAGCATCAAGGCGGCGGACAATAGCTCGCTCGATAAGGTTGTCGCGAATGTTCGCAACTCGGCCGGGACAATTGTTCTTCCGACTCAATCAAGCGCCGCTGGTCAAAATCCGTACGTCCACACAATTGCCCTCGCAGGACTTGCCGAAGGTAGCTATAGCGTTCGCTACAACGCGGTGGATGCTGCAGGAAACCTGTCTACAACAAAGAGCCTTGATTTTTTGATCGATAACACGAAGCCGACAATTACCGTCAGGTCAGATTCTATCGGCAGCGGCAATGTCTTTAGTGTCGTTAACTTCAATCTGTATGACGCCAAGGGTATTGATAAGGTTGAAATTAATGGTGTCACAAAAGAGCTCACTGACAATGCGTACAGCAACGTAAATGGTATACAGGGCGGCGTATTTGGCGGACGTGAAGGCTTGAATACTATTGTTGCCTACGACGTTGCCGGTAATACGACAAGCTCTACATTTACACTCGATAACACTAAGCCGACAATAACTATTAAGCCTGAATCTATCGGCAATGGTATCTATAGTAATGTCAGTTTCAAGCTATTTGATACGTATCAAATCGACAAGGTGACTGTTAACGGTGTTGTTAAGGAATTAACTAACAACAATTACGGTGACCTGAATAACCTAAAACCTGGCACATTGGGTGCGACACAAGGGTTGAATACAGTCGTTGTGTACGATGTAGCTGGTAACTCTACGACCACGATCGTTAGCCTTGACTCGAACGCTCCTTTAGCTCCAATTAATGCATTGCCGGCCGCAATCAATAGTAATGATTTTTACTTTACTTGGGACGCGGTTACAGACTTGGGTTCGCCCGTTGTTGAGTACCAGTTCCAGTCATCTAGTTCAGGCGTAATGAGCGGTTCATCACTCGCGTCGTCTTGGAAGAACTGGGTCAACTACGTTACCCCTGAGCAGAAAAAGTTGACCACTCCAACGATTCACTCAACAGGTACACCTGACGGCACGTACTACTGGCAGGTTCGAACCATCGACGCTGCAGGGAATGTCGGTGAGTGGAGCACTGTTTGGACAACAGTTATCGATACGACAAGCGCTACTGCGCCGACTGGCCTGAACTGGCTGAATGGTACGAGTGGTGTTCTCGGCGTCTTTACGAAAGAGAACCTTGTGGCAACAGCATGGGCCGCTCCAACGGTCGGAACGGTCAAAAACTACGAGTATAGCTACAAGGCACCAAACGCTGACTGGTCAACGCCTAGCTTGCAGCCTGTAACGCCAACAACTATCGCCGACCAATCATTTGGTGGAGTTGAAGGCGCATGGCAATTCCGTATTCGTACAGTAAATCAATTCGATGTACGATCTGACTGGGTTGAATCTTCGGTGCTGATATACGACAAGACAGCTCCTACTGGCACGGCAACCTTGTCCGATACGCTCGTCAACAAGACAGATGCGAGCCCGATACTGACAGCTCAGCTTGCTGACGCGTCGAGTGCTATTACAGACCTGAAGTACCGTGTCTTCCGTGTTAACGCTGACGGATCGACGACAGCGGTTACTGGCGTCATTGGTGCGCTTGCTGCACAGGACGGTGCTTTTAACTCGAAGTCTGAAACGGTCGTGACTGTCATCGACATGACACCGTCTGTCTATACAGATGGAAACTATCGGGTTCAGCTGTATATCTATGATGCAGCTGGCCTGCAGGGAAAGAAAACAGTAAACTTTGTGGTCAATAAGACGCCACCGGTTATTACTAGTGGCAGTTTTGAGCAAGATGGTAACGAATTCACGTCGAAGTACACGATTCCTAGCGACGTAGTGTTCGCTTGGACCCCTGACCTCGATAATATCGAAGATGGTGTGGCATTTGATGCTACGCAGCTCAGTCCAGTCTTTACGGTTACTAAGGATGGTACGTATGCCTTTACCCTAAAGGTTACAGATGGGGCTGGAAATACGACCTCAGAGCGCCTTGTATTCACCTATACGACACCTCTTGAAGATGAAGGGGACCTGCCTGTACTTGGCGGTGGAACAACAAACCCTGATGCAGCTCCTGTAGTACCAGCCGCGACGATTCCGGCAGCAGCATTTACTGGTGTTATTGGAGCGACTGCTGATGCTGCGGTCCTCGGTGCAACTACTGACGCAACAGACACTACAGGCAATGCTGACGTAAAGGGCCTGTCTACCGACAACTTCGCTGCCGTTGACACTAACAAAACAAACAGTACTGACGGTAAGGTTTTTGGAATCGCTTGGTTCTGGTGGATCCTGATCCTCGCCATCCTTTCAGTCGCAGCCTACTCGGTCACGCGTGCGATTCGCCGCCGAAATGCTGAACAAAATTAATCAGTAGACGCTTCGAGAAACGTTCGTAAATAAAAAAGAAACACTCGCTATAACAGGGGAGTGTTTCTTTTTGAAACGAACCATAAGTGATATACTATTCTCATCGTGAAAGCAAAACAAAAACGTCATAAAACCGTACAATCGAACATACGTGATCACCTTCGTCACGCCCTAGTGCCTCACAAGGGAAATCATTACCGACCACACTTGGTCCGCCTACATGGTATTACGGCCGTATTAGTATTGGCTGTTTTGATGCAGCTGACGTACGGTTTTGTTACTTCTGGGCGACTCGAGGTCTTAGGGCGAGTCTCGAATATTAGTGCGGGCGAACTCTTGGCTGATACGAATGTCGAGCGGTCCAAGACGTCACTGCCCGAGCTCAAACTTAACGACCAATTGAGCCGTGCGGCGTTCTTGAAAGCCCAAGATATGTTCGCCAATAACTATTGGGCGCATACTTCGCCGGCTGGTGTGACGCCTTGGAAATGGCTAGGAGATAGCGGCTACAACTACAACGTCGCAGGTGAAAACCTCGCCAAAAACTACCCGACTTCACAGGCAACGGTGAACGCATGGATGAACTCTGAAACGCACCGTGCGAATATTTTAAATGGTACGTATCAAGAGATTGGTTTTGCGGTGGTTGACGGGACACTCGACGGCCGCGAAGCGACGCTTGTAGTAGCCTACTACGGATCGCCCGCTACCGTCAGTGCAGTAGAAGGCGCAAGCGATACCAAGCAGATTGTCTATGCCGCACCAATCGAGCAGGGGATCGGTAATCCGCTGACCTACTTCGGTTCAGCGATCCAATCGATGAGCCCAGCGACACTTGGTAGTCTGACATTATTGACACTCGTCGCCGGCGTGGCCGTTGCTGCGCACCATTACCGCAAGAAGTTGCCGGTCGCATGGCGTCGTAGCTGGAAATTACATCACGGCATGTATACGTTACTGGGGACGATTGGCTTGGCCGTCATTATTGTCTTTGCAACAGGTGGCGGGCAGATTTAATGACGCACGCCCAGCAACCCCGGACTGGATTTACGATCGTCGAATTATTGATCGTGATTGTGGTGATTGGTATTTTGGCAGCCATCACGATTGTTGCCTTTAACGGCATTCAAGGTCGGGCGCGCACGGCGGTTATCAAGAGTGATATCTCGCAGGCAGTACGCAAACTCGAGGCTGTCAAAGTAACGGGTGCGAGCGGCATGTATCCCGCAACTCAGGCTGACGCAGGACTACAGCCAAGCGGTGGTAATACGTTGAATTATTATTACGACAGCCTGACCAATCGCTACTGCGTCGAGGCGTATAATGGCGACATCACGTTCTTTTCAGTTGATAGGGGGCAAACCGTTACCAGTGGGCGTTGTACTGGCAGTGGTCTGATCGCCTGGTGGACGATGAACAACACTGTAAATGACCAAAGTGCAGCTGGGAATAACGGCGCTGGGGTGGGTCTCGTTGGCACGACGGGTCAAAACGGCACTCCAAATTCGGCATATCTGTATAATGCGACTGATTCCATCATGACCGTGCCGACAAGCGCCTCGCTGCACCCGGAGTCGATGAGTATGGCGTTATGGGTTCGTCCAACGTCTTGGTCGACGACGGCCGCGAGCGTCTTTATTGCCAAGCGAACGGGCAATAGCGGCTACTTCTTTCACTATCTGACCGCGCCACAAACGGTGCATATTGATATTGGGGGATCGGCGAACCGCTGGAATACTTTCTATACACCGCCACTTAACGAGTGGACGCACATGGTGATGACAATCAATCCGACGAGCGGGCGATCGTTCTATGTTAACGGACAACTTCAGGCCAGCACAACAACCGCCCTTAATCCGATCATCCCGGCAGCCTCTGAATTATCAATCGGTTCAGAAAACGGCTATGGCTATCGAATGAGCGGCTCGATAGACGATGTGCGGATGTATAGCCGTGTGCTGTCGGCTGGAGAAGTGCAGTCGTTGTTTGCTCAAGGCGCTCAGTAGACTTTACATATAGCACCCCCTCTGTTAAAATAGAAAACTGATTGTACAAAATGTACACAATTAAGAGATATTAAGGAAAAATATGACAAAAGCAGTCGTTAAGATCGGTGGAAAACAATTTATTGTCGCCGAAAAAGAGACCCTGTTGGTGGACCTCCTCCAAGAAGGAACTAAAGAGCTCACTCTAGACGCACTGTTGCTTATCGATGGTGACAACGTCACTATTGGTACGCCAACTGTCAAAGATGTGGTAGTAACAGCAAAGGTCGTTGAAGACCTCATTAAAGGTGACAAGATCCGTGTTATTCGCTACAAAGCGAAAAAGCGCGTTCACAAAGAAAACGGTCACCGCCAAAAGTACTCAAAAATCGAAATCGTTTCGATCAAGTAATTTTGCTTTCCTGGTCTTATTGGCCTCGAAAACACTCTTTAAAAGAAAACCTCCGCTGGAGGTTTTCTTTTTGCGTTGGGCTGGAATGTGCTTTTTGCACATTCCACACGTTTTCTCTGCCAGCAAGACCAGGAAAGCCGGATCTGTAATACCCCTTTAATTCCAACTCGCTCGTGCTACAATGTATACAACAGAAGTAGAGGGAAATACACACGTGCCGACAGTTATTGCAGTCACAAACCAAAAGGGTGGAGTAGGGAAGACGACTACCGCTATTAATTTGGCGTATTTCTTGGCTAAATCGGACAAAAAGACCCTACTGATTGACTTTGACCCACAGGGTAACGCGACCAGTGGCCTTGGTATTGATAAATCCAATCTTACATCAACAATGTCAGATGTTATCACGGGTAATGCCGAACTGGCTGTTGCTGTGGTTGCGACCGAACACAAAAACTTGTGGCTGGCTCCGACGACATCAACACTGGCAAATACCGAAGTCGAACTCGCGCAAGCCGACAAACGATTCTCGCGCCTGAAACACGCCGTTGAATCAAGCGGTGATACCTACGACTATATCCTGATCGATAGCCCACCAAGCCTTAACCTCCTGACGGTCAATGGCTTGATTGCGGCAAAATACGTGCTGCTGCCGGTCCAAGCTGAGTTCTACGCCCTGGAAGGCTTAGGGCAGCTGCTAGAGACCATGAAACTAGTCCGTAAAGGTATGAACCCAGGGCTTGAACTACTTGGCGTTTTGCCAACAATGCTCGATAGTCGCACAACCCTTAGTAGCCAGGTGCACGAAGAAATTAAAAAGCACTTCCCGGGCAAGGTCTTTGATATTACGATTCCACGCAACATCCGCCTAGCCGAAGCGCCAAGTCACGGCGTACCAATTGGTGTCTATGACAAGTTCTCAAAGGGCTCTCGCGCCTATAAGGCGCTCGCCAAAGAAGTGATTATTCGTACGCAATTAAAAACTGAAGGGGTAGCCGTCTAATGGCACAAAAAAAAGGACTCGGCCGTGGTTTTGAGACATTGATCCCAATGGATCTTTTGGATGAAGATTTTGACCCGACAAACCAACTGGATGAAAAGGTTAGCGAACTACGCAACCTTGCGATCGCTGACGTTGCGGCCGACCCTGATCAGCCTCGTCGCTCGTTTGACCAAGAAGCGTTGAATGAACTAGCCGAATCGGTCAAAGAGCACGGCGTCCTGCAGCCGATTATTGTTACGAAGGCAAATAACGGCTACCAAATCGTTGCCGGTGAACGTCGTTTCCGCGCTTCACAAATCGCTGGCCTTGAAACCATTCCGGCACTCGTTCGCACCATGACCAACCAGAACAAGCTGGAAGTGTCGTTGATTGAAAATTTGCAGCGCCGCGACCTGAATACGATCGAAACCGCCACTGCCTACCAAAAGTTACGCGATCAGTTCAATCTGAATAACGAAGAAATTGGCAAGCGCGTTAATAAATCGCAGAGCGCGGTCCAAAACACGATGCGCTTATTGAAACTGCCAAAAACCACCCGTGAACTGATTGCCGAAGGTAAATTAACCGAAGGCCAAGCTCGCCCGCTTATTTCTTGGGACGAAGCATTTATTCACGCCGTGGTGCCAAAGATCATCGCCGAAGAGTGGAGTGCGCGCAAGGTCGAGCAATACGTTACGAACGCACGTAACGCCCGTGACAAGCCCGAAACGGCAACCGTGCAACCAACTGAATCGCAGCACGAAGAGCGCATTGCGTCGCTTCGTACGCGCCTGAAATCTGATGTGAACATTCGCGTTAACAATAAGGGCGCCGGCAGTATCGTGATTAAGTTCAAAAGCACTGATGACCTTGAGCGATTGCAAAAATTACTTGGTGAATAGCCGCTAGGTTTCAATTCCTTTATTTCATACACCTTTACAAAGAGTGTTTTTTCGACGTCACTTCACACTACTTGGCTCAGTAATAGGCTGGGTTATAGCGCACGAATCTTATCGAACGGGAAGACGCGGAAACTAACCGGCCCAACGATGTCGTACAGCGGGATAGTGCCAAGGCCGTTACGTGAGTCATACGAGTAGTTGCCTTGGCGGTGGTCACCAGAGACAAATATTTCGCCTTCAGGGACGATGGTGTCGACTTCGCCGCTAGTTGGGCTGCCCGGCTCACCGTTATTCTCATCGTCTGGGTTGAAGCCATTCGGAGATGCCTCGTTATAGACGGTGTAGGTGCCATCCTTTAGCACGACACGCTCACCGGGTAGGCCGATGACACGCTTGACGATGTATTCGTCTTCGATGCCGCGGCTGTAGTGAGGGTTTTTAAAAACGATGACTTGGCCGCGCTCGGGAATATATGACTTGTTTTGTAGTTGTGTGGCAGTGACGGCGAGGCGGTTCACGATCAGGCGATCGCCGGTGTAAAGTGTGCTTTCCATGCTTGGTCCAACAACGTTGAAGCTTCGAAACACAAAGGTGTTAATCAAGACGGTCCCAATCACGACACATATGACGAAAATAACGATACTAATAACGTCTTTAAGCAGTGGGTGACGGGTAAAGAATGATGCTTCCATTGACCGATTTATTATAACCTAGTTATGCTGCTTATGTCATACTTCAAAATTTAAGGTTCCTCAGGTATAGTAGGTGGAGTATTTATGAAAAGTAACAAACGACCTTCAATTGATGGTTTCGTTCCACGTCGACAGAGCACCCAGCTCGGTAACCTGCATCAGGGTGACAAGGAACAACCAATCGACCGATCACTGCATACTGGTAACAAAACGCGCCAGTCTGTTGGTGTGGCGCGCGAAACTAAGTTGGTTGGCCGTCACGACATTGATGAGTCACTGCGCGAGATCGACGAAGAACCGTTCGAGGGTGAAACTGGTCGCCGCGGTGCAAAAGCAGGTAAGCGATCGGCTGGTGGTAAGGCAAAAAGCAATAAGAAGTATCTTGGGCGCAAGAATAAGGCCGACAAAAAGCCAAAGAGCAAAGCTCGGCGAATTATTAAGTGGGTGGCAATTATCCTGCTGGTCGCACTTGTTGGTGTAGGCGGGTTCCTTGCCTACAAAGCAATCAACGCCAGCGACTCTGTCTTTTCGGGTAGTTTCCTTGATCTCGTCAAGAATGATCCACTCAAACAAGATATTAATGGCCGGAGCAACTTCTTGATCGTTGGGACGTCGGAAGACGACCCTGGACACCAAGGGGCTGACTTGACCGACTCGATCTTGATTCTGAGCGTCAACCAGACCACCAAGGACGCCTACACCTTCAGTATTCCACGTGACCTCGAGGTTAAATATGATATGGCATGTGTGCCTGGATATGCCGGCAAGATCAACAGTTACTTTAGTTGTGTCAACGAAGAGGATAGTGACGCTGCCGAGCAAGAACGCCTTGCAAGCACCCAAGCATTTATCGGTGGCATTATTGGCATGGACATTCAGTACGGCGTCCACGTCAACTACACAGTAATGCGCGACGTGGTGAACGCTATCGGGGGTAATATTACCGTCAATATCGAAAGTCGTGACCCTAATGGCCAAATGGACAGTAACTTCGACTGGAAATGTGGTCCAGTGATCTCAAAGCGTAAGACGGTTTGTCCACCAAGTGGCCACTTCATCGACTACCCGAATGGTCCGGCTGTGCTAGATGCGGAACATGCACTATACCTTGCACAGGCCCGTGGTGACGCCGCGCCAACCTATGGATTCGAACAGTCTAACTTTGATCGTGAACGCAATCAACAAAAAATCTTGCTGGCGATTCGCGAAAAAGCTTTAAGCGCGGGCACTCTAACGAACCTTGGTCATGTCACCGGCCTGGTGGACGCCCTGGGCAGTAACCTCCGTACCAATATCCAAACGAATGAAATCCGTACCTTGATGGCACTCGCCAAAGACATTCCATCTGACAAGATCAAGTCAATTGACCTTAATAAAGAAGGCGAGGCTATCTTTACCGGCGCCGCACAGCCAGTGGCGGGTAAGTACTCGTTCGGTGAGTTGCAGGCGTACTTAAATAAGATTATTACTAGGGAGCCATTTGCCGAAGAGGAGCCCCACGTGACAGTCCTTAACGGTAGTGGCACTGCCGGCATGGCGCAGACCGAGGCTGACACCTTGATTGCCAAGGGCTTCACTATCGATACTGTTGGTAATGCCGACGACGGTACCTATCCGGCCATCTCTATTTACCAGATTAACCCTGATAAACCACTCAGCTCAGCCAAGCTCAAACAGATCTATAACGTCACACCAAAAACCACCGCTCCACCCGTTAGTGTTGTTGGCGAAACGGATTTCCTTATCATTATCGGGCCAACCCAATAATCAGTACCCTCGTGGTATAATAAACCTAGATTATGGAGTTTCTGAAACTAGTCCGACGCCGTTCATTCTTGAGCGAAGTAGTGTATACCGTCCTTAACGTTGCGCTGGCAATTGCGCTGGTGTTAGTTATTTGGTATACCGCATCGATTCCGTTGGCGCTCGGCCTGGTACTTATTAGTAAATGGCGTGTTTTAGCCGTCCGTGCACGTTACTGGTTCGTGAACATCCGTTCGAACTTGGTGGATATCATCGTCAGTGTTAGCGTTGTGCTGCACTTATATAACATTAACGATTCGACGCTGGTTGACTCAACAAAAGCACTCGTCCTTGGTGTCGTTACCTTGCTCTACATTTTGTGGCTACTACTGCTCAAGCCGCGCTCAAAGCGCAGTTACGTCGCCGCTCAGGCGGGTGTCGCTATCTTGCTGGGTGTTTCGGCGTTATTCTCGATATCATTCGCATGGCCAGCCTCACTGGTGGTCGCTGGTATGTGGTTGATAGGTTATAGCGCGGCGAGTCATATTCTTAACTCCTACGACGACGAAACACATCCACTATTCCTAAGCCTTGCCTGGAGTGTCGTTATGGCCGAACTTGGTTGGGTAGCCTACCACTGGACTGTTGCGTACACGTTGCCGTTTGTGAACAATCTCTTGATTCCGCAGATTGCTATTATTACGACGCTACTGGGCTTTGTTGCCTACAAGTCGTACGACTCGTTCTATCACCACCAAAAGATCCGCATGGCAGATATTATCTTGCCATTACTATTCACGCTGAGTATTATTGCGGTGCTGGTCTTTGTCTTCAACCGCGTCGGGACAGCAATTTAGGATTTCTTGAGTAACAATCCGAAGTCTTCTTGATCGGTCAGTAAGAGGCCGTATTTTTTTGCCTCGGCGATGATGTCGTCGTGTTGTTCGGGGTCGGCTTCGAGGATAAGTGAGCCGCCGCTGATGAGTTTTTCTTGGGTTTGAACGAGCAGTTCGTAGATAAGCGCTTTGCCATGGTTGGCGGCAAAGAGGGCCTCGCTTGGCTCGTGATCAGTCTCTGGTGAACGTTCCCATTCGGGGTCGACGTAGGGGAGGTTGGCAATGATAATGGTGGCGGTGAATGGATAGGCTGCGAGGAGGTTGCTTTGGACGATTGCACATTCGGCACCAAGTGATTTGGCGTTCTTCTCGGCAATTTTTAGGGCATGACGACTAATGTAGCAGTGTGACGTTTAGTTCTGGGAATAGCAATTTAGCGGTCACCCCGAGTGCGCCGCTACCGGTACCGACATCCACGAGACGAATCGTTTCGTCTAGTAGCGAGACATTCTGGGGAGCGGCCTTTTTTAGTAGCTCTATCAGGGTTTCGGACTCAGGGCGAGGGATAAGCGTGGCCGTGGTGACGTAAAATTGGTGACCATAGAATTCTTTGTGGCCGATAATATAGGCGACAGGGACGCGGTCAAGGCGGAGTGATAGGCGCGCGCTAGCGATTTCTATCTCACGGTCACTCATAATGACCTCGGGGTGGGCGTGGAGGTAGCTGCGACTTTTTCGCAGGGTATGACCAAGTATAAGTTCGCTATCGAGGCGTGCTGAAGGGATGCCCGCGATGGTCAGCTGATGCGTAGCATCAGTCAGCCAATCGTTAATTGCTAGCGGTTGAGGCAGCGAGTTCTCGTTCATATGCCTGTAGGTTCTCCACTAAGTCGTCGATTGCTCCACCAAGCGCTGTCGGGATGTTGCTGCGGCTGTAGCCGATGCGGTGATCGGTAATACGGTCCTGTGGGAAGTTATACG
>Ga0247741_1000280_pt1 | contig 31644 bp, 28 predicted proteins | sample UWRJL213509R2_FD_180945 | JGI IMG/M metagenome (GOLD analysis project Ga0247741, IMG submission 180945) | Plant litter microbial communities from Arlington Agricultural Research Station in Wisconsin, United States - UWRJ-L213-509R-2 | ecosystem: Environmental > Terrestrial > Plant litter >... | reverse complement strand
AATGAAGGTCGCAAAACATGCAGCAGTTAATTAAGCTCAATCCAAATTTGTGCGAAAGTAATACGAAAGCTCAGTTATGCCCAGATAAGAAAAGTTAAGTTATATATATTAATTGTATTATTTATATATAAAAATCAAAAAGCTTGAAATGAATAAGTTTATTGTGGTTTTTTGAATGAAATCAGCCCTACACCGCCTATAACGAGTGCAGCTCCAACTAGCTGAATCGGCCCGATGGATTCGTTTAATACGAGCGCACTTAAAAATAACGTCACAATCGGCCCAAATACGCCAAGAATAGCAGTGCGACTGCTACCGATAATCCGCATTCCCTCATTCATAAGAAATGATGGGATGAGAGTACAAAATACGGCAAGCATGAGCGCCAGACCATATATAGGTGATGATTGCTGAATACTTTGTATTCCTTCAACGAAAAGATTATGGACGATCACGCCCGCGCAGGCTGACAGCATTCCATAAGAGGTAAATCGGAGTGAACCTACGCGCGGAATTACATCGCCCGCATACACAATAAAAATCGCAAAAGAAACGGTGCTAATTAATACCAATCCGCTACCGAGGATAGTTAATTGCAATGAGCTGTTGAATTGAACATCATAAATAAAAACTAACAGGATTCCAGCATAAGCAAATGCGAGTGCCAGTTTTTCTGTTTGCGAAATTTTTTTCCGTTTAGCAAACGCAAGAATTAATAAAACCAGAGTTGGATAAACATACAAAATCAAACGCTCCAAACCTGCAGAAATATATTGCAGGCCCATAAAATCAAATAAGCTGGATAAGTAATAGCTTAATAAACCTAAACCAATTATTTGAATGATTTCTTTTTTGCTTAATGGGCGATTTTGTTGGTGTTGCATCCACACCGCTATAGCAGCATAAAAGGGTAGGGCAAACAGCATGCGCAGCATCAGTAAGGGCGTTGCGGTAATTCCATAGCCATAGGCTACTTTAATTAAAATTCCTTTCGCGGCAAAACAGCAAGTTCCAATTAAAATAAATACAATTCCTTTGGTATACGCTGCAGAAGTATGATCAATCATAAATACAATGGTCCATACAAATCCAGATGCGTTAAATAAAGTCGCAAATCAAATTCGTATTGGTGATAGTTGGGTTCCATATGACGACACAATTGATAAAAACTTTTGTTGTGATCCTTTTCTTTGAAATGCGACATTTTACTTGCAAGTAGTGCATTTATGGACATTAAAATGCTCTTATTTTCAATGACATAGTATATTTGTATTGTCCATTTAATTGTTTTAAAAATGTACGCTCTAAATGGGCCACTATAATAAGATGATTGAAAGGATAAAGTGGCACAGATACGAGCAATACCTACTTCCATGAAATGGTTTAATTTCTTTAAAAGTGCAGAACTCAGCAGGTTATCGATAATCTATCCATACCTTTCTTAAACTGACAAGCACAGTGAAGTACGGTTTATTCAACCTAATTTTTCTATTGTAGAAAGGTCTCGGAGTTATTCGGACGAGCAAAGATGCAGGGTTAAGTATTGCCAGGTCAAGAGTGGTGTTTTCTACAAAGCAAATTTACTGCAATTCAAATTCACTAGTTTTTGAAAGATTAAAATCGATTACATCAACGCATGATGCTTAAGTGTTTGCTTAACCCAATCGACAACTTCTACGACAGACATGAAATGGGGAAGTGTTTCAATCCTTCTCTCATCTAATCTTTGTCCAGCTAATTTGCTTGACCAGCCCGTCGATCCAATCAGTGCAATGGGCTTTTTGTACTGCCAAGCAAAAGACAGCTCCGTTAACGTTCCTCCTGCTCCACCAATAGCAATAACGACATCGGCGCAGAGGGGAAGAATACTATTTTGTATTGCACCAAAACCAGTTGGAATTGCAATATCGAGATACTCATTGCCGGGTAGAAAGTCTTGGCTTGGTAATATTCCGACTATTGTGCAACTTTCGTTAGAGATAGCTATTCTATTTTCATGCAACCCTTTACAGAGGCTATGCATTACTCCTTTTTGACCTCCAGAAATTACATTTAAGCTCATATTTGCTAATTGGCTGCCCAAATCATAGGCAAGAGAGGTCTCTTCATGAGTAGCTTGATAGCTACCCAATATGGATATATTTGGCCTTCTAATTTTTGGTTTATTCATATATTGATCGCATTAAAATTTTTTACCTTATCCATGATAAGCTTGGTTATGCTAGAAGATTAAGACTGGAAATGGATAAGTATGGACTCAGAGATAGTTATTATAGGAGCGGGGCTCGCAGGGCTTGTAGCTGCAATTCGCTTGCGCCAATTAGGGTATCAACCAATATTAATTGATGCTAGCTTACCAGATGCAGGTGGAGAAGTAGGCGGCTTTGCAAAGTTTTCTGGAGCTAAGTTTTCACTGCCTCCTGCGGGGATGGGGTTACTAAGCGTTGCAAAAACTGAAGCTAAATTATGGGATGCTATTAATAGTGTTACTGAAATCTTAGGGCTTGATTTCAGCGCGGTACAAAAATCATCAGATAGGTCAAATGTGATGCCTACCTTGCGGGAATATAGTTCATTGCTTTTAACCCCAGATGAAATTGATAGCTTAATTTTTAGGCTCACATCTATTTTAAATGAACTGAATGTTCAATTAATTAGAGGGCACTGTGACAATATTTCTGCAAACGATCAGAGTAATACTCTAACAATTAAACAACATGAAGCGACAATCATAGTTAATTGTAAAATTGTATTTTATGCCGGGGGACGTTTAGGAACAGAATCTTTAATAAAAGCGGGGGTTGTTCCAACTGATACTAAAGGTATAGATGTCGGTGTGAGAATTGAGTTTTTTGAGAATGAAGGTCTTTCAGGGCTTAGACAATATGGGCCTGACGCAAAGTTCATTAGAGAAAATTGTCGGACCTTCTGCCTTAATATGCCTGGCGAAGTATATCGCTATCCATTCAGAAATATTTCTGTGCCCGGTGGTGTGGTTGCAAGCGAGTCATCAACGAAATCAAATGTTGGAATTTTGTATCGCACTCCAGAAAAAATAAAAATAATAAGTAACCTTATTAAGGTAGGAAGCATTATTCGTAAAGAAGATTTAGAGTTGGGTTTCCGAGTAAAAGGATCGGCTCTAGGACATTCAACCTCATTACTTCGAGATATTTATGGGGAAGAGGCTGTCGATAAGTTGGAAGAGTTTTGTAGCTACCTAGGACAAAATGGATTGGTGGATTGGAACTTAGAACATGTTGTTCATATTCCTTTAATCGATTGGCATTGGAGCACGTTCGCTCAAGAAGGTACTTTTAAAACAACTAACAAATCAATATTTTGTTTGGGTGACTCATCTGGACATGCTAGAGGGTTGCTGCAAGCAGCAGTATCTGGCTGGTTAGCCGCCGAGGAATATTCTTATGCAAGCTAACATGAGGCGTGTCTACGATCCTCTTTACGGTGTCATATCACTCACCGCATTAGAATATCAAATTATTACGTCACCCGAAATCCAAAGGCTGCGGTATGTCAGAATGTGTAATATTAACTCACTGTTAGTTACGGGAGCATCTGAAATATCGCGATTTGAACACATAATTGGTGTTCTAAGGTTGGCGAAAGAGTGGTTGCAGAAAAACGGGCGTGATCTCCCTCTTGCTAAACAAACAGAGTTTTGTGCAGCTGCACTTTTGCATGACTTTCAGACAGGGCCATTTGGTCATTCTATGCAGTATGTATTGGAGGACAACGATTCGGATGAAAACTTCATTCATGACAATATAAGTCATGGTTCGTATTTAAAATTTCATCAATCGACAGATGCAAGCGCAAGTTTTTGTGGGAGGCCATTTAGATGTGAGGAACTGCTTGGTGATAGCTGGAAAAATGTTGCAGACTTGATTAAGGGTAATGGAAGCCTGGGGCAATTAATTTCAGGCACGATTGATATTGATAATATTGATAATGTTATTAGATTAGCTTATCACGCTGGTGCAGCCAAAAGCGAAGATGCGAATATTGCCATTAGGTTAGCAAGGGATATTATCCCGAAAAAAAATGCGTTAGAAGTGTCAGTCGAATCAATAGAGCTGTTAGAAAAATGGCAAAAAATTAGAAAGCGATTATATGAGTTGTTGTTATTAGATTGGGCTGAGTTTTCAGCAAAAGCAATGCTAACTAAAGCAATGGAAGCTGCCATCGATTATAAGATGTTAGGTACAGATAGCTGGCTAAGAACCGATTTGGAACTATTTTACCATTTAGAGAAAAGTTCTATTGGTGACGCTCAAGAAGTTGGAGATTTAATAAAAAGAATTAGATGTGGCGATCTCTATCATCCAGTATATCTGGGTATGTCTACATCAACAAATAAATATGAGATTTTTTCAAACATTCAATCAAAACGAGGAATTGAAAAGAAACTTATAAAAGAAATAAATGATAAGTTAAATATAAAAGTGAGTTTGATAATTCATCCAATATTAGACAGAAAGAAAACGGAAAGGGCAATTAATGTAATTATTAGGGAAACCCAAGAGCGAGTTACAGTCGGTTTGGATAGTAATAAGTTGTTGATGGGCATATTTGTTTCTAGGGCAATAGAGTCCGAAGAGAAGCAAAAAAATCTTCAGTGGATTATAGTAGATTTCTTGAAAGGAGAAGGGTTAGAAGGGCTTACTGATATAGAAGATCCAATGAAACATACTCATGATATGCAAATGGAGCTACTGTGATAAATAATAAGCTTCGACGTCAACTAGAGGTTATAGATTGGGATTTTCCCGCTAGTAAATCAGGAGAGACAAAATTATCGCATTGGTATCCCGGCTCCTTCCCCTCACAACTTCCAGCCACCTTCATACAAGCTTTTTCCAGTCCCGGCGAAATTATTTTTGATCCATATGGCGGTGCGGGAACTACCGCCTCCGAGGCATTGAGGCTTGGCAGAAAAGCATTTATAGTAGATATCAATCCTGTTGGGATACTCGCCAATTATCCCTTTTGCGCTTTGCTTTTACTTAAATCCAAACATCCTGGAAAATTAAATCTTTTTTTGGAATATATCAATAATTTAATAAGCCCCAAGAGTGGTGATTTGTTAGATTTTGATGGCTTTCATCATGACGCCAATATTGCTGAGTTGGATGTTTTTTTTGGCAATCATATGCGCCCAACTCCAAATGAGCTTCTAAGAAAAATAAGAAAAGGAAAAGATATTTTAATTCTAGAACTAAAAAAATGGATTGAGAGTGAAACTCTCGAACATTTGCTTGAGATATATGAAAGGATTCTGCGTAGTGGCGAGGGTACATTTCTCCAGCTTTTTTTAGAATCTATGGTTTCCGCAAATTTGCGAGCTATATGTTCACAGAATAAAAGTTGGGGGCATATTGCAGATAATGTTTATCCTAAACAATTTATTAAAAAGGATGTTGTGGCACAATTTAAAAGATGGATAAAAACTTTAAATAATAATTTAAAGAAAATTAAATTTGAAGAAAAAAATATAATCAATGGAATCCACTATTGGGCTGATCTACATAATTGGAATAGCATTGAAAAAGTTAAGGTAAAACCCCAAAAAGGAGCTGCTATTATAATAACCTCTCCTCCTTATGGAGATGCGATAGATTATATTTTTGCACAAAAATTGTCGCTCTATTTTTTAGGTTATACACACGATGACATCATAAGCTTGTGTGAGCAAGAAATTGGAGCCAGAAGAAAAAGGTTCAAAGCGGCATCTAGGCAATTGTGGGCAACGCAAATGAGAGATGCTGCGATAAGGCAGGCTGAGTATGTGCGTAAAGGGGTTTTTGTATCAATATTACCCCATCGAAATCATGGCCGTGAAATTGGAATTAACGAAATGACGCAAGGATTGAAAAATCATGGTTGGGAAAATGTTTTTGAGATCGATAGGTCAATTAATCAAAAGAAAACTAGGCAATCATGGACATCAATCAAACAGGAAACTATTTGTGTCTTTACAAAAAAATAACCAAAAAGGAACCATAATTTTCTGTGTAGGTGTTCGTGGTGCTGGCAAAACCACGACAATCAATCAATTCAAAAAAAATAAGGATATTTTGATACTTACACCAAGTACAACCAGGGCAAAAAGGGATGAAAATGACGATGAATACAATTTCATTGATCCGGAAAATTGGCAACCGGATGAGTTTGCCTGGGAGATTAATATTGGCGAAACCAAATATGGCATGACTAAATTGGAATTGGAAAAATCCAAGGATTATTTGTTTTCAATCTCTGTTTTTGATCCTGGTTCATTTCAGATATTAAAGAATTTTAGGGAAAACTCTGACTATGAATTATTGACTATCGGATTTGATACCATAGATTCAATAGATAAACAAAAAAAACGGGTTGAAAATCATTCGGCTCGTATTATGAGTAAAAAGGAATTTCTTTCCCAGCGAGAAATTGTGACAAATTGCGATGTGGTTGTAAGAGGTGACCAGGATCAAATCTATAATGCCATATGCGCTGTATTCGCTTGTTTAAGCTCAAGGGGAGGGATAATTCAACAATCTACTATAAATAGTTTTCTGGGCGCCGATGTTCTACTTCAAAATGCTACATCTGATACGTCACCTGCCAGTTACGATTTAAGATTAGGTGATGATGTTTGGTGCCAAGGAGAATTCTCTACTTTAAGTGAAAAAAAGCATGTGCTTAAAATCCCACCGTACTCATATGCCATCGTTAGTGCTTTAGAGCTTGCAAATCTTCCTTGCTTTATAGCCGCTCGATTTGATCTAAAAAATAGTCTGTTTTTTAGAGGCGTCATTCTTTCAAATGGACCACAGATAGATCCTGGTTACAGGGGAGCATTATTTTGCATGCTTTATAATGGAAGTGACCAGCCCGTAGGAATTTCACGTGGCACGCACTTTGCCACTATAGAGTTTATAACTACTTCTGGAATCGGAGTTGGCTATAGAGACAAGTACCAAGGAAAAACTGCTCTTCGTGACTTTATGCCTGACGATGCGGCAGTTTCTGAAGGTGGTAAAATCCTTGAGCGTACTGAAAAAAAGATTGAAAAAATTAGTGATGAGTGGAAAAGTTTTAGGGCTATAGTATTTACTATTTTAGCAATTGCCATGACTGTAATTATAAGCCCAAGTCTTGTTGTGTACTTCAACATGTGGGGAAAGGTCGAAGATGCTCGGAAGGAATATGTAACTCAAACCCTGGTACTCAAAGATTTAGAGGTAAGACTAAAAGAACTTGAGATTGAGCTGAAAGAGAGTAAGAAAAATTCACCTGCGAACGAGAGGGCTAAGCATTAATATATAAAATTGCAGCATGAAGTAGTTGATAAATTGCAGATAACCTCCTTAATATATTTTCACTATTATCTCTGGTTAGAATAAATCTCTCCATACAAATCTAAGTGCGTTAAATATAAGCGAAGATCGAATTCATATTGATGGTATTGCGGCTCCATGTGTCTGCATAGTTGATAAAAGCTTTTGCTATGCTCTTTTTCTCGAAAATGGGCGAGTTCGTGGGTAGTTATCATTTTTAGAAATGCTTCAGGCCCACTCTTGAATACGCTCGCAATTTTTATCTCATTTACTGTCTTGGTTTTGTTGCCCTGAGCTTTGGTGATGTAATGATGCTGCCCCAGTGCGTGCTGGATGACTTTTATCTTTGAATCATAGCTGACGCGGCTTAGTGGTTGGGATTTTCCCAGAAACCGACTTTTGAGATCCATGGTGTAGTCATAGAGTTGCTTATCGGTACGAATCCCGTGAGGCTTGGGATAGCGACTCAAAATTATTTCCCCTAATTTCCCATCATCAATTATTTTTTGGACTTGCTGACTGGTTTCTAATGAGTAACCAGCAAGGTATTTGAGTGAATCCATAAGATTTTGACTTTTATCGACGTAATGATGTAAAGGGCTATTGGGTTCGTTCGAATATGGCAGGCAGGGTCATGCTAAGCGCATTGGCGATTTGGTAGATTTTCGTTAGGGTTATGTTCTTTTCGCCGCGCTCTATATGACCCATGTAACTGCGGTCAATTCCCGCAAGATCAGCAAATGCCTCCTGAGAAAGCCCCCTCTCTTTGCGAAGCTCCCTTATAGCGCGCCCAAAGGCTATCAGGTGTGCATCTTTCATAATAGTCCTGCTAAAAAGCTAGAACTATCAGGTTTGACCGCTTATTATTCCACGGTCTAAAGCTCTCATTTGTGTTGGTCTTATGTATAAAAATTGATCACCATAAAAGCGGCTAAGCCCAACAAGTGGATGAAGAATGCCAGATCAAGTAACCCAGAAAGATTTTAATCTAATGATTATGCAAGCGGCTTTCGCCATGTGCTTCAAGCCGCACGAGGAATACTTAAGCGAGGGTCAAGTGGTTGGCCGAGGGCTTTCGCCTCTCGAAAGCTACAGCAAAAGTTGCATCGCAAAGTTAATTGATAATGGGTCTGTTGAGTTTAAATTAATTGAACCAACATTCCCTTTAGATGGCGCAGACAATACTCTGTGTATTAAAAGGCCTGTCAGTGAGAGTCAGTTGCATGACTTTATCTGTAAAAGATCTGAGCAGATAAAAGTCTTCCTTTCCCAATCAGCTGATTATAGGTTTTATCTTCACGCATTAATTCAGGATATTGTGACTTGTGAATGTATTGAATATGCGGAGTATTACGCAGCTAGGAACAATCTGAAAATTCGTGATCCAATTTCATCTAATGCACGCCTAAGACTATTGGTGATGGAAAATCCAGCTGAAAAAGTTAATGCGTTGATGTGGATGGCAATTAAACACCTGTCAAAAGAGCTTTCAAGTGAACAGAAGTTGGTAGACTTGGATGAGATCGTAACGCTAGCGTTTGAAACGTATGTGCGGTACAAAAAACTAAATATCAACATGGAAGGGTACAAATCTCCAAGCCAAATTAAACCATCGATACTTTCGGGTATGTTGGAGTTATATCGCAGTAGCACTCTTTAATCTCATTCTCTCCGCAAAGGAATAACGTTTGATCCTGTAAGTTTGGATAGTTGCTTTTTTAGTTCATAGAGCTCATAAAGTAAAGATATTTCACGGGCTAATGCTGCCTCAAGCTCAATGCGGTATTGCTCAGCTTTAGCTCTCGCATTTGCAAGTTTATTTTCGTCGTTAGCTGAACTTTTAAGTTGTTCAGTAGCAGCAATATTTATTGCATCTATTAGATCGGCGAAGCTATCCCTAGACTTTTTTATGCTCCCCTTTTTTCTGCCCGCTTCCAGTGCAACCGCGTCATTTGTTATTTTTACACCTTTTCTAACATGTATCGAAATGCCTTTTTTAAGCCTTTCGAGTGCGTCGAAATAATCAATCAAAGAGTTATTGGTCATCATTGGAATCAACTATTTTTAGGTTAATTTTCAGGGCTTTATCTCGGGCGGATATCAACACATGTAAGTCGGATTCTTCAGTTCTATATTCAACTGAATTTTTGTCCAAAGAAGTTACCAGTTTTTCTTGTGCGTTGATCACACGTTCTAATTTTGAGGGTTTGCACACAAGATTGCGGCAGCCATTTTCAAGGCATTCTATATTTATCCATTTTAGCGCTGTTTGTTTACAAGGCTCAGTGCTCGTGCAGCCACCTAATAGGGTTTCTTTGTATGCGATCTCGCCCTTTTTGAAACGCTGTAAGGTCGAGTCTCGATCAATAGCGGTGTTTTCTCCGTGGTCATTGTGTTTGGTCATAACCCATGCGCCGTGTCCACCGTACAAGGGTTCCTCAGATAGTAAAACGTTAAGTATATAGCTTAAGCCTGCGGATTCAGCTTGGGTATCTTGCCACATGGTTCCGAAGTGCAACTTATCATTGCCAATAAAATCTTTCGCAAATATTGAGCCTCTTGCATAGTAGCGAGACATCTCATCGGTAATATGTTGTAACTGTCTTCGCAAAGAAGGCAGTGATACAAGGCCAGATCTTTGGGCATACAAAGCAAGTGAACGCCGCAGCTGATGTGAAGTAAATGACCAAGGTGAGCCCACTTGGAATTTGTCCTCACTTGTCCATGCTCTATGGGGGTCTACATTTTCTAATTCCTCTATGTCGGATGCTTCAATGATGGGTTGAAGTCTCGACCTTAAGTTAGGCATGCGACTTAGATCAATTTTATTGGGGCGAAGGCGATCATCGGTAGTCGGTGAGGGCTTAGAGGCAAAGGCCAAGTAACCCACAGATGGAAACAGTGGGTGATAATTTGATCGTGTTGTTATTTCGTTAATCTTAATGTTAAAAATATCAAATATAACCTCGGCTATTTGTTGTGCGGCCTGGATGGCTTTTTGACCTTCAGCATTAGTTACCCATCGTGTTTGTTTTGCTCGACCGTTATTGAATTTTGTCGTGCGTCCCAAAATAATGTGATGGGTTGAGCCTTGGATATGGGTGGTTTCTATGCAGTGATAGGGTAATGATATCGCTTCATCATCGCGCATTCCTGTAAACGTTTGGATTGTCAATTTTGCGATTAATTGAATTTCTGCTGTCAATATAGATAAACTTTTTACGTTAGCCGATTTCCCTTTTTTAGCGAAATAGTCAAGGCATTTACTAGAGGCTAATTGCGAGAAGATAGGTTGATTTGTATATCGTATATTCAATCTTTTGGCTGTTTGTTTTTGCACTTCTGGGGTTCTACCTGTTAGTGGATCATCACCACATGCTTTGATGATGGCTAACATATCCTCCGCTACTACTTCCCATTCCGTAAGCTCGTTAATAAGCTCCTTTATTATCGTTGAATATATTCTAGTTGGAATGGGAGAGTGTTGATTTAATGTGTCCCGGTATTTCACGCCTCTGGTTCGGATTGCTTGAAGCGCGTTTTCTCCTATAAAATTAAAAGGTTTGTTTACAGGAAAGCATTTTTTTAATTGAGTTATGAGTGACCCAAGAGTTTGTGTCGCCCATCCTGATGCTTGATATTCGACGAATCTCCACAAACTTTTTTCGTTTTCGAGGATGTGCATAATTGTTAGTGATTTCGTTTCAGCATACCTTGCGATGGCATTTGCTACTGTCAAATAATTTCGTAATGTTCCAATGCTCAAAGGTGATCCAGATCTAAGCCAAATTAAAGCAAAAAGTAGATAGCGTGTTTCGTGTGTTAATAGATCTCTTTGCCGATTTCTTTCACCTTCAGCCCAATACACAAAATTTAATATTCTGGGCTTTTCTTCGGGATGATATGAAGATAAGTTCCACGTAAGCTCGCCATATGTGGATGCTACGGCACCATTTCGAAACCTACTAACTACAAATTCGTCACTCGGCGTGCTTTCGGTATTTTCATGATAAGTATCCGGAGGCAATGAGTCGATTGGCATTTCTAATTTTGGTTCATACAATATATTCATCAGACTAAGCCCAGCTCCATAAGCATTTCAAGCTTTAATGACCAATACGGATCAAGCTCGCCGCGCTCTTCAACCTCTTTGGTGACCCTAGTAACTAAATTTTTATCTAGCTTTGAAATTTCATCAACTATATCGTCTATTCGTGTTATTACAGGCTCTAACTTTTCGCTAATTGATTCTTCGCTGTCGTATAGTTTTTCAGTTTGTTGGATACAGTATTTGCAGCTTAATAATTTTCTTGTATCTTTTTCATCGGCATGAACTCTAAATTTGTCGCAAAAAAGACAACCTTCAGTATTTTTACAGTCTGATGCGATTGCCGCCTGCGCAGTAAGTTGTCGTGGTGCGCCAAGCTTTGAGCAAATTCCTATTGGCCTTTCCGTCCCGTCTTCTACTACATAGCCTTTCGGCATAGCTGTTTTAGATATCGCATCTAAAAATTTGGATATTTCATTAATTTGCGACGTTTCTGATCCGGACGCGTAGGATGCTAGAACAGTCCTTTCAGAATTTTGTAGTACCAATGCAGTTGTGGATGGGTCGGTATGACGGATGAGCCAGTCACTTTTTGCTGCTCGCCATTGTCGAGATGTGATCGATACAAGTGGTGGGTATATTTTTTTTAAGGTCTTGTATGTATGGCTTAGCCCACATTTAATTTGGATAGGCTCACTATTTCGCTTGCAACCTCTGCTGAAAAATAACCATTTGCTCTCATGGTTTTGAAGTAAGTATTTTCTAAGCTCTAGGTATTTTTTAAATTTAGGGAGAAACGATGATGGTATTTCGAAATTGACTTCCTTGTTGTTTGCTCGCCACTTTATTGTTCTGAAAAGTTGGTTTTTCGAGCCTATTTCGTAATCGTCTGACCAAGTTAAATTGATAAGCTGAGACCAATTCATTCCCGTTTGAGCCAAAAATAATATTATAAAAAAATTTAATGCGTTCATTCCTTGATGTAATCTGTGAATATTGTGGGAATCGTTATTCGCTTTATGGATTTGGTACTTGGCTTTATTTGCCGTGCAGTAATAATAGCTTTTATTTTCTCTAGGGTTTACATCTTGCTTATAGAGCTCTTTTGCTGTCGCCAAGCGTCCTTCACTATAAATGTAAGCTTTGTGTCCACTAGTGGCATTATTGTTTGCAGTAAACCAAGATGTGGTAGGAAAAATCCATATTTTATTGCTTGGAAAGTTAATGAAGTCCGGGACATTTAATCCATGAGGGTATGGGCTTTTATTTAGCAAAAAATCCGATATTTCATTAAAGAGTGCCACGCACAGGCTAATTACTTGTTTTTTATTGTTGTCCTCTGGTAGTGGGGTATTCTTTTTGGATGACTGATTTACTCGTAATAAATATAATCCTTTAGCTATGTTTTCACTGCTAAAGAATTCCTCTAAGAATATAATTATGGATGCTTGCTGGCGGGATGCTGAGTTTATCGTGAGGCTCTGTATTTTAACTCTTTCTTTTAAGTGCTCTGAGTATGCTCTGAGAGCTTTTTTAGCGTCGTTGATATCAAATAGAACGTTCAAATGGTTGTTAGTGTCAGCCCAATACATAAAAGCCACAAATCTTGTCGCATGGTCTCTAATAGTTTCTATCCGCCTGCCGCTATGAAGAATTTCATCTGAAATGTGAAAAATTATTTTTTTGATTGTATCCTTTCGCTTTTCATCGAGCGATTCTAAATCAACTCTACGTCCCCTATGTTTCTGGCTTAATGGGTTTTTTACTTCGGATGAGTGTTCTCGGCGTATGTAGCAAAGTGCGCCTACGTCGATATTTTTTTCATTTGGCAGTCGAATTATTACTCTCGCAGGATCTAATTCTATTATGTTTTGCGGAATTGGTAAGTATAGAATAATAGGGCTCCTGTAAGATAAGTGCACTACAACGTTCCTTCTGACGCGGTTAAAATTTCGTGTAAATAAGAATCATATTGAATATTAATGCTTGCAGTAAAATTTAGATTGCTACGATATTGAAGGTAGCGGTCTGTTGTGGCTGTTGACTCATGACACATTCTGGCTTTCACAAATTCTCTTGCTTGGTGGAGGTTGATATATCCTGACGACACGCGTTCTAACTGAAAATCAGTTAGGTTCATTCCAAACGTAGCTCTAGTGTCGTGAAATTGATACGAAAACATTGGTGTGTTTTGTTTATCTCTAATATAAGGAATTACTCTGTCTTTTATGTATTGTCTTACTGCCTGTCCAGATTTTAAATGCCTTAACTGATTTTTTTCATCAAAAATATTGTTGTCCGATTTGCTTTGGTAAAGCGGTGCCCCTCGAATGCTCAAAAAAAGGTATTGGTTTTCGTTATCGCCCCCTTGTGCTCGCATCCTTCTTTTTTTTGCGCCCTCACTGATTGCATATACTTGTAGTTTTTGATGGAGCCACACAGGTATATGTATTACTATTTTTTTATTATTCTTTGTGTCTATATCTGAGTGCCCGCCCGCAATTAATCTAATTTCCTGATTCTGGTTTCTAGACGAGTTTGTTCTTAAATGTTTAATTCGCAGTGTTAAAATCGTTTGTATCCGTGCCCCTGTCAATAGCCCTAGTAGATGTATTAGCAGCATTTCTGTATTGCCTAGAGCAACAAGTGCATTGACTAACCAGCTTTGCTCATCTTTCGTGAGAGGGCGAAGTTTTCCGCCATCAAAAATTCGATCGTCGTATGGATCTATTGAGGGCGTTGACTTTATAGAAATGTCTTTTGATGTAATTTGTTTGGAGAATTTTAAACCGCGTGAATCTGTAAGTTGAATGTATTGATCCGACTCCTTCCATGGCGAGTGTGATGGATTAAGTGTTCCTTCTTGCTTAAGCCATGTATAAAAAGAAATTACAGCGCTCATCCTTCGTTTCGCCGTAGACGCTTTCATTTTCCCATCAGCTATTTCATATTTTAAAAAGCCGTGATAACGATATGTTGGCCTTTTGAGTTTGTGTTCTGGAAACTCAGTCCAATCTATCCCAGTTTCATCGAGAAAGCGGCGATAGCCCGCAAGTGAGTCAGCTATGCTTGCATAGGTTGCCATTGCCGGTGAAAGGCTTGACTCGATACGAGACAATAAATAGATGTTAGCTTCCGCCCACGGACTACCATCGCTATTCAGTACAACCGGGAATAAATTGAATTGAGAACCCATCCAACCTGGTTTTGAATCAACACGTTCACTGCTAGGCGTATCGATATGTTTTGATCGGACGTAATAGGCTTCGTTGGGGGCGGCAGTGGGGAGGGGGATTCGAATGGCATGCTTATCTAAGCTGTCTGTAACTTCAGTTAGCTCAAGTCGCGGCAATAAAATTTTTCTGGCCGCTAGTTTCTTCATGTAGCTATACTCCTCTCAGTATTTGACAGAATTGATATGGCTCCAGCTCTAAATTATGAAACCCTGTTGTCCATAATATTTTTACTTATGCATCGCGTCAATTTGGCAATTACTTGTGAGTGCGAGTTCATGTACAACAATCATTTTTAAAAATGCTTCTGGTCCATCACGAAATAAGCTGGAAATTTTTATTTCATTTACCGTTTTAGTTTTGTTGCCATGAACACGAGTAATGTAATGATGTTGTCCTAACGCGTGTTCGATAACTTTTATTTTATTATCGTAAGCCACGCGATTGAGGCGAAGGGATTTACCCATCGATGAATTTTTGATGTCCATGCTGTAGTCATAAAGAGCGGAATCGGTTCGCAATTGGTGTGGCTCAGGATGTCTTGTCAATAACACATCGCCCAAACGTTTTTCTGAAATAAGCAGTTCAACTTTGGCGATCAGCTCGGGCGGATAACTTGATAAATATTTTAATGCAAGCATAATGATTTTTTGCAAAAATGAAATTTTTAGGCTAAAACAAAGCGTATTTCGGGTTTAGTGAGCGACGGCAAATGTTTTGCATGTGATTTTACATGACAATCAAAGACGTGTACCTTGGTAAGCTACATGTAGGGTTCATTAAATCAGAAGCGTGAGCAGGGGAATGATAGATGTCAACGACAGATAGTTTTGTCACCATTCGTGGTCGCCGTATAGATCTTGACGATTTGGTGGATAAACGTCTTTCCGATGAAACTTATCTACAAAATTTGCGTGAGCGTATCCAGTCCGCAGACCCTTTTCAACATTTTGTGGAAGACGGCTGGTTTAACCCGGTGCTGCTGGAGCTTGTTCTGGAAGAGTTTGAGGATAAGCCCTGGAAGGCTTTCACGGATAAATATCAAGACACCCGCCGCTGGCCTGTAGGCTCCAAGTTGGGCCCTGCCAGTCAACTGTATTTCTCTATCGTCAATGCAGGTTGGTTTGTGCGAATGCTGTCGGGATTGACCGGTGTTGAGGATTTAGTTGTAGATGTACAGCTTTACGGTGGTGGTTTGCATGAGACCAGACCGGGTGGCATGTTTGGCATTCATCGGGATTTTGACCGCCATGTACGCACCGGTTTGAACAATGAGATGGTGATGATCACTTATCTCAACAAGGACTGGCAGCCAGATTGGGGAGGTGCTCTTGAATTATGGGATCCCAGCGCAACTCGAAAAATCACGAGCGTTGAACCTCAATTCGGTAGAACCATTTTAATGCGCCACGGGAAATCTAGCTATCACGGCCACCCGCACGCGCTTACCACACCGGATGGTGTCGTTCGCCGATCTCTAGCAACTTATTTTTATACCAATCGTTTTGCAGAAACTGATCGAGAGGCTCGAGAGTCTTCGCAATTTTTATTTTGGACTGGCGCAGATCGAGTTCGTCGATTCAGTAAAGCTGTTATGCCTCCTGTTTTATGGGATCTAATTTATAATTTACGGCGCAGCAAATAGACTTGCTGAATATAAGCTGAATATTTTATTTAGAATTCATTTAAATTTTCGTCGTAGCATTATTTAAATTCAATATATTTTTTAGTTCTAGGTGTGACTAAAATCATCATGTGTTGCAGTTCATATTTTTAGAATATTTTAATATTTAAATCTTCCTGTTGTTAAGCGTTCGAACAGAATTTTTGAAATTAGATTAGCTATTTTTTATTCAATTATTTTTTCTCTGCACTAAATTAATCCTAATAGTGCGCTATAATGTGACCAGTTGGTAGTTTTTAGAAGGCATTTACAATTTGAGAGTATCTTAATATTTAAATTAGCTACAATTAAGGTGCTTTTACCGGAGATTTCTTATGTGCGGCAGCGCACGCAATAAAATTACCAGTTCTTGTAAAGTCGCCCTGCCTAATTAGCTGCTTTATTTATACCTATCTTTTTGTAGTATTCACTCTTTTGAAACTATTTTCAGGCACTTTAAGAAGGAGCGTGTGAGGCTTGAGTGGCTTTTTGTACTCAAAATCGCATTTTTTGGCACAAGAGTTTACTTTTAATTTTTAGATTTCAAATTCGATTTTTAATTGCATTAAAAAAGTATTTCATCAAGTTAGCGTCAGTGTTTTTTCTGGCCTGATTAATGCAGGTCTTAATAAAGTCACCTACAGCTTATGGAGATAGTAATGAACAGCCCAGATATGCCTAGTGGCCCAATGTCCCCGGTGTCAATTAGTGCCCAGCCGCAAGGAATTCGCTTGCATCATTCAAAAATATTAGCCTTGTTTCGAGCAATCGATAGCTTGCTAATAGTGGGAATGCTATGGCTAATTTTACATATGGCAAATTTGGAGTGGGTAAATGCCTACACTAGTTGTGCAATTTCAGCTGTGGTTTTGTTCGGCTTTTTTGCAGAGGGCAACGAAGTTTATTATTTATGGCGTGGCCACTCCACTTTTGGATTGGCGGCGCGTTTGGTCACCGCGTGGATAGGCACCGCTTTTATCATTAGTGTTGCTTTGTTAATTTTTTACAACGGATCTGATCTTAACAACAACATCTTAACTATGTGGGCTATTGAAACTCCGCTAGTAATGGTTGGCTTACATCTGGGCCGCCGTATCCTTCTCGCTAAATTACGGTCCAATCCTGCAGAGCCTCGCAGAGTTGCCATTGTTGGCGCCAATGAATTGGGTCTTCGTCTCATCAACTCGATGACAGGTATGCCATGGCTGGGCTACCGTGTTATTGGTTTCTATGATGACCGCATAGAGAAAAACGATGCAAGCCGTAGATTAATGTCTCAAAACATTGAAATTCAAGGTGGTTTGGAGCAACTGTATAAGGATGCTCACGCCGGAAAAATTGATATTGTTTACGTTGCTTTGCCAATGCGCGCCGAATTGCGTATGCACGAGTTAATCAACCGCTTGGCTGATACAACTGTTACTCCCTATGTGATTCCTGACGTGTTCAGCTTTGACCTCATGCACTCACGCTTAACATGCCTAAAAGGTATTCCTGCGTTAAGTATTTATGACTCACCCTTGGTAGATAACGGTTGGGCAAAACGTCTGGAAGATATTGTTATCTCGTCGTTGATGCTGATCATGCTCGCTATTCCAATGTTGTTTATTGCCATCGCTGTAAAAGTAACGTCTCCAGGCACTGTGTTTTTCAAACAATCGCGTTACGGTATGGGTGGCGAGCGTATTAAGGTTTGGAAATTCCGTTCTATGACTGTTTGTGAAGATGGCGATAGCGTTGTGCAAGCAAAACAGGGCGATATGCGTGTTACACCTCTCGGCGGCTTTTTGCGCCGCACCTCTCTTGATGAGCTGCCACAGCTATTTAATGTATTGAGCGGAAGTATGTCATTAGTAGGGCCACGTCCTCATGCGGTTGCTCATAACGAGTTTTACCGCGGTCAAATTAAAGGCTATATGTTGCGTCACAAAGTGAAGCCTGGAATTACTGGTTTGGCCCAAATTAATGGTTTCCGTGGCGAGACAGAAACCTTGGACAAAATGTCCGGACGTATTACCTATGACTTGGAGTACATTCATAACTGGTCGATTACACTGGATTTGAAAATTCTATGGGGAACCTTGTTTAGAGGTTTTGTAGGGCAACAGGCCTACTAGGTGGAAAAGGATTAATGTACAAAAAATCAAATAATCATACAAAAGTTGCTGTCACACTTTTTTGTTTAGTTCAAAGCGGAGTTGTGGTCGCAGAGGAAAAATGGATTACGGGAGGTCTTGGAGTATCACAACTTTGGGATAGCAACTTTTTCCGTGACCCTAATGAAGTTTCCGAAGAAGTTCGTCTTCTAAGTGCTGGGGTGGGGATGTCTGCAAATCTCAGCAGGCAACAATTTAGCGCCCGCTGGCGTATTCGATCTTATCAGCATGCTAATAATGAACAGCTTGACGAAACCTTTCAGGATGGATCCGCTGGTTGGAGAGGCGCTTGGGCTGGTGACTTCACTACAGATTTAAGTTGGGCGCGCGATAGTTATTTAGTTGATAGATGGGAAGCGCCTGAAAGCGATGTTGTAGCTAGAGATGATGCTAAATTTTCAATCACTCGAGGTGCCCAAAACCGCTTTTCATTTCAATTAGGTGGCCGCGATACTAACCAGGATCATTCCAGTGATTTGCGTGATGGCTTTAACTATCACGAAAAGGAAGCATTTGTTGGTGTTACTTATAAAACTCCGTCTTATTCAACCCTTAGTGTCTTTTTTAGATCGGGCGACAGAACATACAAAGACAGATTGGTCGAAGACCCCACCAGTAACTTTGATTTTGATTATCGTCAGGTTGACGTTGAAAACGTATGGAAAATTTCCGACAAAACTACATCGACACTCACCTTAAGTCGATTTTCCCGTAAAGGCGAACTAAACGATTCAATCGGTGATTATGCCTTGTTGGATATAAGTTGGGACGCAACGCCTAAAGTTCGATGGCGAACAGGATATTCGTACAAACGACCTGCGCTCGGCGAAACTATCGATTTACCCTCTACGGTTCAAACAGGTTATGTCGGCGCAGCTTGGGATATTACTTCAAAACTTGAGTTTTCATCACGTGCTGAAAAAGTATTGCGTAATTACAATCGCCCCGATGAGTTATTTGTTCGAACAGAATCTCAATATAACGTTATACCCGTGTCGCTTACTTATAAATTTAGCGAATCCTTAACAATCAAGCTAGATTCCAGTTGGCGTAAAAACGAATCGCCAATTCCGGTTCGACAATATGATTCAACACAGATAACTTTTGGGTTGACTGCTCGTTTTTAATCGTAGTGAAAGAGTATATGTTTATAGATAGCGTTCACTTTTTAACGCATTTAATTTTTGAATTTTGTCTCATTATGTTGAACGCGTAACTCACGTTTACCAATGATGAGTTATGTTTTAATTTCCATAGATGCTCTGCAGTTAATCAAAGTGTAGAGCAGCTAGTATAAAGGTGTTGAGTATATGCTTAGAAAGATCTTTTCGTTTGAACGCAAAGCGTCGCCGACTGCTCGCTTACCTTATCCCCATGTGGAACTATTTCACTGGTCTCCGAGCAATGGTAGTGTTAATTTTGGGGATCGTCTTGCAGATATCACTTCCAGACAAATGTTGGCATTAAATGGACTTAGTCTTGACGATGAAGTGATTCGCCAGGAGCGGTTATTTTCTATCGGTTCGGTATTACATTTCACCCAAACTGGCGATCATATTTGGGGAACGGGTTGGAACGGTAAAATTCCTGAAAAAGAATTTAAATCTAGGAATTTAAAAGTTCACGCTGTACGTGGACCGCTCACTGCTGAATTTTTAAGAAGTCGAAAAATCGAGGCCCCAGACATTTTTGGTGATCCTGCACTTCTGATTCCTCACATCTTTAAAGATAGATTTAAACCAAGCGCTGAAAAAGATTACGTGTTCGTACCCAATCTCCATGATTTGACTTTGGTTAAAGGAAACGAAAATGTTGTCTCGCCCTTATGGGGATGGAATGTTGTAGTCGAGTCGATACTAAAATCCAAACTTGTATTAGCTAGTTCTTTGCATGGATTGATCATTGCTGAAGCTTTTGGAATTCCCGCGCGTTACGTTCGTCTTACTGAGACTGAAGATCTATTTAAATATAAAGATTATTATTTTGGTAGTGGGCGCAAGGAGTCAGAGTTTACATTTGCTACATCGATAGAAGAGGGTCTGGAGATGGGGGGCGCGAAGGGTATTCGTTACGACCCAACACCTTTGATGAAAGCCTTTCCTCTTGCGCTTTGGGGAAAACGTTTTGGTGCTTAAGTACCTCTTCAACATTTTTTGAAATCTTGCTCGTAAAAAATCCTTGTGAAATAGTCACAAGGATTTTTTTTAATTCTTACTTCCAACTGCCACTACTTTTATTCTAACGTGGAAAATAAAATCCTGCGCCAAACTATCTGAGCTAAGTGCGATTTATTTAGGCGTTAATCTCATAATCCCACGAAGAGATACCATCAAGGGTTTAAATTTTTGTGGTGCCATAGATTCGGCTTCGGTAAAAATCACCCCAGTTGCTGATTTAAAAATCGTTAACATGATCACCACATAAATAAGACCGCCCATTAGGCATAGTAAACTAATATTTAAAATGGCGGGAATACTATTCGCAAATATCGGAGTTGCGAAATAGATCGCTGCAAACATAATTAGAGACGCTATCAGGCTTGGGGCAACGGCTTTTGGGATATGACTTAAGGGCACTTTAAATACTTTCTTAAACCAGAATATACCCATGCAGTTGATAACGAAGCCGCGAAATGAAAATCCCCAAGCCGCAATTACCAATCCGTAAGGCACGAAAATCAAACCTAAACAGCAATTAATGGCAAAGGAAACTGTGGCAATTGTCATCACCATTTTGGAGTGACCGCTGGCCGTAAGTGCAGCATTGACATGTAGGCCAATAATAAAAGGTGCTATGCCGAAGGAGAGAATTGTCATTATCTCGCCACTAATTTGCCATTTAACACCAAATGCAAAAACGATGAATGCAGGAGCTATTGCGGCTGCGCCAAAGAATAGAGGGAATGTAAGGAAGGCTCCCATTCTAATCATACGAACCGCAGCGTTGCCCTGATTACTAACACCTTCAACGCGAGCCAATGCTGAAAGCGCCGTGTATTCAAAAGGTTTGAGGATGACGTCCTGCAAGATATAAAGAGCTCTTCCGCCAACGCGATAAAAACCAAGGGCTGCAGGGCCAATCATAATGCCAATCATGATTTCAAATATTTTGGAACTCACGTTACCGATAAATTGTGCCAGCATTAATGGCGATGAAAATTTTAAAATGTCTCGTGAAAACTCTTTTGAGAAGGTCAGGCTTGGCATCCATTTCGCTGTCATCAGAGTAAGTACGGTTACGACTATTTGATTAAGGATTTGTTGTGCAACCAGCGCCCAAACACCATAACCTCGGTAGGCAAGATAAATCCCCAGCGCGCCAGGAATCAAACCAGCAAGGACAGTTCTAATTGCAATAACTTTAAAGGCGAATTCGCGTTTCAACTTGCCTTCATGTACAGCCTTTGCACCCTCTAAAAAAAACATTACTGACAGAACGTTTAAAATTGGGCCTGCCTCCGCCTGGTAATAAGTTTTTACCAGGGGCGCGATGATAAAAACTACAATTAGTGCTACCGCAATTGAAAACAGTAAATTCAAATAGAAGCATGTCGATGCGTAGGCATCGTCCCAATCAGCTTTTTGCACAACAGCCTGAGAAAACCCACCGTTAACAACAATTTTACCGAGTTCAACAATAATTAACGCAAAAGCGACCAAGCCTATTTCTGCTGGGCTAAGTAGTCGAGACAACACGATAAAGATAACAAAACTAATGGCGCTATTACCGCTCGCAGCTAAACTCATCCACGCGGTACTTTTTCCTAACTGTGACTTTATATTCATAGAGATACTTTGTGCTGAGCGGTAGATCCGCCAGGCAGAATTTCCTGGTAAAAATCGATGGTTGATTGAGCCAGACTACGCCAATCATAATTGTCCAATGGACATTGTGGGGGTCTTGTTAGACGGTCAAGTTCTTGAAGCATAAAGTCCAAGTTTTCAGAATTTAAATCCCCGACATAGCTGTAAATCCACGCCATGCCTAATTCATTTTGTAGCTCGACAAAGGCCCCTATATGTGGAGCGATAGTCGGCTTATCAAAGGATAGTGCCAATAACAGTGCGCCTGAATTCAGGATAGATTTGTAAGGCAAAATAACCCTATCAGCTGCACTCATATATAGATGAAGTTGATCGTCAGGAATAAATTCCAAACGCAAATAAATATTTTCGTTGCCTTTGGCTAAAGATTCTAAAAGTTCTTTATATTTTGGCGTTTCAGGTTTACCTGCAATGACTAATATGTAGCCATCCAATTTTGCTTTACCAAATTCTTCAATCAAGGCATCACAATTTTTATATGGTTTGATCATGCCCATAAATAGAAGGATTTTTTTATCGGTGACTAAATCCAGTTCTTTTTTGGCTTGCTCCTGATTAATCGCTTTGGGATAGGAATCGCGATAATGTCCGTGAGGAATAATGGCGCAGGGCATATTTTTCTTTGCAGGATATTGCTGTAAAAAACTATTTTTTCCCTCTGCAGTTAAAAATATCAATCCGTTGCAGAGCTTGAGGAATTGCGTCAAAAAAAATTGTGAAAATTTGGGATGGTAAGCATCGTGAGGTTTTAGGTTGTGCGCAGTCCAAACCAAGCGTGCGCCTTTTGCTTTCGCCACAAGCATCATCAACACTAATAAAGCCGCTCGTTGAATAGCTTTGACCCAATTAGGCTGATCTATATAGCCGTCTGGCCAATGCACATGCACTACGTCAAATTTTTCCAGTAACGCACGTTTATGAGAATACTCAAAAACACTATGGCCAATTGATTCAATTTTCCGGTAAAGCTGAGAATTGTAAGGGTTCACCCTTTCGTTGCTAAAAGCAGGGGAGGCTAAAATTCGCATTATCGTCTCAATAGATGAATATGGGCCAAAAATAAAGCATTTAGGCCTTTTCAGCCCACTTGGATTTATTACGCTCTGCATTAATACACAGTGCGAGAAAAATTCCTATATCTAAAGTGTATCGACGTAATAAACGTGTTGGCTCCAGACATAAACGGTAAAACCATTCAAGCCTAAACTTACGTATCAATCGTGGCGCACGTGGCTTATCTCCTGCAAGAAAATCAATTAGTGCACCAACCCCCATGAAAACATTTACATTGAGACGATGCTGATGATCCAAAATCCATTTTTCTTGAAGTGGATTTCCCATTGCTACTATTAGTATGTTGGCTTTGGCGTTATTAATATCTGCAATAAGTTTTTCAACATCCTGCATTTGCCCGTAACCGTCGCGCGTTCCTACAACATTGATATCAAGATTTTCAATCATGTTTTTTGCAGCGCGATCTGCAATGCCGGGTTTTGCTCCTAACAAAAAAACACGACCTTTTTTACTGATTCCATTTAAAAACGCGGGAACAAAATCAGTGCCCGCTAAATTTTCTGGAAATTTCTTTTTGTGCAGCAATAGCGATGCTATGTCCAAACCAATTCCGTCATTAGTAATAATGCAGTTAGATTTTAGAATTTCTTTTTGAATATCCTGACACTTAACAACGAAATTAGTGTTTGCGAAAAACAATGATACTTGTTGATTGCTATCAATCGACTGTTCGAGTTTTTTCTCCAGTACATTTGCTGTCAGACTTTGTACAGGAAAACCGCCTAGGTATACTGGAGATGCAGAATTTTTTATTTCCTGACTCATAAACTTATCTCAGTGTCTTGAAATAATTTCGGGGTTAATAAGCGTTCAGTAACTTCTCCCCAGCTTAACACTTGTTGACGAGCGCCTCCCGATGAGGGTTCTAACGCTCGTGTGATAGCTTGTGCAATAGTTTCTTCATCGCCAATTTCATAGCCAAACCGGTTGGGGTAATCTGCTGCGATAAAAAATGGACAAATGGCAGGAATTTCAAAAAATGCGTATTGAATTAATTTCATGGAGGTATCGCGCAAGTACGCGGGCAAATTGTTACTTGAGTAAGGTGCGATACCGAGTTGTGCATGTTTGATGTAACGCAATGTTTGTGCGAATGGCATTTCACCATAGACTTTCACATTGCTGCCATATCCCGGCTCTTCGCCTTGGCCTGAACCTATCACGTGAAATGTAATTTCCGGAAAACGTTTTGATGCAATGGCAAAAAAACTTGCATCAAACAACATAGAGCCGACAGACACCGCATGTATGCCAGGACCATAAGGGGATGGGTCGGCTTTTTCTGTAACAGAATGATCTATTCCCTGAGGTACAAATGCGAGATTATGTTTACTGGGAATTGCATCCGCCATGGCTTTTGAGGGCAGGGCAATTGTATGAAGTTGGCTTGCAACGCGCGCAAAAGTTTCGTGAATGTAATCCGCTACGTTGATAGTATCCAAGGCATCGGAAGCGCGGTAAAGAATTTTTGCATTGGGATTTAATTCTTTAATCAAATCAAAAAAAATCGGTGCTATACCGCTTTCCAATACGATTACTGTAGCTTCGCTTATCCAGCGACGCAGCACGGGATTGTGCCCGCGGCTATACCACTTATACATCAAGCTTTCGAGCGGGCGAAGCCATTTGCGACGTGTATTAAATGGATGTATTAAGGTTTTCCATAAATAACATTCAACACCTTGATAAGTGCCAATTTTATTGGCTTCGGCATCCAATGACAGGCGTGGATCAGATGTACGTTTAGAGAGCTTACTGTAGCGCAAGGAAAAGAAGCGGGTCTTACCACGTTTTACAAGTTCCGAAGTAATAAAATGCAAATTTGCTTTTCGAGGAGAGCGATAATCATGGGCGGAAAGAATTAAAAAAATTTCGTCGCCGAGTGGTTTTTCGCTTTCAAATGCTGTGGTCATAAATTTACTCCGTTCACGCAGGTTTACTGCAATAAAAGCCAAGTGTCCTTGTTGTAAGGATTTAATTACATGCAGGCATTAATGTTTGATAGTAGGTGGTTTAGGTGCGCTTTTTTTAACACCAGGTTGATAAAAATATTTTTTCAAAATGCCCCACTGTGGTGAAATACCTTCGTTTTTAGTAGTTAACGCCATGGGATAATTGTTCCACCAACGACCCGTTGCCCAATAAGTCCATCCACGCCAAACAGGGTCTTCCATCAGGGACAAAAGTTTATCGAGTGTTGCCAGACAGTCAGTAGTTTGCGGAGTACCGAACTCTCCCAGCAAAAGTTGTTGATTGTTAGCTTTTGCCCAATCTGTGATTTTTTGAAAGATGGCATCAAATTTTTCAGGTGGCCTACAATCTACTTTAGTGCCCGAGTAGTCTGAGTCGACATATTGATGTACTTCGATAACAGTGCGGTTAAGGGGATCTTTTAAGTCAGCGAACGCCGTTGCATTAGAAACACCGTTTTGTGGTGTAAACCAATCATGCGCTCCGCTCCAGCGACCCCCGGCGACGAAGACGACATTTTTTGAGTTGGCGCGGCGTAATTCAGCCAATGTACGCTTAGCTAGTGCTGCCCAGTCGGCAATAGGTAAATTGTTTGGTTCATTCATTAAATCAAACGCGGTGGTATCTACGTCTTTCAATTCACTGGCGAGGCGCAGCCATAAATCTACAAATCCATCCTGAGCAGCAGTACTATCTGACAGTTTGGCGCCTTTGTATTTTGCGTAGTTATGAATATCTACCATCACACACAGACCTTTTGAGCCGGCGTCTTGGATGGTATTTTTAATACGCTTTACTTCATCTACATCCAAAGGTCCGTTTAAGTCATGCTGGACACGTTCCCAACGAATTGGTAGGCGAATGACGGTAGCTTTTTGTTCGCTTATGAATGCGAGTTCTTGGGTCGTTGGATAGATGTAATCCTTGCCAAATACGCCGGGACTATTCCCGGAATTAAACTCCGCACCAGCGGTATTGACGCCCTGCAGACGTGCTGAGTCCAGACAACCTGCCCAAGCTTGTCCACTCACGATCAATGTGCCCAAGAGTACTAAGCTAGGCAGTTTCATACAGTTTCTCCCTGGGGGCGTTTGTCCCCGAGTTGTGCATAAACTTCTAGATAATCGTCTGCAACTTGTTGCCACGCATATTGTTGAGCAAATTCGATAGCTGCAGCACGACGTTGTTCGAAGACTTCACTGCCTTGATCATGTAGCGCGATTAAAGCCTGCGTGGCAGGGTGTGCATTGTCGCGATCAGCAACAATTACACCTAAGCCAGATTTCTCAACCAATGTTCGAAAGGGCGGAATATCACTCAAAATTGGCGTTAAGCCTGCGCTCATGGCTTCAATTGGAGCGATGCCAAAACCTTCATGGCGAGACAAGCAGAGAAAATAACTTGATTGCTGAATCAGTTGACGCAACGTTTCATCGGATGGATTGGCTACCAACTCAACCGCTTGTGCTAAACCCAAGTCAACCGCTTTCGATTGCAATTCATTAAGTGTGTGATCATATTCGCGACCCGCAATGATAAAGCGCCAACTATCATTTAGTCGGTGTAGACCTGCAAACATATCTAGCGCTTCAAGCAAGCCTTTGTTGACAGACCACCGACCAAAGTAAATTAAAGTGGGTTGCAATGTCTGAGAAGCTTGGTTGGCAAACTTGGTCACATCAACACCGTTCTCAATCACTTTGAGTTGGGGTTCGCTCATAATCTTGCTAAAGAGTTGGCCGTCATTAGCGCTTGTAGCGATAACTTTTGCGTAAGCTTTAGATGAGAGCTTGGTGATCGTTTTAAAAAAGACAGTTTTAGCTGTAGAAGCAAAAGCAGTATGAAAAAATCCGCCGTGTGTTGATAACACTAAGGGGCGTTTATGCAGCCATTGAGTTGCTGCAAGAAAATCATAAAAAAAGTCCACCCCATGTACGTGAATTACATCGGCGTCACCAAGTTCGCTAAGAATACTTGGGCAGATTGGATAGCGACTCGATCCATAGTAAGGAAGACGGACAACCTCAATTCCATCAATTATCTCACGAGAAGGAAGCAGGGCGGGCGCGGTATCTTGTTTAGCGGTGCGGAACAGACGGTTCAGCGTGATAACTCGCGTGCCTTTCTGACCAGTTTTCAACTGATGCAACGCGATGTTGCGCACTACTTCTTCCATTCCACCTATTGAAGGCAAATATTGCCTAACCACATGGGTAACTCTAGGCATTTTTTAACTCCTGAGGATTATTACTTTTGTTTAAGGGCGCCGGATTTCTCAGTGTGCAACCGAATAAAAGCCAAAGCACGGCGGAACTCTTGAACGCAAAAGCCGAGTTACCACTTATGCACAAAATCAATGAGAAATAGATGGCAACAAAAGCACGAAACCGTGTGCCCTCATCATCGGGCATTTTCAATATCCAGAAACTAAACCACAGTAGCAGACAGATTGGTAAGCCAAAGCTGGAAATGACATAGGCATAACCCTGATCCGCAAAGTTTTCTAAACCCCCCACACCAAAAATCATGGGTAGATCGAAACTCATTAACGTAAAACCTGAAAAAGCCAACCGACCTTGGAAACTGTCAGAGCCACGACCAGTAGCATCCAGCCCCAACACCAACAAAAGGGCTATTGCCAGGAAAGGGGCGAGAATAGCGAGATTAACGTTTGAGCCTTTGAGAACTATGCGGGCGATTACCATTAGACTAACTGCCATAAGCGCAAAACGAGAATCAGACAGCACCATCATTACAAATGCAATACCGACAAATAACGCCATTTTGCGATACTCGCTCGGGCCTTTGCTAAGGCCCCAAGCTGCACACATGGTTGCGAAGTTACCCATTGAAATTGGCTCAAGAAATACAGAGGAAACACGGTGACTTCCTAATAAGCCAGGGAATAGCGTTCTACCAATACCCTCAGGGCGAATGCCGTTAAGCTGTAATTTACTTTCACGTACGTAATCGGTAATCGGCGCTAGGTTTCCGGTGCTCACGTAGTAGCCAAAAATATCAAAAAAGCGGGTAAATTGATCGACAAAAAATAACTCAAAAAATCCAAAGATCAATATCACTATAGACGCTACTATAAGTCCGCGCTCGGCTAACTTGGGGTTGCCAACATTATATCCTACCCAAAAAAAACAGATTGGAATTAGCAGATCACGAAATGCTTTGATATTTAAATCGCCGCTGAATAGTGAAGAGGTCACTAATAAGCCGGAAATAAGTAATAGCAACATGATCGTGCCAGGCAACAAGCGACGAGCCAATATTGGCAGGCAGGCAGCAATAATAACGGCTTCACTCAAACCTACTAAAGCGCGTGATGCAATATGAACTTGTGTGTTAACCAGGCAGAGAAGTGCCTGGTAACAAATGCTCGCAAGGATAATTCCGATAACAACTCTTTGTTCGGTAAAGAAGGATGTCGTTGGATGCGCCAGCGAACCGCTGGCGGGCAAATGGGCGGCAGAATTAAACCGATTCTGAAACAGCGTGCTTGGCATCCTCAATCCTTCCGATTAAATGTTGCGTCATAATTACTGCTTCAACGCAGCCCCTAGCAAGCGGACTCCTAATTCACGCAATCCTGAGCAAATGCTTGCTAGATCTTTGTAGCGGGAGTTGTGTTCCTGAACCACCAAAAGCGCAGCGCCTGTGTCTACTGCAACAAGCTGACCGTCGCGGTTTTCACGCATGGGCGGGGTGGAGATTAGTGTTACATCATATCCAGAAGCCAATTCTCTCATTTGCGATGAGAAAAGTTTTCCTGTGAGGAGCTCCTGTGGATTTGGTGCCGTTGTTCCAGCGGGAATAACCCACAATGAGCGCAACTCCTGAATTTCAACAGGCGATGCAAATGCACGTCCTGCCAATAAGTCGGATAGACCAAGGCTGCGGTCATTTAAACCGAACAACTTGTGCAATTGCGGTGAACGAAGATTGCTATCAATGAGTAAAGTACGAAGGCCTAACTGTGAAAACACAACAGCGAGATTGGCGGCCGTTAGTGCAATTCCCTCCGAGTCTTCTGCACCAATAAGCGCCAGGCTCAAGTTTTCGCCTTGATTGAAGTAGCGCAACAGTAATTCGCTTCGCAAACTACGCAGTGCTTCAGCTTGCGCGCTATCTGGTTGAAAAGCTGCAGTCAAGCGCTTGTCTAAAATACTATTGCGGTCAGGAGTGCGGGTATAAGAAAACTGATCTGCTAAAGCAGTACTAATATCTTCAGCTGTAACTAGCCCCAGCTGTTGAGCAGCATCACCAAAGCGTAATCCGTGTTGTTCCTGATGGCTGATAATCGCCTTCAAATCTTCAAGGCTAAGTTTTCCACTTTCAAGCAGCATGCGGCCCATTTTGTTCATAGGTTTCTGTACTATTTGGTGTTGAGGGAAAGTTTTGGCTAAGTCGTTCATGAAAGCGCTCCTTTAATTAAGCCTTTGCGAGAAGGCTTAATGCTAATGGTGGCAGGCAGGTAAGCTAGCACTGGAAGACCCAAACCATGTTCTAAATCGTAGGAACTGCGTACGCGACGATCCAGCCATTCCTGACCTAGTGCTAATGCCGAACCAAATAGGAAACCAGCGATTAGAGCGAGCACGAGATTCATTGAAGTCTTAGGCGAAGACGGTCTGCTTGGAACTTCGGCAGGATTCAACAAAGCGATATCAGTTTGCGCAACCCGGCTTTCAAGTTTGGTTTTGGTGGAGCGACCGAGTGCTTGATCATATGTGGTTTGCGCGTTATCAACTTCTTGCTTTAACAAATTCAATTCGTTACGAGTACGGCTAAGTTGAAGTACACGTTCTTTTTGAGCCGCAAGTTCTGCTGATAATTGTTCCTCACGAGATTGGGAAAGCTCAAGAGACGATTTCAGGCTACCACTTACTGCTCTTACCGCTTGCTGCAGCTGAGATTTGACCGACTCTACATCACTCAATGCTTGGATGTATTGTGGGTGGTTTTCGCCAACACGCAATGCCGTATCGCTGAGTTTGGACTGTGCTTGCGCCAGTTCACCGCTTAAACGTTGCACAATCGGATTTTCCATCGCTTGCGCAGGAATACCACTTCTAATGCCGTTGCTGATTTGATCATTGCGTGAAGTGTTGTTTAGGCGTTCGCCTTGAGCTGCAATCAACATTGAAGATAGCTCAGCCAAGCGATTGGACTCCAGGTCAAGACGATCAGAGCTTGCGATAATATCGTGCTTTTCTTGATAGCTTGCCAAAGCATTTTGCTGCTCAATTAGCGTCTCACGCAAAGAGGCAAGTTGTTCGTCATACCATTGGTTGATTTGCTTGGCAGGTTCAATGCGCAATTCAAGATTGGTTTTCATGTAAACCTCAGCAAAGGTATTGGCGAGGTTGGCGGCGATGTTAGGGTCACGAGCTGAGAAAGCTATACTAAAAACAGTGCTGTTTTGTGCTGGAGTTACACTTAAACCATTGTCAAGAAACGCCATTAGAGCGCGCTTACGACTGTCTTCATCATCTTTAAAATGAAGTTGCTCTGCTAATATTGGATTCGCAGTTAGTTTTAGCTCATCAATTACTTTTCTAGCTACATTCGGACTTTGAATAATAACGGCTTGAGTGCCCACATAACTTGCTAGGGCACGAGGTTGTTGCACTTGACCGCTAATAGGATCCTGATCTTTAAGATCGATAATCAAATCAGTTGTGGCCGTGTAAGTTCTCGGCAAAATCGCAGTAACAATGGCCGCAAGGACCACTGCAATACCGGTAGTGATGGCAATAGTTCGCCAACGAGCAAAAAATATGCGGAAAAGATTATCTAGCGTCATAAGTTTACCCTTTAGAAAAGACTTTCCTGAACAACCAATACATCGCCATCCATTACTGGATCTTCAGGCTTTGCGCGAATTTCCTTAACAACACCATCGGTTTGCTTACGGAACAATTTAATCGAACGTTCACTGGCGCGAGAGGTAATACCACCTGCTACACCAATTGCTTGCATTACGTTAAGTGGACGATCAAGCGGATACATACTCGGGCTGCGAACTTCACCGTTTACGTAAAAACGACCAGCGTTAGGAATATAAAGAGTATCGCCATCCTGCAACCAAATAACGGGATTAGTATCGGCTTCGCGACCCAGTAATTTTTGTAGGTCATATTCACGGCGTTCTTGGCGACCATTTGTATCAGTGCGAACGAGGATAAGGCGTTCGCTTCCGGTATCTGCGACACCACCTGCCCATGCGATGGCTTGGGTCAATGAGGTTGAGCCTTCAAGTACTAATTTTCCAGGGCGATTTACTTTTCCTAGAATGGAAACTACCTGGCTGCGGTATTTGGTCA
>Ga0247741_1000279_pt1 | contig 31711 bp, 39 predicted proteins | sample UWRJL213509R2_FD_180945 | JGI IMG/M metagenome (GOLD analysis project Ga0247741, IMG submission 180945) | Plant litter microbial communities from Arlington Agricultural Research Station in Wisconsin, United States - UWRJ-L213-509R-2 | ecosystem: Environmental > Terrestrial > Plant litter >... | reverse complement strand
TCGTAGGTCTTTATTATCTTTGGTTTATCTGAACGCTATCGCGGCTGTACTACTGACCAGGTAATGTACCAGTAGTAGACCGTTTAGAAATGCCAAAAATATATGTTATTTAATGGCCGTCTCATCAATGGCTAGGAGGCAAGCGCTCCAGTGCTCTAAGTATGTGAAGTTTCTTGATGGTGGGGACAATTTTTTGAGCGAGCATTGTGTCGAGCTCGTGGAATGCGGTTTTTCGGACGTCTTCAAACTCTCTCGCACGGAAGCGGAGAGAGATCGTTAGGGGAACAGTACCAGGGATGTTGAGAATCGTTAGAGCTCCGAAGTCAGGCCAGAGAACGAATCTGACATATTGGAGAGGCACTATCAGCATATATCTTTAGGTATAACTATTTGGGGTTATGGACGGCGAAGGGACTTGCAGCGAGAATCCTTGTGAGACGGGTGAGCGAGTTGAAAGTTCGATTCGAAACTGCTACGAAATTAACCTCTCGAAGTCCATGAAGGAGGTTGCTTGGACCTACCATGAGCGTCAGTATAACACGGGTGTACATTCTTTGCAAACTGCAGTACATTCACAAGTGAAGTCTCAACTTCAAGGGCCTGGAGGCGAGGTTAGCGAAATCTGTGCGAGAGAGGATCGAGGCTGAGATGATACCCACTAGGATTGGAGATCCTGTGGTCGATATCATAGCAATCGCGAATGTCAGTGCATCGTGCTCTGAGCTGGCAGGCATCGCAGTGTAGGATGGAATCCAGGTTTATATCAAAGATCTGAGCTCAAGGAGAACCGGTCAGGGTTTTTGAACCGTGAAGAACGACTGAGCGTATTCGTCTGCACCATGGAGATCATTGAAGCTTGAGCTTGAGCGCTGAGATTCAGGCCTTCAAGCTTCAAGACTCTAGTCGAGATCCCGGTAAATCGCAAGATCGAACTCGATCGTAAACCGATGCGGTAACTTGAAGTGCGAGAAGGAAACGCAGATCCCCAATTTGGTCCGGGCCAAACAATATGTGTCATCGCTTTCGATCACACCACGTCATGGATCTGCAGATCTGTCAAGAACGTCAAGCTGGGCCGCTTGTAAAAATTTTGAACTTCGAGGTCGTAGCGCAGTTTGAACGTAACGTTTACCAGGTTGGTGCTACACCCAGAGCCATTTATTCCTCGTATATTCCCAGATTTTCAACGCTAACACGCACATATCTACCAAAAAGCACACTCTTTGCTTCGCTCCGCTTCGTCGTCTCCCCTCAGCTCCCAAAATTTACACCAGTCATCCATAACGAGGTTCCATGCCCCACAACAGATTTGAACACTGTACGGCTACGGTTCATGCTCCTGCTGGCTAAGCAAAGCTCCCTGCTGCAAGTCAAGCCGAGAGGTGCTGCCTAACAGCTCAAATTGACGTTGACTCGGTACACCATTTTATCGATTAGTTCCTCACAATGATAATGTGGCCAAAGGCTGGTGCATGCTATATCTTTTGGCTCGATGCCATAGTAGGCTAAGTCTCATCTCACTTCTGAGATACCATTTAACAAGGAGGGTCTAATAGAGCTCGAGATTCTCTGTTCTGAGACTAAAAATCCGTGGCCTTCAGGAGTGTAAACCAGGCAAGACGTATACCACACTCTCTCAGACCGCTCTCTCACGGCATGATTTAGCTGGGGGTTGCATTTTTAGGAAAATCTTGTAATTTATCAACTTTGTTTACGAATAATGAGAACGCATTGGCCTAACCAACACCTCCGTTGTAGGGCCCCCGGACGTATCGAACTCCCTTCGAAAAATTGTCAGAGCTAGATAAAACTCGAACCCATCTTGCTTGCGCAATGTTGGAAAACATGCGACGACGTTCTGTTTCAGCCTTGCCTCTTCAAGCGCGCCTAGTTCGGGTGAAACGCTGGACAACGAGAGCACCGAGTACTCCAGCCGAAATTTTTTGATAGTAGGATGCATTTGTTGAGCGAGCGTGGTGTCGAGCTGATGGAATGCGGTCTCCATTCCGTTGTCAAAGGATGCGTCTCCCTGAAGGTGTAGGATAAGCGTGGTGAGAGCAGTGACATGGGCGAAACAGCGATTGAGCTCCAAGGCGAGTGTGAGGAGTGAATCAAGACTGTTTTCCTGAATACGGAATCTGACTTCCAAGACGTCGAGGTGCCGGAAAGTAGAGGGATTCGCAGCGACAGTATTCGTGAAACTAATAAAAGTCTCGAAATCCGCCTCCATATCTATGGATAGCCAAATTAGCCAGTTCCTTGGTCAACTAAAACACCGAACAGAAACCACATACCAGAGATAGTGATGTAACAAGAACACAGGTTCTTCGCAACCCGTAATACAGTTTCAAGTGACCTTGTTGCTAAATCGCCGGACCAGGACATCTCGATCTTTTTCAGGTGTGTTAATTGGGTTGAACCACTGTCCTTATCCGGTATGATATGGCCGTTTCGTAGTCGAAGAACTCGGACGGAGGACAGAGCCAGATTGGACAAGTGTAAGTTGACATTTGTCAACGTAATGTGTTTGCTATCTTGAAGAAGATAAAGGATTGGATCTTTTATCCCCCCAAGCGACCCCCTGTAATTGAGGTAATCAAGGCTTGACTCGTCGATCGACTCTGGTATTAGAGATGATGATAGCTCCAAAGTTTCGACATGTCGGAGTCGCCCCAATAGGTAGTGGACCTCGGATCTGGGGTCTTCAGCTGACGGTAGGTCAGAAAGGGATAATAGAACATGGCGGAAATAATCTGCGAAATGACAAGAAAAATCTATGAGTTCATTGATGCTGTATGCCTCGTTCCAGCCACTGCGATAGTAAGTCCCTTCTCCGCATGAGAGCTCCTCAAATAGAATGCGTTGGGATGGTACAACGAATGCGCGGCAGGTTTGTGCGAGAGCTTTCAGAGTTTTCCTGTCTCGCCATGTATCCAAGTGAGATATAACCTCTTCCACAAGAAGCTCCAATGGCAGTCCCAGATCCTGACCCGGCATTTGAACGTTATATGATGATCGACAGGCTCTGATGCAGATGCTTCCCTCAGCATCGGTTCACTGGAAGTTAGGAGAGCATAACTACCTTGAATACAAGACAATTGCGATTTAAAGAGAACTTTCAGATCACTGAAGTATTGACCGAGGGCTGGTGTGTGGACGTTCGCGACAAGTGTAAAATTTCAAGTTAAGCGTGTCAGAATGCTCAAGACCGTCACGTGTTACTTGGGCGTATTCATCCTCATGGAAACCACAGAATCCAATATGGCACATCAACGTTGCTTGTTTAAAAATTGGGTACGGACAGGCGATCAAGCGATCGCTGATCTCATAATTGCGCCAATCAACTGAAGTTCTGAAGTCCTATGCCTCCTATCGATAGCTATTGGAAAATTTCACGCAGGACTCCGAGGGGTTCCACATTGCAGAATACAGATGAGGTCGTAATTCTAGGTAAACCTTGTAATTCATCCAGCATTGTTAGGAATATATAGTATGCATTACAGTCTAACCGGCACCTCCGTCGTAGGGCGACTCGTCATATTGAACCGTCTTCGAAAATTGTCAGAGCAAGATATAAATTAAACCCATATTGCCCGTGCAACGCTGGAAATATACAACAACGTTCGTTTCAGCCTTACTACTTCTTCAAACACGCATGGTTTAGGCCATAGGCAGAACAAAGAGAACTATGAATACTCCGGGAGAAGTTTTTTGACAGTAAGGCAGCATATTATCGATTTCATGGAATGATGTCTCCATTACGTTGTCGAAGAATGCATCTCCTTGGAGTCATGGTTGTGTGAGGTGTTTTCATGAATACGGATCCGGTGAGAGGATTCGTGACACTACGAGTGAAAGCCTTGAAATCCGGTTCCGCAGCTATGTAGGATTATCGAGTTCCCAGATGGTCGACGAGGAGAAAGAACAGAACACCTCCTAGAGAGAAACTTGGATCATTTGTCTCGAAAGCGTATTTGCCTCCACTGACTTCTTCTGAGCAACAATACACTCAGTGTGGAGCGCTGCATTTCGACGTATCTGGGTATTTTCTAACAGTCCTTTGTGCTAGCTACGACTCGCATTTCTCTACCAGACGCAGACGCTCTCTGCCGTCGTTTCATCTTCGTTCTTCTTTATTTCCCAAAAGTCGCACTCGTCATGAACCACAAAGAGGTTCAACGCATCACAACAGAGTCGAACACCGTGCGCGGCCACTGTCCCTGCGAAGGCTGCACAAATATCCTCCTCGATTCGTTCTAATTCGTCGCGGGTTCGAAGGACCGCTCGCGCTTCATCAGAGTCTTCAGATGATATGGCGATTGTGATGCTGATCTCTTCGAGGTGACAGAATTCAGGTCGAGAGAGGACTTCGTCCAGGTCCGTGAAATGGACGAAAAGTGGCGCAGTGAGATGGGGGGGTTTCAATTCCGAGAGGACTATGTGGAGATGTCGGAGACGCGTTGTACGAGACTGAGTCGACGATGCCTTCGTTGATAATATGTCGAGTTCTGAATGAAGCTCGCGAAGCGGGACTAGACAGCGAAGTGCATTGGTGCTCCAATAGGGTTTCATCCTAATAAATATCTCTAGTGTGGACAGATAGCTTAGGTTTCCCTCTATAATTGCGGTTGCGAGGTTGGTCAAAGCATCCCCTGCAAGAGCTTCTCAAAACAATGTAAGTCCTTGCGATTCTGCCACCAATTGTAGGAGCTGATTACTCACCATAAAAACGAAGATTCCGCAACAGCGGTGAGCATCTGAGGGCCAGCTTAAGTTGGGACGACCTCTCTAAAGATCTCCCGGTCATAGTTAGGGACTTTACACCGAGAGTCCCTGGTTGTACGTTCCGACCCGGCGATTGGAATGAAGAAATGTCGAGGAGTAGGTCTGTCAAATTAGGTGCATTGGTAGCGAACCAAGGTATGCTGGTTAGGCCGTGCAGTTGTAATCGCCGCAGGCGGGGGCTTTGGACGATCCTAACCAACGCATCCGGCAATTCATAGCCAATATAATCATATCCATTCCTGTTCTCTGTGGAGATTTTGAGCACCTCGATATTGGTCACAGGTAACAAATCGAGAATCTTGGCGACCCAGTGATAGTTGACGTAGATGCACCTGTAATCGAGGTACTGGATATAGGACACGAGATGGGGCGATTTAAGGAGGTGCCCATAAAGAACGTGTTCATGTGTACGCGTGTACTCCCTGATAGTTATCGATGAAAAGAGGCGACTCTGGGATGGCGCACAGAGGGTATGACATGTGGCTGACAGTGACCTCAATGTGCCGTTGTCGTGATTTGGGTCGAGAGAGTGAATGAGCTCAAGGAGTATATCGAATGGTAGCCGCGGATTCCTAGGAAGAGACATTCTTGGTGGAGAATGGAAGAGTTGGAAGAGCGATGCCACTGTACGGTTGGTGAACGTTTGCGACAGGGGGGCGACCCCTTTCCAGACTGGGAATTTGTGCTCTGCCGAAAGCGATGTCGCGTTATTTGGTCGTGACAAGGTGACCTCACAAAGACAAACATGTTTACAGCGCTTAATGCAATGAATCTGTAGCTGCCAGTACAATAACACGGTACCACTCCTCTCGATACATCTTGTGTTGTCCTGCTCAATTCCACCTCTGCAGACACAACCGAAAATTCCAGTGTCATAAAGCCGTTAGATAGGCGCCCAAATTGGATGTGGAGAAGCTGTCTGCCGCCGGGATGACTCTTCGTACTATCCGCTAAGCATTCCGCTCACTTCTACCTTTATAGATACTGTCCAATACCATAAACGAATTAGAGTGACAAGGCCTTTGAATAGGCGTGCAGTGGACAAGCGCTGTAGTATTATCGATGATTATACTCTTGCCGACCTCGTGGTCATTCGGGTCGTGTGCGGGGGTAATCTTGACCCCACCGGTACCGAACGCCGTGGCGAAAGAGGAAATTCATATGGTCACGAACGGTGAGAACACAATTTCCTTTCAACGATGCAGATCAGGTGCTTACTAGCCCTCACAGCGCTATCCAATGTACCACCGCGCCTTGACCGATCCACACCTCGACGGCCCAATGTTTGGAATTCCCTGTCTTCGTGACATCCTCTCAACGCCTCTCAGACCTGAGGTTGACACGAGCTCACACATCAACCAACAGCCGCAGACCTCATCTACACCCCGTCATGGCTCTCAGCGTAAAACTATCTCCTCTCGCTGCACTTAGGACTGAACGCTCTGAACCTCAAAGCCGTTTCCAAACCGCAGAGCAGTCCGTTTCCGGTTTCCAGGCGTCATGCTCGTCACTCACTAGACTTTTCCACCTCCGCGTCACCTCGAACCTGTCTCGGTTGCTGGCAAGATCCTCGTAGGCCAAGGAGCTGGGAGAATATGTGTGGATGTCACGCATAAGTCAGAACAGACTTCGAACAGTTGAACCATCGACGGATACGATGGCGACGCTGGACCTTCGAGTGGTCGTGGTGACGAGAGCTATGTGCTCACCCCTTAGCTTAGTCTCATATGCATCCCCACCTCCAGAAATACATATCGATTGGGACTACAAGGTCACTGTACAGTGCTCAGGTGACCGGAAGAATGAGATTTCGGCTGAGGGTACAACAACCGCGATGGATGGAGGACTCGTTCGTCTTCGAGCATGCATCCCAACAATCGTCGTTCTTCGCGCTCAAAAGGTTGGTGAGTTCTACTCGAGCTCAAATCTTCGATATGAATCTCTGATTCTGCTGCAAAACCTGCCAGCCCCCGACTTGACGTACTGGCACTCGCGATTGCCAGGATCCTCGACAACAGGGTCTCGTAGACCGCTGAATTTGATGGTTTCGGCTCTTCCACCTCGTCCCAAAGAGCTTGAAGTTGTAACTCCCATGGCTGCTGGTGTCGACAGCCGTCCTCTAGGTGTACATGCCTTTCAGTTGGATGTCCATTGCCCATTAATGGAGTAGTGGTCGTTTTATTTCCTCAGTTTCATGGTACGTAAATCACACTTCCTCTATCGTTCCAAACGAATTCCCAGTTCTGGAAACCATCGTTGCGAAGATGTATCATGGAGCGAACCTCTTTTTATCAACCTCATTGCCTCGTGGGCCATTTCAAGTTCTAGACTGCTGGGCTGGTGTCACTGCCGTGGGTTTAGACCATGTGCGAGTACATCTTCAATATACAATTAATAAGTACTCATGGTTTTTACCGCCTAGTATTGTAGAATGTCATTTGTGATCCAAAATCAATTTTCAGACTTGAATACCAGCATAGCTGTTGAGAATACTATTATACGACCAGAAGTTGTTCGCAAACACAAACGTGATAGCCTCGAGGCGCTAGAGTGAACGTGACTGATATTGATCTTCGTGCGATCGTGTTCAATCGCAAATTTCTCTCTTTAACCACCATCACATATGGAGGTAGCTACTGTGCTATGCAACCATTCAACCCCTAAATTACCTCTTGAGCTTCTCCTCGAGGAAGTCCTATCCCACATCGACCCCGAAATTGACCTTGCGACGCTCAAAGCACTATCGACGACTTGCAGAGCACTCCTCTCCCCATGTCAGCGACAGCTATTCGCAAAAATTGCTCCACCCGTCTATACTACCAATGCTCCCCGCAGGAGAGACCTCCTCCTCCGCCAACTTCTTATGGAATCGTCTCCACATTTGGCCACCTACGTCCGCGAGGTGAGGTTTAAGTTTCTATATGCAAATCTCTCCCCAGTGGTCTTTACGGACATCCTTCCAATTTTGCATAACGTCGAGATCCTCTTCGTGTTCTGCAATGGCACAGGAAACTGGCTGCGTAGCACTGCAGAGTGGCAGGCGGCGTTATTCCATATCATTCGGTGCCCATCCTTGAAGGAGCTTCACCTCAGTTACATCACCGATTTTCCCATTCCTGAGCTATCTCCATCCTGCTTCAACGTTTTGAAACTCAGAGGAATAATAATTGCATTGAAAGGGCGTCCAGTTCCGCCTCTACCGCTCTCAAGTCTTCGGATTCTGGATGTCACTCCCTGGCGCCAACCTCTGGGGTCAAATTTCCGTTCATTGCTCGCAATTGCGCCGAACCTTAAACATCTATTGTACCATGGTGCGTTATATATAAAAACCTCATGATTTTGATCCTCCCCTCATGTCATTTCTCCTCTTCCCGTTAGCGTCTCATGCCTCAAATATGTTAGGAATTGCGGACGCAATTCTTTGTAATCCACAAACAATCTCAAATTTGCGGACACTAGAGGTCGATATCACCTGGGATGAAGGCGGATTCGCACTCTCCAGGTTAGTCGACGAGATCAGGCGCCTTTCAAGCCACCGCGGCGGTGAAATGGCTCTAAAAAACATAGTCATTAGCCTGCAGGCGATGAACGGCTGCGAAACGATGGTCGAGCAAGGTTTGAACACGTTGGACGAGATACTTTTTCGGAGAAGCTTTCCTCACTTGGAAAGACTTCATCTGGTTTACACCGAGGAGCGTGTGATGAAAAATGAAGAGTATGGGAGATTAGAGAGGTGGATTAAGAATGCGTTTCCAAGGCTAGGGAAGCTTTCAAACTTTGAGTTGGGGGTTACAATCAATTCCAATGAGTCTGTATTCTGGTAGTATTAGGTCTGGTTCAATGTTCAGGTTACTATTAATCAGCCCGACGTCCACTGTATTGTAATAATTAATGAGGCTGCCTTAGGGAAAGCAATCGACAAAACAGCGTACTCATGTAATGTTTTGGTATGGTGCGATCCATTACGCCTACAGTAGGCAGTTTGTGTGGAGCCACCGGGAGCCACCCGTGGCTACAAATTGATGTGTGAGGCGGCCCGGTGGCAAGCTCGTGGCATGCGAGTCATAAACCACAATGCCCGCCCTGGTGTTCATCATAAAATTATTCATTTCATTACAGTCGTTTGCATAATGTTTTGCAGAACGCAATTCTGTGAGAGTTGTTTAGTCTTGTATCACCCAGGGTTCCAGCCCAGCCCAAGTCGCGGGCCGTGATGCGAGAGCGCCCAAGCGGCATCGAGCTGTCATCCACTTTCGGAAGTAGCACTCGCGCTCGCCGCCATGTTTGATGCGAGCTCGTCGTTGGCAGCAGCGAGCTTGAATATATCAATGAATTTTGCTCTTCTTCCCCCCAAAACTGGTGAGTACCTTAAATTACATGTTAATTAAACTGTGGTCCTGGAAAAAGCAAAAAAGAGCATAATATGCGGCCGGGGATTGGGTATTTATTAAAGCAGTATCTGTGTTATTTAAGCCTCGCAAAGGGGGTTTACTTCGACAGTTAGAAACTATATATTATATCAAAATACATTAACACAATATGAAGAAGATTTTGCGAAGATATACGCGCTTGGACCGGAGATAGCCAAGCTCGCTGCTGCCAACGATGAGCTCGCATCAACATGGCGGCGAGCGCGAGTGCTACTTCCGAAAGCGGATGACAGCTCGATGCCGCTTGGGCGCTCTCGCATCACGGCCCGCGATTTGGGCTGTGCTGGAACCCTGGGTGATACAAGACCAAACAACTCCCACAGAATTGCGTTCTGCAAAACATTATGCAAACGACTGTAAAGGCACCCAAATTATGATACTTCAGTGTATCTTAGTTTCCAACAAATTCCACGCCATTACTTGCTATATAGTGAGTGGTTGGCGTGCGACTCGAGCCACCGACGAAGCCACGAGCCTGCTACCGGGCCAGCTCAAACATCAATTTGTAGCCACGGGTGGCTCCCGGTGGCTCCACACAAACTGCCTAGTATTCCCATGACTGTGGCTTTCAATTCTTTCAAAGTCAGGTCGATAGCTGTATCAACTTCCGGCCACAAATATCGACATCAGCCGCATGGAAAGAGCGACGAACGAATATGAGGAAGGCCTGTTAGCGGATGATATGTGAGTATCTAGATCTTGGTTGGAGATGGTGAGGTGACGATTACCGTGACAGATACCGTGTACTTTGGCGTTTAGGACAGAAGGAGAGTCATCAGAGCACGAGCAGACGCGATTCGAGATCGAATAGTCATTATTTAGTTACGAACAGAGCTGTAAATAAACTGATATAATAGAGATAACCCGAAGACAGATCGGTATGTGGCACTCGGAAACTGACTTGATGCAATACTGCTGTCATTTTCCATCAGCAGACATTGGAGAATTCACCAATGAGTGGTAAATAGGCAAATGCTGCTGTTTGATATCCAACACATGTACAGTCAAGGCGGTATTGATGAGTTACAGGCCGAACGGTCGGAAACAGGGGAGGCAGAAGCGGGAGGGCATATCAAAACGTGATAGACTCAGAGCGCATAGGAAGCACCAGGAGAGTGTCTAAAAAGATGAAATCTTGGCTGAAAAACGTCAGCTGAAGTAGCTGAAAGGATATACAAGGAGACACGACTTGCCTATGGTGAGTCGGGTTCGACCCAGCCCACTCTCATTACACCGTCGGCAGAGAGTAGTAAGCAATCGAAAAAATCCGAGACCGAATAGAAGAGAAGAAAGATAATAGCGCCGACAGTCGAAATTTCCAATTTTGGCGGAAAATGGGAAGGGGCTGTTCGAGGCTCGAGGCTCAACAGTAACATGGTTCCAACAGTGGAAGGTGCTGGCAACTCGAGAGCACAACAACATCGTCTCAAGTGAGAGGCGGTGGGTGAAGTAGACGCTGATGATCGATATTCGATCCCTGCGCGTTTTGTAGATAATTACCCCCGTCGAGCTAGTACTATCGTCACCCTACTCGTAGAGCATTGGTCAGACCATTCAGAGAGAAAGACTGAGGCCCGACCGTATCCCTCGGTTGAAGAACGTGTCCAAAGTTCTGTCGGCGGAGGAATACATCAGCGCAGAGCAATCGTCCAATGCATCAGTCATCAGAGCACAGTGACGTGCTGCTTCTAGTGAGCGAGACTTGGAGCGTGCTCCGGTGTTAGAATTGGGACAAAAATACTGCGCTGAAGTAGCCGCTCATTTGGATATGGATAAGTCGAGACATGGTTTTGGGGTTATTCATGACGGTTGCGGTCAAGAGAAGCGTCTCTGGTGGGAGTAGGACTGGAAGTCGAGTCAACAGGTGATGTAAAGTGAGACACGGATGTGGCTTCGAGGTCGAGCCTGTCGCCTGTCCATACGTGACCAAAGAAAATCAATCTGAAAGGATTCAGCGTATCGTTAGTTAGTATTGGTTAGGGAGGATCATTCACCCACCATCGAACTGCGGAACTTTTGAAAGGGTACCACTGACATTCCCGCTAGAAAGCTGAATATCACGATACATCCTCGCAGACAACGTCTGCTAATGCCTGAGGTTCAACAAGTCCGGTAGCTTGTTCATCGAGGAGCCAGAGAGAAAAAACTGGGATGAATATGTCATCTGCGCATGTGCGACCAACGAATATGAATAAGAATGGAATGTCAGAGAGATCCACCTACCATCGACCCAAAATGCTCACTCCAGACAGCCTACGATCATATGCTCGAGCGCTATAGCCACGTTCCCCCAACCGCAAACAATACACCTCCGCAAACGATGGCTGCGAACGCCAGGTACCACAGGTCCAGCATGGTTAGATCCAGCAACGTCAGGTGTTTGAGACGAGGTGGGCGAAGAGTGCGAGAGGAGATAAAGAGAATGTCATGACTGGATGGTTGAATGGATGAATGGATGGGATTTACCAGCCTAGGAGATCCTGTTGTCGGTATTATCCTGACAATCGCAAGTGCCAGTGTCTCGAGTTGCGAGCTGATCTGAGTTCGGGTAACCATCATCAGTCGTAAAGCTGAAAGGATGGATGAGAAGATTCACCTGGCATCAGAGATCTCGTCGAGATCCTAGCAAATCCTGAGATGTGTGTCCGAGTTCTTGCGTTATGAGCTGGCAGGCGTCGCGGTGCTGGATGGAATCCGAGATCCACATCGGAGATCCGAGTTCGAGTAGAGCCTATCAGCCTTTTGACCGTACACTTGAAGAACGACGACTGTCGGTCCTCGGGATGCAAGCTCGATCGTTGGCGGGACAGAGAAAACGCAGATCACCAATTTGGTCGAGTGAGGCCAAACAACGCGTCATCGCTTTTTGATCACACTACGTCATGGATCCACAACTGCAGATTGCCAGTCAACATGATCAGCGACAAAAACCATCCGGAAGACGATCTCTCTCTTATTTTCCCTTAACATACAATAATAATATCCCAAATTTATGTGTATCTCTGAACTTGCCAACACATCTGAGGCTAATATTTCCTCTAATATTACAGTAACTTCCATACAAACGTTCTCCACTTGTGACTTTTCTTGAACGATACGCGGCATTATTCAGATTGAGGAATTGAAGAAACTGCCTATTTTTCAAACTCATGAACACTGACTATCTGCCCACTTAACTGGTCTTCAGCGCTTCCCGTAGATACAATTCTGACTTTCGCTTTCGGTTTACAGCTACTGGGTGGCAGCCCGAGCATCACGTTCGATGTACCTTCTGAACGGCAATACATCCAGAATGAATTAATAGAATTCAACCTATCTAGGGGACAGAACTCGATTTCACTTTGTTCTCAGCAAGGGGAGCATCGAATAACATAAACCTTATTTGTAGCCTGAAATCAGCACGTTTGAGCGGGTGAGTTGACCCGTCTAAGTCAACTTTGGCATGACCGTACTTGGGGAATCCAATTTTAACACACCATGTGTACTGTATATTAGAGTTAAAACATACTGGAAGATCTGTCTGCTTGACTTGTGCTGGAAAATACACAAGATATCCCAGTATATGTGGGATTCAGGGTGCGAATATACGAATTGAATTATCTAAACATGTTTCAAGCAGCCTCGGGGATTTATTTTTGTATATAGATGGTTATTTCAAACTTCAAAGCACAATGCTTGTGTATGAAACAGGAAGCAGCCAGGGATACCAGCAGGTACTATGTAGAAATCGAATAGTAAGCGATCACCGTATCAGCGGGGATGGCATTTGGGGTATAAAAAGTATCTGAAACCCTCAAAAACATACACAGAACTGCCAAGAAATATATAACTTAGGGGATAGATAATCACACCTGAGAGAATACCGCCTATGATGACGAGGCGCTGGGCTGTCGACATTACCCGAGCACCTAGCCTGGTACTCTAAACTTGTACCAAAGCGCAGTTATATCTAACGAAGGTCATAGAGTCACACAAAGCATTTTTATACAGAATTTTCTGTGCTATCGTGGCCAACAATAAAAGTGCGATTGGTAGACAAAAGAATTGTACTCTAAGGTCTGGGGCGTCGAAGCCTTGATTGAGGTACGTTCTAAGACATAAAATCGATGATATATCCGACTAGGAGTTTTTTGGGCCGTTCTGAGCCTTGACGTTGAACCATCGAATTTGTCGCGTACCCTGGTTAATGATGACTGAAGCGAACGCAAGTTCATCTTTACAAGTATGCAAATCGATCTCCTTCTTTTCCTGACTGCTTTGCTGCAGTTTTACTGAGCTCCGTGCAAGTAAATCGGCGTTCGCGTGCGACTGCAATTGGCCTGAGGCCTTTCTTTCAGTTGAACCATATGCGTCGCCCCTGTGACATAACTTTATATACTACGCAGAAAGCTCAATTCTTGGTGTTACTACTGTTTCTGCCCCATCTCTACTGTATGCGAGCATAAGATGTCTACTTCGCTTCGCGGTAATGCCCAATAACAGGGATGTCACCGACTTTGCTTGGCATATCTGGAACCATACGATCCCGAATCGGGAATCCAATGTTCTGATAGAAATCCGCCTGTAGTACAAGGACAACATTGAATAGGATGTTTTGGGCCATACTCGGAAAGCGGTAGAAGATACACACCGTCTCCTCACTCGTTGAAACGAGGGCAATTATGTTGGGTGCAGGGATCTAATGGATTCTTCAGTCCAGATCGAAGAACATCAACAGCGCCAGGAAATACCTTATCAATAGCATGTTTCATTAGAAGCGATCCATATCCTCTTCGCTGGTATGCTGGGTCTGTGGCCAATGCGGCCAGCCACCAACAATCCAAGGGGGGCTGTGAGACTGTTATTATAATCGTTTTAATGACTAAGAGTTCTTGACCTTTGGTAACCACCTGTTACCCCATTTAGTGGTGCTCGGGATGTACTAGGGCCAATGGTCATGACCAGCTCACACGCAGGCGGCATAAACACCAATACATACTGTGTCTTTCCACCATCGCTGAGTTTCAGCATCGATTTTCTCCTGTAACTCGTTGAAGCCTAGCTTCCTCTGTTCTTCGCTGTAGAGGCCGGTCAGAATAGAATTAAACAAACACGCCAGTTTCAACTTTGACTCACGAGCCAAACAGCATTCTCCCGGGTGGAAACCAGACAGAGTACGAGACAATTTCGTTGATGTTGTTCTCCACCACATATATTTCTCCTTCCAATCCCGCGGCTCGAACAAGCGCACGAAAATGTGGAAGCAGTAGGTCATCATTTCCACCTACCATAGCCCGAGCAGCTATGACTACGAGGGCCTCGGCGGTGAGCTGAAGATGTGAAGTTTAAAATCCTTTACATACCATCTTTGAATGCGCGAGCGCCGATGTCGGACAACTTGCTTGTTTCCTCGTCTACAAAGATAATCGGCATGAGAATGGAACGAAATTTTAACTCCTACCATTTAACTTGTAGATGCGGCGAACCTTCCCTTGTGACATCTTCGGTGAGTGAATGTTCGAAAAAGGCGTTCGGCTCACTCCTCTTATATGCGTCTGACTGTAGGTTGGGATAAAGAATACGACTGGATTCGTATTGTACAGCCTTGTTCGACGGGCGGTGATCAACGAATCAATGTTCCATTCTCTGTGGGTCTTCTACATAAACTATGCTTCGAGTATTGCATCAGGTACTTGTATTCGGAAGTCCAATGAATGCTTCCAGATGATCGTGCAAACCGAGCTTCCATCTTCATCACTGCTGCAATATTACGTACGTATCGGTTGTCGCAATTCCGCCGACCCATATTAAATGCCCATACGTGTCTGTACTCTTCATTATCGCAATCATGAGCCATCGTGAGCCACCACATCAGCCAACCAGAGCATTCCGCATTCTCTCTCTTGCTTCTACCTGTCTTTCAATCCTGATTATGACTACGCTTGTTCAGCTCACCTTAAATTGGTTAAATGCTGGCTTTGAACGAGAAGAGAACGTATACTTTTTTCATTACCCAAATATCACTCATAAATATAGTGAGACTTCATAATCGATACTTGTCCAATTTGCTCATTGCTTTGTTACAGCCTTCCACGGCGACGACCTGCCTAACATTTTGCCATGGGACGTTGGTAGAGCTTTGTTACAGATAGAAGAGTCTGTCCATTACAATCTTAACAACACTGAATCAGAGGGTGAATGGCTCGCCATGGACATGACCGGCCGAGGCACTATCAGATTTGACGAGGATCAGCACGTTGTTCTTACCCCGTTCTACCACCAGTTACATTGTGTCCACTCTCTCCGGGATGCGCTCCTCAATAAGCCGGGGTTGACGTTGGGTCATGTCCAGCACTGCGCAAACTATCTTCGCCAGGGCGCCTTGTGCAGAGCAGATTTAACCCTTGAGCCGGGTGATTTTGCGGAAAAAGACTTCGAATGGGACAGGAAGGGAGCTCTTCATGTGTGTCGAGACTGGTCTCAGCTCTATGCCGAATATGAAAGAAACTGGAAACAATGGGTGGCATTTTGGTTGGAGAATCACATAGAACGGTCAGCGGATATCTTTCTTTTTCTGGAGATATAACTGACATGGTCGTGCACTTAAGGTACGTAGGTGAAGCCCCCATTCGACCTCGAGTCTAGATCTCGATACTTGCACGGACTCGTGCTCTTGGGGGTTAACCTGGTACTGAACCCTAGCAGTACGCAAATTATTCGAGATAAGGCGGACTTTTATTTTTCTTTGGTCAATTATGTATAATGTCTCGTTTCTTTGACTATGTTGGTCGTGCGGTCTTTTGAAAGTTCTTCCCATGTTCATGCCCTCCATGCAGTCTCAGCGCACACACTAAAATTAGTCAACTTGTGCCCAAGTTTTCTGAGCTTCTGGCATCGCCCACAGTACTTACATTTAGAATGTGATATGCGCGAAATTACCCCGGGGTGCATCTCAAGTACATATAGAAGATCCAGAGTGCACTGGTTTGTAGGGCAGACTATAAATGGCCTTAAGAACCCTCGTACTTGTAATGCGGAATTTGAACGGATTATGAATACGTACAAGAAGCTTCGACTAATCCGGGAGTAATTCTACTGGACATGAAAATTGGATGGTCTATTCCTAGAGTAGATATTATCACAAGAAGTTGGAACGACGATGTCTTTGCGGGTGCAAGAAAATTTTCTGCCTTATAGAGCAGCTGACCTTCTCCAAAAAAAGCTCTCACCTGTCGGGAGATCTGTCCCGTCTTTGCGACTCTTCGTACCACAAAAGCTCTGAAGAATATTCGTCGTATGCATCCCACGAAGATTGCCAAAGCTAGCGCAACTCTCAAGTAGCTAGCAACAACGCGACGGAGTCGCATATTCAAACGCCATGGCACCTCTCATGGACAACCTGGCAGTGGCTCAGCGCTTACACTTGTCCGCAGTGCTGGTACTATAATATTTGACACTGAATGTCCACACAGTGTTAAAATGATAAGCTCTCAGCCTCATCTCGGCCAAGTATGTGCATGACGGGAGCTTCAGCATGTAGCTGCTCAAGGGAGAGTTGTAGTGGTTCCAAATTTCAGCACTCAGTTTACCAAATTCTGTAGGGCACCCTAAATTTACAACTACCGTTTTAGAGTATATATACAATTTAATTTCCCCCTTCGTGATTTGGTCGATGTATGCTAACGCTTGGTGCTGGCAATACCCGCATTTGAGGATCTTCCCATGCCTAAACCCTAGTGAGGTAAAATAGATCCTCTGGCTTTGAAAAAACTTACCTTTTTGCCTCTAGTAACTCGGGCAGAAGGCAAACTATATAATACAAATATTTTTAGTAGTGTTCAGATCGATATAGTAGGTAAACTGACCTTTAGTTGAGACTCCAATGCCTAATTGTCCGACCCATAGAGCCATTCACCGTCTGGCTTTGGTAAAATCATCCCTGTTGCCTGTGGTAACTTGGAAAATAGGTGAGCTGTAGAATGTGAACATATTTCTTCAGTGTTGTTTAGTTTGTTATGTGAGCTAAACTGACATTTAGTTGGGTCATTCGTGACCATGGCGCAAGAGGCGACAGCACTTGCGAGTATGACTGCGATGGCAAGAAGTTTCATTGTGGAATAGTTTCTGAATGAGCGATGGTTTTTTCTTGAGTCCTACTACACCACTTTCTTATATATGACCCATGTCCATTCTCTTTCCGTGATATCAAAGAGAGTTTCACAAAATTGGATGTTCCCTTTGATGGCTTCTTGGGCCCTGTGACCAAAAAGCGAATTTTTTTTTTGAGCACTTCAATAACCACCATGGAGAGATCCCTCAGGCTTTTGCACTCGGATATCATATTATCCTATGGAATCAGGTTCTCCTGAAGGCAATACTAGCCGGGTGGACTACTACTAGTTGGAGGTAGAAAACAGCCTGATCAACAAATATGATCATCTGTGTGGGAGGGATGATGAAGAAACGGGTGAGCGTCGGTATCTACTTCATATTAGCGATCAAAATTTATTGCATAAATGAATCTTATATGTAATTCCTAGCCAAATAAAGGCACTTCCAGGTGGGAAACCACTGGGCCGTTACTCACACAACTAAAATTGATTATATTGGATGAAGCCCAATAACCTGATGATAATTCTGTGTGTGAAGAATGATGACGAAAGAGTGTGCGCATCAATTTCACAATAGTACAAATGTACAACCCAGAAAAGAATCCTATATAACATTCTGAAAAGGGTTCAAGTAGAAGAGTAAAAAATGAAATGACGACTATAATTGTGGAAACAATATTCGCTGTTTCAAAAGTCTAGCTATCAGAAATTCAGAGCGTGATAGAGTTATACTTAACCCTCATCCTTGCAACTCTTTATACCTCTCGTGATTCTTCTGGGTTGCATCATACACCTTTGTCCAGTCATTACAAATGGAGGTACCGCTTAGAAGGCCTACAGGCAGTTGGTAAACTGCGTCTGCATTCATATCAGCACGGCACAGTACCATCTGCCTGATATAATTCAAGCAGTGTAAGACCAATCTTCCAGGTAACACCGTGTTGTTGAGCTTTTGCGCCTGCAAAATTTCGGATCTGATAATGTCGATACATCGTATTTCATGAAACATGGAGATTGTGAAGGGTTGGTCCTCGGTTCCAAGATACAATATTCCGTTATTTGGGTACTGCGCAGCCCATAGCGCATTCACTTCTTCAGAGTCTACAAAGGCAAAGCGCCTTGAATCCTCCAACTGCATGGAAATTGGAGGGTATGTCGATATTGGCCATGAATGTGGGTAGTCATTGTCCAGGTATGCTTTGGATGCGGAGTTAGGTCACAGGAAACTATCGAAATTGAGAGAACTCACTGTACTCTGAACGAATAGGTGCCACGAATAGACCCCGGAGAAAGTGGAGAGCAAAGACTTTGAAAAGGATTGCCAAAGCAAGCACAAGGTAGTTCATCTTGTTCAGAGATTCTTTCGGAGAGCGTAGAAATCTGGTATATCTAGTGATGAAAACTGCTTGAACTATTTGTAGTGGGACATTCTTCGTTTTGAAATCATAGTGATTTTGAGTATGGGAGTCGGGCTAAAACTGGAGTACATCATCTCGCTTCAACATTGTCCCAAAGGCGAAGGTCGGCCATTGCACGTGAATAATTTGCCACATAAACCAATAGAGGGGGAATAAAAAGTTTTTGACATCATGCTCAAAAGTGTCGAGGACCCACCCACCCTTCATCAGTAACTTTGCAAAAAGGTTTCCAGAGGTTGCGCAACCCTGAAAACAGCCGAAAACAGCCGAAAACTAACGAAACCCGGAGTCCTGGAAACTTATGTCCCAGGAAACCACGTAATCTTGGTTTATCTTTGGCCATCATTTGTAACTAAAAATGTAATGAAATCTTCGAGTTTCCGAGTTTCCAGGATTCCGGAAACCCCGAAACTGGCGAAAACTGCCGAAAACTGTGGGAAACCAAGAATCTAAATTGCAAAGTTACTGATGACTTTCTATTTAGGTTTATTTTTCGAACCAACGTCAAAAAATGACAGCACTGGGAACCAGTTGGAGACTGGGCCCATTAACAAGGTCTCGTCTCATGCTTAAGCTTGACGCGACTTTATATATGACATGTATGGAATTAGTTAGGATGTGAGACTAGTAGACGTCGCCACCTACGACTCTATAAAAGAAATTAGCTGAGACGTCAAGTTTGTATGAACCAATATTGGTGGCTACTAGTATGCAACATTCGAGTATGTTTGAGCTATATAATCAAGGAAAGTGATGGCATGCTCCATTGCGAGCAACTAATGGCTTTTTGAGAAGGAAAGATGTGAAATTGAGACGTCCAGAAAGCATTTTTAAAAAAGCCTCCTAGCACATAAACTGCCTGGTCTCGAGACGTAGTAGTTTTATTGGTGTACTTCCTCGGTGCACTGCGTGTTAACACGTTGAGATGCGCGATGTGCGTACAACACTGGTTTGTGAGAGACAGCTCAGACGCAATGAACGGTAAAAACAGAGTGATTCACCCTACGTGAAGCTTCCTACATAACCGGAATAGGCTAGCAGTCCTCTAAATTCTCATCTTCAAGTTGAGCTCTTCCTCTCGGGTGACAAGCAGATATCTATAAGCATTTTCCGTCAGCGAGACACTTTGAATAAAATTTACCGGCATACTCCAAGCCGCGGTCTGCATCTTTCTAACATTTACTATAAATCCCACAAAGAATAGGGGGCGTCCCACAATCGACGTTCATCTGATCACATGAGTAGAGCATCTTTCCCAACTCGACGAAGTACTGGAAACGTGTCAGTCTCACTTTCGCCAACTCTTTTTGGACAGATCACAATTACAAGCTATGTGTATATTATATTGATGCGCAAGGGCAGAGTGCGCCGTTTAGAAGTTATTCAAAAGTTAAGTTCAAGACGCCTAAAAGTTGCGAAATAGGACCCTAGGGACCCGGTTTGGCCCATCCCGTAAGGAGCATCGTGTCTTACCCCTCCCTCTTGCATAAAACTTCCGCGACTTACCATTGGACCTTTACCATGATCAACCATATCACAGCACTGTAACGGGCAGCGCTGAACATGTACAGGCTGATTCGAATACAAATGGTGCACCATGCTGATCTCGGGAACGAACAAGTTATTATTGGAGTTCATACTGGACTTGAGGAGTGGGCATAGCATGCCTTGATAAAAATATCCAGAGTTCTTCCTACAAGACACAGGCAGTATTCTATATGTTGCCTAGAAGTGCCGAGTATCGCAGCATCCAGAAAACTGAATAGTAGAGTACCGAATAGGAATCTTTGGGCCGTGGATCTGATATAGAATTGTGAGGTTGCTGGCACTCCCTCGTCGTCGCACGTGTGTTGAAATGGCTGTGGGTTATGCACCAAATGTAAAGTGTGATTTGCAGATCGAAATCTCTCCCTTGATCACCACAAGCGCCCCGAATTCATGTATCAGCTATGTGGTTTCGGTACATCAACTGCGTACACTGAGAAAATTTATACAGTTAAAATTTATTTTTCTAACGCAGAGGATATTGACGGAATTTTATAAGCAGGCCCGTGTCTTGAAAGCTTTTGACTCTTACCAACGCCCTCATTAGTAAGTCCTGCTTGTACCTTGATTTCCTACGTCGACTCATTACATCTGTTATCAGGTGGCAAAAATTAGCTATGCAGAAACATCCATTGCCCAACGAGATCGAGGTTTGCGGTCTGCTCGACGATGACGAATGCGGCTCAGACCAAATCGAAATTGCTACAAGCCCTCCTTTCCTCAAGCACAAAATCCCTCGAACTTTTTTGGACTCTTTGGCAGACTCCATGCCAACTCTCATCCTCGTGTGCACTATTGTCGATTTTTTTCTTCTTGCCACACTCTGCACCATCCATTTCATGGCATATCTTCCCCCAATGGCCTGGAAGTCAATTGACGACGTTCCATTACGTAGCACCTACCTGAACTTCGACAAAATTTACCGGAACTCAAGCTTCCCTCGGGGAAAATTTCAGCCAATAGTCAACCACGCAAAGGAATTTTATCAAGTATCCAGCAAGGACGGAGAGAGAGACAAAGTCATTGATGTTTGGGCAGATCTGCGATTTTCACAAGTTGGTTTGTTGCCCAGATATGGTCAGCATTTAATTGTGAATTCAACGGTAAGTGTTTAACCCAACAATTGCCCTTGCATGTCCCATGCAGAACTTGGAACATAGATGTCGACATTTGCGCAGTTCCCCGTCTTGGACTATGGAATGGAGGAATGTTCTGTTGTGGTGTCAATTCCAGAGAGGAACAAGACAACTGCTCTGGTATCCTCCAACACATTGGCACCATTGTTCATCGATATCTACTCGTTCTTGACAATTACGAAGAGACTGAACTTCAAGACACTCACATGGGCTACAAAGCCGAAAGAGAGGACGCACTTATTTTCTCTCCCCGTCGCATATGGGGAAATACACGAAAGCCCAAGATTTCGGTGCCCATCGTTGTCGTATCAAACATTTGAATTCTCTTGTATCGGTTGTCATGTTGACATCTTAGCGCTTGACAGACGCAAGGAAGGTATGTGTATCAGCTTATAAATGCATTATTCTCACACTCACAGTTAATTTCTTCACAATAACAGGAATTTACATGCGGCAACACCAGACAATTTGAACCGAGACGAAATTAGTGTAGGAGGTTGCATTACCATAATCATGGTTCTAACTCTTACTATAGATTTTTATGGTTGGATACAAAGTACAGTTAGGATATGTTGAATCTCGTTCCTGCTATGCAGAGAGCTGAGTGTAAATATACCAATGCAATGGGTAAATTAACACGAGGTAGAACTTATTTATACGATGTTACTATAACAGGAAACTACTATTTATGAGGCCCGTATCATTGGAGACCCAAGTACTATCTATCCGTCAGCGCCCCACCCTATCATAGTACATGACGTGGATATATTTCTCAGGACGCGTACTCATCAGATGATCTCAGGTGTAGGTTTGCATACCAAACCCAATCTGTATGTGTATTCACATCTCCTATGGCCGTATAACCTCCAACTTTGATTTTTCACCTGAAGGTCAAATTTAAATACATTACAGATAGAAGAAGCTTGTTCTATTCATAGAATAAGACGAATATTGAGTAGCATAGAGAGCCCGAACATTCATTGAGGCCCTCGGGAGTGTTGAATGCCTTCGATCGGGAGGATTGGAGAGCATTGCAGATGCGATCAACGAGGAATATCAAGAGGTGTCAGATCCACCGATCTAGTACCTCGTAGGGGGTACCACCCTCACACATATTTAGGAAATTTCACGGGGTTTGGCAAGAATGAAAGCACCCGCAGGAGACGCGGGTGCGCCTTCTTGTGTGACAAGTGCGACACAGCCACTAAGTACCTTTACCTCGTACCTCCACCTCGTGTCTCCCTCGTCGCGGTACAATCTCGGTGGACGATTCGGTCTCGGTCTCCTCAAAATATTTCCCACCCACCCACACCTTTTACGCATTCTAGGAAATATAATACGCGTCCAATGCGTGTACCAGTATATTTATCATCTCAGCGACTGTCATTACTTGTTCTACATGCCAGGCCCTTGGCCGCTTGGACTACTTGTCGAATTTGTCCACGCTCGTACAAAAAACCATTGTAATGAATGCATCATTTTGAGTGTGGTGTGTGCGTTGGCCGATGTGCCGGTGGGCTTCAATCATGCAGCGCCGTGAAGGTGCCGACTCTCGGGACTTACCGATCAACCATCAACCGACGTACTAGATCGGTGGATCTGACTCTTGAGGAATACTATAGGTCCCCTGAACATCGGTCGGACCCCTCAATCGGCCAGTCACACATTTTGGCTGGGGAGCGTGATGGCGTTACTCGCGAGCTGGAGAAATGGAGCGCTCTGATTGGCTCAGACACGTTTTGTCCGATTGAGGGGTCCGACTGATGTTCAGGGAACCCAGAGTATGTTAGCGCGCAATTGCAAAACCAACTTCACTCTTTGAGGAAATATCAAACCACATTGGCGGTACCAGAGTGATATACCACTCGATATTTCTGGACTTCTCCGTCAATGCGCTCAGAGCATTGGAAGATGTGTCCCCGAGCGTTGAATGGAAGTTTGAGAACGTCATCAGCACTATTACAATTCTTGTCTGTGAAATTTTCCTCGCCGCTTGATTCCACCGTTCTTAAGCGGACTAAAATGGATTAAGACGCATCAATGGATTCACTCCCTTCTGCCTCTTTATCTCTTGAACGTAGTTTTTACATCGGTAATGCTCTCAGCAGCATTTTCTATGGTACATGAATCCCAGCTGTTCTCCCTTGGTCCTCATTCGCGTCTCATCTCTCCGAATTTTTAGGTATCTATCTTACGTTATGCATGCAGTCAATTCACTATCTCCACAATGGGCACTCCTCAATCCGGCGCAAACAGTTTTACATTTGCTATAGCGTCACAATGGCGTTAATGCTCACTATTGCACTTGCGTGCAACATACTATACGGGCAGTACGTCTGGATTGAGAAGAGGGATTCTATTCCTGGTGGGCCTGGGGTTTATTTCTTAGAAAATACAACCTGGTGGGTCAATACTTTGGGTACCTGCGCTGCGTTTGTGGCCACCCTGATGAGTGATGGGCTCTTGGTGAGCAATATTCTTTTTGTAGATCAATCTTGGAATTTTGACCTATATCTTTAACTAAATACTAGCTGTATCGAAGCTATGTGATACTGGGCCAGTCGATTTGGGTCCTGGTACTTCCCGTTCTTATATTCTTAGCTTCGATTGGTAGGTTGATCGCATACACACCCCATTCTGTTCATAAAGAAATTTTGATTTTCAGCCCTTGGATTTATATCGATCATCCTCAGTGCGCTCCCCAATGGCTTCATTCTGAGAGGGAGAGCCGCCCAATTTGCTGTCGCCTGGATTTCCATCTCCGTCAGCTTTAACGTCGTTGTCACCTTGATAATTTCCCTTCGTCTCCTCCATGCCCATGCTAAATTCAGTAAATACGCCTCCAAAGAAGACACAAAGACATATACTGGCGTCGTGACCATCCTTGTGGAATCTGCATTCCCTCTCGCGTTGACCGGAATTATTGCGACGATATTCTATGGAAAAGGGCATCCAGCGGCATTTTCGCTGATTGCGGTTTGGTTAAGCTTTGTGGTGAGTCTTTCTCTGTTTCCATTCCATTTTCTCGCTATTTATGAAAAACATATCAGGGTATATCACCACAACTTATCATCCTACGTGTGGCGGTGGAAAAAGCGTGGTCTCAACGAACGATGATGCGACATCACAGTACACTTAGGTTCCAAGGTCAAACGGCATCAAGTCGAGAGTTACCTCCTATGTTCAATAATGCGGATCTTCTGTGCTCGGACCAAGATGGTACAGGGGAGTATGGCCACGTGATACCAGAGGCAATATCCCCTTTTCCAAATGAGGTTTGTCTTGGTCTCAATTTGTCATTTATCCTTTCTAAGATGTGTTGATAATCTATCCAGGACTTGGGTGAACATAAAGGAAGATAAGTCAAGGGCTTCAGCATATAGTTTAAAACCTGTGACTAGATATGTTCTGGTTCTGAATCCGGGTGCATGCAGTCATTATTTAGATGGATCACATTTATTTTCAAGTTGCGTCCACGAGCTAGTTAAGGGTGCCCTGCTGTAGTGGTCCTCTGAGAATCGAATGAAAGGTTATTGTAGTGTGTGCGAAGGGCGGAGCGAATATCTCAGCGGTCTTCTGAGATAGTTGCTGAAGAAATCCGTGAACAGGTGATGAAAGAAAAGTGTGGCTGGTGCTTCGTGAACTGAACGTGAACCGATTCAGAGCGTGAGTTTTTTTTGTTCCTCGTGAGAGTGAACTGAGTTCCTCGAGAGCTGGATTGGACGTGACTTGATGACTGGTGGACTGAAAAAAGTGATGACAACTGACGTTGGACTGAACGAACCGGGCGACAACGACTGGTGAACAGGGAATCAATTTCACTACAGAAAGTGTAGTGTACACCTGTAGTTGAGATTCTGGCAAATCGCGAGATACAGTTCGGTGCATGGTCGAGTGGGGTTATGAGCTAGCAGGCGTTGCGGCTTGGAATCAGAGATTCAGATCGTCACCAGTTTGGTCTGAGGGTTTTATTGTGTCGGAATCGTTAGATGAGGAAGCCCAGGTAGCCTACGAGTGATGTGAAGTGGAAATGCTGAGCGACACGAATGAGACTCGGAGAGCCGAGGTCAAGCAACTAGAAGATTGGGTAGTTGTAGAGGTGGGTGAGCAATTGAAGCTTGAGCGCTGGCAGGAAGGCAGCAGTTGCGAAGTCGGGAAAGGATATGGATAAATTTAAGCCATCTAACTGCGTCGAGTGGTGACAACGTGATCGCGATGGTTTACAGCCAGCGTCAACAACAAACTTGAGCACAAGGACACGGTACCACTCCTCTCGATACATCTTGTGATGTCCTGCTTAGTTTCACCTCCACAGACGCCATCGACAATCCCAGTGTCCACTTTGAGTCATAAAACCGTTGGATAGGTGCTGGATGCAGAGAAGCTATCTGCCTCCGGTATGACTTTTCGTACTATATGCTAAGCATTCCGCTCACTTCTACCGTTGTAGATACTCTCCAATACCGTAAACAAATTAGAGTGATAAGGCCTTTGAATAGGCGTTCAGTGGACAAGCGGTTATCGATGATTACACCCCTTGCCAACCTCGTAACCATCCGGCTCGTGTGCACTGTGTGGGGGTAATCTTGACCGCACCGGTACCTAACGCCATGACGAAAGAGGAACTTCATATGGTTACAAAAAGTGAGAACACTGTTTCCTTTTAACGATGCAGTTCAGGTGCTTATTAATAGTCCTCAGGTACATAGTCCTCACAGCGCTATCCATTGTGCCCCCTCGCCTTGATCGATCCTCAACTGGACGGCCCCAATCTCTGGAATCCCCAGATTTCCGTGTCATTCTCTCAACGCCTCTCAGACCCGAGGTTAATACGAGCTCCCACATCGGCTAGCAGCCGCAGACCTCATCTATTTCCCACCACGGCTCTTAGTATAAAACCACCTCTTACCACAGCACTTAGGACTGAAGCCTCTAAGCCTCTAAGCCCGCATAGCGTTTGTTTCAGGTTTTCAGGCGTCATGCTTGTTACTCACCAGACTTCTCTACCTCCGCTTCACCTCGAACCTGTCTCGGTCGCTGGCAGTATCCTCGTTGGCCAAGTAGCTGGGAGTAATGGTATTTATATGAGTCCAACGAACATGTGATAGTACTAAAGTGTCCGAACGCGAGTAAGACTGGACGCCAGGCTTACAGGAGGACTCGTCCACCTTCGAGCACGCATCCCAACAATCGTCGTTCTTCGCGCTTGGAAGATTGGTGAGTTCTACTCGAGCTCGAATCTTCAATATGAATCTCTGATTCTGCCGCAAAACCTGCCAGCTCATGACTTGACGTACTGGGACTCGCGATTGCCAGGATCCTCGAAAACAGGATCTCGTAGACCGCTGAATTTGATGGTTTCGGCTCTTCCACTATCCGACATTTGGCTCTTCACACAGAGATCGCCCATCTCGTCCCAATGGGCTTGAAGTTGTAACTCCCATAGCTGCTAGTGTTGGCGGCGGTCCTCTGGGTGTGCCATGCTTTGCAGTTGGACGTCCTTTGCCCATTAATGGAGTAGTGGCCGTTTTTATCTCTTCAGTTTTATGGTGCGTAAATCACACTTTCTCTATCGTTGGTCTAAACGAACTTTCAGTTCTAGAATCCATCTTTGCGAAGGTGTATCATGGCGCAAACCTCTTTTCATCAACATCATTGCCTCATGTGTGATTTCAAGTTTTACACTGCTGGGCTGGCGTCACTGTCGTGGATGCAAGGATTAGACCACGTGCGATTACATCTTCAAGATGCAATTGATAAGTACTCATGTTTTTTACCGCCCAGTATTGTAGAATGTCATTTGTGATCCAAAAGCAATTTTCAGACCTGGATACCAGCATAGCTGTTGAGAATACTATGGAACATTATACGACCAGAGGTTGTTCGCAAACACAAAACGTGAAAGCCTCGAGGCGCTAGAGTGAACGTGACTGATATTGATCTTTGTGCGATCGTGTTCAATCGTGAATTTCTCTCTCTTTAACCATCATCACATGGAGGTAGCTACTGTGATATGCAACCATTCAACCCCTAAATTACCTCTTGAGCTTCTCCTCGAGGAAGTCCTATCCCACATCGACCCCGAAACCGACCTTGCGACGCTCAAAGCACTATCGACGACTTTCAGAGCACTCCTCTCCCCATGTCAGCGACAGATATTCGCAAAAATTGCTCCACCCATCTATACTACCAATGCCCCCCGCAATAGAGACCTCCTTCTCCGCCGACTTCTTATGGAATCGTCTCCACATTTAGCCACCTACGTCCGCGAGGTGAGGTTTGAGTTTCTATATGAAAATCTCGCCCCACTGGTCTTCACGGACATCCTTCCGATTTTGCATAACGTCGAGGTCCTCTTCCTGTTCTGCGATGGCACAGGAAACTGGCTGGATAGCACTGCAGAGTGGCAGGCGGCATTATTCCATATCATTCGGTGCCCATCTTTGAAGGAGCTTCACCTCAATTACATCACCAATTTTCCCATTGCTCGGTTATCTCCATCCTGCTTCAACGTTTTGAAACTCCGAGGAATATGAATTGCGTTGGAGAAACGTCAAATTCGGTCTCTACCGCTCTCAAGTCTTCGGATACTGGATGTCGCACCCTGGCAGGGTTCTCTGGGGTCAAATCTACATTCATTGCTCGCGTTTGCGCCAAACCTTGAACATCTACTGTACCATGGTGCGTTGTATAAAAAATCTCACGATTTTCATCTACCTCTCATGTCATTTCTCCTCTTCCCGTTAGCGTCTCACTCAAATATATCAGGAATTGCGGACGCGATACTCCATACTCCACAAACAATCTCAAATTTGCGGACACTGGAGGTCGATATCACCTGGGATGAAGACGGATTCACACTCTCCGGGTTTGTTGACGAGATCAGGCGCCTTTCAAGCCACCACGGCGTTAGAATGGCTCTCGCCAACATGGTCATCAGCCTGCAAGCGATGAGCGGCTGCGAAAGGATGGTCGAGCAAGGTTTGAACAAGTTGGACGAGATACTATTTCGGAGAAGCTTTCCTCACTTGGAACGACTTCATCTGGTTTACACCCAAGAGCGTGAAATGAAAAATGAAGAGTATGGGAGATTGGAGAGGTGGCTTAAGAATGCGTTTCCAAGGCTAGGGAAGCTTTCAAACATTGAGTTGGGAGTTACAATCAATTCCACTGAGTCTATATTCTGGTAGTATTAGGTCTGGTTCAATGTTCAGGTTTGATGTGCTAGCTTGTGCGTGCATTAAAGCCTGTATTACTATTAATCAGCCCGGCGTCCACTGTATTGTAACAATTAATAAGGCCGCCTCAGGGAAAGCAATCGACAAAACAGCGTACTCATGTAACGTTTTTGTATGGTGCGATCCATTGCGCCTCAGGTCGTTGAACGCTAGCCCAAGCAGTGCCATCAAATGACAGTGCTCGTTGAGCTCGCAGCCTACAGTATTCCCATGACTATGGCTTTCAATCCTTTCAAAGTCAGGCTGATAGCTGTATCAACTTCCGGCCACAAATATCGACACCAGCCGCAAGGCAAGAGCGACGAGCGAATATGATTGAGGAAGCCTGTTAGCGGATGATATGTGAGTATCTGGATCTTGGTCGGAGATGGTGAGGTGACGATTACCGTGACAGATACCGTGTACTTTAGCGTTTAGGATGGAAGGAGAGTCATCAGAGCACGAGCAGACGCGATTCGAGATCGAATAGTCATTATTTAGTTACGAACAGAGCTATAAATAAACTGATATAATAGAGATAACCCGAAGATAGATTGGTATGTGGCACTCGGAAACTGACTTGATGCAATACTACTGTCATTTTCCATCAGCAGACATTGGAAAATTCACCAATGAGTGGTAAATAGGCAAATGCTGCTGTTTGATGTCCAGCACATGTGCAGTCAAGGCGGTATTGATGAGTTACAGGCCGAATGGTCGGAAACAGGGGAGGAAGAAGCGGGAGGGCATATCGAAAGGCGATAGAGTCACGGTGCTTAGGCAGCACCAGCAGGATCTCTAAGAGATGAAATCTTGGCTGAAAAAGGTCAGCTGAAGGCGCAGAAAGGATATACAAAGAGACACGACTTGCCTATGATGAGTCAGGTTTCGACCCAGCCTACTCTCGTTACACCATCTGCAGAGAGTAGTAAGCAATCGAAAAAGTTCAAGGCCAAATATGTAGGAGAGAAGATAATAGCGCTCAGAGTTGACATTTCAACCTCTGGCGGAGAATGGAAGGGACTGTTCGAGGCTCGAGGCTCAAGAGTAACAAGATTAAAAAGATGCAAGATCTTGGAAACACCGGAGCACAACAACGCCATTTCAAGCAAGAAACGACGGGTGAAGAAGACATTGGTGACCGTTATTCGTTTCCTGCGCCTTTCGTAGACATTTACAGCCATCAAGCCAGTACTATTGTCATCCTGCTCGTAGAGCATTGGTCAGATTATCCAGAGATAAAGACTGAGGGCGACGGTATCCGTCGGCTGCAGAACGTGTCCAAAGTTTTGTCAGCAGAGGAATACATCAGCGCAGAGACATCGTCCAATGCATCAGTCATCAGAGCACAGTGACCTGCTGCTTCTAGTAAGCGAGGCTTGGAGCGTGTTCTGGTGTTAGAATTGGGACAAAAATACTGCGCTGAAGTAGCCGCTCAGGCCAGTTCATTTGGATATGGATATGTCGAGACATGGTTTTGGAGGTTATTCATGACGGTTGCGGTCAAGGGAGGCGTCTCTGGTGGGAGTAGGACTCAGAGTCAGGTCAACGGGTGATGTAGAGCAAGGCGGGGATGCGGCTTCGAGGTCGAGCCTGTCGCCTGTACACGCGTGACCAAAGAGTATCAATCTGACAGGATTCAGCGTATCGTGAGTTAGTGTATGGTTAGGGAGGATAATTACCCACCATTGAACTGCGGAACTTTTGAAAGGTTACCACTGACACTCCCGCTAAAAAGCTGAATGCCATGATACGTCCTCGCAGACAACGTCTGCTAACGATCGAGGTTCAACAAGTCCGGTAGCTGATCCATCGAGGAGCTAGAGAAAAAACTGGGATGAGTCTGTCATCGGCGCATACGCGACCAACGAATATGAATAAGAATGGCCTAGGATTTGGTTGTGTCGTTAGTCGCTGGAAATATTAGAAGAGACATCCACGTACCATCGACCCAAAATGCCCACTCCAGACAGCCTACAATCAAATGCCCAGAGCTATATCCACGTTCCTCCAACCGCAAATGATACACCTCCGCAAACGATGGCTGCGACCGCCAGGTACCACAGGTCCAGCACGGTTAGATCCAGCAACTTCAAGTGTTTGAGACGAGGCGGATGAAGTATCTGCGAGATAGGATCAAGAGAATGTCGTGGCTAGATGGTTGAGAGGATGGGATTTACCAGTCTATGGGATCCTGTTGTCGATATCCTGGCAATCGCAAGTGCCAGTGCCTCGAGTCGCGAGCTGGCACACTCTGAGATTTAGATGGAATCCATATCGGTGATCTGAGTTCGGGTAGCCACCATCAGTCGTGAAGCTGAAAGGACGGATGAGAAGATTCACCTAGCATCAGAGATCTCGTCAAGATCCTAGCAAATCCTGAGTTGTGTGTCCGAGTTCAAAGCTGCATTATGAGCTGGCAGGCATCGCGGTGCTGGATGGAATCCGAGATCCATATCGGAGATCCGAGTTTGAGTAGATCCCATCAGTCTTTTGACCGTGCGCGTGAAGAACGACGACTGTCGGTCCTCGGGATGCAAGCTCGATCGTTGGCAGGACGAAGAAAACGCAGATCACCAATTTGGTCGAGTTCCAGTGGGGCCAAACAACGCGTCATCGCTTTTTGATCACATCACGTTCGATGTACCTTGAAGGCCTTCTGAACGGTAATACGTCCAGATTAAAACACTGGAATTCAACCTATCTAAGGTACAGAACTCGATTACCCTCCCTGCTCAGCGACAAGGGAGCATCGAATAACATAAACCTTATTTCTACCAACAACAATGTCTCTACCAGACGCACACACTCTCGGCACATGTTCTGTCCCCTTTCCTTCTTATTTCCCAAAAATCCAATCCATGGTGAATATTATAGAGATTCAACGCATCACAACATATTTGAACATTGTGCGCGAGTACCGTCTGGGTGAATGCAATACAAGTCTCATTCTCAATTTTTTTCAGTTCGTTGCGCGTATCTGGTCCAAGCGATATGGCTAGTGTGATGCTGATCTTTTCGAGGTGGACGAATTGGGTTCGAGAGAGAACTCGATCCAAGTCCGCAAATGCATCCAGCAGTGGCCTTTTT
>Ga0247741_1000278_pt1 | contig 31824 bp, 32 predicted proteins | sample UWRJL213509R2_FD_180945 | JGI IMG/M metagenome (GOLD analysis project Ga0247741, IMG submission 180945) | Plant litter microbial communities from Arlington Agricultural Research Station in Wisconsin, United States - UWRJ-L213-509R-2 | ecosystem: Environmental > Terrestrial > Plant litter >... | reverse complement strand
ATCATCGTGCAGAGCAGCGAAAGTTGTAGCATACACTGAACATCCCATTCGTGAAGACCGATGAACTAGAATTTGATATTAAGTCAGAAGACTAATACAATGCACAAGCAGTCAATAACGCACCGGGTCTGGTATCTTCTTCAGCTTGAGCAATTCGACATGCACAGTCGTCGGAAACGAGGAAACATCCAACCATTCACCGTCTTTCGTTCCTTCCCCGCCGCCTACCTGAGTGAACGACCATTCCGTGAGCGATTTTGAAGTCAAACGGCTCATGATGGCTGGTGTTGAAGTTGTATGGTATCAAGTATCTTTGGGAAAAGTGGACAAACATATCTCTTTGTATCACCGAGAGGAAGAATCGCCATGGCTGAATTGGTCAGAGTTGATCGTATATTGATCAGCTGGACATTAGATGTCAGAATAGTTTCTCCGAGGATTATCCTCTTACACAACCTTTCGAGGGAATCACTTGGAGCGCAAGAAAAGCAAAGTGATAGATTAAAGCATATAGCGGTACGATTTCCTCCCTCTCTGGCCAGACTCTAGAGTATCTGCCTTCAGGTTCAGCGTGGCGAGATGATGCCTGAAGACAAGGCACATCGTGATGCTGAGCGAACTCATGACGATACAGATGGTGTATGACATGTTGTAAGTAGGGCCCCAAGACGATGGCCAGGTATATCTGTCAGCAATGTGATTAGATGCCAGATGGATAGGATTATGGGTAACAGGTGCTTACGATCCAATGACATTCCCAAATTGCGAGACGCAATTGATCAGCGCAAGTGCGACGGCTCGCTTTGCGGGTGGATATGACACTGAGCTGCTGGCCCAGGCCAAGAAGCAAATAAAACCTCCATACGACTGCGCCATTAAAAACCTGACAAATGCAACGTTAGGTCCAAAGTATATGTATAGTCAAGACCCGACTCACAGCGAGAAGTAACGAATCGTGATGTTCATTGTGGACATCGCCATGAAGAAGCCCGCGATACCAATTAAAAGTGAGAATACGATGTGTTTCGTCCTCTCTCCAGCGTGGTCAGAATGCCTAATCAAATGCACCATGAATTGAAGTCGACTGGGAAAGATCTGGTCAGACTTACCTCGACAAGGCTAAAGCGACAGCCGTAGCAAACATCCAAGGAGGGGCGCAGAGCAGTAAAGTCCTGGTGGGTCCATATCCCATCGTAGCTGCAAGAGTAGGAAAGTACGCATGGAAGGAAAGCGACACGGCCATGAAGAGCAGAGCCACAGCCAAATACCACACTTTCCAATCAGTAACAGCAAGGTGTAAACCAGGCCATCGACCCAAGAGCTTCTCCGGGAAAACGTCATCATCGACACTGCGATCTATCTGGCCAACGTCCTCTACCATACGTTGGATAGCCAAGGCCTTCTCTTCGTGTGTAAGCCAACCAGAGGATGTTTCAGGAAAGTCGGGCAAAATGAAGATGGATAAGATAGCGACAGCGATTGTGAGGGATCCTTCGACGAAGAATAGCCAGCTCGAGGGAAGTGAGTATAGCAGCATGATCATGGACTCGAGTGGGCACATACCGCCACGCAGAATAGCCCCAAACACCGTCCATAGTATCTAGTATACCTGACGCAATAAGAGCCCCGAAAGCGTTGCTGATGAGACTCCCAGTCGCAAACCATGCTGTTCGCTGGGAAAGCTCATTCCGTTTGTACCACTTCGATATGAGGAACTGGTCGAATGGTATTAGTATACACACCAATAGCCATTTAGTATTGTTGCTTACCAATGCTCCAGGGAAGAAGGCCGCTTCAACGAATCCTAGGAAGAAACGTGTAATGAATGCGCCAAAGTAGCTGATGGCATAGTCAGTCATGGTACAGCGAAGTCAACGGAGGCAAAGTCGCTTACTTGGTTGCAAATCCTGCAATGTGAAGCGAAGATTGAGTAAATAAGTGTTGGTGAGTATGATGGGCTCGCACCTGTGCCCACTGATAACGCTCCCCAGACGATCATGCACCACGGTAAGTATTTAGAAGGCTTGGCGAAGTAGTTCAAGAACATGTTGCTAAACCTCACGAATCAGTCCCAATTTTCGACAATAATTCGAGACACTGACGAAGGTATTTGCATCATGATGTAGCCAATGTAGAGAATCGACAATAAAGACGCGAATTGAGAGCCCTTGAGGTGAAGATCCTCTTCAAATCCTCGCAGTCGAGCCGCACTACGAAAGTATCAATTAATCTGTACCAGGGACAGCAAAGAAATTCGTACGAAGCATTGTTCCTATCAATATCTGAGTAAAAAGTGTCAGTGATATGTTGTAAGAGAAAGTTGAGATACTGACAGTTCAGAATGTATATCAATATTAGAATAGACATCCTGCGGTCAACCTTCCTTAACAACGACCGTTCCACAGCCTTTCTATGCTCGGTATCTTCTTCCAGCCTCGTGTCATCAAAGTGGTCTCCATCTTGAAGTGAAAGGAATAGTGTAAGTCTCGCGATTGGCTCCAGCGCGTTCCAACTCACCATGCAAGTCGTACGAGTCAAGCAAAGGAGATGATTCAGCCTGCGATGCTAGAGCGTTGGGGACAGCATCTCTTGCCATGGGCAGCTTTGACGGTGAACGTGCAAGTATGGTCGTGGTGGAAGCTGCGATAGACTAGGGAAGCATGGGACAGGTTGCAGGGAAGAGTCTGCGTTTGGGAAGAAGCTCAGCGCGCGTTTCGGACCGCGATCCGAGTTTCCTTATAAATCAGGCCCTCCTTGTCAAAAATCTCCGTCTGTAGACGCTTGACGCCCGCGTTGGTTGCACTAAGCCCACCATGGCTATTCTCAAGCTCACTGATTCTTCGAGGCTTGACGCTCGAGCACTGATTCAAGCTGCTCGCACATGTCCAACACATGTACATGTCTAACCCACTGGCACTGCCCACTGAAATAGGCGCTCTCGGGCTTTCTCATTCCCTCCACTACGATGTCGTCGGACATTCACCGAGCACTGACAAATTTTAAACCCGTCGCACCGTACCTGCCCTGGGAAAATCGTGAATTGTTGACACTTCCCTCACTCTCCTGAGCATGGAGCGAGCATTCCTAATACTCGCTCAGTTTCCTTTTATCCTGTCGCTGCGGCTGGCTCCAGTACCGCTGATAGTCTCACGATGTCGCATTCACCGGCAATACCAGGTATGTATTGATTCCCGCTATCTGATATAACACCAAGATATCACCCCCGAATCCACACCAGGGAACGGAACCGTCTTACACGAATCCGCGCTCATTTTGCCAGTTGGTTCTCAGACCCAAGCTAGAAACAGTGGAACAGAAAGTCTGTGGAGGAGTTGCACCAGGTAAACATAGCGAGCTTAACATGAAATGGATTCCATACCTTACTCCACATATTTTTGACCTTACACTCAAGTACACCAATCAACTGAGGATAGCCACGATAGAATGGAGATACCGCTATAGAGACTAACAGTGCAGGGTGACATAATGAGTGGTAAGTACAACGAATCTTGAATGATATTTACAGATACTAATGTGATATTTCCTGACTACGCTGTACCTTTTGAGGCTGATAAACATAGGCTTGAAATTAATCAACAGCTTTCTGAGATCCCAGTGCCCCAGACGGCAGAGATAGATGGTAAAGGCCTCAATAGGAGCGCGAGGCTCAAGTGTTTGTGGTTTTTATTGGGCTATATGCGCGGTGGAGGTCGTATACGAGCTGCGTTTGTGCACAAAATTATGCCCTTTTTTTCTCTGTTGTCATTATCGCCTCCGCTGCTCGAATCGCATGTCGATGGGTAGTGCAGAATGGATAGCCAGAGCTCGACAGCTGGGGCATGAGTACGCCGTGTACATAACAGATGTGGCCGCGGGTGTTAGATCAAGAGGAAACAACATCAGAGTGATTGTAGCAAGAACGACGACGACGTGTCGCTATCAATGGTGTCAGCTTAGGATGAAGGCTGGATTTCTCCGTTGGGGGTGACTGGTGACCAGTTGACCTTTCTCGGGATCGTGTGTAAACTGACCTCACAGGCAGAACGTCATTGTCAAACATGCGATCTATCTGACCACTATACGTTGGATAGCTAAGACTTTCTCCTCGGTATCGACTTATATTATCACTAAAAATCTCTTCATCGACTATGTACCAGAACTGAGGAGACAAGAGGCTTGATATGATGTCATTGATGCACCGCCTACTATAATAATAAGTATTCGAAATCATTGTGATATATACACACGTTCCCTCAACATCTCCAATAATCTTTCTTGAGATGCTCGGCCGGCCGGTTTAGAAATGCATACATGCATACTGTACATGTCTAGAACGCCGGCCACTTGCCAAAAAGACGGAAATTTTTTGGCACAGGCGCTTTCATTTACACACTGACAAAATTATACATTGAGGGCGTCAGGCCTTCAAAACCCACCTGATGCGAGCCAAATAACTTTTAGGTCTGTTCCCATCGCTTCAGTCCAAGGTTGCTTGCTATGCTCGCGACTAAGTTCGACGATATCAATAACGAGGTTTTACAGAAAGAGGCCCGAGTTCCTTCTCATTGGTAGGCGGTTCCACGCACAGCAATCTTGGTGAAGCGTTTTAAATCGTGTTTAAGTTGTCTTGGCCATCACGCCCCCATTTGCCCGGGATGCATCCAGTGTAGTCTCGACCACACCCTCATTGGACCACAACCTCGTTGGACCGATTCTCCTCGCGTCTAGTCCCAGCCACCTTTGTAAGCTTCCATTGGACCACCCTCATTGGTGTACATCCTCACCCCCATTGGTCTACCCTCATTGGTTAACCTCCCGAGTGAGAGTCGCGGGTGGACGAGACTTTCGAATGTCGGAATTCCTCCTGTACAGCCTGGTGTAACGTAGTACCTGCCCGTCTCTACTTAAACTCCAGCGTTATGCCAGACTCGTCTTTCCTATCACCCTACACCCTACACTGGCATGACGGAACTTGAGTTCCCTCCTGCAGCTATCGTGCAGACAGGTCCCAGCTTGCAAGACGCACAGTTTTCTCGTTGCGCGCATACAGGTCCTTGTGCGGGGTGCAGTGCTCGCTCCTTCAATGTAGATTCCGACATTCCGAGGTCTTTCGTGTGCGTCCGCCCAGCTCGCTGGACATGAGGAATATTGCTCATTTATATTTTCACAGAATCCCACCTCAACTGATGTCGAACTCACCGATCGATATGTTCTTGGAGTATATATCGGTAGCCTTCTACTACGCGACACGCTATCTCAGCCTCCATCGCATCTGGTTCGGTATCTACCGCCTCAACCCTGATGCGCGCAACTCGGACTTGGAAAACGCCACCCCTTCTTGTCGTTCGTGTTGGACCGAGACCATTCGGAAAATGACAAGAATCTGGACTATGATAATCATGCTGTCCAGCCTTGTAATGACGTGAGCCGTTTTATCACTGAGTACACTGCCGTTGCTTATATTTGGAACGCAGGCTTTCGGTCGCCTTCTTACAGATAGACGACATCCTGGATAACATTTATCCCCGCACATTTGCCGTTTTAACTTTTATATTGTCCTCTGCTTCACTCGTCGCAAGTTGCATCTTCATTGCGAGTGCATCAAACTTGGACAGTGTTGGCAAGTTCAGGCAATGGAAGACCGCTTCCCGAAACTCAAATACATTGTCTTCTGTCGATACCTGGGCATGCTTAGCCTTGCCACTTACCTCTTTGGCATGGTGCGTTCTCATGTTTCTCCTTTCGTACCAGCAACTAGATCGGTGATCACATAGGTCCGCTGGCTTTTGCCTCATTGCATTATTCTCCTTGGTGTGGGTTGATCAAGGCGCGCCCGGCACTCAAATACACGCGCACAAGATAGATCTCGCCTTTAGCAGCGCGCTCACGTCCATTGTTGTTCTCTGCCTGGTTTTCCAGTTCTACCGAGTGCGGGAATTCTTGGCCAAGTAATCAATTTCCGACTGCTCATACTTAGTCGCATTGAGAATATTTGTACCGATAGATGTATTATCACTCACTCGTGGCCTGTTGGTTTAACGTCTTTTTGCTCTCCTGTTATCATGACTCATCGCTATCTAGCTATTATTATCTTCAAAGATACCCTCGAATGTTAATATTATATCTTATGCAACGACTAAAAAGAGTCTTTTACAATTATTGTTTTTGCAATACGTATCGGGGGGAAGGAGGGGTTTCTAAGGTGCATGCGTTATGCCTACTCTGACTACTTGAGACCGCGGGCGCCTATTTTACGACATCAATGAGCGCGCCGGCACTGGCAGCTCTCCGGAAGGCCGGACCCTGACCAGATCACGATGTGATCGCGAATTTGCCAGAAACCACCACAAGCTCTCTCGAATAATTCTGTGACTCACTAGGAGCGTAGCTCCAGTATTCAAAATATTCACATTCCATCTGTCAAATCCTGCATCCAAACTGATTGTCTCCTCTCGACATCAACCACCACGGTATTATTTAGGCTTGACTTTTGACAAAATACAGTAACAGCAGGAATGGCAGCAACTGCATATCTAATTCCACCAACCACACCTGCAGACTATCACAGGATCGTGTCACCAACACTAAAAATCCCCACTGACCCAGCGATTTCGACCCCGGTGGGTCTCCTCGCCTGCCAACGTGCGTACAATTTGCGCACGTACTGATTGCTCGACACCCTGACCACACCCATCAGGAGATCCACTCTTACGAACGCTCGAGACCACCGTAGTCAGCGTATCAGTCGCACAACCAGCGCTACCAGTAGCCAAGAAAGGCAAGAAATCAGTCCTCGCACCTGAGATCGGAAGCGAATCTCTACTCCATGTTCTCCTCCATGACACCGTCATCTTTCCGGAGGGGGGCGGGCAGCCGACTGATACTGGTATCATCACCATTGCAGATGGTATGAACTGGGAAGTTGTTCAGTGCAAGCGTGATGGTGGACACGCTGTCCACTACGTCAAGGTCCCGAAAGGCGTCGCAGAGGAGGCAGCGCTGCTCGCGTTCAGCCCTGGGGTTAAGGTGACTGTGGCTCTTGGCCAGGAAGGATATGATCGACGATACGACCATGTACGTTCCAATCTTTTCCAAAGTCAAAGATCATTGCTGAATTAAACATCACAGATGTCAATGCACACATCCCAACATCTTCTCTCAGCATTGCTCGAAACGAGGCTCGATCTACCCACACTGTCGTGGTCGCTGACAGGATACCCGAGTCCCTGCTATATCGAAGTCCCCCGAGGGATGACTCTCGAAGAAATAACCCTCATCCAAACAGAGGCCAACAGACTCGTCTTTGAGGGCCGCCGGGTACACGTCGAGGTTGAAGAGTTGGATTCAGGGCAAGAACGAGCGGTCCCAAAGCTAGAAAGCGGGCGTTCGGTTGGTAAAGCTCTGCCAGATGATTACACAGGCGGCGTCAAACGCGTCGTAGTGATTGACGGTGTCGATCGTAATCCGTGCGTATCTCCCATCTATAAAGCTGGCCCACTCGTGTTAACATAACCAACAAATTTGCACCATAGATGCTGTGGAACCCACCTACCAAGCATTCACAACCTTCAACTCTTCCTCCTCCCACACACCGAAGCGCTCTCTCGATCATCCACCACCTCGGCGCGGCTCTACTTCCTCTCTGGCCCACGGCTTATCGCACATCTGACAAGCACCCATTCCACACTCGCCCACACTGCCTCCATCCTCAGCTGTGGCTCAATTCTAGTCCCGGACCGTGTCTCTCAGGTCGTCGAGGACCGTAAGAGGGCTGACAAGCGTGTCGGTGACATCGAACAAGAACTTGCAGCGATGATCGCCGCAGACCTTGCCAAACAGATCATTTCTGGCGAAGCGGGGTCCCTGTACAAGCGTCATATCCACCGGACGGATGATACCAGCAATGCCCTAGGTTTCCTGACAGCTATCGCCTTTTCCGTTACCAACTCCATGGGAGAAGCGGCGATGGAACACCCATACCTGATTGTGCTCTCTTCTTCGCCGTCTTCGCAAACAACCTCTTCCATCTCGACCGTTCTTGTCCTGGGATGTGATGACGCCAAAGTGAAGGCGGCAGGCGAAGGTCTTAAAGCAAAACTGGGCGTCAAGGGTGGGGGAAAGGGACCTAGGTGGAGTGGTAAGTTCATTGGGGTATGGAAAGACGGAAAGGAAAGCGCAAGCATAGAGGAGGCCTTGAAGGATCTATAGAAGACGCCAAAGAAATAATAAAGATAATGAATTATACATATGTGCTACAGTGTACAGTGTACGAGGTTTGCAGTGGAGAATAAACAAAGGATGCACCAGCCACGAATTATAGATATTGGGTTCGAGGGCGATGCTAGTGTTGTATGCCTCAAACATGAAGGTCGTAAAGCCCGGAAAGATCTTGTGAATGGGTAAAATGTGGGTAGCAGTCGTCTATTTTGGATCCTGATTAACGAGATCATTCGCATTCAGACCTTCGCCTTCACCACCATTCGTGCCTTCATCCTCATGCACAGAAACGCTAACTTCCCGCTCCAGCGCTGAAGAGCAACAGAGCGACGACCATCAGTTGGACAAGCTGCCGAACCGAACCGCGGGGACGCCACATACCTCCAGCCACACTCGCCTCCTCATCCTCCTCCATCGTCAGGTCCCCCTCGGACATGGATGACATTGACTCGGACTCGCCATCTGTCAGACCCCACTCTGAGTTCCCGTCCACGTCGTCGCCTTCTGTCTCCTCGTACTCGGGTTCGTCGTCCATTTCGGCGTCGTTGTAGACAAGGTTGAGCCCGACGTTCTGGTCTTGTGCGACGTTCTGGTGATCATCGGATTCCCATAGCTCGTCAAAGTCCAGGTCCATAGGTTCCACGTAGAATTCGTCAGCATCTGCCTCCGTGAATCCGTCCACGTCAACCATCCCGTCTTCATCTTCATCTTCGACTTCGAAATCGTCGGGAATGTATTCACCCCCGTCGGACGACTCGTCGTCAGATTCGGAAGGTGGGCGCACGTTTAAGAAGACGTGTCTACATGTAGGGCAGCTTCCATGCTAGGAAGGTGGTGAATAACGCAATTGCAGGGTAAAAGTTAAAAGCTTACCTGACTTCGTATCCATTCAGTCAGGCTATAGAGCACGCAGCCGCAATTAGCAATGGGTATGTCAAGAAACGTCGACCACTCACTCTTTCCGGCAAAAAACATGCCCGCACCCTACAAGCTTTGTCACACCTCCGACATCTTCCCAATCTTCTTCTTGCTCCTCTCCCTCATTCTTCTCCGCTCTCTCCTTCTCACTCGCCCTCTCCTCTTCCTCCTTAAACACTCCTTCGAAACTCAACAAACAAATGGGGCATGGCTCCTCCAGATCGACACTTTCCTTGCCTATCACTGGCAACGAGGCGAGCACGGCCTTGATCCGCTCGGCGGGAGGGAGTAGCGCATCTTGCACGAGCTCATATGCTGCGGCTGCGATTGGGTTGTTGTTACGGTCCATAGTAGTTGTAGTCGTTTGGGCGTGGTTATTAAGTGTCAATAAACACTTTGCAGCCAGTCTTCAGAGTAATGAAGGGAGAAAGAAGCAAAGACAGCCTCTCGTCCTGCTGCAGCCTGGAGGCTCGAGGCGGTTTGAGGAGAACGTGTGATTAATATATTAGCCGAGGTCTGATCAACAACGCGTCAGTCGCGTTGCTGGTTTCGCATCACGTGTCCCTGCTGATCAGCGTGTCCAAGGATCGCCTCCCGGCCCGAATAATCACCGGGACCGGTGCGTCATTATTTTTAGTTCATCCTTGGCAGAATGAATGAAATGAGAACTTCTCCACACAATCCCACATGACGAGACGAATTGATCACTTCGTCCGAACGTTCTGTCCCCTTCTGTGCCTATGGGGTGCGTATATCCCCATGATATCCGCGTAGTTAAGTTTTTCCGACCTATGGGAGCCGGATGTTACCAGAGACGTGTATATAATGCAAATGACGGCGACATCGCCTTGTTTGCCTCTCTTCCTCGCGTAAGAGGTCACAAATCTCGAAAATTTATCGATATCGCCCACCTCGAGCTCAATACTCAAGGATGGCGTCAGTATCTCCGGCTCACTCGATCTCCAACGAAAAGGTATCTACCGACCACCGTGACATCGACCGCAAGTTTGACGACAAAACGACAATAACAACTCATGACCCAAACGATCGGGATGCAGAGTTCGGAGGCACAGAAGCACGTAAAGCACTCGAAAAGAAACTGCTACGCAAGGTCGATTTGCGTATGAGCATTTTAATATTCATCTATATCTTAAACTATGTGAGTTACAGCCTGGTGATTTCTTGATCACGGTCTTTGGTGGTATGGTGTGAACCGAGCGCTTATTTTCTTTTGCATACACCCCTTAGATCGACCGAAATAACGCTGGGTAAATTTCCATGATAGTCTACAACGCGAGGTCTCCATTGATCTCGTTGCTTATTCAGAGCGGCACGTCTGAAGGGATTCGAATCAGACCTGCACCTCAAACCCAACAGTCAGTACACTATTCTACTACCGCGAAAAGACTGATTCAGCCCCACAGGTACTGAATTCGCCACCCTCCTCTCCATCCTCTATGTGGGTTATATTATCATGCAGGTTCCATCGTGAGTTCTCCCTTCAACTCGCATGTCATATCTCCTTCATCAAACTAAATCTGACTCTCCCACAGAAACATGTTCCTCAACTGGATCGGAAAACCTTCACTCTACCTCCCAGCGTGTATGATCGTGTGGGGGATGATATCATGTCTAACCGGTATAACGACAAGGTACGCTCGGTCCGATAGAGAGCGAATAAAGCAGTCCATAACTCAAACGCCTGCGAACGTGTAGCTTCACAGGTGCTTTACTAACGAGGTTCTTCCTTGGATTCGTTGAAGCTGCATTCTTCCCCGGTGCTTTGGTGGGTACACTTTCTCCGTCCTTCCCATCTGCATCCCTTCTTGCAACTACTTATGATATTCATCTTAACCCCCTCTATCTCAGTTCCTCCTCTCGAAATGGTACAAACGAGATGAACTCGGCCTACGCACCGCCATCCTCTACTGCGGCAACATCATCAGCAACGCTTTTGGATCCTTGATGGCGAGTGGGATTTTGAGTGGTATGCAGGGCAAGTTGGGGCACAGTGCGTGGAGGTGAGCGGTTTAACTGTTTTTTTTTTTGGGTGAATCCCTTTCCTGGTAATAATTAATTCGCATACGGCACCGAATGATCAGCGCACGTGGGCGCTGTACACGATCGAAAGTTGTTGGGAAAGGGAAATATCGTCCCTTGCTGTACAGCGTCTCCGAGCCGAAGAACGATCGGCAGGCACTCGTTCGCCATGTTCCTCCTCCTTTCGAGATAACATAAGGAATGTCTCATTGATGTCTTCAACGCAGGTGGCTCTTCTATATCGAAGGCGCCTTAACAATCTTCATCGCCGTCCTCGCCATCTTCATCCTCCCCGACTTCCCCACCACGACCAAATGGCTGTCACCCCAAGAACGTGCGCTGGCCATGCGGCGCATGGAGGAAGACGCGGGTGGGGTGGGGGACGAGGAACAGACCGAACATGAGCCAGAGAAAGGCGCGTTTGAAGCCAATGGCAAGACCCAAGCCAAAGGCCGAGGCTGGCGTGGGCATGGAAGTGGCCTGTGGATGGCGGTGACGGATTGGAGGGTCTGGTGGCTCTCGCTGGCATTGACCTCGCAGGTCGTTGCCTTGAGCTTTAACGCGTATTTCCCGACGTTAAGTCAGACGATGGGGTACAGCACAACAGTGTCCCTGCTCCTATGCGCACCGCCGTTCTTGTTTGCTGCCATTGTTGCGTTTGTGCTTTCTAGGCACTCCGACAAAACTGGCGAGAGATTCTATCATATCATCAGCTCGCTCGGGACGGGTGTATTGGGTTTCGTGATTGCAGTGTCAACAATGAACACTGCTGCACGTTATATTTCGCTGTAAGTGGTACAACGAATGCGTAGACAGCCCACTGATCCAGCCACAGGTTTTTAATGGCCCAGTCATACGCCGGGTTCGTAGTGTTCTACGCGTGGATCAGCGGGACTTTCCCTCGTCCGGCGTCGAAGAGAGCCGTGGCACTGGCTCTGATAAACGCGTTTTCGCAGTTGGGGAACGTAGCCGGGTCGTAAGTACGCGGTGTTACCTCGAGAATAGCCTAGCTAAATGTCTTGACAGATACGTGTGGCCAAAACCATGGGGTCCGACATACCGCTATTCATACGGTATCTGTATTGCGACGAGCTGCACTGCGATGATTATGTGTTGGCTTTTCCGAGGACACCTGAAGCGGCTGAATGCGGAGCTGGACCGAGAGGAAGAGGCGAGAGGAGTAAAGACCAGAGGTTTCCGGTATCTACTGTAAGAAGGTCTGTGTTTGGGATATATGAATGATAAACTTGCATGAACGCACCTTATGTTCATGCAAAATATGCTACATCCAGTCCATGACAATCTTATTATTGTGGTCATCTTCGAACCAGTGCGGACCCTCTCCAATATCATACACTAATGACCCCAGCTGCTTTGTAGACAAACGTCGGTAAAACAGGATGCTTGAGTGTTGGCCTTGTGCAGACACGGATCTTCATCCTCCTACTTGGTCACAACCCTTCCTGCTTCCATTAAATTTCCAGCAGGCTTTCCTAGAGCGAATTTAAGGTTGGTCAAATTCACTTTATTTTCTTAGGTAGTAAATGGCGAATGCACTCCGCGAACCCGAGTCTTTGACAATAATCGGGTGCTGACATTGAATGAGTATGCTGCAGAGTATATCATCAGCCATCACCCTGCCGTACATCCCATATTAATCACTACCCTGGTAAATTTCTAGAAGTGGCTGGAATTGTGTTATTTCAGGACAATGTAGCTGCTGACTTTTGTCTTTGAATTAGAGCCTCTAAGGGAAATGACCTAGACGAGTACCTATTCTATAAAAGGCATCTCATGCCCTCACCAAAGTGGGCTGTGAATCCTCTGTTGAGTTAGCGGAGATCACAAAAACACCAGCCAAAGGCCAGATAATCATGGCATTCCGGGCTGGAGTGATTGAGTGACAACCTACGAAAAAGGAAATTATTTCCACTACTGTAGTTTTGACTTTCTATCCAAAATGTGGCTGTACTATACAAAAATGACGTAGCTCTTTGGTCGCTCTGGGGCCGCTGGAGAGCGCCAAACAATAAATCAAGGCTAGGGTTTGCATGGAGTTCAGTTCAGTACGAAAACAGCTCAGAATCAGAGAGAAAGGATTTTGGTCAGGTCTGTTGAGGGCTAATACAGTACCCGCCAAATTTTCTATCACGTACGAAGGTAGACCGATGTATGGATTAGAATGACGGAAAATGCCCAGTGAATTTCTTGAGACACACGTCCCAGTGTGCGATATATATCATTGCATGTCCGCGTCATTATTTTTAGTCCATGCTTGACAGCATGCAATGATATGAGAACCTTCTCCACACAAGCCCACATGATGAGACGGATTGATCACGTCGTCCGGACGTGCTGTCCCTCTGGAGTTGTATATATCCCCGTCATGTCCGCATACTAAGCTTTCCCGACCCATGGGACTGGATGTCATGCGGTTTATATGTAAATAAATCAGAGAAATGTATATAATGCGAATGACGGCGAAGCGAAGAGCTCCTTGTCGCCTTGTTTGCCTCTCTTCCCCACACAAGAGGCTACGGGTCTCGAAGCAATATCGATATCGTTCACTTCAAGCCCTACAGTGAAGGATGACGCCAGCATCTCCGACCCACTCTGTTTCTAACGAAAAGGCATCCGCCGACCACCGTGACGCCGGCCGCATGTCTAACGACGAACCGATAACAACTTACGATCGCAATGCAGAGTTCGGCGGCACAGAAGCACGTAAAGCACTCGAAAAGAAACTGCTACGCAAAGTCGATCTGCACATGAGTATTTTGATATTCATCTATATCTTGAACTATGTGAGTCAAATCTCAAGTTGCCTCGTAGTCTCTTGATCACGGTCGTTGGTGGTTTGGTGCGAATTGGGCGCTTATTTTCTTTTGAAACACCCCTTAGATCGACCGAAACAACGCCGGGTAAAATTTCCACCAAAATCTACAACCAAGACCTTAACTAATCTTGTACCTACTATTCAGAGCAGCGCGTCTGAAGGGATTTGAATCAGACCTGCATCTCAAACCCAACAGTTAGTATACCACTCTCCCACTTCGAACAAAACTGACCTAGTTCCACAGGTACCGAATTTGCCACCCTCCTCTCCATCCTTTATGTGGGCTATATTATTATGCAAGTTCCTTCGTAAGTTGTCTCTTCTTGCCTGAAATACTTCTCTCACTGGACTAACATCGAATCCGTCCCATAGGAATATGTTTCTCAATTGGATTGGTAAACCCTCTCTTTACCTCCCAGCGTGTATGATCGTGTGGGGGATGATATCGTGTTTAACTGGTTCGTTCATTGAGCTTATAGCTATATTTTAGACCCAGAGCTCACACTATGGACATTAGGTATAACGACAAGGTACGCTGGGTTCGATAGCGAGCGAGTCGATAAACTCAAACGCCTACGAACTAGCTTCACAGGTGCTTTACTAACGAGGTTCTTCTTGGGATTCGTCGAAGCTGCTTTCTTCCCTGGTGCATTGGTATGTATGCATTGTGTATCCCTCCAGTCCCCATCTCTCACATTCGTCCCATTCTCTTCCCTGTCTCCAGTTCCTCCTCTCGAAATGGTACAAACGCGATGAACTCGGCTTGCGCACAGCCATTCTCTACTGCGGTAACATCATCAGCAACGCTTTTGGGTCTTTGATGGCGAGTGGAATTTTGAGTGGTATGCAGGGCAAATTAGGGCACAGTGCGTGGAGGTGAGCGGTTTGGCTCTGGTTTCTTATGACGATTTGGAGTTCCTGGTAATGTGCGCAGGGAGGCACAGGTACCAAGCGATCAGCGCACGTGGGTGCGATACACGATCGCGAAATGCGGGGAAAGACGAAGACCGAGCTGAAGAACGATCGACAGTCGTTGCCCATGTTTCTCCTCCTTTCGAGATAAGATAAAACATGTCTCACTGACACTTCTCGATCTAGATGGCTCTTCTATATCGAAGGCGCCTTAACAATATTTGTCGCCGTCGTGGCCATCTTTATTCTCCCCGACTTCCCCACCACTACCAAATGGCTGTCACCCCAAGAACGTGCGCTTGCAATTAGGCGCATGGAGGAAGATGCGGGTGGGGTGGGGGACGAGGAACAGACTGAACACGAGCCCGAGAAAGGCACTAATAGCAAGACCCAAGCAAAAGGCCAAGGCTGGCGCGGGCATGGAAGTGGCCTATGGCTGGCGGTGACGGATTGGAGGGTCTGGTGGCTGGCGCTGACGCTGACCTCGCAGACCGTAGCGTTGAGCTTCAACGCGTACTTCCCGACGTTGAGTCAGACAATGGGGTACAGCACGACAGTGTCCCTGCTCCTATGCGCCCCGCCGTTCCTGTTTGCTGCCATCGTTGCGTTTGTGCTTTCTAGGCACTCTGACAAAACTGGCGAGAGATTCTATCATATCATTAGCTCGCTCGGTACGGGTGTATTGGGGTTCGTGATTGCAGTGTCAACGATGAACACTGCTGCCCGTTATATTTCGCTGTAAGTGGTCCAAACAACAAGCAGACAGCCAACTGATACAACCGCAGGTTCCTAATGGCCCAGTCATACGCCGGATTGATTGTTTTCCTCGCGTGGGTTAGTGGGACATTCCCTCGTCCGGCATCGAAGCGAGCCGTGGCACTGGCTCTGATAAACGCGTTTTCGCAGTTGGGGAACGTAGCCGGGTCGTAAGTACGCGGTGTTGTGCCGAGAATAGTCTAGCTAAATGTCTTGACAGATACGTGTGGCCAAAACCATGGGGTCCAACATACCGCTATTCATATGGTATCTGTATTGCGACGAGCTGCACTGCGATGATTATGTGCTGGCTTTTCCGAGGACATCTGAAGCGGCTGAATGCAGAGCTGGACCGAGAGGAGGAGGCGAGGGAAGTAAAGACCAGAGGTTTCCGGTATCTGCTGTAAGATGTTTATTGTTGGGGATAATCACGAACTTGCGATTCTACGATGAAAGTCGCACGTGACTAAAGTTGTGGCTGTGCCTAGTTGACGCTGGTCGATTTCAGGGTTTGTGGACTATGAGTTACAGTCTACAAAAAAGTAAAATATTGAGAAGTCGTATTAGAATAACTACCAAAGTACAAATGACCTGCGAAACGGATGTGTCAATGTAATCTACATGTCGAGGATACTAGCATCAAACGAGATAAATCGAGTCTCCAACACCCCCAGAAGCGATAAATGCTGGAGGCGATTCTTCACCTCTCGTATCCACAACGTATGCGCTTCATGAACCTGAGGATGGCGATTTTCGACATCTTCCATCGGGAGGTGGCTGCACGCCAAAAGTGTGACTCGTTTGAGATGTCCGAACCTCCCTTTTGCCCGTTCTTGGGGAGAAAATATATTATCCAGGGTGTCCCATGGGATGTCTGGGACACGCGGGGAAAGTGACATATCGAAGTCGATTGTCAAATTAATGGTTTCGATAAGGGTATCGTCAGGAAGGGTTTTCAGCGTGTCGGATATCCAAAGGAAGCGGAGCAAAGGCTCTCGGGACGAGGAGCTTGGGTCACCGCATTGCATGCCCAATTCGAGTATCTTCAACGACTGGAATAGGCTGGCGTCAAAGTAATCCGGCACTGTTGAAAACCGTTTAATATGATGTGGATTCAACAGCAATGAGGGAAGCCAGATCATACCTACGCTCCACGTATTTACAGCCAGTCGAAGTCTTGTTATCGACGAACCCTGCTTTCCAACCATCTCCGATACGATATTTAAATCACCCCCATTTCCAAAGTACTCAAACGACTGCAATGAGGTGAAGCGAACGGGAGAGGAGAAATGGTCCAGTCCGCGGATTATGTCCATGTGCAGGCGCCTAGCTTGGACGATTACATGTCTAGGTTCAATGACCTTTGAAGGGTCTTCTTCTTTATCTTGGTACTCGGCGGGGCGACTAATGCTACCTCGAATTCGTAATGTCCCAAGGTCGACGGGTAAATGGGCCAAGTGGGTTGTTGGGATTCCCAGTGTGTCCAGATGAACCTCGCAGAGATTTGGTAAAGAAAACACTTGGCGGTAGCTGTCTTGAACGGTTGTTGCTATCCTGGCCCAGTGCAGGTGCAGGATAAGCTCGAGCCTACGAAGATTTCGCATTGGCCTCGTAAAGAGGAACTCGAGGTCCTGTCCATCATCTACATGCAATGCACTGCGAAGGCCCGGGTTATGTGCGAGTCCACTTTGGAAAACACGGAGGTCTTGAATTAGCTCTGCGATATCGGGAGATTGTCGGAGGATAGCTACGAGCTGAGCAAGTTCCATTGAGGAATGTGGATGATCGACTTTCCCGTGAGCTGCGAGGGCCTTGGACCCTACGACGACGGTACGGAAAACTTGCGGGCGACAGTGGTCATTAAGGAGATGACATGTCATAGAAAGGGACGAAAGAGCGGTCAGGTCGTCATGTAGGTATTCGGTTATAAGGAGGGTGGTTATGTCGTGAGGGAGTGTGATAATTTGCGATTCCTGGGGCGCATTCGAAGGTGCGCGTATGCGGTCTTTGTAGGGGTGGATAGTGTCTTCGGTCATGGCAGAGGTTGGGGATAGAACACAGGAAGGTGAGTGAGAATCAGCGCCCACTCTCAAGGAGTGACTCCACTTTGTTCTGTCACGTGTACCTAGAAAAGGCGAGTTAATATTAGTGTCGGATTATGATCATCAGGTAGACATCAGCCATCATGCTACTCAACGCGATCACAACTGGCAAAAGAGGCTAAGAATACGCAGAAACATGTCGCGTCATCCATGCAGGTGTATAACCCTTCCAGAGGTGACGATTGGCTTGATGGGCGTAGCTCCATCAGTGTACCACGGCTAGACGTCAGGACGACATGTATCCAAGACAGAGGAGTGGTAGGCCACGATATCATAGGTACTTGCGAGCGTACCAGGAAGGTGGAAGGGTAGCTGCGGTCCACAGTCTCTAGTTGGAAGGCACCTGCAGAAAAGGCTCGTAGTGAGCATAAGCGTCAATGTAACAGAGACATACTTTTCAAAACCTGAGAGAACTAAAAGGAAAACCCGTACGAAATTTGGAACCCGGTATGTGGAAAAATATACCAAACAAAGTTCATGAACGAATAGAAGTGGATGTTCTCAACGTCCCTGTCGTCCCAAGCAGCAACTGCCAATGAATTCATCCACCTTCAGTACCCTTTGGCGTGGACATTCTCGTCCAATGGCAAGAATTCCGCGATGATCAAATTCTCAAGGTGGGCCGCGGCCTTGTGGGCTTTTGGTCGGTGGAACCATAGCGCGTACGAGTTGCTGGTGGGCAAGGCGGATTCAACACTAGCCTGGCAACAATCGGGAGGTGCGATTCCGTATGACATTGGTAGCAGACAGGGATTCCAAGCCGTCGTCATCCACAGGGCAAAGCAGGAACCCGCTAATCAAAAGCGACGTTCCGCACGTGTGCACAGACAAACGTTTTGAGCAGTTGAGTATCGCATGAATCGTATCTCGGCGAGATCTATCGATAAGACTCTCAGTGTGGTAGTCCTCGTGTCAGAAGTTAATGTCTCCGTATTCCAGATCAACCGTTGGCGCAGCTGTGCGTCGGAGAGCGACAGGCATGCTGAGCATGTGTTTTTTCAAGAATAGCCTGGCTGGAAACGTTGGGTCCGGGGTGTGCACTGCGATAATTATGTGCTAGCGGCTGAATGGTAGGACGAGGTGAATGAAAGGTGCTGTGAGAAGGTTGGGGTGTCGGGTATATATAAATAATAAATAACAACACTACGAATCTCCCTTGCTCTTTGATGAACACCCTGGGCTATGTCGCGCGCCAGTTCGATGTCCTGGCCTCTCCCAGAACGCCGCCGTCGACGCCAACGACGGAGAACAACGCCCTGCCTCGCGTACGAACATGGTCCACCCAGTCTTTTCTTTTCCCGCCACGTCCCCAACGCTCTCACTCATCACCATCGCTGGCACCGGCACCCCAACCAGAGCACCACATAGAACCACCGAGATCCAAGCAGCACATCGAGTCTGTCATCGACCAGATCTTCTTTATCCGCGTCTTTCTGCTCGTATGGGACCACCTCAAGTGCGCATGGTCGTCGCTGAGCATATCATCAAAGGTCAAAGGCAAGGCAAAGGAATCCGACCCACCTCCCCCGCTGCTCCTATCGCCTCTCGGTTCAACACCACCCACGTCGCCCTCACCATCGCCACCGACAATAACATCCAGATCAGCAACACCCATCCTCACAGGAACCAAGAAGACACCTTTCCACCTCCCCAAGACCCTCGTTCTCGATCTAGATGAGACTCTCATCCACTCTACCTCTCGTCCTATACCCTACACCGGCAGTAGCTCCTCAAATCTGCTCGGTCTTGGTTCATGGGGGAAGAACAAAGGCGCGGGCCATACAGTTGAAGTCGTCCTCGGTGGTCGGAGTACACTCTACCACGTCTACAAGCGGCCCTTTGTCGACTTCTTTCTGCGCACGGTGAGTATCTTATGTCTGCGGAAACTACCTCGTGTTCTATGCGTGATACTAACCAGCTCCACACAGGTCTCTGGATGGTACACACTTGTCATCTTCACCGCGTCGATGCAGGAATACGCAGATCCCGTTATTGACTGGCTAGACGCGGGACGCGGTATCCTACCTCACCGTTTCTTCCGTGATGTGCGTCATCATTTTCATTTCAAAAATAATATACATCCGCTAATCGACCAACAGTCATGCACACAACTACCAAATGGCTCCTACACCAAAGACCTCTCCGTCGTGGAAGCTGACCTCGCGCGCGTGTGTTTGGTGGACAACTCACCTGTGAGCTATACTGTCAATGAAGGTTCGTGCCACTCCATAAGAGCTTTCATTTATGCTGACGGCAATCCATGATCCTTCGTACTATCCTTCCAACCATCTATCACGCACCCCCGACCTTCCTTCTTTCATTCGAAAATCTCGTCATCATAACAGCAAACGGCATCCCGATCGAAGGCTGGACACATGACCCATCAGACGAAGCACTGCTAGACCTCCTCCCCGTGCTCGACTCCCTCCGGTTCACGTCTGATGTGCGGAGAGTACTTGGGCTGCGATCGACGGGCGCGGGGGTGTTGCAGTTGAAGGCGTTGGTGGATTCATGACAGAGACTGCGGTCAAAGGACACGGTTACTTGATGGATCGCTAGGTACCTGCGGGTCTGGGGTTGTTGGACAGGTAACAGGGGCACGAGACAGGTGGATGGGCGGCCGGACTTTACACGTCCAATGGGTGATGAGGTCTAGGACAGGCACCTTCATCGACCGGCGTTGTGCTGGATCCGGTACCTCTCGGGATTTTTGCTTATTCAACAGGCGTCGCTTTCTTTTCCATTCTTTGGGGGAGCGCTATCATTCAACTCTTATTATTGTCCTTTCGTTATTTCTTGATGTTATTCTCGACATCCCCGGCGTCCTTTCCTATCTATTCTACCCCTGCCCCATCTTCGTTCACCTTCAAGCACACCACCTGACCCGCCCAACCCGCATGCTCCCCTGACGCTTCCCCGGGTCGTCTACCCTGCCACCCGCATCAGCCCACCGATTCCCCAAGCAAAATCTCTTAATTTGCATTGATATCTAGACATCGCACATCGACTACCTAATCCGCACACGGCCCTCAACTGGTCGAGGCGCTCCTATGTACCAGCACATCCTCGTACCCAACTGGCAACCCATCTATTTCACTCAATCACTCGCTTTGTTCTTCTGCGCATAGTATTAGTAAAATATAGTATAGCATGCATTATCAATGATACCTCACAAAGCAAATTTTTGGATTTACTTATTGAACTATTCTTGCGATGGATCATCGATCACGATCATGGATTATCCTTAGTACCCCGCGTACGTAACTGAAGTTCTGAAGTTAAAGTATGGAAGGCTCGACACCTCGGCGACGTGTTAGCCGGACCAGCTGATCTGGACAAAGGGAAGGATTTACCCAGAGAAATGGGTTCTGAAAGGTCTAGCTGCCGTCAAAAAACATTGGGGATCACTGGGATATATACTTAGCACGACAGCCTGAGCCGGAGACACTACGAGGCGGGCTCGAGGCGATAGTACTCACTAGCGTATGCGAGCCAAAGGTAGCCGGTCGGCGGTGACTTCAAAAGGCCTGCTATGGCTAGCAAACTCTAGTGCGGGAACTTTCTTGTATGAAGAGACATGGATGATCCACGAAGTATTGTTAGTAATACCGGCATGCAGGCCAGCTATACTGTTTGTGGGCGCCTATAATCAGCCCACGGTGTCATGGTGGAGGTCTAACTCTCTCGTCCCATTGACTGGAAGTAGCTGCCAACAACATTTGAATTTTGGTCTCTTGTAACCATCAAAAGTATGAGCTACCACGCGACTAAGGCAAACAACCTAGTAGGCTCATCTCCACACCAACGGTGACGGTGGCGGCAACTAGGATAAGATTACCACAGAAAAGACAGGAGGAGATGGCAATCAGCGATTAGACCAAAATGCACAGGTGAATGTTAACCGTAGTGGATTTGGTTTCTACTATACAGCAGAAGATGCTTGAAGGAAGGACGGAAGCTTCGCGGCGAAATTCCAGCTTCGAGTATGGCCCGTTACAGTGAAGGACAAACATACCTGGGAGGAATTTCAAACATTCGGAGAACCAGCATCTGTAGCGAGTCAGCGAGTGATATGCCAATGGCAGAGAGATATGAGCGCCATTATATACTGAACGGTGTTGGAACACCCGAGATATGGCAAGTCCCGCCTGTCCTCTGTGGACGGTGTTCAGGCCGTACATTACGCACTCACAGTCTTTACGCTTGATCCTCTCCCCCGTATGTAGGTATCCTTGACTATTATTACCCTACGCCCTACACGATCCCGAGTCAATGTGTATATAGACTCACCAAAATCATTGCCTTACCTCACTCGTTTGCGAGGGTCCCTGTCCCATCCAAGTGAGCGACGAAGCCCCGCTCATTTTGACAAACGACACTTTTGGAGCAACGACGAGACCACAACCTTTCGAGGCATGGTGGTATACCGTCTCAATGACGTCGTCAACGTATCCGTCAATTCATAGCTACGGAGTTATGAATCAGAACGACAGGTCGACCCAGGTATCACTTATAAGACTAGGCGTTACCGAATGTATAGTTCTCTGCAGTTTTAAATCATTGACTCCTAGAGAAGGGAGGTTGATTTTAAGATGGAGCCTGTGTGTACCCTGAACGAGCGACAAAGCTGACAAGCAGATATGGAACGATTTTGAATGGACCCTGATAGGTGATTCTTTGGATGTTGGCACAGTGTGTGTGTATGAAGTTTTTGGTGTTGCGTTTCGCTCCCAGTCTAAATAATTGATTCTCAAGGCACGTCGTCCATCAGCCTTTTGTATGCTTGGGTCGTCGGCTTTGAGATGAAGTTTTAATGTAGGGCCGTGTCATAGGGGTAGCTACTGAGGAACTCCTGCCTAAGATGCTTACACTATATATTCCTAACCTTCACCCATAACTTGTTCGACGGACCCCGAGGACGGCAAAGGACATCACTTGTCCGTATGCTGTATGAGAGCAAACGGAAATCTACAGATGGATTAATAAAAGAGATATTACGGTATTTTACGGTTGAGGAAATATATAAAATGCGAATAGACCGTTGGTTCGCACATACAAATGCATTGATGTGGTCCCATCGTCTTCGACATGCAGGCCAGATGACCTCACTGGCAGTGAACAGAGGTTGAGATGGGAAAACACCCAATCACGCACAAAAATACTCGTTCAATTGTGGCCTCTGGTGTCATCGATAATAATATGTAGAAAGACGACTTGTCCACCTCAGTAAAATAAAATAAGCGCCCGTACATTCCCACGCTCACTGGAGACTTTATGCTCGCACAACATGATGCAGACGACAAACCTTTGAATTATATTTTGTGGGTTGTACAGTGGGGATTAATTCCGTTCTTTGTGGCACGCTCTTAGGGGATTCATTTACTTGATCACGCCGTATAAATATTTCTTAAAATCGATTGAAAATGTATGGGTATCATTCGGTGCTATGAAAAGCATGTACATCTGGCCGTATATCACTGAGAACTAAGATTTAATAACAAGGAAAGCAATATAATCCAGGGTGAATAGCTCGCCTTAAATCAAATAAACTTCTAACGTGACTATAAGCAGATGGACGCTGCTAGTGGTTCTTTGTTAAGAATCGATGAAGTCGGTAGAACTGGAAAACAAGGCAGAGGACAGCGATGGACGTGAAAATGCTGCTGGCGGCGATATCTATCTTTGACTGGATGTGATGTGCACCTTGCTTGATCCACACCAGTGAGAATAAGGCAATAGAGCAAAAGCCGGCGGACCTGTGTTAATTATTGATCTAGTTGCTGGTATATGAGGTGGAGAGTATGAAAACGCACCATGTCAAAGAAGTAAGTGGTAACGCTAAGCATGCCCAGATATCCACAGAGGATGGCGTGCTTGGGTTTCGGGAAGCGATCTCGCATTGCCTGAACTTGCCAACACTGTCCAAGTTCGATGCACTCACAGCCAAAATGCAACTTGCGACGAGCGAAGCAGAGGCAAGGACAAAAGCCAAAATGGTAAACGTGCGAGGATAGATGTTTTCGAGGATGTCATCGATCTGTAGGAAGGCGACCGAAAGCCTGAGCTCCAAAAATGAGTGAAATATTAACTCAATGATTAGCAAGGCTCACGTTATGATAAGGCTGGACACCATGATGATTAGCTTCCAGACTTTGGTCATTCTATGGACAGTCTTGGCCCAACACTGACGACGAAAGGTGGTGGCGTTCTCCAAGTCCAAATTTCGCGCATCGAGGTTGAGGCGGTAAACGCTGAACCAGATGCGATGGAGGCTGAGATAGCGCGTCGAATAGTGGAAGACTACAAATGTGTACTTCAAGAACATCTCGATAGGCGAGGTCGATATTGATTGAGATGGGGTTCTACGAAAATAAAATCAGCAATATTCCTCATGCTCAGTGAGTGGGCGGACTCACACCGAAGACCTCGTAGTGTCGGACCCTACATTGAAGGAGTGAGCACCGCACCCCATACAAGTTCTGACATGCATGGAACGAGATGACTGTGGGGTAGCCCAAATTTGGAGGCTAGGACCTGTGTGTACGACAGCTGCGGGGGGGTATCTCATGTAGGGCGAAAGATGAGAAAAAAGACATTGCAGGCCTAGTTATAAGAGTTGGCGTCAAGCCTTTATGTAATTCTAGAAATGGATCATGCTTTGGCCGTACCGCTGGTTGCTCGCGTCGTTGTTTGCTCGTGCCGTTGCTTACTCGTGCCGTTGAGTCCCGTCGTTATTTGTTCGTACCGCTGTTGGGCGAAAAAAATAATGTTGGAATACATCTTCAAAGCGACTTCACTCCCCAAACGCCAGAAAATGTCCCGCTCCAGCAACAGGCTATTTCTGATGCTGAAAAGGGCAGACTTCCTACTGCGGCAACTATCGACATCATCTAAATACACTCAGTCTCCGGTGATTTTGGGATGTTCCTGGATCGGGAGGATACTTCAATGGTCGAACTTTGGAGAATCAAGGTCACTTCTAGAGGTCAGCGCTATCGCAGCTAGAGGTCAAAAGCGCCACGAGAAAAACATCCCCAATAGACGCGGAAAGTCGATAGCAATCAAACTTACAGATGATTGATCTCCTTGCCTCTGGTACGATTTCGACACCAAGGCCCTCGTTATCTCACGCCTGTCTAGCACTTGTCTTAAGCGGGTGGCTTGTATCTTATCCACGACCGCCTCGAACTTGAACCACTTTGATGGATCGTATGTACATCCACCCACTGTCACTATGTATACCTCGTTCAACTTTTAACTCCAGATATCGTCGTTCCCTAACCAGCCTGCTACTTGGGTTTCAAACGAGGCAAATGCTCCGACGATGTCGCGTATATTATTCTCCAGGCTCCAACGCTTGGAGGACGCCAACTGCAGTCTTTGAGCGCAGCTTTTCTCCCCCATTGGTATTCCTCCAATGTATACATCCTCAGAAGACGCGGTTATGGTCAGTTTCAAGAAGATCATATTTCACTAGGAATGGGTCATTCTGCGCGGCTCATCTATGAAGTTTCTATGGCCTGGCCGGGAGACCTGTTGCATGGCGTCCAAGATGAAGAGTCTGGCAAATGAGGGGGATGAAGGTTTATTTACGTGGTTTAAGACGCTGACTCTGCAGAGAATAGGTACTAATTTTTGCCCGGCGCCGTGACCGAAACTTTGAGCGCTCGCTTACTTTATGCTCTTTTCCTCTCTTCCTTACAGTTAAGTCCCCATTGGCCTGGTGTGGATCCACCTCCTGTGTATCATTATTACCCCCCTCATCCAGTTGCGGAAATATCCGCCTCACGTAGCATAAAGTCCAAAATCATGTACTGAAATTCTGCCTATGTGAGACTACCTGTTATCACATCTACATCTGGTTAATTGCGGTCCAATATTTCTATGTCCTTTTCTTTGAACTCAGCTAAATTTTAAGACACAAGGCGTATATAACAAGCGACGAGCATGAAAAGGGTGGCGAGGCGAGACGGAATTTGACATGGTACTAGTACTCAAGGGTGCGATTCAGATACTGTATGGGTTGGCATTATCATATATGTATCTAATTGAAAATAAGCGCCCATGCATTCCCACGCTTGCTAACATAATGTGGAGTAGAGGTCTTTGACATCTGCTGTTGTGGTTCGTACAGCTGGTATCAACAATATTAGAATGGCACGGATAGGTAAATTTAAAGGAGTCATAATCCGTGCACGGTATCAAATTCGTTTGTTCAATCGCACCATAAAGTGTAATTTCCAGTTCAAGACGGTTTAAATCTTTTATTGAAATCGATTAGAACTTTGTGGTTATAGCAGGGTACTACGAAAAAGATCGAGAACGTGCATCTTACCGTATATAACTAAGAGCTAAGATTGAGTGACAATGAAATTTTCGAATTGTAGATGAGCTTATTCGTACTTTCTTGTAAAGATTATGAGCAGTGGGATGCTGATCACTTGGTTATGAATCGGTCAAGTAGGTAGAACTGGAAAACAAGGCAGATAAAAACTATGGACGTGAAGATGCTGCTGGCGGCGATATCTTTGACGTGTGTATTTGGATGTGATGTGCACCTTGGCTGATCCACATCAAAGAGAATAGCGCAATAATGCAAAGCCGGAGGACCTAAGTTAATTAACGATTTAGTTAATGATATACGAGGTAGAGAATATAAAAACACACCATGCCAAAGAGGTAAGTGAGCTAAGCTTGCCCACTGATATCTACAGTGATTGAGTTACAATATGCAGCTCCCCTTCAAGCTCTAGCATCTCCTTGAAGGTTAAATATACTTGCCTAATGTTATTTTAATGTTAGTTGGGATCTATCCTTGAGAGTGGGATACCCAGTGAACATGCTCTATACTACTTACACTTTACATGTTTGGTATTGCATCGGACAGACGTTATTGCCTGTGCTTGCGCGATAGGGGTCGCAGCTAAATATCACAGGAGCTCGAGGGCATCGTAGCTTTGGCACTTAAAGCTTAAATAGTTGATAGTCAGTCGCCTTCTGGAAGTTAAATTTCGTAATTTCGTGGTTCAAACTTCAACTTGGGAATATAGAAGTTATACTTTGGCAGCCACTAAACCATTCCACTTGGAGAAATCGTAGAAATTGCATCATTACGGTCAGGCTGTACATTGAAGGTTGTGAGTGAAAAGAAGGCAAGAAACTTTAAGTTCTTCACAACAAGTGTGTGGTACTGGCGCTTTCTCAGCAGTGTATAGATAAAGAAGAGAAAAAGGCTCGAAGGTGTGCCCGTGGAAATCTGTGGGGATTCACAGGCTCAACTAGAATATCGCAAGGCGGCAATTAGACCGAGCGTCGTATTCCCATCTGTAGAAAGTGACCCGAGACCCAGACGCTGACCTGTGCTTCAGAGCGACGAAGAAGAAATATGTGTAGTGACAGGAAGGATGATGGCCCGTTACATAGCCAGCTGGGCTTGTAGCTCCTTGAGTTGAGCGTCTTCGTCGTCTTCCACTGCTTTCGCTGGTGCCCGTGATGCTGCAGGATCAAAGAATATTTGTTAGTGTCACGGTCATTAAACGCGAATATTTATTCCACTTACATTCCACTCTCGACCCTGGTGGTAGATGTACTGGGGCATGGTCTGCCTCGTTCAGCCTCTCGTTCAGTACATCTTGCTGCATCTCGTCAAGTTCCGCCTTCAGCTCATCCTAGGTTATAGTAACGATGCTCAGTATATAGAAAGCAAGCGACGAGTAACAAGTAACATACCTCGTCCAGATCGATACCCGCATTCAGAGGGTTGGCGAGGACCTCTGCAACCTCGTTCGCGAGCTCCCGCTGCTCGTTCACAGCGGCCATCGTTGCGTCTACTTTGTCGATTGTCCTATGTGAAGAGAGCGCAGTGAGTATGCGGTAAGGAGATCGAAATAGGAAATGCGAGGGTGTGTTCGAACTGCAAACAGAGCCCCAAAACTGCGAAGAGGCCCTTCAAGCGAGGTAGGGCCACTCTGGCCCTACTTCTCTGATGAAACAAACACATTGCGAGGACAGGATGTGGGCGATAACCGAGGGGAATGACGCACATGTTACCATGGATAACCTTGAGCGCATCTGAGGCCTTCTTCATAGCACCCAATGTCTCAGCATTGAGGTTGGCCGACTCGAGGGTTGTTACTTGCATCTCCAGCTGCAGTCGAGTGCCTGATAGCCGGTCAAGCTCCTGTTCAGACATCTTCTTCCTCTTCAGGGCTGCGGTTGCGACTGCAGGTCGACCATGAGACAAGCGAGACGTTGAATGTGTTGGTAGCGTCGAGCGCAGATGATATAGTATAGTTGTAGTAGGGTAAAGAAGGAAGAAAATAAGTCGTCAGCGCCAATCCCCATTCACTGTCGAGAATAGTGAACTTGGCCACCTCTACGTACCAGCCTTATTCGACACAGCGTTCGCCCTCGCCTTCTTCTGCTCCTCCTCGATCTTCTTCTCGAGGTACTCCTGTTTCTTCTCGATCATCTGGAGCTGCTGCCGTAGGCCAACGATGGCGTCGCGGGCAGCAGACTTGGGATCCTTCCGCGAACCTCCAAAGTAACTCATGAAGCTGGCCATCATGGGGATTAGGGTGATTAATGAGGTATAAAGATCAGCTGAGAGGGTTGGGGTGATTTATAGGAAGGATAACAGCTGCGGCGTAGTGCACGGAGGTGGGAGAGGACCCTTGGCGGTGACTTCAGTTGCTCACCGATTGACCCCGATAAGGAAAGTCCAACGTGACCTCGAGTCAGCAGCGTTACATGGCCCCCCAGGCACGAAGTCGACAGGGCCTTCAAGGAACAATGAGGACTCCAAAAAAATAGAATAAGGATGTGTTCCGAGTCCTTGAATAATTACTGCTTCTAGATCAATCTCGGGCTACGTATTTGGTCTTAGAGTAGGAGTCTACAATATCTACCACACATTTTATGATGTGGAAAGTCCGTATTTTGGAGAATAATCGCCTGGACTAGTCATCCTTGACAAGGTCCCTGGAATAATCATGTCAGTAAGCTAGCTTAACGTCTGCAGGAGAGCTCTAAAACTTACTCAGACTCTACTTCTTCGTCACTACGATCGTCAGAAGCTGGGCTGCCTTTCACCACTCGCCATGCGATACGACAAATCATCCAGAACCATATGACCTGCAATGCCTATAACTCCTGTTAGCCATGCTACTTTCTCCTACGACGCTAGTCACTTACCTGAAGCAACAAAAGCAGACCGCAAAATACGCTGAACGCGTTCCGGGTAACGTAATACCCTCCCTCGTAGTCCCACTTGAACTCGACGTACTGCGGACCTTCGAAAATGGTGGACACAATCACAAACATGAACAGAACATGCCGTGTAATGAGCCAGGAAACCATGAAACATGCAAACGTCAAATCGCAGAGCAACTGGCTAATATTGAGATACCGGATCATTTTTGCCAACTGTAGTAAAACGCAATAAGCTTTTAGACTCTGTAGTGGATCAAGGTAGATCCAAGACTCACTGGCAGGAAGATGTCACACCAATCCATGAGGACCATGATGATGCATCCCACACGCGTGAAGTATGTGAAGTAGCTCCCAAGCATGAGGATCACGGTGATAATGTGGTGGGCCATCATTTGTACGTGATCCTTTCGTCTGGCCTCAGCATTGAGAATCAGGATTTGGTGTAGATAGAAAGCAGTTTGAGCGAGATAGTATAGTTTGACGGGAGCAGCGAGGGGTATGTGGGGGTATTCACGCCATAGATCCGTCGGTGCGAGTACCTTAGTAGGCAGGTTAAAGTGGACGTACTGTCAATCGGGTGTCAGCAGTTGCCTAGAGAGGAAATAAATAGAGTACGCACCAGGCCGAATGACAACTGAAGTGGGTAATATACAACTGACCACCCTTGTTCAGCAAACCTCATCACACTCCTATTCAGCTGGCGCAATTCCTTCGTTGTAGGACCAGGCGATGCGGTTCCGTTAGCGTGCCCGTTCTTTTGACCGTTGCCATTCGCCGCCCCTTTCAATTTCCCATCCACAATACTGCTCGCCAGCGCTGCGCGTTCCCGTTTTCTTCGGAGGTCACGGTACAACTTCCACCGTGCTAACGGTTCGAAAAAACCCAGTCGGAGTGCATCGCGAAGGATGGCCATAACGGCTATGGTTGAGATCACGATACATATGTCAAGTCGGCCAACATTGTAGTGTGGCCAGTCGTGAAAGGAGTCTGGATGTGCTGGTGTCGCTACCGGGTATTGGAGCTTGTAAAACGGCTCGAGGTAGGTGGACAGGGTATGATATGCATCCATTTTGTGTAGGTGGTGAAGGTGCAAATAATGTCGACAATTATCGAACCACGTTGATGAAAAAAATTAGAGCCTGGGGCCTTTGGCGAGTAATTAATCCCCCTGTCGTCTTGGAGAAAGCCAAAGGAAGGTGGAAAAGGTTTGCGAAGGGGGTCGAGGCGACGAGAAGAAAGAAATTGCTCAGAGAAGGAGCAAAAAGGAGGGAGCAGGTTCTTGAGATGCCAGCTGCAACGGTGCCAACCTATAAGAGGCTCAACCGACGCCCCAGAAATTATTTCACTGCTCCCGTGGGAAAATATCCCGACTGGGCCCTGCACAACCTGGGCTCGGCCTCGTTCCAATACAACCATGGCGTCTTCCTCCAATCAGCCCAATACCACCCTCTACCTCAATAATCTCAATGATAAAGTCAATAAAGAAGAGCTCAAAACACAGCTATTTGCCCTCTTCACCACATATGGCAAAATCATCGACATCGTCGCTTCGAAAAGTCAGAAAATGCGTGGACAGGCGTTCCTGGTCTTCACTGACTTGGCAAGCGCGACTTCCGCTATGAGAGCATGCGAGGGCATGATGTTCTATGATAAACCACTCGTAGGTCCTCAGGAATCGCGTTCCTGGCGGTCTTATCGCTCATCTTTCACCAAAAAGCATATCGACTACGCCAAGTCAAAATCATACGCCACACTCAAAAGCGAAGATCCCAACTTCGTGCCCCCAACTGCTGCTAATGCTTCCTCTCTATTAACTCAAAATGGCAAGCGGCCGAGGGACGGTGATGTAGGAGAGGAAAGGCAATCAAAGCGGGAAAAGGCAGATGATTCGGATGAGGAGATGGAAATCGATGATGAAGACGATGCACCCCAGAAGAACGATATCGGTACGTCGTGTTATTCGAGTGCTCTCGCCATACATCTATTTTACGCCTATGACCAGCCCCCTTAACCACTGTGCCGTCTCAAGTACAGCAACCGACGTCCAGGCTGCTATGTCAAAACCTACCTCAAGAGGTCACTGATGATGTTCTTTCAGTGTTATTCCAACAGTATGTCTTCAAAAACTTAGCCTCTACTTTATTGCTTATATTTTCAATAGATATAAAGGATTTGTGAAGACTCATGTAGCATGGTCGCCAGCCCTCAGTCCAGCTGGCCTTCGTGTAAAAGTAGGCCAGGTCATCTTCGAGTCGCCCGATCTAGCAACGACGGCTAAAAACGCTTTGGACGGCTTCACGTTGAAAAAGGGATGGCAAATGTCGGTCGCCTTCATATGATACCACGATTCAATTCTCTATGCGGTGGGTCGGCTCCCTTTCGAACATTGTAATAATATTGCTGTTAGCTTAATGCAAAGGAGTGATTCAACGACTACAATGTGACTCTACTGAAGGGCCTTGAGGATTGCCTGACCAAGGGATTCCGCCGAAGCTGGGTTCTGTCCGGTGAGCAGCTTGCCATCGACAACGACCTTTGCCTGGAGAATGGCATTATTCAGTCAAACACGACTCTATACAGCTGGATAGAGACACTCACTCCGAAAGGCTCAGCTGCTTTCTCAAAAATACCGCCAAGTGCCTGGATCTTGTCTTCTAGCAAGAAGGGAACGTCCTGTAGATGCATTTATGTGAGTGACGCCGCAAACCCTTCCTACTGGCCAGCTCTTACCTTGGTGAAACCAGCTATTTCCTCCTCCGCATTCGAGAAACCGGTAAACTTCTTTCCGGCGAAAATCGACTTGCCAGCCGTATCAGTGGCACCAACGAGAGC
>Ga0247741_1000276_pt1 | contig 31971 bp, 34 predicted proteins | sample UWRJL213509R2_FD_180945 | JGI IMG/M metagenome (GOLD analysis project Ga0247741, IMG submission 180945) | Plant litter microbial communities from Arlington Agricultural Research Station in Wisconsin, United States - UWRJ-L213-509R-2 | ecosystem: Environmental > Terrestrial > Plant litter >... | reverse complement strand
GCTCGATCACCAGGCGGCCGTAGCGGCCGACGGTCTCGGTGATGTCGACGGTGACCACCTGCGGGATCGCGTACTTGGAGTACTTCTGCAGCGTCGCGAGCATGTCGTCGGAGCTGTGGCCGGCGGCGCGCGCGTTCCAGAGCCCCAGCTTGGTGATGCGGTAGGTGTGGATGTGCTCGGGCGCGCGCTCGAGCTCGGCGAACACCGCGAGGTCGTGGCGGGCGTCGTCGGCGAGCGGGTGCGCCACCTCCAGCAGCACCGTTCGGTCACTCTGAACAATCAGCGGTCCATCGGGTGCTTCGGGCGAATTCACCTCGACAGCTTAGACCGCGCTGCTGACCGCCGTGATGCGTGCGAGCGGGAGAGTGCGCTCGATGTCCGCCCGGCGGTCCCTGGCGCGCAGGCGTCCGCCGCCGAGGCCGGTGGGCTCGAGCACGTAGTCCACCGACGAGCCGTCCTGCACGGTGACGGTCACCGTGATGGTGAGCCGCGCCTTCACGGCGGCGTCGAGCTGGCGCTCGAGCCAGGCGCGGTCGTTGTCCTGCCCGGACTCCTCGCCGGACTGCCGCAGCCGCTCGATGATCGCCGCGGTGTGGTCGGTGGCGGGCTGCTGCGCCGCGGCCTTGCGCGTGCGGCGGCCGAGCGCGACCACCTCGCCCTGCGCGCCCTCCGCCGCGACCGGGTAGCGCGCCTCGCTCAGCGACCAGAAGACGGTGTGCTCGTCGTAGCGACTGAGCAGGCGGTCGTCGGAGTCCCGTCCGAGACCGAGCGCCGAGAGGCCCTGGTCGACGAGGATCGCGCCGAGCAGGTTGCCGTCGGTCGAGCGCACGTAGCTGCCGTCGGCCGCCGCGCCCACCCGCACGAGGCCGTAGCGCTGCGCCGCGTCCGCGATCAGATAGGAGAGCGGCTGCGGGATGCCGGTGAGCGAGATGCCGGCGAGAAACTCGGTGATCGACTCGGCGGTCTCGCCGAGCGCCAGGGCGCGGTTCACGCTGGCGAGCGAGACGCGGTAGCTCGAGGCGAGGGCGTGGCTCTCCACGGTCGCGATGGTGCGCAGCCGCGAGTCCAGCCGCGGCGCGAGCGGGCCGGGCGACACGATCGAGAGGTCGTGCTGCAGGTAGACCTGCTCCACCTCGCGGGGCAGGAGGCGTGCCATGGCCGCTGCCGCGGCATCCGCCCCCTCGTCGAGAAGCAGCGCACCCGGCGTGCTGGGGGTGGCGTCGGCGATGATGCCGAGCCGCTCGGCGGCCTGCACGCGGGCGGCGACTCGCTCGCGCATCCACTCGCCGCCTGCCGGGTAGAGCCAGGCCACGAGCGACTCGAACTCGGAGTCCCAGGCGTCGTGCGTGCGCCCCGCGAGAAGCCGGCGGATGTCGCCAGGCAGGTCGTTCAGCCAGGCCGCGGCCAGGCGGGACCACACCTCGGGCGTCGACTGCAGCATCCACGGCGCGGCGGCGTCGGTGGGCAGCCAGTGCCCGGAGTCGAGCGCGAGCAGCCCGGAGCGCACGGCGATGGAGTGCAGCGCGGGCACGTCGTCGAGATCCACCGAAGCGGATGCCGCGAGCCGCTTCAGATCGGGAAGGGAGATGCCGCCCTTGGCCAGCTCCTTCGCCGGCTCGTGCTGGTGCTCGGCGACGATCTCGACCACGGCCATGGTGGTGGTGAAGGCGCGCTCGGCGGCGAGGGAGTCGACGTCGCCGCTGTGCTCGGGGTGCTCGGGCGCGACCCATCCGCTGGCGAGGCCGGCCAGGTCGGGGAGGCCGCGCGCCGGCCACTCGGCGAGCTGCTCGGCCACGGCCTGCCAGGTGGTGAAGCTGTCGCCCTCGGCCGCGGCCAGTCCGACCGCCGCCGCGTCGGCCAGGTGCGCGGCGACCGTGCCGGGGGAGACGGTGCTGCCGAGGGCGCCCAGCCGCGCGGAGATCGCGGCGGTGTCCGCGTAGTCGGACGCGGCATCCGCCCCTGTCGTTGTGGTGAGATCGGCGAGAGCGGCGAGGCTGGCGAGGGTCGGGCGGTCGAGGCCGGTGAGGGCCGTCTGGATGGACGCGCCGTCGAGGAGCTTCTCGGCGAGGTCGAAGTAGTCCCCGATCGAGGAGTCGCGCACGGCACGCGCGCGCAGCACGGCACCGAGGGCGGTGTCGTCGAGTACGCGCAGGCGGCCGGCGAGCGCGAGAGTCGAGCTGCTAGTTGCGGTCATCCCGCGCCGCACGGCTCTTGCGGATACCGCTGACGACGAGCAGGGTGATCACGAGTAGAAATCCGAGTGGCAGGCCGACGTAGGGAAGCATGATGACGACCGGCCACAGCCCTTCGCCGAAGTCCCGGACTCCGGCGCCGGTTGCAACGATGATCGCGAGAATCGCCAGGATCGACGCGCCAATCGAGGCAGCGAGCATGTACGCGAGGACGCGTTCGTTACGATTGACGTTTACTGGGTTTTTTTGTGCCACAGTCACAAGGATAGAGCCACAGTGGTGCCTCAACGATTGAGCGCACTATTCATAAGGGAGTTACGCGATGCCAACCGGCAAGGTCAAGTTTTACGACGAGGAGAAGGGCTTCGGCTTCATCAGTTCTGATGACGGCCAGGAGGTCTTCCTGCACGCGTCTGCGCTTCCCGCGGGCACCACCGGTGTGAAGGCCGGAACGAAGCTCGAGTTCGGCATCGCCGACGGCAAGAAGGGCGCCCAGGCACTCTCCGTGCGCGTGCTCGAGGCCCCCACCAGCCTGTCCAAGCTCAACCGCAAGCCCGCCGACGACATGGCGGTCATCGTCGAGGACCTGGTGAAGCTGCTCGACGGCATCGGCTCCAACCTCAAGCGCGGCCGCTACCCCGACAAGAGCCACAGCGGCAAGATCGCCCAGATGCTCCGCAAGGTCGCGGACGAACTCGATGTCTGAGCTCACTGACGGCACCGCACCTGCGGCCCAGCCCTCCACGTTCGAGGTGGCCTACGCCGCCCTGCTCGAGATCACCGACGCCTCGACCGTCGGCGACCCCGCCGGCGAGGTCGTGGAGAGCGACGGCGTCGTCTCCGTGCTCTTCGACTGCGCCCTCCCCGGCTACCCGGGCTGGAAGTGGACCGTCTCCGTCGCCACCGTCGAGGGCTCCGCGCCGTCGGCGCTCGAGGTGGAGCTCATGCCGTCGGAGGGCGCCCTGCTCTCCCCGGACTGGGTGCCGTGGAGCGACCGCCTCGCCGACTACAAGGCCGCGCAGATCGCCGCAGGCGAAGAGGTCGACGAGTCCGACGACGACGCGGACGACGACTCCGACGAGGACTCCGACGACGACGACGAGTCGGACGACGAGGACTCGGAAGACGACGAGTCTGACGACGACGACGACGACTCCGACGACGACGCGGACGACGACAGCGACGACGTGATCGCCAAGGTGCACGGCGGCGACGTCGACGGCGTCGACATCGACGACCTCTACGTCGCGGGCACTCCCGCGGAGGCGGAGGAGTCCGACGACGACGACTCGATCGACAGGGATGCCGCGCACCTCTAGCGCGCGATCACGGAGCACCGGTTTCGATACGCCTGCTCCTTCGTCGCGGGCTACTCAACCAGCGGAAAACGCGCTAGTCGAGTCGCGGGCTACTCAACCAGCGGGATCCCCGCTGGTTGAGTAGCAGGCGAGCGAAGCGAGTTCGCGTATCGAAACCCGCCGCGCGACTCTCCTAGAGCGCGCCGACCACGTGCTCGATCGAGGCGATCAGCTGGCGGATGTCGCTGGGATCGATGGCCGTGAACGTCGCCACCCGCAGCTGGTTGCGTCCGAGCTTGCGGTAGGGCTCGGTGTCGACGATGCCGTTGGAGCGCAGCACCTTCGCGATCGCCGCCGCGTCGATCGCGTCGTCGAAGTCGACGGTGACGACCACCTGCGAGCGGTGCTCCGGGTTCGTCACGAAGGGCGTCGCGAACGACGCCGCATCCGCCCATTCGTAGAGGGCGCCCGAGGACTCCTTCGTGCGCGCGTCGGCCCAGGCGAGGCCGCCGTTGCCGTTGATCCAGTCGAGCTGGTTCTCCAGCAGCAGCAGCGTGGAGATCGCGGGGGTGTTCAGCGTCTGGTTGAGGCGCGAGTTGTCGACCGCGTTCTTGATCGACAGGAACTCGGGGATGTAGCGGCCGCTCGCCGCGATGCGCTCGACGCGCTCGATGGCCGCGGGGGAGAAGAGGGCGAACCACAGTCCGCCGTCGGAGGCGAAGTTCTTCTGCGGGGCGAAGTAGTAGACGTCGGCCTGCGTCGCGTCGAAGTCGATGCCGCCCGCGGCGCTGGTGGCGTCGATCACCGTGAGCGCTCCGGCGTCGCCGTTCACCCGGGTGACGGGTGCCATCACGCCGGTGGACGTCTCGTTCTGCGGCCAGGCGTAGACGTCGATGCCCTCGAGCACCTCCACCTCGGCGCGCGAGCCGCCCGCCGCGCTGACGATGTGCGGCGCGCTCAGCCACGGGGTCTTCGCGGCGGCGCCGAACTTGGAGCCGAACTCGCCGAAGGTGAGGTGCTCGCTGCGGTTCTCGATGAGGCCGAACGCCGCCGCGTCCCAGAAGGCGGTCGACCCGCCGTTGCCCATAACGACCTCGTAGCCGTCGGGGAGGCGGAAGAGGTCGGAGAGACCGGTACGCACGCGGCCGACGAGGTTCTTCACCGGCGCCTGGCGGTGGGAGGTGCCCATGATCGCGGATCCTGCGCCCGCGAGGTAGGCGAGCTGCTCGGGGCGGACCTTGCTCGGTCCGCAGCCGAATCGGCCATCAACGGGAAGGAGGTCTGTGGGAATCACGATCGTCGACATTGGCCAATTCTATGGGCCGGGAGCTGTACGACATTCAGTATTACGACGCCGCGCCGCCCCTGCCGAGTCAACGTCCGGAGGACCCTGGGCCCAGCAAGTAGTGTTGGAGCAGACTTACGCCAACTGGAGGCCTCGATGACGGATCTTGTTGATACCACCGAGATGTATCTGCGCACCATCCTCGACCTGGAGGAAGAGCACATCGTGCCTCTGCGCGCCCGCATCTCCGAGCGACTCGGCCACTCCGGCCCCACCGTCTCGCAGACCATCGGACGCATGGAGCGCGACGGCCTGGTCGTGGTCGAAGGCGACCGCCACCTCGAGCTGACGACCAACGGCCGCAGCAAGGCCGTGCACGTGATGCGCAAGCACCGCCTCGCCGAGCGCCTGCTCGCCGACGTCATTGGGCTCGACTGGGCCTATGTGCACGACGAGGCCTGCCGCTGGGAGCACGTGATGAGCGAGCAGGTGGAGCGCCGCATCCTCGAGATGCTCGGCAACCCCACCGAGTCGCCCTACGGCAACCCGATCCCCGGTCTCGACGAGCTCGGACACGAGGCGGCCCCGGCCTTTATGGACGGCGTGGTCAACTTGGTCGAGCGCGTGCACGGCGTGACCGAGCCGGTGAGCGCCGTCATCCGCCGTCTCGGCGAGCCCGTGCAGTTCGAGCCCGAGCTCCTCCAGCAGTTGCAGAACGCCGGCGTGATGCCCGGCGCGGTCGCGAACATCTCGGCGGCCGGCTCCTACGTATTCGTGGCGGTGGAGGGCTTCGGCGAGGGCCTGGAGCTGCCCAACGAGGTCGCAGTGCACATTTTCGTCGGATTGTAGACTAAGACTCGATTCATGTAACTACCAGATTGAGTCTGGAAGGTCACGAATTGGTGACAATCCCAGATTCGTGTCGTAGGGTCGTTCGGTCCCACCGACCACCCGACAGGTCTGGGGCGCAGCTCAGGACGCCTCGGCCATCCTTCTCCTGATCGCTGGAACGCGCGATTGACGAAAGTGGAGTAGGGCGGCCCGCCCAGGGCCGCCGAGACGCACGAGGTTTGCTCTCTTGACCCCAGCAGTACCCAGAAGAACCCGCAGAACCGGCTTCCTCGGCGTCGCCGTCGTGGCGGTCGCCGTGCCCGGCCTGTTCGCCACCGTCGCACTCCCCGCCTACGCCTCCGTCCCGGCCCCCGACGACAGTGCGCACACCGCCGCGGTGGCGCTCGAGCGGTACACCGAGGCGAATGCGCAGACCGTCGTGGTCGATGCAGGCGCGACCATCCCCGACGTCGCACGGGAGGGGTTCAGTGCGACGACTCAGACCGAGCTCGCCGCGGCCCGCGCGAGCACCGCGCTCGCGGCGACGGCGACCACGGCCATCGGCACCGCCTCCGTCGGCGCGAGCGTCGACCTGAACCGGGTGGTCGAGATCGGGCGGCAGTACATCGGCACGCCCTACGTCTTCGGCGGAGCGGATCCCTCGGGCTTCGACTGCTCGGGCTTCGTGTCCTTCGTCTACGCCCAGGTGGGGGTCTCCCTCCCGCACTCCGTGGGCGCGCAGGCCGCGGCGGGCACGCCCATCGCGACCGCCGACGCGCTGCCCGGCGACCTCGTGATCATGTCGGGCCACGACGGCATCTACATGGGCGACGGAATGATCATGGACGCTCCGAAACCCGGCGGCGCCGTCAGCATCCGCCCCATCTGGACCAGCTCGTACTCCATCGTTCGCATCGGCGCCTGACACCGTTCACCTGGGACGGCGAACCATGTAGTTGTGGTTCGCCGTTTTTGGGTTAACCTGTAGTCCTTGGAGTTCGACGAGTTCTAGGAGAGCCGAATGCACCGCAGGAGCACCATCCAAACCACGGATGTGCGCGCCTGTCTGGGCATACGGCACAGCGGTACACAGCACGTGTTCATATACGTGCGCGTGTGAAACACAAAGGCACTGTCTGTTGACAGTGCCTTTTTTGTTGTCCGCTCGCTCCCGGCATCCGCTCGAACCGCAAGAACGCATGTCGAATGCCTGCAAGCCGTGCAGGCGCTTTCGAAAGGATGACAATGCGCACTCTGGTACTGAACGCGGGCTACGAGCCCCTTGGCGTTGTGTCATTCAAGCGAGCACTCGTGCTGGTGATGAACGAGAAGGCGACCATCATTGCAGCGGATGGCGAGCATCCGGTGTTCGGGCTCTCCGGGGCCTGGGACCGCCCGTCGGTGATCATTCTGCGGCGCTACGTGCGGATCCCGAGCGGGCGCAGCGTGCCCGTCTCCCGCCGCGGGGTGCTGCGGCGAGACAACGGGCGCTGCGGCTACTGCGGGGCGTCGGCCAGCACGATCGACCACATAACGCCGCGATCGCGCGGGGGCAAGGACAGCTGGGAGAACCTGGTGGCGTGCTGCCTCAAGTGCAACAACATCAAGGGCAACCGCACGCCGGGCGAGATGAACTGGCGGCTGCTGTCGGCGCCGCGCGCGCCGCACGGTTCGTCGTGGATCGTGCGGGGGATCGAGCGCGCGGAGACCTCCTGGGAGGAGTATCTCGCGCCCGCCGCCTAGCGTCGGCGCGGCTGACGCCCGCGCCGCGGCATGCCGGGGTGGAGGTTTTGGTAACGATCCGGTAAACTCAACGGGTTCCGCGGCGCCTTCTGCGTCTCCACGTGCTTCGAGAGGTTGGCTCCGTGATTGATTCGTCTACGACACCGTCGCGACGAACCTCTCCAGCCCCCAGTCTCTTTATGCGCGTGCGCAAGCAGGGCATCGCCGTCGTCACCTTCGGTGCCGTCGCGGCCTTGATGGCCACCGTGGCCCTGCCCTCGTACGCCTACAGCGAGCCCGAGGCGGCGCCCGTGCAGGCGTCGCCGATGGACACCGTGAGCGTCGAGGTCAGCGACAGCGCACCGCCCACCGCCCTGGCGCGCGAGAACTTCTCCGCTACGACGCCCGCCGAGCTGGCGAGCGCCCGCGCCGCAGCGGCTGCCGCCACGGCCGCTGCCGCCGTCGTGGCCCGCCGCAACCAGGCCGTCACCTACACCGCGTCGAACAGCGCCCGCGAGGCCGGCGACGACTACCCGTGGCGCGACGCCGCGATCAAGACCCTCTCCCCGCTGCGCTACGTCTACCGCGAGTGCGTCGACTTCGTGGTCTGGCGCCTCAACCGCGACGTGGGCAGCACCTCGGCGCCCTTCGCCTACGACTGGGGCTACCTCACTCCGGGCAACGGGAACGCCGCCGCCTGGAAGGGTGCATGGGAGAAGCACGGCTGGCCCGTGAGCAACACCCCGAAGGCCGGAGATGTCGCCTATTGGGCGAACAACCACGTCGCCTACGTGAAGGCCGTGAACGCCGACGGCACGGTGTGCCTCGAGGAGTACAACGTGATCAAGTACACGTACTCCACCCGCACCATCCCGGCCTCGCAGGTCGACGCCTTCCTCTCGCCGCCCCCGCGTTAGCCGCGCTGCGCTAGCGGCCCCCGCGCCAGCCGCACCGGCGCGCCGCCTCTCTCCGCCCTCCGGGAATCCGCTTTCCTTGACGACCCCTCAATGGGGGCCGTAAAATGCCACGTGCACGGAAAGCGTTTTCCAATTTGGAGGTTCAATGTCGAATCCATTCAGCGGGCTACCCCTGCGCCTGGCCGCCCTGGCGACCGGTGTCGCACTCGTCCTGGGCGGCGCGACCGCCGCGTCGGCGTCGCCGCCCGGCCATCCGGGCAAGGGAGGCAGCCACACACCCGCCGCCCCGGCCGGCACCCCGCAGCTCGAGCGCCTCGACCGCGGCCTGGTGGCCGCGTCGACCACCGACGGCGTCTTCCTCAGCTGGCGCCTGCTCGCGAGCGAGGCGAGCGGCGCGACCGCGACCGGCCTCACCGGGCCCGACTTCGTCGTGTACCGCGACGGCGAGCCGATCGCGACCGTCACCGACAGCACCAACCTGCTCGACGCATCCGCTTCACCGACCTCGCGGTACACGGTGGCGCCCGTGGTCGGGGGAGTGGAGGGCGAGCCCAGCGCGGCGGTCACGCCGTGGGCGCAGGGCCACACCGACCTGCCGCTGAAGAAGCCGGCCGACGGCGTCACCCCCGCCGGCGAGGCCTACAGCTACGCGGCCACCGACATGAGCGTGGGCGACGTCGACGGTGACGGCGTCTACGAGTACATCGTCAAGTGGGACCCGTCGAACGCCAAGGACGTCTCGCAGATCGGCTACACCGGAAACGTCTACGTCGACACCTATAAAGCGGATGGCACGCTCCTGAACCGCATCGACCTGGGAGTGAACATCCGGGCCGGCGCCCACTACACGCAGGTGCTCAGCTACGACTACGACGGCGACGGCAAGTCGGAGACGCTGCTGAAGACGGCGCCGGGCACGAAGTCGATCAGCTACGACAAGCGCGGCAAGGCCAAGGAGAAGTTCATCACCATCCCGCGCGACGACAAGCGCGCCGGGATCACCCACAACGACGACTACCGGGTGAGCCGCGACGGCTACTACGAGCACGTGGTGGAGATGTTCCAGAACTGGCAGGACCGCCCCGAGGTCGCCGCGGGCACCTGGCCGGCCACGCTGGAGGAGGCCTTCGGCATCGAGGTCGCCCACGAGTACCCCCTCTCGCGCGAGTCGGCGGTGGAGCTGGTCGACTACTTCATGGACGTCTACGCGCCCAGCCGCAGCACCCGCAACCTGCTGCGCACCTTCGAGGGATTCATCCTGAGCGGCCCCGAGTACATGACGCTGTTCGACGGCGCCACCGGCAGAGAACTCCAGACCATCCCGGTCGCGACCGAGCGCGTCGACGACGGCCTCGCCTGGGGCGACTACGCGATGGCCCGCATCGAGCCGGGCAACCGGGTTGACCGCTACCTCGGCGGCGTCGCCTACCTCGACGGCACCCACCCCTCGGCGATCTTCGCCCGCGGGTACTACACCCGGGCCACCGTCGTCGCCTACGACTGGAACGGCAAGCAGCTCAGCGAGCGCTGGTACGCCGACAGCGGCTTCCCCGAGATGACGAACCCGTTCAACGACAGCCCGCACGGGCGCGAGGGGTCGAACCCCGAGTGGGCGACGCTCACCACCCAGGGCTTCCACTCGCTCAGCGCGGCGGACGTCGACGGCGACGGCAAGCACGAGATCGTCTACGGGTCAGCCACCCTCGACGACGACGGCAGCCTGCTCTACAGCTCCTACGACACGCTGCCGGCGGGCAGCGCCGCCCCGGGAACCGAGGCCAAGCTCGGCCACGGCGACGCGATGCACGTGACCGACATCGATCCGAACCGACCCGGCCTCGAGATCTTCACCGCGCACGAGGGCGGCACCTATGCGCCCTACGGCTACGCGCTGCGCGACGCCGCCACCGGCGAGGTGCTCTACGGCGAGTACACCGGAAAGGACACCGGCCGCGGCATGATCGGCGACATCGACCCGGCCGTGCCCGGTCTCGAGACCTGGGCCACCCGCATCCGCTCGGCCGACGGCGACGCTGTCGCCGGCGCGGTGCCCGGCACCAACCAGAGCATCAGATGGGCAGCGGATGGCACGACCCAGCTGGTCAACGGAACGGCCGACGCCGACGTCACCATCGACTCGCCCACGGCCGGTCGCCTGCTGACGGCGACGGGCACCCGCACGAACAACGGCACGAAGGGCAACCCCTCGCTGGTGGCCGACGTCTTCGGCGACTGGCGCGAGGAGCTGCTGGTGCGCACGGCCGACTCGAGCGCCATCCGCATCTTCTCCTCCACCGAGGTGACAGACCGGAAGCTCTACACACTGATGCATGACAAGCAGTACCGGGCCGAGGTAGCGCGCCAGAATGTCACCTACAACCAGCCGTCGTACCCCGGTTTCTACCTGGCGTCGGACACCGACTTCACCCAGGTGCCGCTGCTGACCGTGGCGGCCACGCCCGCGCCGGTGACGTTCACCGACACGAAGAAGAAGGACAGCTACACGATCCCGTCGACCCCGGGCATCAGCTACGTGGTCGACGGCAAGGTCGCGAAGGCCGGCGAGCACCGTGTGCCTCGCGGCGGGACGGTCTCCGTGACGGCCGTCGCCGCGGAGTGGTATTTCATTCCAGCGGATGCGACGGCCAGTTGGCAGCACACCTTCAGCACGCGTAAGTAGCGCGTCTGGCTCCCCGGGTCGGGCTAAACTCGGGGAGTCAGCCTCTGTAGCTCAATGGAAGAGCAAGTCCGTCCTAAGGATTAGGTTGGGGGTTCGAGTCCCTCCAGGGGCACCACGGCATTCATTCGAATCGCTTCGGTCAGCACCGCCGGCGCCGATCGGAGAGCAAGTGACCGCGATGAAGCTCCGCTACGCGGGCCGCTGCCGATTGTGCGGTGTCGAGCTTCCTGTCGGGACGCTCGCCCTGTATGACCGCGAGGCGAAGAAGGTCCGCTGCGTCGAATGCGGCCCGGCGGATGCGCCCTCTACTCCGTCGACCGCTTCCGTCTCCGATGCGGATGCGGCTCTGCTGAGTCCGCGGGAAGCGCTCGGCGATGTCGTGACCGGCGTAGCCGGCGCCTCTGCAAGACGCGAGTATCTGCGTCGGAAGGACAATCGCGAAACGCGAATCCGCGATCGGCACCCCGTGCTCGGCGGCGTGATCCTCGCACTCAGTGAAGATCCGCAGAGCACCCGCGCGTGGAGCGCTGGCGCCCATGGAGAAGAAGTGCTTGGCCGCCGGCTCGACAAGCTCGTCGGTCAGGGAGCTCACGTGCTTCATGACCGGCGTATTCCGCAGTCGAGAGCGAACATCGACCATATGGTTGTGAGTTCGGCCGGCGTGTTCGTCATCGACGCCAAGCGATATAAGGACAAGAAGATCGCGCTTCGGGTCGAAGGCGGCTTGATCCGAGCACGGACCGAAACGTTGACCGTCGGGTCGAGCAATCAGACGAAATTGGTATCCGGTGTGCAGGGACAGGTCGACCGGGTCAAAACCGCGCTCGCATCCGCGGGCGTGGCCGGAGTTCCAGTGACGGGCATGCTCTGTTTCGTCGAGGGCGACTGGCCGCTGTTCGGTGGCGACTTCACGACCGCCGGTGTGATGGTGCTCTGGCCGAAGAAGGCCATCGAAGTGGTGCGCCGTGCGGGTCCGCTTGGGCCGGCTGAAGCAGAAGAAATCTTCAGGGCACTCGCGTCCCATTTCTCCCCCGCGTAGACGCGATAAAACCCGCCCACATTAGAGTCTCGAAATACAAGCCCCCATTTCGGGGCTTGCATGTTAGCGTCGAAATCGGGTCTGAAACCGACGCGTAGATCGCCAGACCAAATCCCGACTAGACCAATCGGAGCAGATTTCGTGCGCTCACAAATCGACACTCAACGTCGCCCTGCACCCAGGCGAGGCATCCGCTTTCATCGCGCCGCACTCGCGGCCCTGATCGCCGGAGCATTCATCGTAACCGCGGCCACCCCGCTCAGCGCCGCGGCCGCCACGCCGCAGACGCTGTTCCCCGCTGCGGTCACTCCCACAGTGCTGGCCGACGGGGACACCTCGGCGGTCAACCTCGGCGTCACGTTCAGCCCGAAGGTCGATGGCACGATCTCGGGCATCAAGTTCTACAAGAGCGCCGAGAACACCGGCACCCACACGGCCACGCTCTGGAACGCGAGCGGCAGCAAGCTGGGCACCGCCACCTTCCGCAACGAGACTGCAAGCGGATGGCAGACGGCCAGCTTCACGAGTCCCCCCAGCGTGAAGGCGGGCCAGACGTACGTAGCCTCGTACTATGCACCGAACGGCCGCTACTCGGCCACGAACAATGGCTTCGACTCCGCGCTGACGAGCGGCAACCTCACCGCCCCGGTGGGTGCAGGCGTCTACCGCTACGGCTCGACCGGAATCCCCACGTCGTCGTACCGCAACACGAACTACTTCGTCGATGTGAACTTCCTCGCGGGGGCCACGGCGCCGACGGATCCGACCACACCCACGGATCCCACGACACCCACAGACCCCACGACACCCACCGACCCGACCACGCCCACCGACCCCACGGTGACGGCGACGCTTCGGCAGGTTGACGGCGGCACGGACTACTACGGCAAGTTCGTGAACGGTCTGCCGACGTCGCCCGACTACTTCCCCATCGGTGTCTGGTACGAGAGTGCCCGCAACGCCGGGGAGGTCGCCCTCGACAAGGAGGTGGGCATCAACACCTACATGGAGCTCACCGACGACTCGCAGTTCGACCTGGTGAAGAACGCCGGCTCGTACATGCTCCCGTCGTACCAGACCAATCCGCAGGCCAACGGCTACCTGCTGAACGACGAGGTCGACATGGGCCCCGGCCCCGGCGCCGGCTACACCGTGATGGAGGAGGCGCTGAAGCGCGTTCCCACCGGCATGATGTCCTACGCCAACTTCGGCAAGGGAGTCACCTTCTGGGAGACGGACGCCGAGGCGGCCCAGTTCGTGAGCTACCCCGCGCTGGTCTCGGCCGACAACTACTGGTTCACCGACCCGAACATCTGCGACCGCTACGAGGGCGCGGCCATGGTCGGCACCCGCGGAACGAACCTGACCGAGCCGCAGTGCCGTCTCGCCGCGAACTACGGCCAGACCGTGGAGCGCGTGCGGGAGCTCGTGAGCCCGCTCGGCAGCAAGCCGGTGTGGAACTTCGTCGAGGTGGGGCACCCCTTCACCCAGGCGACCGCGCCGACCATCACCGCACCGCAGATCCGTGCCGCGGTCTGGAGCGGGATCATCCACGGGGCCCGTGGAACGATCTACTTCAACCACAACTTCGGCGGCGACTGCATCTCGTACCACGTGCTGCGCGAGAACTGCGGAGCGGCGGTGCGCCCGACGGTGATGGCCGTGAACAAGCAGGTGACCGAGCTCGCCCCCGTGCTCAACTCGCCGTTCGTCGACGGTCTGCTGACCTCGACCGGCAAGGTGGACACCGCGGTGAAGGTCTACAACGGCTCGTTCTACGTGATCGCCGGATCGGCGCAGCCGGCCAGCCAGTCGGCGACGCTCACCAGCGAGTGCACCTCGGCGACCACGGCCACGGTGCTCGGTGAGAACCGCACCGTACCGGTGTCCGGTGGGAAGTTCACCGACACCTTCGCCGACGGCAACGCCGTGCACATCTACCAGCTGAACGGCGGCACCTGCGGCGTCTAGTTTCTCCGCGGGTTACCCGGCCGCCACCTCCAGCCCGTTCTCGGGCTGGAGGTGGCGGCCGTTAAAGCTGGCTAGTCTGAACGTGATGTTCTACTGGTTCATGAAGACGATCGTGGCGGGGCCGCTTCTGCGCACGCTGTTCCGCCCGCGCCTCGAGGGTGTCGAGAACATACCGAAGACCGGGCCGGTGATCCTGGCGAGCAACCACCTGTCGTTCATCGACTCCGTGATCCTCCCTCTGGTGATCAAGCGGCGCATCTACTTCCTCGCGGCGAGCACCTACTTCCAGGGCGGCGGTCTGGGCAAGTGGGCGGTCAAGCGCTTCCTGCTCGCGACCGGTATGATCCCGATCGACCGCTCCGGCGGAAAGGCCTCCGAGGCCTCGCTCAAGGCCGGCATGAGTGTGCTCACCAAGGGCAACGTGCTGGGCATCTACCCCGAGGGCGGACGCAGCAGGGACGGCAGGGCGCATCGCGGGCGCACCGGGGTGGCCCGCCTGGTGTTCGAGTCGGGTGCGCCCGTCATCCCCGTCGCGATGATCGACACCGAGAAGGTGATGCCGAGCGGCGGCAACGGACGCGTGAAGATCCAGCGCATCGGCATCTCCTTCGGGCCGGCACTGGACTTCAGCGAGTTCGACGGCAAGGACCGCGACCACGCGACGCTGCGCATCATGACCGACAGGATCATGGACGCCGTGGTCTCCATGAGCGGCCAGGAGTACGTCGACGAGTACGGCGCCTCGGCGCGCGAGAAGAAGATCGAGAAGTAACTCCCGCCCCGCTCATAGCCCGCGCATAGGGCGGGTCGGCACCATGGGTGCATGAGCCGCATCCCAGAACCCCAGCACACGCCCGAGGGCCCCGCCTACGAGGGCCGCCTGCTCGATCGCGCACACGAGGAGGTGGTCGACCAGGGCGTCGCCTTCGACCTGCGAACGCTGGTCAGCAGGCGCAGCGTGCTCTCCCTCTTCGGCCTGGGCGTCGGCGCGGCCGTGCTCGCGGCGTGCACGACAGACACCGGCGCCTCGACCGGGTCCGGCGCCGCGACGGCGACCGGCGAGATCCCCGACGAGACCGCAGGCCCCTATCCGGGTGACGGCTCGAACGGGGCGAACGTACTCGAGCAGTCGGGGATCGTTCGCAGCGACATCCGCTCGAGCCTCGACGGAGGGACGACCGCCGAGGGCGTTCCGATGGCCTTCGCGCTCACCGTGCTCGACATGGCGAACAACGACGCCCCCTTCACCGATGCAGCCGTCTACGTCTGGCACTGCGACGCGGCGGGCGGCTACTCGATGTACTCCGAGGGGATCGAGAACGAGACCTACCTGCGCGGCGTGCAGGTCGTCGACGGCGACGGGAAGGTGTCGTTCACCTCGATCTTCCCCGCCTGCTACACGGGGCGCTGGCCGCACATCCACTTCGAGGTCTACCCCGACGTGGCGTCGATAGCGGATGCCGCGAATGCGATCTCCACGTCGCAGGCGGCCCTGCCGAAAGACGTCTCCACAACCGTGTACGCCCTCGACGGCTACGAGGGCTCGATCGACAACCTGAACGACGTGAGCCTGGAGGGCGACATGGTGTTCGGCGACGACGGCGGCGAGCTGCAACTGGCGACCGTGACCGGGGACGCCACGAACGGCTACCTCGTGTCGCTCACCGTGCGGGTCGACACACGAACCACGCCGACTGCCGGATCCGCGCCGTCGGGTGGCGGCGGCGGTGGCACCCCGCCGAGCGGCGGCGGGGGAGGGACCCCTCCCGACGGCACTGCCCCGACCGGGGCGCCGCCCCAGTAGCCATTCCGCTCGCGCGGCGCCCGCAGTACCCTCGTCGCATGTGTCGGAACATTCATACCCTCCACAATTTCGAGCCCGCCGCCACCGACGACGAGGTGCACGCCGCGGCGCTGCAGTTCGTGCGCAAGATCAGCGGATCGACGAAGCCGTCGAAGGCCAACGAGGAGGCCTTCGACCGCGCCGTTCACGAGATAGCGCACATCTCGCGGCATCTCCTTGAAGACCTGGTGACCAATGCCCCGCCGAAGAACCGGGAGGTCGAGGCGGAGAAGGCGAAGGAGCGCTCGGCGAAGCGGTTCGCCGCGGCCTAGCTTCTCCAGCCGCCGACGTCGTCCCGGTGCCAGCGCACCGGGTCGCCCGCGGGCTCGAGCACGTCGGCGAGCCAGTAGGTCTGGTCGGGGTCCCAGCCGGCGAGCACCGTGCGCACGCCGTCGGCGACGGGGAGCGCGCGGCCGGCCGCCGTCAGGTACCCGGCGACGGTGAGGTGCACCGCGTCGTAAGCGGATGCGACGCCCACCCAGTCGGGGATCGCCCACTCGCCCTCGACCCCGGTGGTGTGCCACCAGTCCTGTCGACGGGACAGGGAGACGTTCATCGGGAAACGCGCGACCAGGGTGCTCCAGGCCTCGGGACCGGTGATCTCGTAGACGCGGGGAGACCTGGTGGTTCGGAGCGGGCGCACCAGCGCCTCGGTCCAGCCGAAGGCGTCCTCGACGAGGCGCAGGCCGGGCGGACCCGAATCCGTTCCCCCGCGGGTCGTGGTCGCGAGGGCGGCGCGCGCCGGAATCGACCACCAGCTGCCGGAGTAGCTCGCTGCCGCGGGCAGGTCGTCGGTCGCCGCCTCCTCGCGCTGCGTCTCCGTCCTCCACCGGTCGAGTCGCCGCGCGGCACCGATGAACGACGGCGCCGGCTGCCCTGCGTCGTCGTCGAGCCACTGTACGTGGCGCTGGTCGTCGAGCTGCACCGGCGAGCGCCACCAGACGCTGTGCGCGGCCTCGGCGATCTGCCGCGCGACGGGCTCGAGTGCGGAGCGGATGCGCGGCGTCGCGACGAGCACGTCGGTCTCGTCCGGCGGCTGCCAGTAGCGCGCGTTGCCGACCGCGGTCTCGAGCGCGTCGAGGAGGAGCGCCGCGTCGCTCGGCACGGGCGGGGCATCCGCAATGGCGTCGACCAGGTCGTGCACGCCCTGCTCCGACGGTGTCTGCTCGGCGTGGAGAGCGATGCGCGAGAGCTCCGCGGGCGCACGGAGCAGCTCGAAGCACAGCCGGCGGCCGCGCGGGCCGGCGAGCAGCGCCTCTGGGGTCAGGGTCGCGGTCACGGGCATGCTCCGAGACTAGGTGGGGCGGGCATCCGCTTGTCACAAACTGCGCTGCTTCTCGAAAAGCAGCGCAGTTCGTGACAAGCCGTGACGGGCGGACGGGGCCGCCACCCAAGGCGGCGACCCCGTCGCGGGTGGGCGAACTCACCGGAACCGGCTCATGCTCTGCGCCTGGTGCTCGGCGAGCAGCCGCTCGCGCTCGAGGCGGGCCTCGTGCGTCTCGGCGTGGCTCGCGGCCAGCGAGCGGGCGTCGACCGCGAGCGGCCGGCGTCCCCACTTGATGAGCGCGAGGCCGAGGTGCAGGGCCGCCCGGTCGAGCGGGCCCACGCGGCGCGCGGCCACGGTTCTGACGGGTGATTGGGGTGGATGTTCGTGGCGACGTGTCGACGTCGCCAGTTGCGTTCTCATGATGGGTGCGTCCTTGCGGGTGGGGCGGTTCCGGGCGCTCCGAAGAGCATCCGGAGTCGCCGAATACAGGGGTGGCCGCGCGCGGGAATGCGGCAGCGGCGGTGCGTAACGCAGATGGCGTCACGTGCGGGGTGGTCGACCGTTCGGCAGACGGGCGCAGTAATCTGCGGATGCTGCCTGGTCGGGCTTCGAGAGCGTCACCACCGTCTGGACCGGTGGGTTACGACTGCCGGATCAGGCGGAGAGGACGCCGACGAAGCCGACGGACGTGGGCGATACGAATGCATCGTTCTTGGTAATCACAGTGGGCTCCTTTCGTCGTAGTGGCGTAGGCATCACCGTAGCGGTGAGAATGCTGGGAGCGCAACAGCTGTGTTGCACGGGTTTTCTCTAGCGGACGTCGAACGCCACGGGGATCGAGACCGTGCCGGCGAGGTGCAGCCCGGCCGGGTCGACGGTGAAGTCGGCGAAGGCGGGGTCGGCGGCAGTCGATGCGGTGGGCGCGGGGGTGGTGTACATGGCCGTCCTTCGAGAGCGGTTCGCGAGCGCCGAATGCGCCCGCTACCCACTCTCGTCGAGCATCGCTCGGGTGTAATCCTCCCCACGGATGATCTGCCCTAGGCCGAAGGGGCTACCCGGTAGGTGCTCACCACGATGCCGGTGGGGGAGGTGAAGCTCGTCACCACCTCGAGCGGCATAAAGGTGTCGCCGAACAGCCGGGTGCCCGAGCCGAGCACGACCGGAACGATCGTGAGCAGGTACTCGTCCACCAGGCCGGCGGCAGCGAGGTCGCGCACGAACACCCCGCTGCCGAGCACCACGAGATCGCCGTCGTCGTCGCCCGACTTCAGCCGCGCCACCGAGTCCACCGCGTCAGACGCGAGAAGCGTCGAGTTCGGGTGCGGCAGCTCCGCATCCGCCTGCCGCGATGCGACGTACTTGGGCGTGCGGGAGAGCACCTCCGCGAAGGGGTTGGGCTCGGGCGTCGAGAGCCAGTGGCCCACGAGGTCGTCGTAGGTGCGGTGGCCGAAGACGAGCCCGACGGTGCGGCCCATGCCGCTCATCGAGGCCTGCGCTGCCTCGGGGTCGCGGCCGAGGTACTCGGTGGCCCAGCCTCCGCGCTCGAATCCGCCCCTGGTGTCTTCGTCGGGACGGCCGGGCGACTGCATCACGCCGTCCAGGGAGAGGTTCTCGACGACGATCAGCTTCGGCATGGCCTACCTCCGGTGGTGTGCGTGATTCCCAAGTCAACTGCGGCGAGCGGATGCTGCGCAAGACTCGAGAGACCGGCCCGCTTCAGGAGGCGGGCGGCACCACGACGGGCTGCAGCGTGGCGATCTTGGGCTCGCGGTTGTCGCCGGAGGAGCGCCCGGTGATGCGGCGCCCGATCCACGGCAGCACGTACTCGCGCCAGTACTCGGAGCTGCGCTGCGAGTGCTGCATGCCGGCCGCGCCGCCGCTCCAGCCGTCCGGCAGCTCGATGCCGAGGGCGGCGAGAACGTTCGCGGCCACGCGCTCGTGGCCGAGCGGGCCGAGGTGCAGCTTGTCGCGGCTCCAGTAGCGCAGCTCGGTGAGTTCCTGGTCGGCCCAGTTGTCGACGAAGGTGGTGTTGTGAAGCGGCAGGCGCTCGCGGATGCGCGCGGCGAACTCGTTGCCGCGGGCCTGCACGAGGCCGCCCAGCGGGATGTGGCGGGGCGGGTTCGCGCCGCTGACCAGCAGCACGTGCGAGCCCGCCGCCGCGGCACGCTCGGCGGCGTCGACGAGCTGGCCGGTGATCGCCGCGATCGACACCCTCGGGCGCATGATGTCGTTGCCCCCGCCGTTCAGGCTGAGCAGTTCGGGCCGCAGCGCGATGCCGGCCTCGAGCTGCGCGCCCACGATCGGGGCGAGCAGACGGCCGCGGATGGCGAGATTCGCGTAGGTGACCGGCTCGGGCGACGCGAGCGCGAGACCGAGCGCCACCAGGTCGGCCCAGCCCCGCACGCCGCCCTCGGTGGTGTCGTCGCCGACGCCCTCGGTGAAGCTGTCCCCGACGGCCACGTAGCTGCGATAGGCGGTTGTCATGACTCGAGTCCACCACACTCGCCTGCGCCGAGCGTGAGTTTTGTGTAAGCTCTTTGGATTGGGCATCGAGAAATCTGCCCCCGCGCCCTTCTGACAACGGGCCGCACCTCAGATTTCAATCAGAACCGAACCCGGCGCAATCGCCGATTCGTGTGACACCCTCATCGGCCGCACTGCCCACGGGCACAGGCCGGAACCCGAAGCAGCCACGCACCCAGGTGCGTTCCCTGCTTCCGTGGGCGGAGCATCCGCTCACTGCGACGCTGTGTATCAGCGCACCAGACGAAAGCACACCAGTATGACTATTCACACCACACTCACCCGCAAGAACGTCGAATTCATCGTCGGCGGTTACTCGATCCTCGCCACCGAGCCGATGTTCTTCTCGCGTTCGCGCGAGCTGTCGGCCATCCGCGACAACGCGGCCGTGCACGGCATCTACGACATCAGCGAGGCCGACTTCGACTTCGCCATCTCCGAGCGCTTCGGCGACGGGGCGGCGTTCGAGTTCCCGGCCGCCTGATCGACCACACACGAGGCCGGCTCCGCTCACGCGGGGCCGGCCTTCGTCGTTCCCCCGCTATGCGGGAGTGACGAACACCGCGACCGCGGCGGCCGCCGTGCCGAACATGTAGAGAATCACGCCGCCCCGGATGCAGATCGACTTCTGCCGGGTCGCCACCGGGATCTCCCAGGAGAGCACCGGGCAGCCCGCCCAGGCGAATCCGGCGGTGCCGACGAAGGCGAGCGAGACGCCGACCCACCACACGCCCGCGGCGAGGGTGGGCAGGTCTGCGGGGCGCCAGCCGGATCCGAGCAGGCCGGCAAGCGGGATGCCCGCCGCGATCACCGCCGCCGCGAACCAGATGGTGCCGCTGAAGTCGATGCGTCGTAGTTCGGCGACGACCGACTCGTCGTCGAGGTCGCCGCTTACGGCGTCGGGGAAATCGGTACCGGGTCTCGTCGTCCCCTTCGCTGGCGTGGTGGTCATTGCCGCTCCCGTCTCGTTGTGGTGGCCTCTCGGCCGGTTCGATGACCTAACGGGTTTACGGCTGACGACCCGCGGATGTCAACCGGGTGGGGCTGATCGGTCGAAGTCGATCCGCATCACCACGCGTCGCGGGGTCGGACGGCTCACCTCGACGTAGCCCGCGTCGGCGAAGATGCTGCGGGTTCCGCGGTACAGCTCGCCCCAGCTGTCGCGCACCCCCGCCGGCAGCACCATCGGGTACCCCTCGATCGCCCGGGCCCCGCGCTCGCGGGCGAAGCCCGGCGTGGCGGCGGCGAGCGCGCGGCTGACCCCGCGGCGCCGGAAGCCGGTGCGCGTGACGAAGCAGGTCACCGCCCAGACCCCGTCGTCGTCGCGGTCATCGTCGCGTCCCGCCCACGGCACCCTCATGACGCGCAGGCGCGGGTAGGCGGTGCGCGGCTCGAGCGCGCACCAGCCGGCCGGCTCGCCGTCGACGAAGGCCACCAGCCCGCTCGTCGCGGCGGCATCCGCCCGCCCGCAGTTGCTCTGCTCCCGCAGCCGCTCGGCCTTTTCCTCCACCGGCACCGACGCCCAGTCCTTGTCCCGGATCTTGAAATACTGGCACTGGCAGGTGCCCGGGTCGCCGCGCTCCCCGAAGATGCTGGCCAGGTCGTCAGCGGATGCGACGCTCGCCGGAACGACGGAGGTCGCGGTTGTCGTGGGTGCCATCGGATACCTCGCCGGGTCTGTGGGTGCAACCGAGCGTGCCAGCGGGGCCGGCGCACGTCAATAGCACGTGTGCCTGTCCCTGTCAGTGGCACGTGGTCTCGGCTCCCGCGGGATATGTTCGAGTTCCGCAGCTGACGAGAGTGGGTTCGAGATGGCCGATTTCCCCGCCGGGCTGCGCGCCTCCTTCACCGACCACGCGCTGCTGCAGGGCTCGGCGCTCGGCCGCCACCGCATCGGGCTGGAGGGGCTGCTGAAGATCCGCGGCCACCGGGCCCGCAGGGTCGCGGTTCCCGGCGCCGCAGCGGAGGGGTTCCGCTGGCGGCTCCGCGACGTCTGGAACACCACCTGGTGGCCGCAGGGCATCGCCCCGGGCGAGCACCACGGAGTGCCGGTGGTGATCACGAGCTGGTTCGCGCAGCCGAAGCGCGGGCGCGAGATGGGCTCGCGCATCAGCGTCGTCGACTACAGCGACCCGCGGCGTCCCCGCTACCACCACGTGCTGCTCGTCGCGCCGCGTCGGAAGCGCGGCGGGGTCTCGCTCGAGCCGGTGGTGGTGCACGCGGGCGGGATCGCCGTCAGTGGCGACCGGCTGTTCGTGGCGGCGACCTTCGGCGGCATCCGCGAATTCCGACTCGGCGACATCCTGCGCGCGCCGTCGCACGGGGTACTGCGCAGGCCAGGCGGGCCTTTCGGCTACCGCTACCTGCTCCCCGAGTTCGCGAGCTACCGACAGGAGTCGACGAAGAAGACCCCTGGGCGGATGCGCTACTCCTTCCTGTCGCTCGACAGCGCGGCTGCCGGCGACGGCGAGGTGCGCCTGGTGACCGGCGAGTACAGCACCGACGACCAGCGACGCCTGGCGCGGCTGAGACTCAGCGACGGTCGGGCCGAGATCGACGAGCTGCACACACCGGGAGTCCCGCAGATGCAGGGTGCCGCGGTGAGCGAGGGGCGCTGGTTCGTCAGCGCCAGCCAGGGCGACAAGACGGGCGGCGACCTGTGGGTGGGGGAGCCGGGAAGCCTGTCGCGGCTCGCCGGGGTGCTGCCGCCCGGGCCGGAGGATCTGGCCCTCTGGCCGGAGCGCTCCCAGCTCTGGTGCGTGTCGGAGTTTCCCGGAAAGCGCTGGGTCTTCGGACTGGACCTCGACGCCGTGGGACGGGGTGCGCAAAATGCTTGACGCGCGCCGGACCGCGGATCTACCGTTGTCGTACTGCCCCGGACCCCGGCAGACGATTCAATCTCGCGGGGGAGGGTCACGATGGTGCTGACAACGAGCGGGCAGGTTCGAGTCCAGCAGGTTGCGGAGCGCGGCTGGATAGTGCGCAGCGACGTGCAGCCGGACTCCATCGCGAACGTGCTTGGCTGCATCGAGCAGCGCGACGAGGGCTTCGAGCTGATGGTGGTGGGAGGCGACTTCCACTGGCTGACCTTCGCCTCGCTCCACGAGGCCGTGGAGCACCTCCGCACCCGGACGGTGCAGCCGGCCTGACCGCGGCCCGAGCGCCTCAGCTCACGCGGTGGCGCCCTCCGCCGCCGGCCGCGAGCCGATGGCGAGCGAGAGCGCGATCGCGCCGATGCTGAAGACGGCGATCGCGCCCGCGCCGATCTCGAGCGCGAGCTGGAAGCCCGAGCCGGTCGCAATCGATCCGAGGGTGAGCGCGACGACGCCCTGCACGAAGTAGGCGACCAGGTAGACGGCGGAGAGGGTTCCCGCGCGGTGGTGCGCGGGAGCGTTGGCGCTCACGACGCCGAGTCCGCCCGCGAACAGGAAGCTGTAGCCCACGCCGGTGACGATGGACGCGACCAGGAAGAGCACGATCGAGTGCTCCACCGACGAGAGCACCATCACCGACATGCCGACGATGGCGGCGCCCCCTCCCGCGATCACGATCGTCAGCGGACGCAGGCCGCGGCCGGCGATCGCGGCTACGGCGATCGCGACCGCGTTCAGCGCCAGCACCGCGCCGTTGACCAGCGAGTTGTCGGAGCCGATCAGGGTGTGCGCGATGTCCGCACCGAGCGACAGCACGACGGCGCCGACCGCGTACGCTGCGGTCACCGCGATCGCGCCGATCGCGAAGTGGCGGCGGATGCCGGACGGCACGGCGAGCCCGCGCGGGCGCCAGCGTCCCTGGTTCTCCACGGAACTGTGCCGGGGCAGGAACCAGGCGAGGGCCAGCACGGCGGCGACGACCACGGCGAGCACGGCGTAGTTGAGATGCGTCGGCAGCGGCGCGTACTCGATCAGGGCGCCCCCCACGAGCGTCGCGAGGATCAGTCCGACGGCGGTCGACGCCGTCGTGATCGAGCTCGCCCGCGCGCTCTGCCCGGGTGCGCTGAACTCGACGATCGCCGCGGTAGCCGGGCTCAGTGAGAGCGCCACGCCGATTCCCATGAACGCCCGCCCGACGAACAGCCACTCCACGCTCGGCGCGAGCGCGAACAGCAGCACGCCGACCAGCGAGCCGGCGAGTCCGAACAGGATCGTCGCCCGGCGTCCGATGTAGTCGGAGAGGTTTCCGAAGACGGCGAGCACCACGACGAGCACGATCGGGTAGACGGCGAAGATCGCCGTGGTGACCGCGGGGGTGAGGTCCCACTCCACCGCGTAGAGCGGGTAGCTCACAGTGGGGGCGGCGCTGGTCCACAGGGCGATGGCGGCGACCGCCGCCGACGTCCAGAAGCTTGCTCGGCGGCTGAGGGTGCGCATGTGTTTCGGCTCTCGTTCTGACGGTGACGTGTCGGAAGCCGGAGTCGCGACGGTGGGTCACCGGATCACTGACAGAGAAGCCGAATTCGCTTCGGAGTATTCCCGGCGGCGCTCGCCGCCGGGAACCTCCCGCGCCCTATTGCCCGCGCCCGGTCTTCTCCTGCAGGCGCTCGATGTGCTCGGAGGCCTCGGCCTTGGTGATGTCGGCGCTGATCTCCTCGCCCGCCTCGGTGGCGAGGGTGTTCAGGTAGCTCTTCTGCGATGCGGTGATCGGCTCGTCGCCGGTCACCCAGTCGGCCGGGTCTTTCGCGGCGGGGTTGGCGGGGTCGTTGGCGGTGCTGCCCAGGATCTCTTCGTTGTCAGTCATCCCTCCACGCTACGAGCGGCCACCCGCGGCGGCGAGGGATTGCCTGCGGCCTCCGGGAGTGCTTGCCGGCCGGGCCTGCCGAAAAGCCTATTGACATAGAGACAGTTAGCGATATATCTTTAACCCATCGCCGAAGGATTCGGCGAAGAGCCACATCCGGTGGCTCACCGGAAAGGAACACTCCATGAACAGCACAGACACCACCCCAGACAGCGCGAACGCAGGCAGCACGAACGCAGGCACCACCCCGCCCGCCGACCGCCACGGCCACCCGCGCGGAGCCGGCTACGGACGCCGCGGCGGACACGGCCCCGGCCCTTCGATCGTCATCCAGAACGGTGCCCCGCAGCCCTGCGGTCCGCGCGGAGGCTTCGGCCACGAGGGCGGCCACGGTCACGGCCACCACCACGGCTTCGCCCCGCACCGCGACGGCACGGCGTTCGGCCCCTTCGCCGGCGCGCGACCGAAGAAGGGCGACATCCGCTTGATGAAGCGCGTGCGCAGCATCGCGGCCGAGCTCGGCCGGTACCGCGGAACCGCCTCGAAGGAGCAGCGCGCGCAGGCCGTCGCCGTGCTCGACGGGGCCATCGTCGAGATCAAGCGCATCCTCAACGGCTAGTGCCGGCCCGATCCGCGCGAGCGGACGAGCGCCCCGAAGGCCCGGACTCCCACGAGTCCGGGCCTTCTCGCGTCTGCGCTATCCCCGTCTGCACTGTCGCCGCTAGGGTGATCGCCATGCCGGAGAAGTTCGCCACCGTCGAGGAGTACATCGCGTCGTTCGCACCGGAGACGCGCGAGATCCTCGAGAGGGTGCGCGAGGCCATCCGCTCTCAGGCCCCCGGCGCCGAGGAGAAGATCCGCTACGACATGCCCGCGGTCGTTCTCGGCGGGCGCTATGCCATCCACTACGCCGCGTGGAAGAAGCACCTCGGCATCTACCCGGTGGCCACCGCCCCCGAGGAGCTCGAGCGCGAGATCGCGCCGTTCCGCTCCGGCAAGGACTCAGTGAACTTCCCGTACTCGACGCCGGTGCCCATCGACCTGGTCGAGCGCATCGCCGCGTTCCTCGTGCGGCACCACGCCGGCGCGCAGCAGCGGTAGTTCGCCCTCCGTTTACCGGCCGTTCTCCGGGCTGCCCGAAGGTGTACGCGTGTGCCCGTATCCGGGCGACCTCCCGCGACACCACGAGAAGGCACCCCCATGCGCATCGCCCATCGACGGCCCGTTCTGGCCGCAGTCACCGCCCTGGCGCTCGCCGTCCCGCTGGCGGCGACACTGACGCCCGCGGCCGCCGCCGAGCTGCCCTCCGTGCGCATCAACGAGGTCGAGCAGAACGGCGACGCGGTCGGCGACTGGGTCGAGATCGTCAACATCGGCCAGACTCCAGCGGATGTCTCGGGCTGGGTTCTCAAGGACGACAAAGACGACCGCACCCTCGCCATCGCTGACGGCACCGTACTCGCGCCCGGCGCGTACCTCACCGTGATCGTCGACGACAAGGCGAACCCCGCGAACTTCGGCCTCGGCCGCGCCGACACCGCTCGCCTCTACCTCGGCGACGCGACCACCCTGGTCGACGCCTTCGCCTGGACCGACCACGCGGCGACCAGCTACGGCCGCTGCGCCGACGGAACCGGCGAGTTCGTGCAGACCGTCGCCCCCACCTTCAACGCCGCGAACTCCTGCGACGTCTCCATCGTCGACTCGGTGCGGATCAACGAGGTCGACTCGAAAGACGCCGACCCGGTGGACTGGATCGAGCTGACCAACACGGCGCGTGCCGCCGTGGACGTCTCCGGCCTGGTCCTGCGCGACAACAAGGACGCGAGTCTCGTCACCGTGCCCGCGGGCAGCATCATCCCGGCGGGCGGCTTCCTCGCCGTCGACGTGGACACTGCGACCGGCTTCGGGCTCGGTGAGGCCGACTCCGCCCGCCTCTTCCTCGCCGACGGCAGCACCCTCGTCGACACGTACAGCTGGAGCGGCCACGCCGCCACCAGCTACGGACGCTACCCGGACGGCAGCGGCGAGTTCGCGCTCACCGCCGCGGCCACCAAGAATGCTCCGAACCAGCGCGTCGCGCCCGCGCTGCCCGCCGTGCGGGTGAACGAGGTCGAGTCCAGCGGCGGAACCCCCGGCGACTGGATCGAGCTGCTCAACACCGGCACCACCGCCGTGGACGTCTCCGGCTGGAAGATCAGCGACAGCGACCCCGAGCACATCTCCACCATCCCGGCCGGCACCAGCATCGCGGCCGGCGGCTACTACATCGTGGAGGAGGCCGCCCTCGGCTTCGGCCTCGGCGCCGCCGACTCGGCGATCGTGCACCTGGCCGACGGCTTCACCGTCGTCGACCAGCGCAGCTGGACCACGCACGCCCCGACTACCACCTACGGCGTCTGCGGCACCTCCTTCGTGGAGACCACCTCCTCGACCAAGGGCGCGGCGAACGACTGCGGCGCCCCCGTGCGCATCAACGAGATCGAGTCGCAGGACGGCGTTCCCGGCGACTGGATCGAGCTGAAGAACAACGGCTCCGCCCCGCTCGACATCTCGGGCTACGTGCTCAAGGACAACTCCGAGAAGACGCCCTTCCTGGTCGCCGCGGGCACGACCATCGCCGCCGGCGGCTACTTCGTGGCCGACCTGGACGGCTACTACGGTCTCGGCGGCGCAGACTCCGTGCGCCTCTTCGCCCCGGACGGCACCACCCTGATCGACTCCCACACCTGGACCGCGCACGCCACCGCCACCACCTACGGCCGCTGTGCCGACGGAACGGGCGCGTTCGCGACCACGGCGTCGTCGACCAAGGGCGCGGTCAACGACTGCGTCGGCGACCTCGTCACCGAGACGTGGCCGGGATCGCCCGAGGTGGCGACCCGCGATGTGAAGGGCACCTTCGCCAGCAACATGAGCGGGCTCGCCTACGAAGCGGCCGAGTCGGGCCACGTGCTCTGGGCCGCCCGCAACGGAGTCGGCGCGCTGTTCCGCCTCGTCTCCGACGGCACGAACTGGGTTCCGGACGCCGCCGAGGGCTGGGGATCCGGCAAGCTGCTGCACTACGAGGACGGCACGGGGGACGTCGACGCCGAGGGCGTCGCGTTCACCGCTGCCGGGTCATCCGCCGGGGTCTTCATCGCCAGCGAGCGCAACAACAGCGTCAGTGGAACGAGCAGGCTCTCGGTGCTGCGCTACGACGCGTCCGCCGCGGGCTCCAGCCTCTCGGCGAACATGGAGTGGAACCTCAATGCGGACCTGCCCGTGGTGGGCGCGAACGCCGGGCTCGAGGGCATCGCCTGGGTTCCCGACAGCTACCTCGTGGGCGCGGGTCTGGTCGACGAGAGTACCAAGGCCGTCTACGACCCGGCGGCGCACCCCGGCCACGGCGACGGACTGTTCTTCGTCGCGCTCGAGGCGGGCGGCGGCATCTACGGCTACGCGCTGAACCAGACCACCGGCGGCTACACCCGCGTCGTCACGATCGACAGCGGGTTCCCGAGCGTGATGGAGCTCGAGTTCGATGTGGAGAACCAGCAGCTCTGGGCGGTCTGCGACGACGGATGCGACGGACGCTCCGCAGTGCTCGACATCTCCGCCGAGGGCGCCTTCGAGGTCGCGACCGTCTACGAGCGCCCCGCCGGCATGGCGAACCTCAACAACGAGGGCTTCACGCTCGCCCCGCAGGCGCAGTGCGTCGACGGAGCGAAGCCGGTCTTCTGGTCGGACGACTCCTCGACCGACGGCTTCGCGATCCGCAGCGGTGCGATCGACTGCGTCGTGGTGACCGAGCCGGGGACGCCGGGCACGCCGGGCACGCCGGGCACGCCGACCGAGCCGGGCGCCCCGACGCTGCCCGGCGCACCCGCGCCGACCCCGCAGCCCGCGCAGACCAGCGCGACCACGCCGGTCGCCGGTGAGGCACTCATCGAGGCGTCCCGCGGATCCGTGAGCGCGCCGACCTCGGCGCAGCGCGGCGCGACGATCACGATCAGCGTCGGCACGCAGTACGCCGGCGACACCGTGCACCTCTGGCTGCACTCCACCCCGGTCTACCTCGGCGCGCAGACCGTCTCGGCGGCCGGCACCGTGCGCGTGGCGATCCCGGCGGATGCGCCCCTCGGCGCACACCGCATCGCCGTGCTCGCGGCGGACGGTTCGCTCATCGGCTGGGACACCATCCGGGTCGCGGCGGCGGGGCAGCGCCTGGCATCCACCGGCGCCGACCTGGGTGCGCCAATCGGCGCGGCCCTCCTGCTGCTGCTCGTCGGCGCGGGACTCGTGGTGCGCCGCACGAAGACCGCCGCGTAGTCGCTGCCGCCGCGCGGGGGGAGCCGGGTGTCTCGCGACGCCGGGTTACCCCTGTGGCGCGGTCCGCGCATCCGCCCAGCGGGAGCCGGATGGGTTGCGGGGCCCGCTTGCCGCCGTGGCGCGGTCCACGCATCCGCGTGGCGGGGGAGCCGGGTGTCTCGGGGCGCGCGGTTGCCCCTGTGACGCGCACCGCGCATCCGCTTAGCTGGGAGCCATGGAGATTCTCGCCCTCGTCGCCTGCGTGGCCTCCGGCTGCGTCGGCGGTGTGTTCTTCGCCTTCAGCGCTTTTGTAATGCCGGCGCTCAACCGCCTGCCGGCGCCCGCGGGCATCGCCGCGATGCAGTCGATCAACGTCACCGCCGTGCGTCCACCGCTGATGGTCGCGCTGTTCGGCACGGCGCTGCTGTGCGTGGCAGCCGCGGTGCTCGGAATCGGCGCGTGGTCGTCGCCCTCGGGCCCGCCGCTCGTACTGGCGGCCGGCGCCTATCTGGTCGGCACCGTCGGCGTCACGGTCGCCGGCAACGTGCCGCTGAACAACCGGCTGGCCGCGATGCAGCCGGACCACGCGGATGCCGCGGCCCAGTGGTCGGCGTTCGCCCGGCCGTGGACGCGACTGAATACTCTGCGCACGGTGGCGGCCCTCGCGGCAGCGGTGCTGTTCGCGCTGGCGATGCGCTGATCGCCGTGGCAGTCGCGTCGCGTCGCGTCGCGTCGATGAAGTAGCTCGCTCTCCCTTCTAGAACGGCAGGGGGTCATCGGGGTTGCCGATGGTGGGCCAGCCGTCGCCTGTCGGGGTGGCGTTCTCGGGTGTGCGGTGTGGTTGGGGTTTGAGGGCTTCGACGAAGGCGGGCGAGAGGCGGTATCTGGGCGGGACGCGGTGGACGCGTCCGCTGGGGGAGATCCACTTCTTGTCGCCGCCCGGTTCCTTGGTCATCGACCAGCGGGTGTTGTGGATGAGTTTGTGGTCGATGGGGCACAGCAGCGCGGAGTTCTCCAGCGAGGTGGTGTGGGTCTTGGCCCATTCCTCGGGGTGGTGTCCGTCGGTCTCGGTGGCGGGAGCGGTGCACCAGGGACCGGTGCAGGTGGCGTCGATGAGCTGCACGGCGCGGCGGAGGGATTTGGGCAGGTAGCGGTAGGTGTCGTCGAAGGAGACGATGCTGCCGGTGATCGGGTCGGTGAGCACCCGGTAGAAGCCGGGGGCGCGGGCGACGAGGGTGCGGGCGGTGACCGGGTCGATCGGGATGGTGCCGTCGAGAGTGGCCGGCTCGTCGTCCTGGCCGAGGAGGGTGAGCACCGGGATGGTGACGTGCACCTGTGCGGTGATCCCGTGGCCGAGAGGCTTGCCGCCCTTGCTCTTGCCTTCGCCCTTGGCCTTGGCCTTGGTCGTGCCCTTGCCCTTGGTGGCGGCGGCGTCGGCGCCCTCGTCCCCCGTGGGACCGTCGTCGCTGGTGCAGAGGTCGCCGTGGAGGAGGATCTCGGTGGCGGCGTCGACGCGTCGCTGGGCGAGGGTGCGCGGGTCGTCCTTCGCTTTGGGCAGGGCGATATCGGTGATCCGGTTGTAGATCGCCGACAGGGTCTCGTTCGCGTCGCGGAGGGTGAGGAAGCCGACTCCGTCCTCGCCGGGCTCGAGGGTGACGGTGCGGAACGCGGCCGCCTTCTCGTGGCGTTCCCGCATGCTCTCCGGGTGGTGCTTCTCGCGGAGGGACAGCAGTTTGGTGCGGAACGCGGACAGGATCATGGTCTTCGCCCACGGCAGCGCCTCCTCCTCGAATGCTGCACGGGCCTCCTGCGGGAGGGACCAGACGGTGGACGTCATCAGCCGGGCGTGCTCGTAGCGGATGCTGCCGCTCTCCAAGGCGTCCAGGGTCAGTGGCAGGTCCGCGACGAGGGTCGCGGACTCCTCGATCAGCAGGCGCGCGGCGGACTTCGACACCATGAACGCCACCGCGATCTCCGTCGTCAGCTCGGCGCGGGCCCGGTTGCGCACCGACCAGCCCGACTCGTGTTGCGCGTTCGCCCGCAGCTGCGGCGGTTTCGAGGCGTCCTCGGCCTGCTCCTCGTGGGCGATCGCCTCGGACACCTCGCGGAGCTCGTCGATGCTGCGCGCCCGCGCGGCTGCGGCGATCGCCAGCCCCGAGTCGAGGATCTCCGCACAGTCCAGGAACCGGCCAAGCAGCTCCTGCCGCTGCGCGAACGGCGTCAACTCCGACGGCTCCGGACGGGTCTCGTACTCCGGCGGCGGCTCCTCGACCGGGTCATCCGCTTCATCGTGGTTTCTCATGACTCAATTTTCCCACATTCGAACATGTGTTCGAGTAATCGAGCGCAATCTGTGCAAAGAAAACAGGGCCTGTGGAGAACTCAACCGAGCCCGAGTGAGGTCAGGCGCACGCATCGCGCAATACGATGGAGCTCCCGACCGCGAGGAGACCGTCATGCTCGAGATGCGCCCCGGCTGCGAGTGCTGCGACCGCGACCTGTCGCCGTCGACGGACGCTGCCTACATCTGCTCCTTCGAGTGCACCTGGTGCCCGGAGTGCGTCGACGGCTTCGAGAACCGGCGCTGCCCCAACTGTGGCGGCGAGCTGGTGCTGCGCCCCACGCGCTCGCCGGAGAAACTGCTCGGCAGTCCCGCGAGCACCGTACGAGTGCTGGCCGAGGACTGCGTCCCGGCCTAGTTCCAGCGGGGAACGGCTAGCTCCAGCGGGGAACGCCTAGTTCCAGCAGGGAACGACTAGCTCCAGCGTGGATCGCCTAGTTCCAGCGGGAGAACCGGCGGTCGAGGTCGACGACGTCTCTGCGCACCGCCCGCATCCGCCCGGTGCGCGCAGCGGCGTACGACGCCGCGGTCACCGACTCGGGGAGCAGGTCGAGGCGCGAGGCGATGACGGCGGCGATCTCGGCCCAGGCGTCCGCCCGCGCCGATTCGACGACGCCGGAGACGAAGCCCTCGTCGTCGCGCAGCGCGAGGAAGGTGGAGGCGAGCGCCCGGTAGACCCGGCCGCGCTCGGCCAGGGTCGAGATGTCGGCGGCGTGGTAGTCGTGCTGGTGACGGGCCGCGCCCTGGGCGGTCGCCGCCGCCGTGGCCGCCGCCTTGATGCGGTCGGCGTAGCCGGTCTGCTCCCGCGCCAGCTCCGCAAGCCGGGTGCGGGTGAAGCCGGGGAGGTCGAGCTCGGCGATCGAGCGGTCCTTGCGCAGCGCGCCCACGATGAGGAAGTTCTTCACCGACAGCACGAGCGCCGAGCGGGCGATCACCATTCCCTCGTCGACCGCGCGGTTGCGGGGCGGCTCGGCTGCCGGCGGTGTCTGAACCGCCTTCTCCTCGCCCATCCGCGCCTCTCCCAGCCGGGTGCAG